>Ga0126327_10000105_pt1 | contig 22142 bp, 20 predicted proteins | sample InaspJWI30metaG_FD_101392 | JGI IMG/M metagenome (GOLD analysis project Ga0126327, IMG submission 101392) | Marine gutless worms symbiont microbial communities from Oahu, Hawaii - Inanidrilus sp. 1 OAHU.JWI-30 metaG | ecosystem: Host-associated > Annelida > Digestive system > Unclassified... | reverse complement strand
GGTCATGGGCGGGGGTGGGAAAGCGGCTTATGGGAGCCAGGGCCACGCGGCCGGTTTCAAGACAGGTCAATGTGGCCGCTGTGCCCGATCCGAGAGCCGTCACGATACCCATACCGGCTATGCGGGCACTGGCTTTTGTCAATTGGGCAGCTCCGTTGATTCTTGCTGGAGGTAGGTGGCCAATGTCTTCAGGGAGACGAACACCTGGGCACCCAGTTACTTGTTGTCGATGATAACCCCGTAATCCTGTTCGATCATCATGACCATCTCGAGAACATCGATGGAGTCGATGCCCAGCCTACCGCCGACGAGTTGTTCGTCCGGATCGATTTCATCTGGTTTAACATCTTGTAAATTCAGTATATCCACTATTTTGATGCTCAATTCCTGCAGCAGTTTATCCATAATCATGCAACCTTTACAGTACTGGTTTATTATAGTAGGAACTATTTGTTACGCCTTAAAAAATTAATACTTTATATGCGAATTGACCGGTTTTCAACGATTTTCTGGTACACCTGCGAAGCTGAAAAGAGGGTGCCGTGCCTGTAGATATCCCGACCATAGAAGACTTGCTGCCCCATCGCGGCCGGATGAAACTGGTGGATGAGATTATCCAACTTGATGATGAGGTGGCTGTGACAGCCGCTACGGCAACCAGCGACTGGCCGCTTTGCGACGGTCGGGCCATCAACCCCCTGGTTCTGGTCGAACTGGTGGCCCAGACGGCCGGTATCAAAAACGGGCTGGATCGCATTCGCACCCAGGGTCCCGGGGCGGACAAGCGCGGCTGGATCGTGGGTGTCAAACAGGCCCGTTTCGAGGTGGCGGCAATATATCCCGGAGATCGGATTGTAACCCGGTCCTGGAATTCCTACCAGCGGGATACCTATTTCAATATCGAGGGTGAAGCCGTACTTGACGCTAAAGTAGTCGGGCGGGTTTCTCTGCAGGTGATCCAGGCCGACACCTCGATGGAGGAACAAGACTGATGGAAAATGAGTTTGCCGGCAAGACCGCCCTAGTAACCGGCGGGAGCAAAGGCATCGGCCGGGCTATTTGTGTGGAACTGGCCCGTTGCGGCTGTCGGGTAATCGTCAACTACCGGTCGGATGAAGCCTGTGCGGCCGAGACACTTTCCCAGGTTCAGGCCGCCGGCGCAGAAGGGGTCGTGAGCTGTTTCGATGTTACCGATTCCGAGGTTACCGGGCAGGCCCTGGCGGATATTCTGGCGGATGGTCCCATCGACATCCTGGTCAACAACGCCGGTATCAACGCCGACGGCCTGTTTATCATGCTGTCACGCGACAAGTGGGAACGGGTCATCCAGACCACGCTGGACGGTTTCTACAACGTCACCAGGCCGGTGGTTGAGAAGATGATTCGGCAAAAACAGGGTGCAGTGGTGAACATTTCCTCGGTGGCCGGAGTGATGGGCAACCGGGGCCAGGCCAACTATGCCGCCGCCAAGGCCGGCCTGATCGGGGCCAGCCGCTCCCTGGCTGCGGAGGTGGCCCGGCTGGGTATTCGGGTGAATGTGGCGGCCCCCGGCCTGATCGAGACTGAAATGATCAGCGATGCACCGGTGGACAACATCAAGCAGCTGATCCCCATGGCCCGTATCGGTCAGCCGGAGGAGGTCGCCCGGGTGGTGCGGTTTTTGTGCAGCGAGGATGCCTCTTACGTTACAGGGCAGGTTATCGTGGTCAACGGGGGCATGTGCTAGAAGTGTTTTCAACATTTCCCTGCAGATCCAAGCTCGGCGTTGGCCCAGGGTGTTTAATCCTCGAAATATAACCAATATTCCTCCGGTTAAACACCCAGGTCCGCCTTGACCTTGAATCCGCATGAAAATCTTGAAAACACTTCTACGATATAAAGCGATACCAATGGCAATAGAATGATAGGTTACTTTTCAATAAAGCATGGAGGTAAAAAGAGCACCTATTATTGTGTGCTGGGAATTGCTCTAAGCCTGTTTTTTTGCATGGGCTGGGCGGAGAGCTGGGACGGTATTCGCAGGGCTGCCGACCAGATAGAGTCCATATCAGCTGATTTTGTACAGGAGAAACAGCTGCCCATCCTGGCCCGGCCCCTGATTTCCAGCGGCACCTTCCATTTTCGTAAACCGGATGCTTTGCGGTGGGAGTATCGCCGGCCGGTATGCAATATTCTGGTCATGCACCAGGGATCCATGCAGCGGTATCGAGAATCCGAAAATGGCCTGAAGGCCCAAACCGGCGGCAGCCCGCAAGCCATGCAGTTTGTCATGGCTGAAATTACCAATTGGTTCAAAGGGCGTTTTGAAACGAGCCAGATGTTTGCGGCCCGGCTGGAATCAAAGCGAAAAATCGTACTCTTGCCCAAAGAAGCCTCATTCAAGAAGGTGATTCAAAAGATTGAACTGCAGCTTGCCGACCGGCCGGGTATGATCGATACTGTTACCATTTTTGAGAGCGCGGACTCGTTTACCCGGCTAATATTCAAGAATGCCGTTCTAAACAAGGATATTCCGGAAAACCTCTTCAAGGGCGTTCAATGAAAAGGCTTGGCCTAACTCTCCTGCTGGCTTCCTTATTACTGACAGCTGCCTGCAGCCGCCTGCCGGAATTAAAACCGGTTTCCGGTGATTACAATTCCGCCGTAACTGAAAAATGCCGGGCAGTCTTCCCCCAGGGCAAATGGCAGCTTACCCATGCGATCGAAGCCGCTTACCCTGGCGGCGGCGATAAGCTGCTTATGGGCGTGACCGTTGTCGATGCGTCCCGGCGGAAGATTGACGCAGCCCTCATGACAATTGAGGGCATGGTCCTCCTGCAGGCCAGTCAGGGTAAATCTCTACGGGTGATGCGGGGGCTGCCTCCCTTTGATCGGGAGGGATTTGCCGCCGGCTTGCTGGCGGATGTCCGGCTGATATTTATTGCGCCTGACACCTCAGCTGTGCAAGCCGGGACCATCTGGGCACCAGGCGGAACTGGTGCCCAGGCGGGGTGCCGCTATCACGGGGACACCGGCATGATTACCGACATTCTGCCCGAAAACGTAAACGACTGGCAGATTGTCCACTATCACCCGCGGGGCACCCTGTCCCGGACGGTGGTTGCCAGGCCCGCGGGCGGACAGGCCGGGTTTCCCGGGCAGATGCGGTTGACCGCACCGGGGCCGTCGGGCTACACCTTGAAACTGAAATTGATCGATGCCGTCCAAGTGGACGATTGAGCATTATTAAAGGGAGTACCCACTATGAAATTCCGGCTGATCTATCCGAAATGGCCGAAACTGGATCGCCAGACTGAATTCCACCTGCCGCCCCACGGCCCGGTGGTAATGGCCGCGGCCTTGCCGGCGGATGTCGATATAGAGTTCATCGACGAAAATGTCGAAGATATTCCGTTTGATACGAATGTAGATGCAGTGGGTATCTCCATGATGCTGACCGTGCAGGTCAAGCGCGGGTGGCAACTTGCCGACCGGTACCGGGAAATGGGGGTCCCCGTTATTTGCGGCGGGATTGCGACTATGCTGCATGCCGATGAGTGTCGTGAACATGCCGATGCCGTTTTTCTGGGTGAAGCGGAAGGCCGCATGGAAACGCTTTTCGCCGATCTACGGGCTGCCAACTTACAGCCGGTTTACAACTACCTGGACAACCCGCCACCTATCGAAATGGTCGGCCCAGCTCGCAGAGATATTCTCAAACGCGAGAATTACAACTACCGGGGCATCCAGATGGTCGATCTGTTTCATGCCTCCCGCGGCTGCCGCTACAACTGCTATCCCTGCTGTGTGGCCTATCTAGGCGGGCGCCAATTCCGGCCGCGTCCCATTGATATTGCGGTTGCGGAAATGGAAGCCATCGACAACAATCGCCTGTTCATCGTGGATAACTCCCTGGCCCAGGACACCCAGTGGGAGAAAGATCTTTTCCGGGCCATGATCCCGTTGAAAAAGAAATGGTGCAGCCATCCCATTGAAGACGACCCCGCTGTGCTGGATCTGGCCGCCCAGGCCGGGGCCTGGTACGTGTACCAGGCGGTATTCGACACCTCCGATTACATCAAGGAGCGGATCAAGCGCTACCATGACCACGGCATCGCCGTGGAGGGGACCATCCTGCTGGGCCTCGACGATCACACCGAAGATGACATCAAGCGTCTGGTCGATTTCCTGCTGGAGATTGATCTGGACCTGGCGGAGTTTACGGTCCTGACGCCGTTTCCACACACCCAGGCCTATGCTGACCTGCAGCGCGAGAAGCGCATCCTGTCCTTTGACTGGAATGACTATTCGGCTGACAAGGTTGTCTTCCAGCCCAAACACTTGAGCCCGCAGCGGCTGCAGGATCTGCTGGCTTATGCCTGGGATACATTTTATAAGGATGAATCCCAGGAAATAAAGATGTTCCGCTTGTTCCAACAGGTGATCCGCAAGGAGCAGGCTGACCAGTCTCACCGCCCCCGCAACCGGGCGCTGGCCGGCCAGGCCTTCGGAAAACGGGTGTGACCACCGAGCTGTTAACGGACCACCAGGTCTGCAGGAAGGGTAAGTTCCAGAATATCGTCGATCTGTACATGGTGATCCTGGAACCAATTTTGGCGGGTTTCGATGGCATAGCGCACCGGTTGGGGTGATGTATAGATCAGATCTTTTTGGCTCGGAACCATCTGCCTGATCGCAAGGATGCGGCCGGTGTCGTCTATAAAAGCGATGTCCAGCGGCAGGCGCGTATCTTTCATCCAGACGGCAAACGGCATGACTTCCGGCAGCACGAACAGCATGCCCGCATCGGGCGGCAGATCATTTCGCCCGGAAAGACCGCATCGCCGTGCTTCGGGTGTGGCGGCAATTTCAAGATTCAGTTGTATACCCTTTATATTTAGGTCTATACTGGAAAGCTGCAGGGGGCAGGCACTCACCCGCGCAACGAGCGCTAGTACAAAGAGAACTATTGCCAATCTGCTTAGCGCTCTTTTACCGGCTTGGTATGCAGGCAGTTGCAAAACATTCGCCATAACGAAGCCCCCTGATTATCGTTGCCGCAAAGTGCAGATCCTGGTTCCTTAACTGCTGGTTATTGATATATCCAAACAACCAGAGGTATACCTATGCGTAGAATAACTTTTTTGTTGCCGTTAATCAATGTCATCGGGGCAACATTCACATATGTGTATTTTTCTTCGATCCTGGAATTGCGTTATGTCAAATCGGTCATCCCGTCTTATTATTCACCGCTCTATTTTGTCGTCGGGACAGCGCTGCTGATAGGTACATTTAAAGTCGGCAGCCGCAGGTCCGTCAAAGCGCTGTTTGCGATAGCCAATGGCGATATTGCCATCGAAAGTATAGAAGAATCCGAGCGCTACCACCTGCAACGGGAAGCCTTGCAGTTTCCCCTGGTAGTGTCGGTGATCACGTTTGCCGTTTGGGTTCTGGCCGGTTTCATATTCGGGCTCCTTGAACCGCTCATTACCGCCAAGCTCTTCAGTGTCGAGATGCCGGGGTTGATTTACGGCATCCGACGGTTTTTGGGGATCGCCTTATTCGGCGGCGGGGCAACCACCCTGATCATTTATTTCGTTCTGGAGTATGAATGGCGCAAGTATATGCCGCGCTTTTTCCCGGAGGGACGCTTGAGCCGAGTCAAGCACGCCTTCCGGTTCACGGTGCGCAAACGGTTTTTAATTGTATTTTTGGGCGTAATATTAACGCCCATGCCGGTTCTGGGCCTGACCATCTATACCCGTATCCAGGCCCTGCACGCGGCAGATGCCGTTACCCGGTCCCGGTTGATGACCGCCCTGGCAGGCGAGTTGACCTTTATCATTATCGATGCCCTGGTTGTCTGCCTGGTCCTGGCCTACTTCTTTTCCAAGAGTATATCGGAACCGCTGTTGCAGATTAAAAACGTTATCAAAGAGGTGGAAAAAAACAATTTGGACACGCGCGTGGAAATTGTCTCCAATGACGAACTGGGCGAGGTCGCCGAAGGCTTGAACCAGATGATCACCAGCATGCGTGAAAACCAGAGCCTGAAGGAATCCTTCGGCAAGTTTGTTTCCCAGGAGATCCGGGACGAAATCATTGCCGGCAAGACCACCCTGGACGGCGAAATGAAGCGGGCTACCTTGCTTTTTTCAGACCTGCGCAATTTTACTACCCTGGTGGAGCAGAATCATCCCAAGCACGTGGTCACCATCATGAACCAGTATTTCAACGAGATGACCCGGGCCATCAAGGCCAACCGCGGATTGATACTACAGTACGTGGGTGACGAAATCGAGGCGGTCTTCGGGGCGCCCATCGGCTTCGATGACCACCCCGACATGGCGGTCAAGGCGGCCCTGGAAATGCGCCGGCGGCTGGATGCCCTGAACATGCGCCTGGAGCAGCAGGGCTTTGAGCCGCTGTCCCATGGGATCGGTATTCACTCCGGCGCTGTCCTGGCCGGCAATATCGGCAGCGAGGAGCGCATGTCTTACGCACTGGTCGGTGATACGGTCAATTCGGCCTCCCGCATCGAGGGGCTGACCAAGCAGTATCAGTGCGATATCATCATCAGCCAGACCACCTACAACCTGCTCACCGAGTCCTATCCCACCGAGCAACTGGCTCCCGTAAGAGTAAAGGGCAAGGAAGACGAACTGATCATCTACCGCTTGAAGTAACGTTTCTTGCTGGGAAGGCTTCTAAAAACGGAAAAACAGCGGTGTCAGCACAATGGTCATCACACCCACGATCATCGTCATGGGGATGCCTACTTTGACGAAGTCACCGAAGGAGTAGCCGCCCGGGCCCCAGACCATCAGGTTGGTCTGGTAGCCGGTAGGGGTGATGAAAGCGCAGGAGTTGGCGATCATCAGCGTAATGGCAAAGGGCATGAAGCTGACCTGCAGCTGGGCTGCCGTGGCAAGGGCAATGGGAAACATGAAGGCTGCCGCCGCGTTGTTGGTGATGACGTTGGTCATAAATGTGCAGCCCAGGAAGATAACCGCCAGAGCAGTGTGCGGGTTACGGCCGCCCACCGCTGTCAAAAGGCCGGACAACAGATCGGCCAAGCCGCTGCGGCTGACCGCAGATTCCAGACCGATAGCGCAGGCAATCACCACCAGGGTGCCCCAGTCGATGCTGCGGGCCGCCTTCTTGAAATCGATACAGCCGGTCAGGAGCATGGCCCCGGCAGCCAGGAGGCCGGCGTTGAGCATGCCCATCCACCCGATGGCCACCACCGATACCATACTAAGTGTAATCAGCATTGCCACAACCGCCCGGTCCGTGCGCTGGATATGGTAGCCGTCGAGCGCCTTGGTCAAAGCGAAATCTTTTTCGGTACGCACATCGTAAAAGAAGGAATCGTTGACTTCCAGCACTGCAACGTCGCCAGCTTCGATTTTCAATTCCTTCAAAGGGCGGCGGATCGGCTCGCGGTCCCGCGAAATGGCCACAACCTTGTAATCGTAGTCGTCTCGAGACAGGGGTAAATCCGCCACGCGCCGGCCGACTGTCAGACTCTTGCGGGCGATCACCACTTTGGCCAATTGATGCGTGTGCCGCTGGGATGGCATCGGGCGCGGACGGACATGGGGCAGCAGCCGATTGGTACACCAGAGTTCCGCCAGGGCGGTGCGGGTCACCGAGAAAGCCAGAATGTCATTAACCTCCAGCGGTCCCAAATCCCGAAAGGCATGCCGCCGCCGGCCGTTGCGGCTGACGGAAAGCAGCCGGGCGCCCGGGATGCCCGTCAGGCCGGATTCGGACAGGGTTTGCCCGATCAGGCGCGAATCTGCGTGAATTTCGAACTCGGCCCGGTACTGGCGCCAGCGAACCTGCGGGTCTCGGGTCTCCTTTACTTTCGGCAGCAGCCAGCGGCCGAAAAGGACCATGAACGCAATGCCGGCGATGGTCAGCGGCAGGGCCACCAGAGTCGTATCAAACATGGCGATCGGCCGCATAGCGGGCAGTTCGGATCCGCCGCGGTTTATGGCATCGCTCACCAGGCCGCCGATGACCAGGTTGGTGGAGGTTCCGATCAGTGTACAGGTCCCGCCCAGGATAGAGGCAAAGCTCAATGGTATGAACAAATGCTTGGCCGGCAGGCGGCAGGTCCGGGCCAGATCCTGGATCACCGGAATCATCATGGCAACCAGGGGGGTGTTATTCAAAAATGCGCTCCCCACTGAAATCGGGGGCAGAATCTTGAGCTGGGCGGTCAGCAGACGCCTGGGGCGGCCGATAATCTTGTCCATGACCATGGTAATAGCACCCGTGGCGTACATGCCGGCGGCGACTACAAAGAGAACGCCGACGGTCAGCATACCGGAGCTCTGAAATCCTTTAAGCAGTTCTGCCTGGGGGGCCAGGCGGAAGGTCAAAGCAGCGGTGAGACTGCCGAGAAACACGACCGGTGGGGGAATTTTGGTTTTGATGAGCAGCGCGAAGGTAGCCACCAGAATGGCAAGGGTAAGGCCGGCCGCAAAAGTCATGGGGTCTCCTATATAGATTGCCGTCAAATTCGAACGTGGCCTGGGCAAATCTGCTACAGATAAGTTCCGGTCCAAACCCAACCCTTGCGGGAGGTCCCAAAAGGGTCCCATTGATCCGGAGAGAAATATCTGCTCTTTGGTTCCGGTAAAAAACGTGTAACAGCTTACTATTGTTTAGTACCATCTTGTCATTTTTCTTGTGCGTACAAGAAAAGTGACCAAAAGAAAACGCCCATAAGACGCGGCCCTGCGGGCTGCCCTGCGCTTCTCGGAAAGGGCGCGCTCAGCACAACTCGCTGCGCTCAAACAAGCACTTCGCTCCTTCGCCCTTTCCTGCGATGCTCGGCGCGTCTTAAAGGGGAATTCAAAACCAATCAGCTCGTCAGCCCATTTTGAAGGGGCTTGTTCATGCCTTCCGCTCTTTGAAAGGAGCATTACTAAGGCTGCTAATTATGTGAATTCATCCAGGTCGGCAAAGTGATTGATTATTTTCTTGCCGGCGATTTCGCGCTCGAAGCGCCCCATCCATCCGTATTTGCGCTGAGCCCGGTCGATTAGAACGCGCATCATGGGCCTGAAGAAATAGAGCCAGATTGAAGTCCACAGGCGGCTTTGTTTACGTATGCGGTCCGATGGTTCCCACCAGCCCATGATCTTCTGGCTGTGATACCAGACCAGATACTGAAGCTCGTCCGCGGAAAGGTGGTGGGTTCTGACGTTGGCCCACATGCCGTTGTACCGGGTATAATCGTAACGGTTGGTTACCAGGTCAGCATCAAGCAGGTTCTGGCGGATACCTGTTTTGGGGTAGGGAGTGAGAATTTGGCAATAGGCCGTGTCCGCCCCTGTGGCTTTCAGAAACTTATAATTTTCTATGATTTCCTGTTCACCGTCGTCTGGAAAGCCGAAGATCATGCCGCCCACAACCATGATGTCGTACTTATGGCACAGGGCGATTGCCTTGCGCGAGGCATCGACAATATCGCCCTTTTTTGCGGTCAGTAAATTCTTTTTGGAAACGTTTTCAATGCCCAGGAAGATGGATTTGAACCCGGCCAGGGACATCTTGCGGACCATCTTTTCATTGCGGGCCATTGTAATACAGTCCGCCTGGACAATCAGGACGAGATTGCGGTAGTTGCGGGCGATGATGGCATCACACAGTTCTATCACCCTGTCCGGAACCATAACGAAATTGTCGTCGGATACAAATATCCAGCGCTTCTTTAATTTGTGGTAGATATAGTCAATGTCGGCCAGGATTCTTTCATTGGGGAACGGACGAAAGGCCCGGCCGTACATGTGGCGAATACTGCAGAAATTGCAGCTGCGCAGGCAACCCCGCGAGGTTTCAATGACCTCGGAGTTGCGGTTCATGATATGGTAGCCCCAGGTGAGGCGCCGCTTGTCACGGACAGGAAGCTTGAGCGTAGTTAGATCCAGCAATTCACCTTTCGGATTGTGGATAAATCGGTCCTTTTTCTGGTAGGAGAGCGAGGGGATATCTTCAATCCGGCCTTTCCCTTCCAGTGACCTGATCAGACACCGGAACGCTTCTTCCCCTTCCCCCCGAACCAGGTAGTCAATCAGTTTGCCATTTTTGGATTCGCCGATTTCGGCATACATGAGGGTGGCATGGTAGCCGCCCAGGACAATTTTTACCCCGGGGAGCAGCGTGCGGATCAGTTTGACCAGCTTTTCACAGGTAGCATACTGCCAGGTCATGGCAGAAAGGCCGACCACCTGGGGTTTAAAACTCAAAAGGACGCCGCTTAGGTATTGGCGGACCTTGCGGCGTTTGCGAATCAGGTCGATAATGCGGACGTCATGTCCCGCATCTAGGTTTGCGGCCAGGCTGGCCAGACCGAGGTTCGACATGTGAAACGCAGACTCGTGCATGATCACGGGCGCTACATCAGGCATGGAAACCAGCACTATTCGCATGACGCCTCCACGGTGGTGTCTTGTTGTTCCAAGAGTGTGTGAACCCTCTTTATCAGGGTATTAATAGAAAAGTTACTGGCGTCATAATCAGGATCAATTGTTTCCAGCAGTTTAACCTTGACCCGGTTGGGACGCTGGGTGTTGAAAAGAAATCGGCCCGGTTTGAAGAGCTTATCCGTGTTGCTGATGAACAGAACTGTGACCGGCGCACGGCAGAGTCGGGCAATCTTGAAAGCGCCCTTGTTCAGGCGGCCGATGCGACCCTGCCGGCTGCGGGTACCCTCGGGGAAGACGATCAGGTTGCTGCCGTCAGCCAGGTTGCCGGGCATGGCCTCCATGCGCCGCAGCATCAAGTCTGCCAGGCCACCCGTGGCGGTTGAGGGCAGGTAACCCGAAAGGGCCAGCATTTTGCCATATAGCGGGATGGAGAACAGCCTTGCCTTGGCAATGGTCGTGTGCTGCCGATACAGGGAAATCAGTAAAATCGGGTCCAGATAGGATATGTGGTTGCTGACCACCACACTCGATCGGACGTTGCGGACACTTTCAGCAATGTCCCAGCGGCAGGCCGGAATCAGCATGCGTACCAGCGTGAAGAAAACCCGGTAGAAATAGCTATTCAGTCTTTGAAAAGTCCGGGCCGTGTCTTTGGCAAAAAGGTATGCCAATACGTAGAATGGGGCGAACAGAAGGATATACCCGACTGTGTAGTAAAATCACAGCAGCAGGGTGATGGTCAGATCCAGCAGCAGCCCGGGCCCCTTTCCCGGCCTGGACTGTTTTTGATGAGTTCCGGATGCTTCCAAAGTTCTTACCCGTTGGCAAACTGCTTAATAAAAAGACAGGTGTTGACGCCCCCGAAGGCAAAATTCTGGACGGCTGCAGTTCGAATGGGGGCTTCGATGACCTCGGTCACGTGACGCAGCATGGCGCAGCGTTCATCTACCTCTTCGAGGTTCAGCGTGGGAGCGATGAAACCAGCCGACATCATGTGGAGCGTGAGAATGGTTTCAATAGCACCGCAAGAACCCATGGTATGCCCCATGTAGCCTTTAAGGCCGGTCACCGCCGGCCTGTCGCCGTATATCTCAGCGATGCTTTGTGCTTCGGTCACGTCGCCCATTTTTGTGGCCGTGGCATGGGCACTGATGAAGTCCACTTCCTCTGCGTTGAGGCCCGCATTATCCAATCCCATCTGGATGGCATTGGTGATGCCCTGGGTGTTGGGCAAAATCAGGTCGCCGCCGTTGCTGTTGCAGGCAAAGCCGATTACTTCGCCCAGGATATCCGCCCCCCTTTTGCGGGCGGTTTCATAGTCCTCCAGAATGAGGGTGCCGGCGCCTTCGCCCACCACCAGCCCATCCCGGCGCCGGTCAAAAGGCCGCGGGGTCAGATGGGGGGTGTCATTGAAATCCACGGATGTGGCCAGCAGGTTGTCGAAGACTGCCACCGTGGTAGTGTCGTATTCATCGGCGCCGCCGCAAACCATGGCATCCTGGAGGCCGTATTTGACCGCCTCGAAACCGAACCCGATGGACTGACTGCTGGTGGTACAGGCCGTGGAAGAGGATATGACGCGACCGGTAATACCGAACATCTTAGAGATATTGACTGCCGTAGTGTGGACCATGGATTTGAGGTAGTCCACCGCGCCGACATTACGCAGCTTGGTGTCATCCGGACTGAAGAAGGTTCGGTAGATGTTGCGCTGGACGGTGGGGCTGCCGTGCGTAGAGCTGAAGGCGACCCCCAGGCGGCCGGACTGAATGAATTCCGGGGAGAGTCCGGATTGTTCCAGGGCCGTTTTGGCAGTCTGGCAGGCATAGTAGGAAACCGGCCCCATGGTTTTCCGATCCCGCCGCTTAAAATCGTACTCGATGGGATAGTCCACGGTCCCGAACACACCGCAGTAAATTTGCTCGGTGAGTAGTTCGTCGCTTTTAAGGGGCTTGATCCCGGATACGCCGGTTTCCAGACTGTGCAACATCGTTTCTCTGGTGTCACCGATCGGGGTGATTGCGGCGCAGCCGGTGATGACGACTCGGCGTTCCATAGTGATGGTCCCGTTTTTAAAGGCTATCTCAAAAATGTCTTTTGGCCCAATCTTCAGCCTTCGCTGAAACTATGGCTGATAAACTCTGTTTGAGCCTTGCTTGCCCGGCGTAGCCTGTAAGGCGCAGACGGGACCTTGAACCAGAATCCTATCTTTGAGATAGCCTTTACATGTTACGCTTCCTGGCCAGGTTCTCTACGTAGTCGACAATCTGGTTGATTGTGCGGATCTCCATGGCTGCTTTCTGCTCCGCCCTGGTAAGCTCCGCTCCGATAAGCGTCTCCAGTTCCTTCAGTAGTTCAATGGCGTCGATACTGTCAAATTCATAGACCTCAGCCAGGTTTTCATCCAGACCGGGGTTCTCGATTTCAAACAGCTCTGCGAAGATCCGGATGATTTCCTTTTCGATAGTATCCCGTTGCATAGAATTCTTTTCCGCCCTTGTTCTCACGAAAACCGAAACATACTACAAATGCCCTTATATTACAATTTTCAAAGGGTATGCGGTCTGAAAATCGAAGGGTGTCCGGTCCGTCTTCGCCCGATGTTGCATCACCCGGCAACACCGACTGTCAGCGCTGATCACCATTGGCTAAAGGCGCCTCCAGAAACGGTTCGAAATGGTACCACTGGAAGGGGGCCTTCTTGAGCGCCCTTTCCAGGCGGCGGGCATAGTCATTGGCCGCCGATTGGATAGCGGTGCGCCTGTTCCGGCGGTCAATACGATCCAGAAATATCGGCGGGGATGCTTCAAAATGATACCCACCCCGGTTCGTGCGCAGCGCAAAGAAAATTACTATGGGTGCCCCGGAAGCCATGGCCAGGGCAAAGGGCGCTTCCGGCAGCCGGATGTGATGTTCGAGAAAAGTAGCGGATACTGCCGGTTGGTCCGGCCGCCAGAGACGGTCGCCGGCCAAGGAGACGATACCACCGCTGCGCAGGAAACGAACCCCTTCAATGATGTCCAGGGGTGAACCGCCGTTTTCATCCACACCGATGACTTCGATACCGCTCGCGGCAACGGTCTCTTTCTGGAGCTGTTCGATTTGCTGGCTGGCCCGGGATCCCATGTACAAGAGCAGTCTGAGCCCGGCCAGGTCCTGTTGCAATATTCGCGCGGCAATTTCCCAGCTGCCCATGTGGGACATGAGCAGGATCCCGCCCCGGCCCCTGTCCATGACTGCCTGCAGATGCTCCCTGCCTGCAAACGTATATTGAATGCCGGCCGTATCCTGAAGACGCAGGTGATCGAGAAAAACCCGGGTGAAATTCTGGAATTGGCACCAGGTGCACCAGAGTTGATGGGGCCACGTTTTCCCGGGAAAAAGCCTTTTGTAAAAGTGCAGACCGACTCCCACGCGATGGGGGCTGAAAACGAAATACCCGGCCGCAATGCCCCGGGAAACCAGACTGAAAAGCCAGGGGCCGCAGATGCGGGAGAGGGCTGCCAGGCATTTGTAAAACGTCGTTTTCATAGCATCCTTATTTTCGTTTTCCCGGCCACAAGCGCGGTGTGAATACCCGCCTTGTGATCAGGCGGCTGAAGGTGCCGGTATTGCGTAAAAAATCCAAAAAAGGATGAAAGTGAGACACCCGGGGCGTATCCGCCCGGTAGACCACCCCGACCGGGGCCTCGAGCACCGGCATCCCGGCCCGGCGGGCCTGTACCAGTATCTCGATTTCATACTGGTAGCGCCGGGCCCGCACGCCCAGATCCAGGCATTCGGGGATTGGATACACCCGGAAACCGCTCTGGGAATCGGACAGACGGTAACCGCCGGAAACCCATACCCAAAAGTTTGAAAACTCCTTCCCGGCGCGACTGGTCCAGGGTGCGGCCCGCATGCCGCGGCGCCTGCCGACCACGATCGGCCGCTGACAGGCCGGAATGGCGGCCAGCAGGTTCCGGACATCTCCAGGATTGTGCTGCCCGTCGCCGTCCAGGGTGACGGCCCAGTCGGCTAACTCGGCCGCGGCCCGCATGCCGGTCTCAAGAGCCGCCCCCTTTCCCAGGTTGGTCCCGTGGCTGATCTGCCGGACCGCATGCAAGTCCTCAGGAAAGGACGGCCACGGCTGGGTGGAACCGTCGTTGACCACGAATACTGGATATCCGAGCTTCAGAGCCTCACGAGCTACGCCGAGGATGGTCCGGCTGTGGTTGTATACGGGGATGATGACTGCTGCGCGCATGGATCGTCTCAGGTATGCGGGTTAAGGTATATGCTTAAGGTATAAGGTATTAGGTGAAAGGTAGCAGGCTATTTCCTGCACTGTTCAGGCTGGTTTTACTTACACCTTCCACCTTCAACCTTCCGATTTTATCTCCGGCAGTACCGCCATGGCCCAGGTGCCCGGGCCCATGTGAACCCCGGACGTCAAGGACAGCGGCACCAGGGAGATCTCTGACCGGGGGAAGGCGGCTTGAACTGCCGGCTGTATCTCGGCAGCCACCCGCTCCTGGTTGTCGGTGTACTGCAGCAGCACACTGACGTTTGCAGACCGGTCAATCCGGTTGCCAAAATACGCGAGTGCAAAGGGCAGCTGTTGCGCCTGTTTACGTACCACGCCTTCTTTGGCGACCCCGGTTGCCTGGGGACTGATAACCGGCTTCACCCGGAACAGATCCCCGAAGAACCCCCCGGTCTTCGAGATACGGCCCCCGGCGGCCAGGTATTTCAGCTGATCGAGGAATACCAGCTCATGGCAGGCAGCACATACCTTACGGGCAAAGGCCGCTACCTGGTCAAGAGAATGGCCCTGCCGGGCGAAATTCGCCACCGCCCGAGCAATCAAGCCCAGCCGTCCAGAGGCGGCCCCGGAATCCAAAACAGCCAGTCCAGCCCCCAGAGAGTGTTCGGCCTGCCAGGTCTTGGCGACCTGGTATATACCGGTATAGGCGGAACCCACACACAGGTAGATGACCTGGGGGTGGCGGCTGCAAATGCTTTCATAGTTCTGGCGGCGCTCAAACAGCGAGGCCTGGGCCGTGGTGGTTCGCTTGCCGGCCCGCATCCGGGCATACAATTCTTGCGGTTCCATGGCTGTTTCCGGACAGGCCCGCTCGCTGCTGATAATGTAGCTGTCCATCAAGGTGACACCCAGATGATCGGCTGCCTGCCGGGTGATCGATCCGGCTGCATCGGTTATCACATGTACTTTTGTTTCTGCAGGCACCATTGGCGGGCCGTTGTCGGAAGGGACCGCAATCGGCTCGGCTTCCCATTGAACGAGATCGCCCCAGGCCGCCACTTCCCGTCGAACAGTTTCCAGCTCCTGGGCATGCAGATGGATTTTTAGATGATTACCTTCCCGTATGGTGACCACGCTGCCGCCCAGTTTTTTCAGCTTTTGGCTAAGTTTGTCAGGATCTGAAGCTGTTTTTACAAGGGTGTTGATGCAGACCTGGCCTGGTTTCTGGCTGTCCGGCCGGTTGTCCAGTTTGAGTTTCTCACCGAACACTTCAAAAGGTGAACGGTAGGCGGGATTTTCTTCATGCAGGGTTTTAAAAAAACCCTCGAAAAAGAGAAACATCCCGAGAGCGCCGGAATCGACCACTCCGGCCGCTGCCAGTTCGGGCAGTTGGCTGCTTGTGTTTTCAACCGCTTCAGCGAGGGCACTGACAAAATCGGCCGCAGCTGCCTGCTCAAAGCCAGGTGCCAGGACCTTGGCCAGACAATCGAATACGGACAGCATGGTCCCCGGTTGCGGATCGGCAATCGCGGCCCAGGCGTTGTCATTGGCTGCGGCTGTTTTTTGCGGAAGTTGACTGACCGAATCGGCCGCCAGGAATTCAGCGAAAAAAGCGGCGGCAATATTGCCCGAATTCCCGGTGGCTGCCCGCAGCAGATGCGTGGGGATCTGAAGGTCATTGTTCAGGATATCCCTGATGGGGGCCAGGCTGATCTTAAGGTTGCGACCGGTGTCAGCATCGGCCACCGGGTACACATTGATATCGTCCAACAGGTCTGCCCACGGAGCGACCCGTTCGTATCCAGCGATGGCGGCGGTTTTAAGGTTGTTATCCATGGTCAGTCAAATCCCAGGGCCTTCCTGATATCCTTGGGGATTTCAAATTCTAGCTCCATTGCAGGCGTTTTCACGGCGACCTGTTCGCTGGTGCAGCGGGCACACAGTTTCCCCGTGCCGGCATGGCGGATTTCAAAAGCGATGACTATTTTATAGCGGGCTTCGGTGACGGTGGCTTTACAGATGAATTCGTCGTTGGGGCCCAGCGGTGCGATATGTTTGACCGCGTTTTTGGTAATGGGAAACAGGAACTGCTTATCCAGTTGGTATTGGTAGAGGTCAACGCCGGCATGCTCAAACAGGCCGAACCGGGCCTGGTCGAAATACTTGAAATAATTCCCGTGCCAGACCACCTGCATCGGGTCCAGATCGTGAAACGGCACCCGCATCTTGATTTCAAAACTGACCGGCATTCGCATTCCTTATTTTCAGGCAGGACGGGTTAGGTGTGCCTGCTGGGGTCCATGGTTTGATTGATCGGTAAGATATCACAGGTTTTTTAGGAAAAAAAGGGCCTTGCACCGGGAATGAGTGGACGGGCCGGTCTTAATTCTGCCTGGACTTGGAATTCGGGTTCTAATGTATTGGATGGCGGAAAACAAGCCATTAAAGGGTTCACGCACGCATCTTCATGAACCTGCTGTCGGACGAGAGCGATTTTCCGGATTCCATATTTTTAGTGTTCCCATGCAAGGTATTCGCTGCGGTTGGAAATCGGCGCTTTCTTCAAGTGGTCCTTTTGGTCTTAAACTTCCTATACCACTCCTGATCTCCGTAAACCCTGTCCATGCAGTCAGGGCAAAGCCCATGACTGAATTCTGCCTCTGAATGCGCCTTCAAGTACGACTCGATTTGATTCCAATATCCTTTATCGTCCCTGATTTTCTTGCAGGATGAACAAATAGGCAGCAGGCCGCTTAAGGTTTTTATCTTGGACAGTGCTTCCTCGAGTCTGTTTCTTTCCAGAATGAGATTATTTTCAGCCAATTTGCGTTTGGTTATATCGATTACAATTCCGTGGTAATGGGTTATTTCACCTGTATCGTTTCTCCGAATGAATGTGCGGTCGGATATCCATTTTACCTCGCCTTGCTTGGTGACGATCCGGTACGGTTCATGGATAAACCTTTTCCGGTTATTATCCGCGCTGAAGCTGGAAACTTCCTGAGCTACGCGTTCTATGTCTTCATCGTGGATGACCTGGGAATACACCGTCTCCCCCGAGATGAAATCGCCCGGCGAATACCCAACAGCATCTCGACATTTTCGGAAACATACTCTACCGGCCAGTTTTCAGCATTTCTCCAAAGAAAGGCTACTGCGGGGCTTTTTGTTATGATATCATATGCTTCTATCAGGCCTTTCTGGGCATCTTTCTGGCCGGTAACATCTAATATGACGCCTTCCGTGTAACCGTGTTCAGGGTAAATAATAGCGCTTATCGAAAGATATACATGGGAGCCGTCGCGCTTGATCATCTCGATCTCGAAACCATCGACGACGCCCTCTTTTTCCAGTTGGTTCATCAGCTCCACCCGGCGGCCGGGATCGGCATAGTGTTCAACTGTAACAAACGCCTGTAAAAATGTTTCCGCAGAATCATAACCCATCATTCTGGCCAATGATTCGTTGGCGTCCAAAAACTTCCCGTCTTCAATCCGGGTACGGTACATGCCGACCATGGCTGTTTCAAACAGTTGGCGGTACTTTCTTTCGCTCTCCTCAAGTTCGGCTATTCTTTTCTGCAAGTCCGCATAGCTGGGTTTTGAAGGCATAATGGGCACCGGTTCACGATTTGTATTTAGAAGGGGTTAAGCCAAATAATCATAACGCCGGCGTAGCAGGCATGTCAAATAGTCCGCTTACTCGAATGTGACGATACTCCGGGCAGCTGTCTGCATCCGAAATCCCCAACACGCAGCGGGACCGGTAAATTAAAAAAGGGTTTAGAGATCGGAATCTCTAAACCCTTATTTTATTTGGCTCCCCAGCACGGACTCGAACCGCGGACCCAGTGGTTAACAGCCACTTGCTCTACCTACTGAGCTACTGGGGATCAATCGAAGAAATTTGCTTAGTAATAGACTCCGGTGGCATTGTCAAGCGAAAATCGTGATAGGTAAAAATAGAGTCTTGCCATGCTGTGGGAACTCTACTATTTTATCGAAAATGAGGTTGCGCACCATACTCATCGCCCTGACCCTGATCGCCCTGTGCTCTACCCTGCCGGGCATTTGGTTCCAATATTCCTCTGCGCGCACCATCATTACCCAGGAAGCCGACAACCGGGCAGCATCCCAGGCATTGATCATCAAGGATTACCTATCGTCTTTTCTGTCCGGCAGCAGCAAGGCCGTGCAAGCCATGGCGGCCGACCGTGAAATATCCCACTCATTGGTGTCCTTGGATGCGGCCAGTCTTGAGGCGGCCAACCTGCTGCTGGATAATTTTGCCCGCATTTTCGGCGGCGGGATCTGCTTTCTGGCAGATCGGGATGGAACCATCGTTGCCTCCAGCAACCACTGGGAAAAGACCAGCTATGTCGGTAAGAGCGTGAAGTTCCGGGAGTATTTCCGCAATGCCGTTAAGGGCCAGTCGTGGATCCACATGCCCTTTGGCGAGACCATGGCCGATCGCCGTATTTTCTACAGCAGTCCCATCTATGCAGCTGGATCCGTTTATCCGGTTGGGGTGGCCGTGATCAAAGGGGCCATTAACCTGCTGGAACGCAAGATTGCCCTTCCGGCCGGGGAAACCTGGGTGTTGGCCGACCGGGACAGCATCGTATATGCGGCCAGCAATAAGGAAATGCTTTACAGGGTCCTGTGGGAGAAGACCCCGGCCCTGGCAACACGAATCAAAGACCAGCCCCATCTGGGGCAGGGCCCCTGGGGCTGGCTCGGCATGAAACCCTTAAACAGCCGGACCTGCCAGGATCGTGAGGGCAAGATATTCCGGTACAATAAGGTGTTCGTGGAAGACTCCCCCGGTTGGGAAATTATCTACCTGACCGACCAGGCGGTTTTGATGAGTAAATTCTACCGCCGACTTATTGGTTTTCACATCATTATTCCCCTGACACTGCTGATCCTGGTCTGGATCGTAGTGATCCTGATGTACCGACGGGGCAGTACCGATCTGGTACGGCGCCGGGCGGCCGAATCCAAACTTCAAAAACAGAATGAATACATGCAGGCCCTCGGGGACACCACCTATGGGTTGATATCCCGGACGGAACGGTCCAGGTTGCTGGGAATGATCATAACCAAGGCCGGCTCGCTTCTGGATTCAGAGCACGGGTACCTCTATCTTTATGATGCCGATACCGCTGAATTGGAGATGCAATACGGATCCGGAATTTACAGTTCGCTGACCGGTTCCCGGATCAAGCCCGGTGAAGGTATTGCCGGTAAGGTGTTTGCGTCCGGTGAGTATCTGCTAATCGATGATTATGCCAACTGGGAGGGCCGGCTGGCGAGTTTCAACTACGATGCCCTGCATTCCGTCATGGGGTTCCCGCTTAACTTTGAAGGGGAAAATATCGGCGTGATCGGCTTCGGACATTTTAGGGTGGATAAACAGTTCGGGGACGAAGCCATAGACATCCTGGAGCGTTTTGCCAAATTGGCGTCCATCGTTCTATACATGCGGCTGTACGAGAGATTGGAAAAAGAGCTGGCCGATCGAAAAGAAGCGGAAAGAGCCCTGCGCGAGAGCGAGAAACGCTATCGGGAATACTTTCATGACGATTTGTCGGGGGCGTATATTTCTCGACCCGACGGCGTACTGGAAGACTGCAACCCGGCCTTTGCAAAAATGTTCGGGTTCAAATCGCCGGATGAAACCAAAGCCGCCAATCTCCGGCAGTTGTATTTTGAAAAGGAGGGCCGACGGCAATTTCTGAAAAAAGTCAGGGCAGCGGGACGCATCCAGAATTACCAGTCGCAACTGAGCAAGAAGGACGGTACCGCCATTCATGTCATCGAGAGTGCGGTGGGTGTTTTGATGAACAGGGCAACCTAACCGAGATACGGGGCTATATCCAGGATATTACCGAGCAGGTCAATCTGGAAAACCAGCTGCGCCAGGCTTTAAAGATGGAAGCTGTGGGTACACTGGCTGGTGGTATCGCCCATGACTTCAATAATCTTTTGATGGCGATCGAAGGCAATGCATCCCTGCTGCGAATGGGCCTGGCTGCCGAAGATCCTCAGGTACGCAGACTCGAAAAAATACAAGAACACGTCAAGAGCGGCGCCCGGCTGACAGCGCAGCTATTGGGATATGCCCGCAAGGGGCGCTACGAGATAAAGACGATCAACCTGAACACGATCGTCCGGGAAACGGCTGATACAGTCGGTCGCACCAACAAGCATATCACCATCGCCATGGACTTGGCCGGGGATCTCTACCCGATTAAAGTTGACCAGGGCCAGATGGAGCAGGTGCTGTTCAATCTGTTTATAAATGCCGTCGATGCCATGCCCGCCAGCGGTACGCTGGCTTTGAAAACGACCAATGGATCCGAAGCACTGATGGCCGGCCGGATGTATCGCCCCAAACCCGGTAACTACGTGATGTTAACGGTAACCGACAACGGGATCGGCATGGACCCGCAAACCCAGGAACGGATTTTCGATCCATTTTTTACGACCAAAGAGATGGGCCGGGGGACCGGACTGGGGCTGGCTTCGGTTTACGGTATCATCAAAGGGCATACCGGATATATCGATGTAGATTCAAGACCGGGTGCGGGGACCACGTTTTCATTAAGTCTGCCGGCATCCGAGGATGCGCCGGCCCGGAACGATCTGTCCGTGGGGGGACCCGTGAAGGGGCAGGGTACGGTACTGCTGGTGGATGACGAAGACGTGATTCTGGAGGTAGGCTGTGAGTACCTGCGGGTGATGGGTTACACCGTGCTGAAGGCCAGGGGCGGGCGGGAGGCTCTGGAAGTCTACACCCAGAACAAACCCGGCATCCATCTGGTTATTCTGGATATGGTCATGCCGGACATCGGGGGTGGGGAGGTGTACGACCGTCTCAAGGCAATGAACGCGAACATCAAAGTCCTGCTATCCAGCGGATACAGCCTGGATGGCCAGGCCTCTGAAATTTTGGGGCGGGGGTGTGACGGGTTCATCCAGAAGCCGTTTGGGATACGGGAGCTGTCATTGAAGATAAAGGAGATACTGGAGAACTGAGATGGGCCACAAGCAGGCAATTCGCTGTTAGCGCCTTAAGAACTGTATACCACCAATGTTGTGGTGTTGAAGCGGTATGCCTAAAGGCTGACAGCCAACAGCCAAGCGCCTATCTTGTTCCGATTTATTCCTTCTTCGGTTTTTCTTTCCCCGCCAGTTTGGCGAAGATTTCCTGCCAACTTTCCAGCCGATCAGTCGAAAGGGTAAAAGGGTAGGCATTGAAGGAGGAAATAGCCGGCAGGCCCGTATCCTTATCGTTTTCCTTGGCAAACAGCTCAAGAGTGTAAGTTTCTTTGCCTTCCAGCACTATCTCGAATTGCGGTGATTTGAATTCATCCTTTTTTCGGCCTTCGAGGTAGTTTTCGCATTTTAAATTATTGATGGCGTTGAGAAAGCCCTCCAGGCTGGCAGGGTCCGCCTTCCGGCCGGAAGGCG
>Ga0126327_10000102_pt1 | contig 23130 bp, 19 predicted proteins | sample InaspJWI30metaG_FD_101392 | JGI IMG/M metagenome (GOLD analysis project Ga0126327, IMG submission 101392) | Marine gutless worms symbiont microbial communities from Oahu, Hawaii - Inanidrilus sp. 1 OAHU.JWI-30 metaG | ecosystem: Host-associated > Annelida > Digestive system > Unclassified... | reverse complement strand
TCGCCGTGTACTGGACGCTGGCCGAGAGGGAGACCATGCTGACGCTTGATATCCCAGGTTATCCCACCTTGCACCTGCAGCATCTGGTGCTTGACTTCAATGGCACCCTGGCCGTCGACGGCCGGCTTGTGGACGAGGCCGGCCAACTGCTGACCCGCTTGTCTGCCGATCTGGACATCCATGTGGTCACCGCGGATACATTCGGAAAGGTTCGCACCCAGATGTCCGGCGTTCCCTGTACCGTATCCGTACTTCCCGCCGGTGATCAGGACCGGGCCAAACTGGATTACATCAATCGGCTGGGACCGACCCGGAGTGTCTGCATGGGCAACGGCCGCAACGACCGGCTGATGTTAAAGGCAGCCGGTTTAGGCATTGCGGTTATCTTGGAAGAAGGGGCCGCCCTGGATACCCTTCTGGCGGCGGATGTGGTCTGTCACACCATTGTCGATGCACTGCAACTGCTGCTGCAGCCGTTGCGTCTTACGGCGACTTTAAGATCTTGAGGCTTGCTCTGGTCCGACACCTGCGGCTAAGGGCATTTGCCTTTCTCACCGATACAGTTTCGGGAGTGAAGACGGGGGCAACCCGGCAACGACGGAATAGGTTTTTATTGCGTTTCAGCTGAAATAATGATAACCCGCTTTTTCAATATCAGAATTGGTTTTGTGTTAGTTGCGTGGGGACGGGCACACCCCGTTTTGGATCTGAACTAGTTTGTATCCGATTCTGATCACCAAAATTTCCCGGGTCGATTCCTAATAGTGTGAGATTGCTTAGCCTCCCATGACACGACCCGGGTTATTTGTTTTCCGATTCCCTTTCCGTTCGTCCGGACCCCTTTCCAGGCAATCTTACTACCTATAAATTCCATCATTGTTGCGCATGCATTTTCCGCCCCTCCGGCCGACGATGGCCAACCACCGGTTGAAATGGCTCCGGGAACATGTTTTAATACAGGGGCACTGCAACCCGAGGAGCAAAGCATGACCCCAAGTGAGAAGACCATTTTGGTCATTGATGACGAGCCCATATCCAGTAAAATCATCGGCCGCATGCTCGAAACGTTGGGTTTTCAGGTTACAACCGCCCCGGATGGGGCCACCGGCCTGAAATTATACCGCCAACTGGTGCCGGACCTCGTCATGGTTGATCTTTTCATGCCGGAAATCGATGGGTTCAATATACTGACCACCATCCACGACCAATCCCCGGAAACACCCGTGATTGTCATATCCGCTACGGAGCGTATCGGCGATGTGATCCGGGCCTTGCGACTGGGAGCCTGGGACTTTATTACCAAGCCGGTGCAGGATCAGGTTTTTTTAGAAAGTACGGTGCTGCGGGCTTTTGAAAAGGCAGCCCTGACGGTTGAAAACCGGCTGTTTCGTGATCGGATTCAGACCATCGTCGATACAGTTCCCTGCGGCATCGTGGTTGTGGATGCCACTGACCAGACGATTGTAGAGGTGAATCCCATGGCCGCGGAAATGGTCGGGCGGCCGGCGGCCGAAATGATCGGCAAAAAAAGCAGCGGATTCATGTACCCGGACGGGCCGCAGGCGTGTCTGGCTGATAGCGACGACAGCATTTGCATAAAGTCCGAACATATTCTGCTAAAAGCAGATGGAAACCGCGTTCCCATCCACAAGACTGTGACACGGACGGTTATCGACGGACGGACCTGTATGATTGAAAGCTTTGTGGATATAAGTGAGCACAAACAGTCCCAGCTCGAAATGCTGGAGCGGAAAAAGATGCAGGGCGTCATTGAGATGGCCGGGGCGGTCTGCCACGAAATGAACCAGCCGCTCCAGGTTGTTTCCGGCCTCTGCGAACTGATTATGATGGATGCAGCTGAAAAAGGACCCTTCGCCGATCGTCTCAAGACGATTAAAAAGCAGGTGGGCGAAATGGGGCGCATAACCGGTAAGCTCATGGGTATCACCCGCTACCGGACCAAAGAACACCTGGAGGACAAGATTATCGATATCGATCAAGCCTCTGGACCTGACCACTGACAATCTGCAGGGTATCTGAAATTCGCCGTAAAAGGCTCTGGCAAAACCCCAAAAAAGGTGCTCGGCAGAAGACCGACTGCAGGTATAAAATCACCCTGTGCACAAAAAAAGAATCAACTGTGCGTTGGGCGCAGTTCCTGAACGGATGGTGCCGACATCCGGTAAAAATAAGGGGGAGGGATGAAGAAAAAGGTTGGATTGGGGATCGGACTGTTGATGTTGTGGGCCGGATGCTCATTTTTCAGCTCGGCCGAATTGTCCGAGATGATTCCGGGTATGAGCAAACAGATGGACAAACTCGAGTGCTGGCTGACAATCACGTTCAAAAAGTACCCCGGTGGCATCGATCCCCGGGATGTCCAGGTGAAATTCAGCTCCATGGCTTTGGAGCAGGTTGAGGTGTTCGATTGGGAGTACATTGCCGCCCGGGATGTCATTTCGCTGGGCTTCATGCAGGGGTTCAAGGGGAACCCGGCCAGCGTACCGGAAGGCCGCCCGCCCCTGGGTGTGCCGCTCAAAGTGAATTTTCCACTGCGCGCCAAGCGGCACCTCAATGTTCCCGCCGGTGAAACGATTGAACTGACGGCAGAACTCTTCTGGGGCGGTAAAAAGGTCGCCTCCAGTAACCGGACCATTGAGCACGTCTATCGTCCGGAATAACTCAACTGCAGTTGCGCTGACAGGCGGTAAAGGATGATACCGGCCTTCAAGTTTGAATTTCAGCCGTAATCACGAATTCCGGCGGGGCCATTATATTTCGTTTGACGGTACACAAGTCGGCGGCCTTGATGACCGCATTTTTATATTTTGGCGGGAACCCTGGTGGCAGAGTGATCCGCAGGTTGACCTGGTTGACCAGATAGGTTTTACGGTCTTTTTCAAATGAGAGCGTCAGTTTCAATCCGGTTGTGTCAATTTCCCGTTTGTCGCAAAACGAGAGCACATAGATTCCAGCGCAAGTGCCCAGTGACGCCAGGAACAGGCTAAAGGGTTCGGGTGAACTGGCATCCCCGCCTTCCTTAAGGGATTGGTCGGTTTCGATGGTAAAGCCTTTATAGTGCGCATTTACCCGTTTACCTCCCGGAAAACTGATGTTCATAATCATGGAACACTCCTGGTTCGGTTTTAGTAGGAAGAGCTGTCTCAGAAATGGATTTTGGATCAATATCAAAGCGGCCGCAAGGTTAAAGTCGAGGAATACAGATGGTATTATGCGGATATTAACCTTGCGTCCAACGCCGAGATTGGGGCAAAAGGTTTTTTTGCGATGGTTTTTAACCGCCGATGGACGACATTTGCCCGCAAACCTTTCCCGGGATTTTATCCATGAGACCATGCCGGGCCTGCTTGATTTTGACGGCCGAGATGATTCTCTCAGCCACCTGTTCATCAGAGGCCTCGCTGCGTAGAGCGGCCTTTAAATCAACCTGTTGGTCCGACAGCAAACAGGGGCGCAGTTGGCCACCGGCAGTCAGGCGCAGCCGGTTGCAGTTTTCACAAAAATGCCGACTCAGGGCGCTGATGAAGCCCACCTCACCGCGGGCGCCTTCAATCCTGAACCTTTCGGCCGGTCCATCAGTCAGCCCCGGCTGCACCGGTACCAGTACGCCGAGCGTCTCGATGCGACGTTTAATATTCGGGGTGAGCAGTCGTCCGGTGGCTTCGACGCTGTTTTTCCCGATCGGCATGTGTTCGATGAAGCGGACATGAAATGGGTATTCGAAGGTCAGAGCCGCCATTTTTTCAAGTTCATCCTCATTCAACCCCGGCAGGGCAACGACATTGATTTTAAGCGGTTCTAAGCCCATGTCATGGGCGCGCATTAATCCCCGCCAGACCTGGTCGAAACTGTCACGGCCGGTGATGCGTTTGTACTTGCCCGGATCCAGGGTATCCAGACTGATATTCAAGCGCCGGATACCGGCGGCCTGGATTTGATCGAGATGTTTTTCCAGGGTCACGCCATTGGTTGTCAGGGATACATCTCGAAGGCCTTCCAGGGTGGCCAACGCCTTCAAAAAATCAAAGATACCCTTGCGGATAAGTGGTTCTCCGCCGGTTACCCGTACTTTGGTGATGCCCAGCCGTATACCGATACGCACAACCCGCAGGATCTCTTCATAGGTAAGAATATCGGCATGCGTCAATTTGGGGATCAGGTCGCGCGGCATGCAGTAGCTGCACCTGAGGTTGCAGCGATCCGTGACCGAGATACGCAGGTATTTCAGGTGGCGGGCACGGGTGTCGATCAGGGAGGTTTTGTCCAACGCGGGGGGTCCTTTTCAACGCGGTTTGAATTTTGCCAGGTACTCCGGAATATCAATCATCGGGGGGCGTTCCAGGGCCTTCCAATCCAGGATATCCGCTTCGTAATCATTGCCGACCAGATTATACTGGATCATATTCAGGAGCAACTCCTTTTTGAGCTCGATGTGGCCAAGCCGTTCCAGGCGCTTTAAAAAGGTTTCCATGATGACGAAGGCCATCTTTCCGAGGGCCCGGGTGTCCTGGTTGCGATGCACCCGTTTGTCGAGATCCACCTGGGCGATGACATCGAGGCCCCACTGTTCGCAAATGTCGAGTATCAGGCTCGTTTCGATACCATAGCCGATGGGGAAAGGGACCTTTTCGAAAAGCTCCCGGAAGCCGGCATATTCGCCGGACAGGGGCTGGAGGATCTGGGTAAGTTCCGGAAAGAAAAGTGAAAAAAGTGGGCGGATCACCAGTTCGGTAACCCGGCCGCCGCCCGTGGGCCGAATTTCGCTTTTTCCGGTGGCGATGGGGCGGTCGTAAAACCCCTTTGAATATTTGATGGTGTCGTTGGTCAGCAGCGGTCCGAGCAGTCCGTAGGCAAACCGGTGGTGAATGTTTTTTATGTCGGCGTCCAGGTAAATGATAATATCGCCCTGGGTTACGTAAAGGGCTTTCCACAGGTTTTCGCCCTTGCCGCGGTATTTTTCCAGATCCAGCAGAATGTCGTCGGCCGCATGGACATCGGCCCCGAACTCGGCAGCGATTTCAACTGTACGGTCCTCGGACCCCGAGTCGATAACAATAATTTCATCGAGCAGCGGATACCGGGTCATCAGTTCGGATTTCATGATGACGATCTCTTTGGCGATTGTTTTCTCCTCATTGAGGGTCGGCAGGCACAAAGAAATTTTAAGGCCCTTTTGCTCCTTCAGGTCAACGAGGCGGCCGATATCCTGGAATTGGGCGTAATGAAAGGTATTGGTTTCAAGCCAGTTGCTGCTCATCGCATACTCCGCTGTCTATGGCCATGATCGCGGCGACCACCTGGGCGATTCCTTTAAAGATAGGCTCGATTTCCACCGCCGCGGTATCGAGGTGGTAGTTTTCACCACTGGTGATACCCAGGGTTACCGCCGGGATATTCTTGGCGAGAAAAAATGGACAGTTCAGATTCGCTGTGATCGCTGACCGGCTTGATATCCAGGGCGTGGATGATCTTGCCGGCGGTTTTCACCAACGGATGGTTGTAGTTGAGCTTCACGGCGTTGACATTACTGATGGTTTTCAAATGCATCTCGACGCCGTACTCGTGGCCGGTCCCCTCTACGATGTCGCTGATGTCGCGATAGATAGATTTTACCATCTGATCCGAATCACTCTGGATTTCCAGCCCGAGTTTGGCATCGTACGCGATGATGCCGTGTTTAAAGCCGCCGGTAATTTTGCCGAAGATCACCCGTGACCGCGGCCGCTGGGGCAGCTTGAGTTCCAGAATCTGATTGATCACTTCGTTGAGAACCAGGATAGCGTTGGGCCGGAAGGCCCGTTCCCATCCGTCCGCGGTACCAATCCGGCATTCGATTTCAATGCGGATCATGCCGGCGGAGTAGTAGTTCAAGCGCCCCAGCTCTACACCTTCCACACAAATCGCACCCCGGATAGGCGTGGACCAGGTCTTCAACAAGTGCCGGATGCCCTTCAGGTTTCCGTTGCCGATGGATTGGATGACTCCGGCTAGTACGATATCGGATTCGAATTTCAGGTTCAGCTTCCTGAATATATCGGGCAAGGAAGCCAGGACCGCTACCCCCAGAGAGTTGTCGGTAATACCGGGCCCCTTAATGAAATTTGATCCAACCTCATAGTTGAATTCATTTTCGGACTTATGGTGAGTGTCCAGGTGCGCAACCACGAAAATAGGGGGTTTGCGGGCCGACGACCCCCGAATGATTCCGATCGGGTTGCGATATCCATCCGTGGTGCATTCATCGACCTGATAGTCCGTCAGCCGCTCCAGGAACACCTCCGTTCGCTTTTCCTCGCGAAACGTGGGGGCCGGTGTTTGCCCGATCAGTACGATATTGGTGAGGATGGTATCCTGGATCGATTTGACGATGTCGATGATTTCAGGGATTAATTTCAGATGAGGTTCCATGGTAACTCCCGCTACCTGCCGGATGAATCTAACTTTCCGCCTGCCGATATCGACCGCCGGGGGATTATCCCCGCCCGGTTTCGATTGTCGGAGGAGTAAACACCGCCTATGGCGACCATACCTGGAAAGGGTACACGCAAGACCCTTTCCAGGTCAACGTTTCTTTGGCTGCCTGCCGGGCGCTGTTTGGCAGCGCTATTGATTGGCTGTAATTATTGCCTCACACAACCCGGGAATGGTAAAGGTGTCGGCCGTGATATCGACGGTAAACCCGAGCTTTTCAGCAGTTTCAGTTGTGATGGGACCGATACTGGCGATCCGGGTGCCGGCAAGCAGATCGCGCCAGCCATCTGCGGGCAGGAGCGCTTTGAAATTGGTTACCGTGGAGGAACTGGTAAATGTGATCAGGTCAACCTCGCCTGCCCGCAGGTCGGCGGTCAGTTCGTCAGCCCCGTTGTCTACCGGGCGGGTGATATAGGTGGTGATTTCATCTACCGCGGCACCCATCTTTTCCAGTTCGGTCGGCAGGACCGCCCGGGCCTCGCGCGCCCGCGGCAGCAGCACTTTTTTACCCTGCAAGGCCTGGTCGGCAAAGGCGGTTACCACCGATTCGGCTCGGTAACTCTCGGGGAGAATGTCCGCGACTATTCCAAAATCCGCCAGGCGGGCTTTGGTGACCGGTCCGATAACGGCGGTCTTGAGATGGCCGAGCGCACGCACGTCCAATCCCCTTGAGAAGAGCCGTTCAAAAAAGTACTTCACCCCGTTTACGCTTGTGAATACCAGCCAGTCGTAGGCAGGCAGGTCGTCGATGGCCCCATCGAGCGGCAGCCAGTCGTCGGGGGGACCCACTTCGATGGTGGGGTATTCCAGGCACTGAGCCCCCAGTTCGATGAGCCGGTCGACCAGGCTGCTGGCCTGCTCGCGGGCGCGGGTCACCACGATTTTCAGGCCCATGAGGGGTTTGTTTTCGAACCACCGCATGGTCTGGCGCAGGGAGACTACATCGCCGACCACGATCACAGCCGGGGCCTTGAGGCCGGCCTGGGCCACGACTTCCACGATATTGCCTAGATTTCCGGTAACTGTGGCCTGGCGCAGGGTGGTGCCCCACCTAACCAGCGCCACGGGTGTCTCCACCGGCTTACCGCTGGCCAGCAGGCGGTCCACGATATGGGGCAGGTTTTTAACCCCCATGAGAAAAACCAGGGTTCCGATGCCGCGGGCCAGCGCTTCCCAATCGAGGCTGGATTGTTCTTTGGTCGGATCTTCATGTCCGGTTACGAAGGCCACGTTAGAGGTGAATTTTCGATGGGTCAGGGGAATGCCGGCGTAAGCCGGTGCAGCGATGGCGGAGGTTACCCCCGGGACGACTTCGAACGGAATGCCCTTGGAAATGAGGACTTCAGCCTCTTCGCCGCCACGGCCAAAGATGAAGGGGTCGCCCCCTTTCAAGCGCGTGACAACGTGCCCGTCGAGGGCTTTTTGGGCGATTAAATCATTGATGCCGTCCTGGGAGAGGGTGTGGTCACCGCCCTTTTTGCCGACGTAGATTTTCTCGGCCGCCGCCGCGGCATACTTCAAAAGAGTCGGTGAAGCCAGGTAGTCGTAAACCAGCACATCGGCCTTGGCGATGCATTCCCGTCCCTTGATGGTCAATAAACCGGGATCGCCCGGTCCGGCTCCTACCAGATATACTTTTCCTTCCATACGCATCTCTTACCCGGCTGTGAGTTCTTCAAGAATACGATCCGCGCCCCGGGCCAAGAGCTCTTCTGCCAGTTCGATGCCGACTGCCCGGGCCCGCTGGGCCGTGCCGGTTGCAGTGGCCTGGATGACCTTTGTCCCGTCGAGGTTGGCTACCAGACCTTTAATAGTAAAATTCCCTTCTTCAAGGGTGCCGTATCCAGCTACCGGAATCTGGCAGCTGCCTTCCAGACGGTGCAGGAATGCCCTTTCACCCAGGACAACGGTGCGGGTTTCCGGGTGATTCAGGATACTGACCAGGCGGTCGGTTTCCGAATCTGATTCGCGGATTTCGATACAGAGAGCGCCCTGGGCCACCGCGGGGAGCATGTGGTCGGGATCCAGGTATTCGGATACCCGGTTTTCAAGGCCGAGGCGGCGAATCCCGGCGGCAGCCAGCACGATAGCATCCATTTGGCCTTCGTCCAGTTTTCGCAGGCGGGTATCGAGGTTGCCCCGCAGACCCGTGATCTGCAGATCCGGCCGCAGGTGCTTAAGCTGGGCGGACCGGCGCAGGCTGGAGGTCCCGATTGAGGCGCCCTGTTTAAGGTCGGCCAATTTCTCCCCATGAGCGGAAATCAAGACATCCAGAGGCATTTCCCGTTGTGGTACCGGGCCGATGCACAGACCCGGCGGAATTTCCCCGGGCATATCCTTCATGCTGTGTACCGCCAGGTCGATCCGTCCATCCAGCAGGGCTTCTTCGATCTCTTTGACAAACAGGCCCTTGCCACCGACTTTGGCCAGGGGCACGTCCAGAATCTTGTCCCCTTTGGTCTTGATGGTGACCAGCTCCATTGCCAGACCGGCATGCCCTTTTTCAAGGCTCGCCTTGACCCAGTTGGCCTGCCACAGTGCCAATTGACTCCCGCGGGTTCCAATTTTAAGAGATACCGCCATCAGGTCCCGCACCCCGCGCAGCTCGAGGCCACGCAGCCGCCGCAGGAAGTGCCGGCCGAAGCGCTGGTCGTCTGGCCGCCGGCCCCTTTGCTGACAAATCCACAGGCGGACATCAGGCGCCTGAAATTATTACTCTTACAATCTGGGCAGCCTTCCGGCTTTCCGGATCCCATGACCAGGTACTCGAAATCAGTGTCACAGTCTTCACAGTGAAATTCATAAATGGGCATGTGCTTTAGATTACCTCGTTTAAACGGTTTACACCTGTACGTCCAATCAGGCTCGAAACATAACCATGAATAGCCTAAAATCAACCGTCTAGCAGTTCGATGACACCGGCCGCCAAAAGGGGCAACATAATTTCATGGTGCCCCACCAGGTTGAAGCCGCGTCCACCGCCGGACGTCGGCCGGTGGACCACATTGGTCAGGGGCCGGTAGTGCCTGATGAAATCCATGTTGACGGTGGTGAAATCCTCCAGCCGGCTCCCTAGATTGCGTACCAGAGTGGTGGCTTTGAGAAACACTTCCGGCATGATGACAGCTGACCCGACATTCAGGTATACCCCTTGTTCAAGCGTGGCCACCACCGAGGCAAAAATTTTGAAATCCCGGTGGGAAGCCTCTCCAGCCGCGGCTGCATCGAAACCGGGATGCATATGGATGATATCCGTCCCCAGGGCCACATGCACGGTAGCGGGTACGTTCAAACGAGCGCAGGCCGCCAGCAGGCTTTTATCCTGGTGAGGGAAATCAGCCGCCAGGATAGCGTCGCCCACCGCCTGCCCCAGACCGATCTCTGTTTTCCCGGCTGTACTGATCGCCCGGTTCAGGAACTCACCGGTTTCACGCGCCATGCCGAATGAGCCGTCTCCGAGACTTGCGGCTACGTCTTCGGAAGTCTGGCCCTGCATGGCCAGTTCAAGGTCATGAATGATGCCGGCCCCGTTCATGGCCACGGCGGTAACAACCCCACGCTGCATCAAGTCGATCAGGATTGGATTGAGTCCGACTTTAATGACATGGGCCCCCATTCCCAGAGCAATGGTTTTGTTTTTGCGCGTCGCGGCTGCAATCGACGCGACAACGGCCTTGAGGTCATCAGCGGCCAGAAGGGAAGGCAGGCGCTCCAAAAAGCTGGCGAAGTTCCCCCCCCCGCTGCCAGGGGGCGGCAAAATCCGTTACCGACACTTTACTTTTACGGCTGTCGAGCGGATAGGTTTTTAATTTCGTGAGGTCAATGGGCGTTATTTTCGTCATGACGGGATTACCTGTCCTCTTGTTCGGGAAAAAGGATACGGTCGGTCAACAGGCACAGGATGTGGCCGGCCAGGGCATGGGCTTCCTGGATGCGGGCGGTGGTATCCGACTCCACGCAAAGGGACACGGCGGAGATTTCTTTCAACCGCCCTCCCGGTCCCGAGAGCCCGACCGTGTGCAGGCCCATCTCGTTGGACACTTCGATGGCTTTGAGAACATTTTTAGAATTACCGCTGGTGCTGATGCCCAGAGCGATATCACCCTCGCAGCCCAGTGCCCGGACCTGCTTGGAGAAGATCTCATCGAAGTGGTAATCATTTCCGATGCTGGTGATGACCGACGTGTCGGTGGTCAGGGCCAAGGCAGGCAACGGCCGCCTTTCAATTTCAAAGCGATTGACAAATTCCGCGGCAATATGCTGCGCATCCGCCGCACTGCCGCCGTTGCCGAACAGCATGATTTTCTTGCCCGCCGCTACGCAGTCCGCCATCAAGGTTGCCGTCTTGACCAGGGCATCGAGATGGCTGCGAATGAACCGGTCTTTTACCGTGATACTCTCAGCCAGGATATTCTCAATGATAGTTTTCATTTCCTCAGTTCCTAGTTGATTTCAATGGCAATGCGTTCTTTCAAGGCGGCAATCATCTTGCCCACATCGTGGCCCAACTGCTGTGCGGTCTCGAATTCCCGTAAGGCCTCTTCGAGGGCCCCCTTTTTGGCCAACAGTTGCCCCAGGCGATACCGGAAAAGGCCGTTCTCCGGCGCAATCTCAACACTCTGTTGGCAGAAAATAGTCGTCACCTCAAGATTTTCTCCCTGCCGGTCAAGCAGATATCCCAGGGCGGATAGGGCCTGGGCATCATTTGGATTGAGCTGCACCGCTTTTTTAAGGGCCGCCGCCGCTGCGTTCTCTTTTTTAAGTTCAAGATAACACAGACCCAGGTAGCGCTGGGCGGAAGCACTTTCGGCATTGAGCGCAGTCGCTTTCTCTAGATAGGACCGCGCCTTTTTCGCCTTGCCGTTTTCAAAATAGACCCGCCCGGTCTGCAGCGCCGGTTCAAATGCCTGCGGATCTTTTTCCGCCGCCGCCAGGAAAGATTCCAGTGCGGCCTCCTTGTCACCGATCAAAAGCTGGGCCAGGCCGATGTTGTAGACCGGCATCAAATCATCTGGTGCCAGGTCAGCAGCTGTCCGGAATACTTTGACAGCTTTTTCAAAGGCTCCCAGAACACCGTAGCAGACGCCGAGGCTGTTATGAACGTTGACGTTTTCAGGATCGAGGGCCAGGGCCCGGTTAAATTCATCCATAGCCCGGTTGTGGTCGCCTTTCTGATAGAAGCGGTCACCGCTGATATTCAGGCTCACCGCGTCGAAATCAACCACCGATCCCGGTCCGAAAAAGGCGGCATGGTCCAGGGCTTTCAAGGCATTGGCGAGCATCTCTTCGCGCTTATAATCGATCAGGGGGTACCGGGCGCAACCGATGGAAAACGTGGCCGGCTGCAGGGTTTCCAGGGCGGCCTGCAATTCCGGACCGCGGCTTACTGGTGCGGATTCATCAGGTAAGCTGAGAAAACAGGCGAAATTATCCCGGTCGATGAGGCTCCACTGCCAGCTCTGGTTTTCGCAAAAGGTGTCCAGGGCCTCAGCCAGGGCTGCCAGCACTGTTTCAGGTGTGATTTCCCGGGGAGAATCCAGGTCGGTGTCCGGCCGGTCGATTCGTATGACGCAAGCCTGGAAAGCGGGAGTTTCCTTCAATTTTTCCAAGGCCCGGGCGATAAATTCCGGGCCTGTTAAAAGGTCCGGAAAAGCACGGGTAAGGGTTTCCGGCAACGGTGGCTGTGTCTCGGCAACGCCCCCATGATCGGTTACGGCCACCGGTTTGCCCAGTAGAAAGTCATTGGATGCCCTGCGGTTGTCAAACAGGTTCTTCAGGCGGTTGTTCATTTGAAAACCCTCGTGAGGAGATGGTCGAATGCCGTCTTGATCAACTCGAATTCATCATCTTGAATAGTGCGCAGGTCCATCATGAAAAGGTCATCCTCAATCCGGCCGATCACCGGTGGAGAACTGGCGCGCATGTGTTTTTCAACCGCATTGGCGGATAAACCGGATACGCGGATACCAATGCAGACACTGGGCAATTCCAGCATGGGCAGGCTGCCGCCTCCGGCTTTGGATGAACGCTGCAGGCTTACAATTTCTACCCCTTCCGGTACCCCGTCTTTCAGGCGGGCTGCCAGGCGGTCAGCCCTTCCGGCAATGACCTCCCGGGGGGTGGTTAAGAGCCGTAAAGTGGGGATATTCGCCACGGCCGTCTTTTCATCGCGGTAGAGCCGCAAGGTGCTCTCGAGAGAGGCGAGTGTAAGCTTGTCGAGCCGCAGGGCCCGGGTCAGCGGATTGCCCTTGATTTTCTCTATCAACTCCCGGCGGCCTACGATCAGGCCGGCCTGGGGGCCCCCCAGCAGCTTGTCACCACTGAAGGTAATCAGGTCTACCCCGGCTTTGACCGAATCCTGGACGGTTGGTTCCGCGACCAGGCCGTAGCGGGCAAAATCGATCAGGGTGCCGCTGCCCAGATCCTCCATCACCGGCAGGTTGCACCGGCGTCCCAGTTCTACCAGTTCAGGCAGTGATAGGCCGGCGGTATAACCCACGATAGCGTAATTGCTCGTGTGCACCTTCAGCAGCAGGCCGGTGTTATCGCCGATGCCCCTTTCATAATCCTTCAGGTGGGTCCGGTTCGTGGTTCCAACCTCACGCAAAACGGCGCCGCTCTTGGCCATGACATCGGGGATGCGAAAAGAACCGCCGATTTCGATCAATTCTCCGCGTGAAACGATGACTTCCCGACCTCGGGCAACCGTGTCCAGGCACAGCAATACTGCCCCGGCGTTGTTATTGACCGCCAGGGCGGCTTCAGCGCCGGTCAACTCGCAAAGCAAACCTTCAACCGCGCTATACCGTGAGCCGCGCTCACCTTTTGCCAGGTCGAACTCCAGGTTGGAATACCGGGTTGCGACCGAACGGATATTGTCGACAATATCCTCCCCGAGCAGTGAACGGCCCAGGTTGGTATGCACCACAATGCCGGTGGCGTTTATTGTCCGGCGCAGGTTGGGCGTCATCTTGCGTTGCACGGCGGCCTTTACGGACAGGATTACCGCCGGCAACTCCAAGTCCGAGGCGGTTATATTGGCGTGGTCATACAAAACAACCTTGCGCAGGCCCTCGATTACTTCCCGGCAGCTGTCGACCAGGACAGATTTCGGCCGGTCGTTGAATTCAGGGTCCTGTGAGGCTGCTTCCAGAACGCGGTCCACCCCGGGCAGTTGCCGCAACAGGTTTTGCTGGTGGGTGTTGATCTCCATGATTGCTACCGTCTCATTCTCTCAGTTCCGATCCATTATCCGTCTCAAAAACACTGCTGGGAATCAGATCGACGATTTCTTGAAACCGCTCGGCCGGCAGATTGATGGCCGCCAGGCGGCTGGAAAGGGTCTCCGTGTTGATACGTTCAATCTCCAGGCCGGTATGAAAGCGCGACATCAGCAGGTCGGCCAGGTAGACGATATGGGCCAGCTGGCCGTGCTCCGCGGCCGCTTCCGGGTAGTGATGGTGGGCGATAACAGCGCTCAGCGAGTCCGGAAACGCCCAGTTCTGGGCCAGGCGCAATCCAGTCTCGCAGTGGGTCAGGCCGAACATCTCCTTTTCGGTGGCCATAAAAGACGTTCCCTGGTCCTGGGTCTGGCGGTAAAAAAGCGGAAAGGCCGTTGCCACATGCTGATCGAGCACCACCTTGCCGATATCATGCAGCAGACCGCCGGTATATGCCAGGGCCGGCTCCACCAGGCCGGTAACGTCGGCTACCTTCTCGGCAATGGTGGCGGTGCCGACCGCGTGATGAAACAGGCCGCCTTTGCACAGCGAATATCCGGCCTGGTCGTTTTCATACAGGTCGCTAATGGTTGCGGTGATCACCAGCTTGAGAAAAAGGTCGCGTCCCAGGTAAACCAGGGCGTGGTCCAGGGAATCGATGCGGCGTTGGCGGGCGAAAATGGCCGAATTACAGATCTTCAAGGTCAGGGCACTGATCACCTGGTCCTGGCGAACCTCCTCGGCCACCTGGGTTACATCGAAGTCAGCATCGCCCATCAGACGCAGAATCTTCAGGGCCACCTGGGGAATCGGTTGTACACCGTCGATGGCCTTGAGCGTTTCTGTCTCCATCATGGTGACGATCTTGTGGGCTTGCTGGGAGCGTTCGGCCCCGATCGGCGAAATGGTGCAGGCCCAGGTCTGCATGTCCAGGCTCAGCGTACAGGCGAAAAAACCACCGGTTTCAACGTTCTCGATGGCAATGCCTTCAGCATTGAGGATATTACGGACCACTTCAGTGGTGCGGCCGCCGATATCCAGATCCAGATCGCGCTGCATAACCGGGCCGACCAGGGCGCCGCCTGCGATCCACGCGCGCAGGTTGCGCTTGGTTGCCCCGGCCGCGTAAAGGGCCTCCAGAAAAAGCGGCAGGCCGTTGGAGGCATATTTTTCGGGTTGGAAGGTACTCTCCAGAGTGATGGGTTCCGGCAGCAGCAGGTGGATGAGACCGCCTACATCGGCTTCGGAATCAAAGATGGCCACCCCGACACAGGTTCCCAGGCAGGCGTTGAGCAGGGTTGCCTGCTTCTCTCCATGATAGAATGTTCCAGATGCAACGTGATGTCTTTGCATAAACCAACAACCTCTGAATGAAAATCGAACGCTTCCGGCCGCTGGGATCCCAAACTTGCCAGCCGAACGGGAACTGGGAACACCGCCCGGCAAGGACCCGATCCGGCCCGTACCGGAGAAAGTGCGGCAAAGGTACAAATAAATTCTATATCATTATTAACTTACCAGTTTCAATAGATTTATTTCACCTTGGGTAGCCGGTAATCTCCCTGATTTTTTCATAAAAAGGTTTCAGTTTGCGGTACATCTTGCGGTACACATCGCGGTAGAGCGCGTCGTAGAGACGCTGGTTGGCCGGGTCCGGATCGAACACATCGCCGCTATGGGTCATGGATGCCACCGCGCTCTTGAAATCGGGGTGCAGGCCCACGCCCACCGCCAGGTCTATGGCCGCCCCCAGGCCTGATGTTTCGTAAAGGTGCGGCCGTGCGGTCGGCAGACCGAAAATGTCCGCCGTAACCTGCATGGCCTGATTGCTCTGGCTTCCACCTCCGGAAACCCGCAGGCTGGTAATCGGACACTTGGTTTTCTTCTCGATGCGCTCTTTGCCCTCGCGCAGGGCGTAAGCCAGGCCTTCCAGGATCGCCCGATATATGTGGGCCCGGGTGTGAACATCTCCAAATCCGATGATGGCCCCTTTGGCTTCCGGTCCGGGCAGCTTCAATCCCGGAGACCAGAAGGGCTGCAGCATCAAGCCCATGGCCCCGGGCGGTACATCTTTCACCAGGTCATCGAAGAGGGCCTCGGCAGCCACACCGTCGAGGGCAGCCTTTTCCAGCTCGGGGTGACCGAATTCTTCCTTGAACCAGCTTACCATCCAGTAACCGCGATAGATTTGTACCTCCAGGGTGTGGTATCCGGGGACAGCAGACGGGTAGGGCGGTAGCAGGGGCACTGCCTCGACATATTTCTTATGGGTGACATTGATGGTCGCCGTAGTGCCGTAACTGAGACATCCAATATGCGGCTGGAGACTGCCTGAGCCGATGACTTCACAGGCTTTATCGGCCGCGGCCGCAATCAGCGGCAAGCCTGCCGGGATTCCGGTTTCCCGGGCGGCAGCTCCCGAGATGCTGCCCAGCGGTTTACCGGGTGTTACGAGGTCGGGCAGCTTGTCGCGGGAGATCTGCAGGCACTGTTTCCAATCCCACCGGGGGGCCCAGCGCATATGTTTGTAATCAAAAGGCAGGTACCCCACGATGCAGCCCAGCGAATCGACAAACTCGCCGGTCAGCTTGTGGGTCAGATATCCCGATAGCAACAAGTATTTATGGGTCTGGGACCAGATGTCCGGCTGGTGGGTGCGGATCCAATTCGATTCCGCCTCGGAGATGAAATATCCGATGGTCTGCTCCAATCCCAGGACTTTGAACAGCAGGCCCCAAACACCGCCCACGGGCGGCAAGCCGTATGTTTTGCGTTGATCGAGCCACAAAATGGCCGGGCGCAGAGGGGTGCCGGACGCATCGACATTGATCACGGTGCCCCGCTGAGTGGTCAGGGCCACCCCGGCAATGGCCTGGCGATCCACCCGCTCGTTTTGCCACAACCCCTTGCAGGCCGCGCACAGGGCCTGCCAGAAAACAGCCGGGTCCTGTTCCGCCCAACCCGGCTGTGGGGTGTAGTAGGGTGAAAACTCCTTTTTGGAAATAGCCAGCATCTGGCCGGCCCCATCAAAAATCATCGCTTTGAGACTCTGAGTCCCATTGTCGATGGCAAGCAGCAAGTCCTTGGTAGTCATAGCGGACTCCGATGAATGGTCGGTCTGGGTTGCCCTTTTTATTACCGTATCTATTTAGGGTTCAAGGGGCCAAGGGGTCGAGGGCTCAAGTGAAAACCCCTAACTGTCTCGAACCCTTGAAAGACTCAATCCAACCCCAGCGTTCCCCCGGGATTCATGATGTTGTGCGGGTCAAAGTGCTTTTTTAAGGCCCGCAGGACCGCCATCTGTTTTTGGCCCAGATGTTTTTCCATCCAGGGACCGATCAGCTTGCCCACCCCGTGGTGATGGCTCAAAGAGCCCCCCAGGGTGACGATCTGGTCGATGATGCCCCGGTGGAAGGCTTTGAATTCAGCTATATCTTCAAATTTAGCGATAAAGATGAAATATAGATTCGTACCCTGCGGGTAGAAGTGGGAACAATGGGTCATGCAGACCGTTTGCGGCCGCGCCTTTATGTAGTCCCGGACGCCCTGGTGGACCCGGTGCAGGTCGGTCCAGGTTACGGCCGTTTCCAGGGTTTCGATAGTAATCCCGTAGTCGTTCAGATCTTCGCGCATATATGGATCAGCAAAGCGGCCATGCTCCCACCGAGTCACCGGGTAGCCGGTGATATACATGGCCCCGCGCCGCCGGCAGGCGGCCTTGACGCGTCTCTTTACGTTGCGGGCAAAGCCTTGTTCACCTTCGGTGTGCCCGATGCAAAGGCACCTTGCCCCCGGCATATATCCCCGCACCCGGATCAGCCGGTCGATCCAGGTACCCTCCACCCCGTAAAGTTTCAAAGCGACTTCGGTTTCTTCCGGATCGGAAATTCGGTACATGGCCGGCATGCCGAACTCGCCCTGGGAAACCTCCTGGGAGGCTTCGACGGCAGCCTTCCAATCCGGGAAGATGAAGGCAAAGTTGCGGCGGTTTTCCGGCCGATAGCGGAATATTTTTAGGGTAACGGCCACCAGTACGCCGAACGCACCTTCGGAACCTTTCAGAATATCATTGACTTTAGGTCCCGTGGCTGTCCCCGGATACACCAGCGTTTTGAGATGGCCGGAAGGGGTTATAATATCCTGGCCCACAACCAGGTCATAGGCGTCTCCGTAATAGGATGACTGCTGGCCGGAGCCCAGCGCGGCAACCCAGCCGCCCACGGAAGCGTATTCGAATGATTGGGGGAAATGCCCGCAGCTGTAGGCATGCCGGGCGTCCAGCAGCTCCGGGGCCCGGTTGAGCAGATCCTCCAGGGCCGGACCCAGCATGCCGGCTTCAACCGTGATCGTACGATCGGTTTCATTGAAATCCAGGGCGCGGTGCATATGCGTGTTCATCACCAGGACCACCCCGCCCTTGCGGCTGGCCAGGCCTAATGTCACTGAACTGCCGCCGCCGTAGACGGTAACGGGGATTTTTTCGCGATGACAATAGGCCACTATCCGGGCAACGTCCATCTTGTTCCGCGGGTGCAGGGCCAGGTCGGCGATATGCCGGACAATCCCCCGGCGCAGCTGCATCGCCTCTTCGGAGGTCTGTCCGGTTGAGTATTTCACCCGGGCATAGTCATCACGATTCACATTGTCGGCCCCCACGATCGCCTCGAACGCTGCTATCTGTTCGGATGTGATAACCGGAGGGGCTGCCCCGCTGACCGGTTCGCGTCCCTGATGCACCTTAGCTGCGAAATCGGTGTCGGCCAGCTTGAGTTCCTGTTTCAAAAGCGCGTACAAACGCGCATTGGGATGTTTGAACCCATCCGGGGCGCTCCATTTGAAAATTGAACGGAAGGAACCTTCGGGGGGCGGCTCGTCTGTCCAGTCCGGTTTGAATACGGGTGAAGAGGTCATGTTTTTACCCCATGCGGTACGGCGCATTTACAGTTATGCTGCAGGTCTTTCCCCGACTGTCAGACTAATCGGTCGGCGGGGCATAGCAGCGCTGCCAGAGGTTGCGATAGCGTTCAATTTCAGTTTTCCACCGGGCGGCATCCCAGTTCAATACCGGTTCCAGCAGGTTCCGAATGCGGGCCATGTCGGTCAGCCCGCCCTGGTCCATTAGCAGCCCCAGGCGAACCCGGCGCAGGAGCACATCGTCGAGGTGCCGGACATATTCATGGGTTGCGACATGCGGCAATTCCGCCCAGATACTGCGGGTGCCCGGGATGCATTCAAGGTCATCAGGGGCTGCAGTATCCGTCAATCGGCGAGCGGCCATGCCGTAGCGCCCGTAAAGCCGGCCCAGGGCCGCGGCGTCCATGGGACCGTCGACAGCATACGGCACCGGTATTTTTTCAAACACGGGAGGGCGGCGGCCGGTTTCAAATTCGGGGAGATAGGGCCGGGCGGCCATCAGGGCATCCCAGGCCAGTTTTCGAAAGGTGGTCAGTTTCCCGCCGGTGACACTGACCAGGCCGTTGTCAACCCAAACGAAATGCTCCCGTGATTCAGCGGAAGGTGCGCGCTTGCCGCGGCTAAGGATCGGGCGGATGCCGGCAAAGGATGCCAGGCAATCCTGCCGGGAAAGCGCGAGATTCGGGAACAGCATATGAACGCCTGCCATCAGGTAGCGAGCTTCGGCGGGACTGATCGCTGGTGCGATATTCAGGGCCTGGGCGTGATCCAAGTCGGTGGTGCCGACCAGAACGGCGCCTTCCCAGGGGACGATAAAAACCGAGCGGTTGTCCTGTGGATGCATGAAGCTGATACCGCATGGTATGGGCAGCCTGCTGGCCGGGAATACCAGGTGGCTGCCCCTTAAAGGCCGCAGGTGATACCCCTTTTTCGGAGATGTGTGCAGGGTTTCGACCCAGGCACCGGTGGCATTGATCACCGCCCTTGCCGTGAAAATGCTTTCCTGGCCGGTTTCCGTGTCCTGGGCGCGGACCCCCATCACCCGGTCTCGGTCATCGCGTTGTATATCGAAGACCCCGGTGTAGTTCATGGCCCAGCCGCCATGGGCCACCGCGTCGTTGATCAGGCGCAGCACCAGGCGGGTGTCGTCGGAGTGGGCATCGAAGAAGCTGAAACCACCGGTTAACCCGTCGCACCGAATACCTGCAATTGCAGCCGCAACGGCGGCTTTGTCATCGAAGCGGTGCTGTTTCCTGCCGGCAATGAGATCATACATGGTAAGCCCGGTTTCCAGGGCCCATTTGCCCGGGCGCTGACCGCTGAATACCGGTACAAAAAACTTTACCCGTTCTACCAGGCCCGGGGCTTCCCGCAGAAGGGCCTCGCGTTCTTTCACCGCGGTGTGCGTGAGCAAGAACCGTCCCTGTTTCAGATAGCGCAGTCCGCCGTGGACCAGCTTGGACGAGCGGCTCGACGTGCCCCACGCGAAATCACTTTTTTCCAAAAGGAGTGTTCGCAGTCCACAGCGTACCGCTTCCCTGAGGACGCCGGCGCCGGTAATTCCGCCTCCGATTACAATCAGGTCCCAATCTTTATCGATGGTGTTGATATCCATTCACGACCGCTCGGATTCTTTTGCGATGGGTTGCCAGATTGCAATGCTCTCGCGCATTGCGGCGGCCACTCCCTGCTCAATATTGTTATCCCCGGCCAGGGCGGCACCGTGGAAATAGCGGTAGAAGGCCCGGGAGGCCGCCCGTGCTTCTGGTTCGTCGAAATAGCGCCGGCCGGCCTGTTTGAAGACCGCAGCGAAGTCGTTCAAGATGAGTGGGAAAAAAGGGTTGCCGCTGTGGCGGGTGGCCAGCACTTGCCACTGCCAGTCAAAAGCTGCAAATGTCCGGGCATCATCCGCAAGGCTTGCGCCCTTTTCCAGGCAAGCCGCCAATTCCCGCGGCGCTGCTTTTGCAGCCTGCGCGGCTGCCGCCGGCATGAACAGGACCCTGACTTCAAGCAGGTGCCGGATTGCATTGTCCGGGATGAAGCGGGCATGCTCGGCCAGGGTACCCAGCAGGCTCAACCCGCCCTTGGTCCAGTAGTCCCGTACCCGGGACGGCTTGCCGTGCTGTATCTTGATCCAGCCTTCCCGGGACAGCCGTTGGAGCACCTCTCTCAGGGTAGGGCGCGTAACGCCGAGCTGTGCAGCCAGGGCGCGTTCATTGGGCAGGGTACTGCCCGGCGGATAGGTACCATCGAGCAGTCCGGTAACCAGCTGATGTTCGGCATAGGCGGACGGCCGCATGGGTATGGTGCTGTTATTGGGCATATCTTTCTCCTACTGGTAAGAGGTCATACCAGTTAGCGAGAGATGTGTCAAGCCTGGTTTGAACCTGCTATTTCTGTTGGTAGTAGCCCCCGGGATCTATTCCAGGCGATCTGCGACAGTTGCGGTAAAACAGCGCCTTTATAGGCCGAATTACCGCTGAAGATTCGGGAAACACTCGACTTTTTCACCTGCAGGGGCTATGTAGGGGGAAGGCTAACAATCGTATCTGGAGCGAACTATGGAAAACATTCTCGTTACCGGCGGGTGCGGTTTCATCGGATCCAATTTTATACGCTTCCTCATGGCGCGCAACGATTTTTCCGGTCGGATTGTCAATGTCGATAAACTCACCTATGCCGGCAATGCTGAAAATCTGGCTGGTGTGACCGAACACTATCCGCACCGCTACTGTTTTGAGCAAGCGGATATTTGCGACCCGACCGCGCTGGGCGCTATATTCGACAAGTATGATGTCGATACGGTCTGTCATTTTGCGGCCGAATCCCATGTGGACCGCTCTATCGCCGGCCCGGATGCGTTCATACAGACCAATATCAACGGTACCTTTAACCTGTTGGAGCAGGCCCGCTCCCTGGGCGAGCGGCTCACTTTGTTTCACCACGTGAGCACGGATGAGGTATACGGCAGCCTGGGAGCGTCCGGACGCTTTCAGGAAACGACGCCCTATCGCCCCAACAGCCCTTATTCAGCCTCGAAGGCCGGTTCTGACCACCTTGTCCGGGCCTATCATCACACTTACGGGCTGCCTGTGACGGTATCCAATTGTTCCAACAACTACGGGCCCTATCAATTCCCGGAAAAACTTATTCCCCTGATGATCATCAACGCCCTCGACGACAAACCGCTGCCGGTATACGGTGATGGGTCCCATGTAAGAGATTGGCTGCATGTGGAGGACCACTGCCGAGCGGTCTGGACCATTATGAAAAAAGGGCAGCATGGCAGGACCTACAACATCGGCGGTGACTGCGAAAAAAGGAACATCGATGTTGTCACGCAAATATGCGCCGTCCTGGATCGAATGTCACCCGGACCACAGCCGCGGCAGGCATTGATTACGTTCATTGACGACCGCCCGGGACATGACCAGCGGTATGCCATCGACTTTTCCAGAATTCGGGATGAACTCGCCTGGACGCCCCGGGAGACGTTTGGCAGTGGTCTGGAAAAAACGGTACGCTGGTATCTCGACAACCATGCCTGGGTAGCGCGCGTTCAGAGTGGGGAATATCGACGCTGGATGGAAACCCAGTACGGATAGAGATATGGGACCCGGGGCCGCCTTCTGCCGCCGGGAAGGGCAGGTCGTTGGTGCGATCATATGCCGGCGCCTTTCTCCAGACACCTGACGGACTGCCAGGCTGAAGGTGCGGACCGGCCGTCCAACCAAACCCATACAAGGGAAGTTTATAAATGAAAAATCCTAAAGATTATCTGGTCTTTCCTCTGGATGTACCCACGATTGATGCGGCCAGGGGATATATCGAACGTTTGGCAGATTCGGTGGGCATGTTCAAAGTGGGACTGGAATTGTTCACAAAGGCTGGTCCGGAGATCGTTGCTCTCATCAAGAAGGAGAGCGAGGCGAAGATCTTTCTGGACCTGAAACTGCACGATATTCCGGTTACGGTGCAGCGTGCCATGGCGGTAATTGCAGACATGGGAGTCGACCTGGTGACCGTGCACTGCGCCGACAGCCGGGCCATGCTGGAGGCGGCGGTAGCCGGAGCAGGTGGCCGGGTCGGGGTTTTAGGTGTTACTGTGCTGACCAGCATCTCCACCGATGACCTGCTGACCGCCGGTTACCGGGAAGAATTTGCAGAGGATATCAACCGCCTGGTTTTAAAGCGCGCAGCCCTGGCCATGAAAACCGGTTGCACGGGGATCGTCTGCTCGGGATTGGAAGTGGGTGCTTTGAAAAGTCGTCTGGGCAGCCGGCTTGTGGCGGTTACCCCTGGGATCCGCCCGGCCTGGGAGGCGGCTGGTTCGGACGACCAGAAGCGAGTAGTGACGCCGGCGCACGCCATACGAGACGGCGCCGATTATCTGGTAATCGGCCGGCCCATACGGGATGCGGCTGATCCTGCAGCGGCAGCCGTGAAGATCCTCGAGGAGATAAGTTCCGGCTGCGCCGGTAGTGAAAGGGCACAGCAATAGACG
>Ga0126327_10000101_pt1 | contig 23408 bp, 22 predicted proteins | sample InaspJWI30metaG_FD_101392 | JGI IMG/M metagenome (GOLD analysis project Ga0126327, IMG submission 101392) | Marine gutless worms symbiont microbial communities from Oahu, Hawaii - Inanidrilus sp. 1 OAHU.JWI-30 metaG | ecosystem: Host-associated > Annelida > Digestive system > Unclassified... | reverse complement strand
TTCCCAAGGAGCCAATTTTTATTGGCGAATTATACGTCTCATCCAAAATCGCCTACTCCGCTTTGATCGCCGTCTGTATACTGGCCGGTTATCTCGTCTATTTCCGCTTCTCGAGGGGCGGGGTTGCCTTAAGGGCAACCGCTTCGGACCAGGCCGCCTCATTTTCAATGGGCATCAGCGTGCCGAAAGTGTTCAATTATGCCTGGATTTTCGGTTGTATCGCAGCTGCTATCGCCGGCATATTAGTTTCGGCCAGCGGCGGTTTGAGTCCATATGCCGGCGGTATGGCCCTGTCGGTTCTGGTTGTGGTTATTTTTGGTGGCCTGGATTCCATTGCCGGGGCTCTGATCGGTGGGCTTTTGGTGGGATGGCTGGAGACAATGGCCGGAGCATTTTGGGGTGGAGAATATAAAATGATTGCCATCTTCACACTTTTGACGTTTGTGCTCGTGTTAAAACCCCACGGTCTTTTTGGCACCGAGGAAATAGAGAGGCTGTAAAATGAGAATCGGCGATGCCGTTACCACCTATGATGCTGATGAAGCAATTTTTAGAACCCCGACACAAAAATTCTGGATGGGGGTGCTGATCGTATGCTTGCTGCTGTTTCCTTTCATCAGCAGCCCTTACCTGCTTTTCCTGGGATGCATGGTGGGCATCGCCGTAATCAGTGCCACCGGATTAAATATCCTAGTGGGGCTGACTGGCCAGATATCCCTGGGCCATGGCGGCTTTATGGGTGTCGGCGCATATACGGCCGTATGGTTTGCGGACAATTTGGGCTTGCCAATCCTGCTCACCATACCCATTGCAGGTTTAACGACCGCCGCAGTGGGGACGATCGTCGGCCTTCCCTCATTGCGCGTCAAGGGACTCTATCTTGCCATTGCCACCATGGCTGCAAGCGTTATCCTGCATTTCGTGTTCGTGCACTGGGAATCGGTTACACGGGGCAATGCCGGATTTAATTTAATGAATTATTCTGTATTCGGCATCGAGCTGAACAGTGATTTTCGAATATATTTTAGTATCGTTCCCCTGGCATTTTTGGCCGTTTTGGGCCAGCGAAATTTGCTGCGAACCCTCATTGGAAGGGCTTTCATTGCCATACGCGACCGAGATATCTCGGCCGAAGTTCTCGGCGTTGATCTATTGAAATACAAGCTGATGAGCTTCGGATTGAGCTCTTTTTATGCTGGCTGTGCCGGGGCGTTATGGGCCTATTTCTACAAGGTGGTGACCCCGGATAGCTTTCCGCTGGATACGTCCATATTTTACCTGGCCGCCATCATCGTGGGGGGAATGGGTACCGTTCTGGGGCCTATTTTTGGCGCCGCTTTCATGGCTCTGGTACCCGAGATGCTCAAGATGCTGACGGAATGGGTCGAACCCATACTCCCAAATGCTCAGGTGCACCTGTCCCCCGTCAAAGGGATTGTTTTCGGCGTGTTAATCGTCTGCTTTCTGCTTTTCGAGCCCCACGGCCTGTGTGAGATCTGGAGAAGGATTCAACGCTTTTTCCGACTGTGGCCTTTTAAAACGTGATTGACTTAACCCGTAAGTTCAAACAAAGGAGAGATGAAATGCGAAAATTTGCAATGGCTTGTATGGTACTGTTGATAGCTCTTTCACTGAGTGTGTCTCCGGCTGCAGCCAAAGAGGATATCGTATTTGCAGAGACGGCACTGGTTACCGGGGTCTTCGGGTTTGCTGGAGGTGAACTCCACGAAGGGATTGTTGACTATATCAATTACCGCAACGAAAAAGGCGGCATCCGCGGACATAAAATCAAACACGTCTTTGAAGACTGTGGCTATAAAGTGGATTGTTCCATTGCTACTTTTAAAAAGCTGAGCGCTGAGCACAATCCGCTCTTTTATAGCGGGGACTCCACCGGGTTTATGAAAGCGATTGCCCCGGAATTGAAAAAAAGTAAAAACATGCTGATGAGCGGCGTCTCCTACGCCTCTGAATTGACCAATGAAATGCAATATCCCCGCACGTTTATTATCGGCCCCAGCTATTCGGATCAGATGGGGATTTTAATTAAATATGCTGCCAAAGAGAAACCGGGTGCGAGGGTGGCAATTGTTCACAGTGATACCGGTTTCGGACGCGATCCTATTGCATCGGCCAAAGAAAAGATCAAGGCGGCTGGCCTGAATCTCGTTGAAACCATTACAACCAAACCCGGCAACGTGGATGTCTCTACCGATGTGCTCAAGCTGCGCCGAAAAAAACCAGATTATGTTATTTTTCACGGCTATGTTCTCACCCCGATCAATGAATTCATGTCCCAGATGAAAGATCTGGGGATGAAAACCAAGTTCATGGGGACCTACTGGTCTTCAAGCGAACTGATGTACATGAAAGCAAAAGAGATTGCCGACGGTTACATGGGCGTAATGCATCTCAACTATTTCAATATGGACAAATCACCGGGCAAAGAGTGGGATGCCATGAAAGCCTAAAATGCCAAAATTCATCCGGATAAAAAGACCCGTCCTAACTTTTACATGTTCGGGTGGTTTCAAACCATGCTGTGGGCCGAGTTCATCGAACGCACCGTAGATGCCGGCCTGGAACTGACCCATGAAAATCTGAGAAAAACGCTCAAATCCATTAAGAATTGGGATACCGGCGGGATTGCTTCAGTTCCCGTAACCATTAGAAACAATTCCATTCCGGTGGGCAGAATTTTCAAGGTGGATGCCGCCAAGAACAAATATGTACCGGTTTCAGACGTTATTGAAATCAAGTAAATTCTTTCCACGGCCAGGTCACACGATATGGATAACATCCTTACGGTAAATAACATAGAGGTGGTCTACAACAAGGCGGTACAGGTTCTGCGCGGACTTTCTCTTGTTGTCCCCAAGGGAGCCATCGTGGCCCTTTTGGGTTCCAATGGTGCTGGTAAGTCTACCGTTTTAAAATCGGTGTCCGGTCTTCTATACCTGGAAGACGGCGAGGTTACCAGCGGGGAAATCGCCTTCAAAGACCGCTCAGTCACCATGGCTTCTCCGGAAATTTTGGTTCATCGCGGCCTTTTTCATATGATGGAGGGACGTCACGTCTTCGAGGACCTGACCGTGGAAGAGAATCTGATTGCCGCAACCTATGCCTGTCCCGGCAAGAAGGTAACCCGCAATGCTTTCGATCTGGTATATACTTATTTCCCGCGCCTGAAAGCGTGCGCCAGCCGTCTTGCCGGGTACCTCTCCGGCGGTGAGCAGCAGATGCTGGCTATCGGCAGAGCTCTGGTTGCACAGCCGGATCTGATTATGTTGGATGAGCCCTCACTGGGACTGGCACCTCTACTCGTAGAAGAGATCTTTGAGATTATTGTCAGAATCAACCGTGAACAGGAAACATCCATGCTGCTGGTCGAGCAAAACGCAGCCCTGGCTCTCGCTGTTTCCAGCTATGGCTATATAATGGAGAACGGCAAAGTGGTGATAGATGGCAAAGCGGACAGCCTCACGGAAAATGATGATGTGCAGGAGTTCTACCTCGGTGCAACAGGTGATGATGGCGAGCATAAAAGCTACAGAGAAGTCAAGCATTATAAACGTCGCAAACGGTGGCTGTCATGAGCCCCGAAATTCCATTGCCGCAATTAACCCTGCCGCAGATGCTGCGGGAACAAGCAAAACTAGTGCCTGATAAAGTTGCCATACGCCAGAAAGATTTCGGCATTTGGAATCCTTACACCTGGAAAGAGTATTTCAACCTGTCCAAGCGGTTTGGTATGGCACTGCTTTCCACAGGCTTCAAACCCGGGAGCCGTGTAGGTGTACTTTCAGAAAATAGGGTGGAGTGGGTAATTTCGCAGATGGGTGCCGGTTTGGTTTCGGCCGTATGTGTGGGGGTATACTCTACAAGTCCCAGCCCTGAAGTGGCTTATGTGGTCGGACATGCAGATGTTGAAGCTATTGTTTGTGAAGACCAGGAGCAGGCGGATAAAATACTTGAGACCCTGAACCAACTGCCTAAACTGAGCAAGATAATCGTCATCGATGTACGCGGCCTCCGAGATTATAAAAGCGATCTTTTAATTTCATTTGAGGCGTTCCAAGAGCTGGGCCGGGCGTTCGAAAAGGAAAATCCTGAGCTGGTCGACCAAATGCTTGATACGCAAAGCCTGGAAGAGGAAGCGCTCATGGTTTACACTTCCGGTTCAACCGGAAAGCCAAAAGGGGCGATAATTACCTACCGCAACATACGAGCTGGGGCATGGGGCGCCATTGAACGCCTGAAACTAGACGCAAAATCCTCCGAGCTGTCCTATCTGCCCCTATGCCATGTGGCTGAACAGTTTATGACCAATTTTGGTCCCATCTATACGGCCGCCGTGGTTAACTTTGGTGAATCGATCCGCACCGTGCAGCAGGATCTGCGGGAGGTAGCACCAACCTATTTTTTGGGCGTGCCCAGGATATGGGAAAAGCTGCATTCCGAGATTCTCATAAAAATTAACGAGGCCGGAGGGCTGCGCAGGGAAATATACAAATGGGCCATGAGGATATGCGATCCCATTCGTGCCAAAATGCCTGATAAGTGGTCCCTCTTCGACAGGGCCAAACTAACTTTTTTTTATTGGGTGGTTTTCAGGACAGTTGGAATTCCGCTGGTAGAGGGTTACGGGGCCACCGAGCTTTCAGGGTTAACCACGGCCCACCATCTGTCCAGGGTCATACCCGGTACGGTCGGGGTACCGGTAGAGGTAGCCGAAATAAAACTATCCGATGTGGGAGAGATCCTCGTCAGGGGAGAGGTCGTTTTCAAAGGTTATTACAAAAACGAAACAGCCACACGAGAATCGATCGTCGATTCCTGGTATCACACTGGTGATGTGGGCAAGTGGGTGGAAGAAAACAACCTTAAGATCATCGACCGTATAAAGGATATCATCATTACCGCTGGAGGAAAAAATCTATCTCCTTCCGAAATTGAAAATGCCATGAAGGCCAGCCATTACATTAAAGAATGTATCATTATAGGCGATCGCAGAAAATTTGTGTCGGCTATGATCATGATCGACTTTGATTCTGTCGCCTCCTGGGCCGAGGAGAAAAAGCTCGCTTTCACAACGTTTAAAAGCCTAGCCGAAAACCCTGCTGTTTTTGATTTGATACAGGGAGAAGTCAACAACGCCAATCAAGGCTTATCCCAGGTGGCAAAAGTCAGAAAATTTCATTTGTTGACCAAAGAGCTGGATCACGATGATGGCGAGGTCACCGCTACCATGAAAATCAGACGCAGCAAAATATACGAAAAGTATGCATCGGAAATAGATGCTATGTATTGATGAGCAAACAAATCAATACCTTCAGACAAATCAACGATGGCTTCCCATACCGCGGGATAGTCTCCATTGGATTGAAGATCCAATACAACAAGATTATCAAAATGCACTTCGTCTATTATGGCAATCAGGGGGGCGCTCTGAGAATTTCTTCTCACCCTATGTAGGAATAGCCAATAGAGACTTTGTTTCAGCTTTATTTCGATAGGATCGATAAACATTCGCCGAAAACAAGGTTCCGAATCGGCCTACAACTGCCATATACATGACGGAAGGCACCTTCGATAGATCGAAGATATACTTAAGAAACCTGTACTAAGCTCCAACTGTGCTTTCTGCTATGAAAACCAACATATCACTAAGTTGAAAAGGTTGTGATATCCCATTCAAATCCCAACCGAGGAATGCGACCATCATTCCTCAGCCGAAAAAACAAAAATTGCCCGAGGAATGATGGTCGTAGTCATAATGATAGGTTTGGTTTTAATATTTTGACCAATAGACACAAATTATTTCCAAAAGATATTCGGCGTTTTCCTCTCCGGCATCCGGTAATACCTGGGTTTTGCATAGCCAATCATGATGGGGTAGTGATGGGGAAAATCTTCAGGGATGCCCGCAGCTTGTTTCAAAGACGAATCTGAAAGTAGCGCCCCTTGGAGCAGGCCCGCCCAGCAGGTACCGAGCCCCAGGCTCGGAGCCACCAGTTCCAGGTAGGAGAGTGCGAGTGTCAGGTCCACCATTCCGTTAGGATCCTCCTTCGGTGCCATGGCAACAACCAGACCGGGAGCGTTGCGCAGCACCGCATCAAACCCCATGTCCCAGGCACCCACCACGATCGGCATATAGGGCGCGTTGGCCGGCTGGGGATCTTTTGCAAGGATTCTGCGCATCCAGTCCACCGTCCGCTCCGCCAGTTCGCGAACCTTGTCGCGCCCGCGGATCACCACCCACTCGACCATCTGAGCGTTGCTGGCCGTGGGTGCGTAGCGGGCGATTTCGATCAGATGTTGAAACGTCTCCTTTTCCACCGGCTTTTCCTTGAATAACCGGATCGAACGCCGAGACCGCAGGAGCTGAATTGCCTGTTCGTGGGTGATTATATCTTCCTTGCGGATTGGCGGGCAGGCCTCCAAGGGTACCTCGGCATGATTCAAGGCGCCGTGCGGGCAGACGGCCACGCAGTGGCCACAGCGCAGACACATCTGCTCACCGCCAGGCACCATCTCCGGTACGCTCTCCTTATCCTTCTGGTGGATAATCACCGTGGAACATTCCGCCACGCACAGGCCGTCGCGTTTACATTTGTTTGCATCGATCTTTAATAGTTCCAATGGTTGCCTCCTTACATTCTTGGCTGCATGATGTGGTGCGCTAAATGAGGATTGTCAAGGCCTCGCTATATTGCGATTCTTCTAAAATTCTGAATACTTTGTGCGGTATTTCATGGTGATCGATAAATCAGAATGCCATCAGAACATGGTCGGAGTGTGGAGTTTTGATTTGTTCAAGACCACATAAGATTTTCAGCCCGGTGATATGTTTAACGGCTCCGTTAGAGAGGAGCGAGTATACCAGGGTCCTGCTCCAACCGGTTGTTATGCGGTCTTGCCTTTTTGGCCAATGATGTACAAGGCCTTTGTTTTGTGACCAATTACCTTCGATGTCTTGATTGTAAATCCGGCATCTTTCAGCATTGATACAAGGTCTTCAGGGGAGAAGGAATGCGTATGGGCAGGAGGCTTCCCCCAGGATTTGACGAACCGCAGTCCCATCTTGATCTTCTCCCAAATTTTCATTCCATGGTCTGTAAAGGTCACAATCACTACTGTGCCATCTTTTCTGAGGATTCTGTAACACTCGTGAAGCAATGTGCTGGGACTTTCGATGACATGAATCAGATTGGCCATAAAAACGCTATCTATTGATTCCGATGGGAAAGACGTTGACATGCAGTTTTCTTTTTGGATTGTCACATTCGGATGATCGCCAATACGTGTTTTTGCCACCGCGAGGAGGCTATCCGAAAGGTCGGTAGCAAACATGCTCCGTGTCTTCGACATAATCGTTTCAGTATAAATACCTGTCCCGCAGCCAAACTCCACAAGTTCACCCAGATCAGGAAGGCTATTGAGCTCATGGATTATCGCTTCAAGGAGTTCTTTCCCGACAACGTACTCCATTTTTTTGTCGTAACTATCAGGAAATCTGCTCCAATATTCCTCTGTAATATTGTCACGCAACTTCTTGCCTCCAATCTATTAAGGGGGTATAGCACCCTGTTCATTGGCACACAATAATTTACAAACAGTTTATTATTACGGGTGATTTTTCAAAGATCATTTTCACCAGATTCCATTGGAAACTCGCTTTGTGTAACTTTTATATAAACCAGACCATAGTCTTTCGTTTATCCTTTGCAACGGCATATCAACTATTTGTCATATTGCCACCTTTTCCCCAACCTTCTGCCACAGTCGGATTTTCAATGAAAAATTGATCGCGTACTTTTTCATCGACACCATTTAGCGGACAGGCGAAATTCATACATTGTGAACACATGAAAATAATCAAAGTTAAAAAAAAGCCAGTTGTTGTCATAGAATAAACAACGAGCATAAGCAGCTGTTTTCCAGAAAATAAAAAAGGTAATGGATAACCCCAAATGATAGCAAAACCACCCAGCAGAATTGTTTTCTCGATAAATGTCATGGGGCCCGGCCTATATTTCCATAGTTTGGGAGATCCGTAATTTGCCCAACATTTTAATGATGTTGTTGATTCGGCATAATGGGGGCAATGGGAGCACATAACCCGAATCTCAATAAATCCGAAAAAGGCTATCACGAAAGTTATCCACGGTATCAACAACCAACGGTTCATATAGTAGATTCCAGCACCGCCTATCAGAAAAGGGGGGAGTGCAATGAAAAGGAAATGTACCCAATCTTTTAAGCTGAAATGACAATGCAGATTGCCTTTGATCGTGCAATCATCACAAGAATCTGATTCACAGGTTGCTATCGGCTTTTCCGGATCTAAAAACATCTTGTAGGCGACTCCTTTTACTATGGTGAAATGCCAGAAGTGGCAGGCGACCTCGGAGGAGCTTGCATCGGGAGAGTCCAACTGTACATAGTTATCAGGCCTCAGCATCAAGTAATGTTCTGAAGTGTTCTTTTAAGGTATATTTGCCATATCTGGGGGCAATCATATCCATGGCCATGACGGTCATGAAAAATTCAATGGGCCCGTATGTTCTACTGCCGGTAAACAATCTGACCAGTTTGAGGATGGCAACCCTCACCCAGTGGGGAATGTAGGCAACTTTCGGCTTTTCGCCCAGGACATCGAAAGCCAGCGCGGCAATCTCATTCTGAGTGAGCGTTTCAGGTCCGCCGATCTCAATTTCACGTTCAGGGCTTTCGATAGCGTTTACACAGACCTCTGCCAGATCTTCACCATGAATCGGGTTTGTCTTTAACTCTCCATCGCCGAACAGGTACACTTTTCCTTTTTGGGCCATATGAAAAAATTCCGCCATGTCCGAGAAAAATCCATTTGGACGGACGATGCAATAGTCTATTCCGGAGTTCTTCAACTGCTCGGCAAACAATTCTTTGGCGGCACAAATTTTTAGATGCCTGAGCTTCTCACCATTTAAGGCCGATATGTAAATAAACTTTTTCACTCCCGACTTTTTTGCTTCCTGCAAAAGATTCAGGTTGGCCTGGTAATCCACGTCCATATAGGTTAGTCCATCTTTTTGCCTGGTAATGCCCACCGTAGTAATCACGCCGTCGATGTCTCTGCAGCAACCACGGATTGTTTCGGGATTCGTCAATTCCGCTGCAATCAATTCATTCGCAGGAATGTCATTCTGCCTAAATTTTTCAGGATCCCGGGCGATTGCTCTCAAATCGTATCCCTTTTTCTGAAGTTCCCTGGCAATATAGATTCCCAGGTAACCCGTCGATCCGGCCAGTAATATTTTCGGCATGTTGCCTCCTCATTTAGTGCTCATCGCAGCAGTTTCCGATCACCGCGAGTGAGGCCTACCGTTTTCAACTGCTAAAGCCCGTTAGCGCGTCTATGTTCGGCGTATCAACTGATGCTTTCGTGATAAGTTCTTTGAATTCGCGGGCAAGCGTCTGCATCTCATCCCGGGCGGCCTTTGCGTGCATTGCAAAAGCTACCTCAGCAAACTTACTCGCAAGCAAGCCATGCACGGCCATCATGTTTATGAACTCGGGCAGCCAGTAGAATAAATTAAATTGGAAAGGCTGGCGCTTTCTGTATCCAAGTTGCTTGAGCACGCGCCCGCCCTCTTTGGCAGCCCGAACCAATGCTCGCAGCGTTTGCTTGTCTTTGGCGGCCCGATAGTTGTCGCAATTGTGCGCGTACAAAGCGCCAACAAGCGGGCTGACCAGGGCGGCATGATATTTCAGCCATCCGTCTATATCCGGCGTCAGATCGACCGGGACACCGGCCGATTCAAACAGGGATTTGATCGCCAGGGTTCTCTCCAGGTTTTGGCCATCGATCTCACCAAGGGTCACGGCTTTACGCACACCGTTTGGCCTTTCGCGGTCAGCGTAATGGACGATTTGGTCGAAAATCCCACCACCGGCTCCCGGGAACCCGAATAGGACTTTTTCGACCGGTAGGCGTTCAAGGTACTCATCGAACCCGAGGACATTGTTGCCCATGAACAGAATGTTTTTGACGCCAGGACATGTTGAAAGAACATCAAAAACGGGAAGGAGCCTGTTTTTCCGAATGAGAACGATCACCAGATCATACTCATCCACCGTATTTAGTTCATTCACCATGTTCACATGCGAGACGTCCTTTTGACCGCTGATTTCATTAAGCAAAGCCAGGCCGTTTTCCTTCAGCCAGAAATAGCGTTCGCCGCGGGCCAGGACCGAAACATCCGCCCCGCTTTCGTGTAGCAGGTGGGCATATAAAGATCCCAAGGGGCCCGCACCAAAAATCAGAGTTTTCACCGGTATATTCTCCGTAATCGTTTAATGACCTGCAATGACTGCGAACTCATCGTGCCCGGCACTGAATGCTCCTCCGGCGACGTTACCCAGCCTTTCCCGGATGACCAGCCCGCTTTGTTTAAATTCCGCCTGCAATGCATCAATGCTGAAATGCTGGAGCCAGTTATAAACAATCCTTGGGGGCTGGTTGGCTTCAATGATGGTGTACTTGTCCAACAGGACCTTCTCATCTTCATATTTGAAGGTATTGACGAAGGCATAGTAGTCATTCGGGCTCCAGAAACCAAAGAGCTGATTCTTTTCATAAGTCGCGCTTTCAGATTTCTTCTCAAAAGCATCCAGAGAGTATACATCCATCAGAATGGAGCCGTCCGGTTTCAGGATTTCCTTGAACTTTCCAAGCAAAGCCTCCCTTTGAGTTGGACTCAGGGCGCAGAAATCGCACATGATCATGGTAACCAGGTCGAACCTTACGGTGGTTTCGAACTCCAGATAATCGGAAACAACATACTGGATGCTGAGCCCTTTTCCCTTGGCCGCTATTTGCGCATAATTGATAGAATTTGCAGAAAAATCGATCCCGGTAACGCGGGCCCCTTTTTGGGCCAGCCGGCTGGCATACAGTCCTGGACCGCATCCGAAGTCGATAACTTTCTTACCTTCGATCTCGAAACGATTGGCAATCCAGTTGCATGATTTCTCGATAAAAGCGCTGTTGCGGCTCGATGCTTCAATATCATCGTTCAAGTGGTATTGAAGCATCTGCTGCGCGGTGTGCTCATTGGTCCACAGGTCAGCCGCTATATAAAATTCAAACGGCGCCGGGAGGGAATTGATCTCTTCAAGTGTTTTAAACATAACTATACCTTCGTAAAATGGTTTCAGGCCAAAACTGATTGCGGCTGGGGACCTGCTTGCGCGTTTTGCAGCATCCAAATATTCTCATCGGTATAGTAACCGCAATCATTTATAAGGTCTATAATGACGGGACGCAGGGCACCGTCAACAATGTATTCACCGCTTTCCGTAAAGCGCATCCCAGTCCAGTTTTCCCACTCTTTGACATTGCCCTCTATGGTCATTGCGCGGGGCATTGCCGCTAATAAGACAGCACCCAATTCCCAATGCTCTCTACGGTCGGGGTCAAAGGGGGCGCCATCCGCCTGCCGCCAATTCACATATTGCCCCAAGGGCATCAGCGGGTTTTCGCATTTACGGTTTGGCCGCACCGGTGCCAGTACGGATGTGAAGCCTTTTTCACCAGCCAGGTGTTTGAGTGTGGATAACAATTCGGATTTCCAACCATTGCGGTAGTAAACCTCATCATTCACTACCGCCAGGACAACCAGTGTATTGACCGGCTTCTTGGCTTCGTAGCATTTGCCGGCTTGCATGAATACCTCTTTGATGGAGGCTGGCAGGCTTTCAACGGATCCATCCCAGTATAATGGGAGCGTAAAAACGGCTCCATGGAGATCTTTGCCGGTTTCGATCAGAAACTGGTATTCATTGAAACAATCGATTAACAGCTTCCATTCATTACCATCTTTATGGCTTAAAAAGCCGGGGCCTGTCTGCAGGTAAAAGGTGGCGAATATATGCAGGTAGTCGGGATGTTGCGCGATATTTCTCAGTTTTAAATTCATGCCACCCACCTCCTGGCGATATTTTCTATCTAAGTGTTGCCTTTGTTTGGTTTTAGGGGCCAACTCCCCAGGGAGCCGCCCAAACAGGCTAAACATGGTCGCCTGGAATTTCCGCCCATACGCTGTGGTTCACCAGGCCGAATGATTTCATCTCCGCCGCAAGGCGCAATCACAGGCGGCTCCCGGCAGGGTCAGGTTTCGCTGAATCGTGCTGCAGGTGTATACAAAGGTCCGACTCTATTGAAACCCGGCGCAGGATTTTTATCGAGCGGGTCGCATCCTCTTTTTGTATTTCGGCGACCGCTCCATGCAATTTGGCTTCCAATTTTGTACGGTTGCTGGCCGTGGCCCGAACCCCGATCACTTCCATCCACTGCATGCTTGGCTTCCTCCAGTGGCTAATGTTTTAAGGGTAATAAAAGGTGCCCGCCTGGGGGTAGCGGCTTGCTCCTTTGCAGGTTGCTTTATGGCGGCTCTTTGCCAGTCGGATAACCCTGGCTTCTTTGAAAGTTGATGCTGCCGCTCTTTGATGAGCATTTTTAAAATATAATAGTGGTTCATGGTGTTTCTCCCCATTGGCGCTGTCTTAAAAAGTTTCACCCAAGCGCCACCTGATCGTTTCTTATACGAAGATCGTGCCAAAATTTTATATATAATAATAACAGATAGATAGAATTTAGAATCGTTAAGAGATGCCATATATGGCAGTTTTTAGTTGCCAAATATGGCAACTATGATGATAATTGCCACATATGGCAAAATCACTGCGGAAAGGTAGAGGAATGGTACCCAATGAGTTTTTTCGGCAGGCGACGTTACGGATCTGCGGTAATCTGGAGATCGAAAAGGCTTTACAACAGCTGCTTATACTGATGACGGATGTCATGCCGGTCAGCCAATTTTTCCTGCAAAAATTTGACCACGATTATAATGCGATGCGCACCATCGCCTATGCAAATCTTGAGGATTGCGGCAAAGTAAACCTTCTCACCCCCCTATCCAAATCCGCCCAGGAAGCAGCCATTGAGAATGCGCCAAACGGACGGGAGGCCACCCTTATTGAAGATCCCGAAGCATCACCGACAAGTCGTGAAATGCTTAAATTCCACAATATAGAAGCGACCTCACTAATTGCCTTGTCGTTAAAATCAGAAGGGCAAAAACTCGGCAGTTTCATTTTGATTTCCGAAGGAGAAGAAAAATTCAATAATGAACACATAGAGATGGTCCTTTCCTTGAAAGACCCTCTTGTAATTGCCATGTCAAATATCTTGAAACATCGCGAAGTCATCCGACTAAAGAATTTACTGGCTGATGATAACCGCTATCTCCTCGGAGAAATGCGTCGTTTGTCCGGGGATGAGATCGTCGGGGCCAATTACGGACTCAGGGATGTGATGCAAAAGGTGCGACAGGTAGCCACGTTGGACAGCCCGGTATTGCTCATGGGCGAGACCGGTACGGGCAAGGATGTGATTGCCAATGCGATTCATTATTCTTCCAGCCGCAGCGACGGCCCTTTTGTCAGTGTAAATTGCGGAGCCATCCCGGACACCCTTATCGATAGCGAACTTTTCGGCCATGAGAAAGGTGCCTTTACCGGGGCCCTTTCCCAGAAGCGCGGCCGCTTCGAGCGCGCCAACCAGGGCACTATCTTCCTCGATGAAATCGGTGAGCTGCCTTTACCGGCCCAGGTGCGTCTGCTCAGGGTCTTGCAGAGCCGCGAGATTGAGCGCGTCGGCGGGGTTAAGACCATCGCCCTGGATATTCGCATTATTGCCGCCACCAACCGAAACCTGGAAGCAATGGTGCAAGACAATTTGTTTCGGGAGGATCTCTGGTTTCGGCTGAATGTTTTTCCTGTCCGGGTGCCGCCCCTCCGAGAGCGCCTCGTGGATCTGCCGACACTGGTTCAGCACTTCATCAAACTTAAATCCCGGGAGCTGAAATTAACTTCCGTACCGACCCTGGCGCCGGGAACAACCGAAGCCATGATGGCCTATCACTGGCCGGGTAATGTGCGCGAGTTGCAAAATGTCATTGAACGTGCCCTGATTTTAAATCCCCAGGGGCCGTTGGCACCTGAACATTTCAATATCGGGCTGGTCCAAAGGCCGGTGCCTTCGCCTGCAACCGGGGCGGAGGCGAATAATCTGGATGAGGTCATCGCCGGCCACATCCGCCGCGTGCTGGCCGATGCCGGGGGCAAAGTAAGCGGACCCAAGGGGGCTGCAATTCGTCTTGGGGTCAACCCCAGTACTTTGAGAAATCGAATGAAAAAATTGGGTATTCGCTATGGAATGAAATCAGCTAAAGGCAAAATTGCTGAAGATATTTGAGAATTTTTAAAACATGCCACCCTGCGCACTTTTGCCAAGAAATGGCTATAGTGCGACTTTCATGAAATTTTGAGCACTTCAAATGGTATTGCACGGCCCAATTCCCATCTGCCGTTTCAAATCAGTGGTTTAACGGTTGAATGTGTGGGGGCTTGGCAGGTAGCGTTAGATAGATAGCCATACACGACATTAGTAAAATTAATTAAACCTAAAAACAATTAATTTTACTTTTTCACCTTTCTACTTTATTTCTCCCTAAGAGTTAGACATTACGAAGTAAGGTGTAAATAGGCCATTGGTAATCTGAGCTAACCAGAAAGGTGAAAGATTATGAGTATTTCTACTATCATTCCCATGGTTTTAAGTGTGTTGATTTTTCTACTATTTGGAATAGCATGCGGTTTGGTGTGCTACATTATTTTTTCGGGATTGAAAGGTAGCGGTCATAATATCGGCCCTACCTATTTAAGTGGATTTGGTGCTCATCATCCTGGAGGTATAATTCTATCGGATGAAGAACGTCAGACGCTAAAAGACAATCATGTGAAAACCAAACCAATTCTCTCGTACTGATATGGCAACACTTTACAATCTTGAACAAATCATGTCGGTTGTCAGGTCCTTAGACCTAACCGATCCCATATCTGAAGGATTCGTGGCATACTCAAATGGTGAAGCGCTTGTTCCACCTGTAGGGGAAATAATTTTTAACAATCCACCGGGTGAAACTCATATTAAATACGGACACATCCGGGGAATGGACAACTATGTCGTCAAAATCGCCTCAGGTTTTTATGAAAACTACAAATCAGGGCTGCCTTCCAGCTCCGGCCTGATGCTTGTTTTTTCTAGGAAAACCGGTTTTGTCGAATCCATTCTCCATGACGAAGGTTATTTAACCAATGTAAGAACGGCTGTTGCCGGTCGAATCTGTGCGGACTACCTGGCGCCATCAAACATAACGGGTATCGGTGTTCTTGGAACAGGGATACAAGCCAGGATGCAAGTCGATTATTTATCATCCCTTTTTCAATGTAAAAATATATTTGTCTGGGGGCGGTCACCCGAGAACGCCGGCCTTTATGAAGTGGACATGAAAGCAAAGGGCTTTGACGTCCGAATCATGCCCACGCCTGGATCAGTTGCGGAAAAATGCAACTTGATAATTACAACAACGCCAGCAAAAAAACCGTTGCTCTTTATAAAGGATATCAGGCAGGGAAACCACATCACTGCCATTGGATCTGATACCCCGGAAAAACAGGAATTAGATTCCAATATATTCGAGGACGCAGACATTATTGTCGCAGACAGCATATCCCAGTGCCAGAAGCGGGGGGAAATATCCAGGGCATTGAAAACTGGAGTCCTTCAAAAAGAAAGCATATTGGAACTCGGCCGGATTATTGAAAATCCCGGCCTTTTGAACAGGGGGGATAAAGATATTTCGGTGGCTGATTTAACAGGTGTGGCCGTTCAAGATATTCAAATAGCAGCGGCAGTGTGCAACGCATTCAGGGCTCGTCAAAAATAAAATTAAGCAGCCATCATATGGCCGTTTATAATTTTAAAAGTTAAAAGGACTGATACATGCGTGACTTTGAACTGGAAAGATATTTTTCAAAATGGGAGTTCACAGCCAAATACCATATGACGGCTTCGGACATTGAAAGTATGTCTTTGTCTGAGCTTTTGGATTTTGCTTTGCCCGAAGACAGAAAGGCGTTTAACCATCAGTGGTTGGGGTATACAGAAACCTATGGCCACCCCGAGCTGCGCGAGGAAATTGCTAAAACCTATGATAGTGCAGAGACCTCTGATGTTTTGTGTTTCGCCGGGGCTGAAGAAGGGGTTTACATCGCTATGCGGGTACTTCTCAATAAAGATGACCATGCCATTGTCGTGGTTCCCAATTACCAGGCGGCAGAGACGATCCCACTGGAGATCTGTGATGTATCCGGAGTGCCACTGGATGAACATGACAACTGGTCTCTGGATATAGATAGGGTCAAGCAGCAGGTTAGGCCGAATACGAAGCTTATATCCATTAATTTTCCAAACAACCCCACCGGTGCGGTTCTGAATAAAGATCGCTTTAAGGCGCTTGTTGCGCTTTGCCGGGAAAAAGGGATTTATCTTTTCAGTGATGAAGTCTATCGACTGGTTGAACGGGATGCATCTATTCGGCTTCCTCAAGTAGCTGATGTTTACGAGAAGGGGTTGTCTCTCAATGTGATGTCAAAGGCATACGGCTTTTCCGGTCTCAGAGTTGGATGGATTGCGACCCAGGATACGCGTCTTTTACAAAAAATGGAGCGTTATAAACACTATCTCTCAATCTGCAATTCAGCACCAAGTGAACGTTTAGCCATTATCGCCCTTAAAGCAAGAGATAAAATCCTCGAACGAAATCGGACTTTGGTCAACAGCAATGCAAAAAAGCTGGAATCGTTTTTCAATGAATTTCCTGACCGTTTTGAGTGGTATCGACCGGATGGTGGTTGTGTCGGTTTTCCCAAATACAAAGGCCCGGGAGATACGAATCAGTTCTGCGAAGACCTGGTGGAAAGGACCGGTGTATTGTTTTTGCCCCCTAAAATCTATAAATCGGACTTGCTTGAAACACCCCAGGACAGATTTCGCATTGGATTTGGCCGTAAGAATATTGAGAAAGGGCTGAGGGTATTTAGGAATTATTTGTTAACCTGATAACACTTTGTAAGCCATTTAGGCTGAGCACCATTGCCAAAAGTGCTTAGTTAAAGGTGGTTTATACAAAGCGAGAAATGATTTTGGTATTTTAGGGCACCAGTTGCCCTATTCTTTGGGGCTGTTTTGGGGTTGTCATCCGTGGAAAAAGGTTAAAAAAGGAAAAAAAACAACCCCAGGTCTTATTGACCGAATTTTAGAAACATACGCGGTAAGGACTTTACGAGATTTTTCACTACCCCGTCATCGGCCTTTCACTCCGGCGACAGGGGTTCAAATCCCCTTGGGGACGCCAAATTCAAGGCGTCAATCTCGCAAGAGGTTGGCTCCGTTTTTATTTGTGTTGGGTGGCGTTCACAACCAATAGTTTAGCCTTCCGGGTTATTTACATAATTAAGCAGATGGGCATGTTAGACTCAACGCCTTGCTGCAGTCTTGACTTATGAGCTGATTATGATAGCTTTATTGAAAAATTATCACTGATTACAATTAATTAAGATAATCAGTGCTTTTAACGGCACTAAAACTTAACCAGTCTCCAGATCTAACTATGAACCTGGCAGCCGCATTCCAGAAAAAGTTTGTGATGGCGGGACAAAGCGTCGGCGAAACCCGCAAGCGGACCTTTCTGGCATTTTGCATTATTATCAGCTCACCTGTCCTTTTCCTGTTTGCGTTTGAAGATATATTGCGCGGCCGGGTATTCGAAGGACTGGTCGTTATGCTGGTGGTAGCCGTTTTCTGCTCAGTGCTCTTTTCATTGAAACGCGCCAGGAACATGATCGGCATCTACCGGTTCAGTGGAGCCCTGATTTTTATAATGCTCTGCTATGAACTGGTCATCGGTGCCGGGGGAGGGTATGCGTTCCTCTGGTTCTATTTTTTTCCCCTCGCGGCATTTTACCTGGTAGGAACAAAAGAGGGGATCATATGGGTTGCCGGTTCTTTGCTGATCTCCGGGATATTGTTTGCTTCATCATTCCATTATGAATACCGGGTCGCTGCGAGCCTCCGCTTTCTCATCACCTACAGCATCGTTTCCATTTTATCCTTCGGCCTTGAATATTCCCGAAACTGGTACTACCGGGAACTGCAGCAGGAGAAGAAAATGCTGGAAGAGGCCCTCGAGGAAGTCAAAACCCTTCAATCCCTGCTCCCTATCTGCTCAATATGCAAAAGCATTCGGGATGATAAGGGCTATTGGAAACAGATTGAATCCTATATGTATGAACATGTGGGGACCCAGTTCAGCCACAGTGTTTGCTCCGACTGCATGCAGGAATATTACCCTGAAATCAGACTCAGTGGATCTGAAAAGCGTGATACCTAATGAGGACGCGACCACCTGCTGCCGCTTCGCCTGGTTATCGATTTCACCGACCGGGGAATTGCATCTTAAAGCAGCGCCCCCATCCTACCCGCCACATTCCCGCCATATTTGAATCCATCGAGTTTTGGATTGGGGACAAGGTAATTTCAATTTACTGAAAAGACCGATAACAAGACTAAATCCGGGGATGGAACACCAGGGACACAAGGACCAGGATAAGGATGTAACATTTTAAAAGCCTTGACAAAGCTGGCAATTTTCATCCATATAAATCCCAATCAATTCAAAACTATATCAATACATAATCTATGTTGATTTAAAATTTACCCAATTCCATTCCCAGGAAGAGCGCAGGGCGGATAATGGGCTATCACCATCTTTTCAGGTTTCAGTTAAAAAGGATCGGAGCGATGATGAGGATTGTCTGCACAGGTGTTTTTTGGTTGATGGTGTTGATCGGATTTTTTACGGCCCCACCGGTTGCCGGCAAGCCGGTCGCCGATGGTCAACGGAATACGTCGGAACAGTTATCTAAGCAAAAGGCAACCGGCGCGGAACCGATGGCGTTGACCCTTCGGGATTTCATTCGGCTGGTCCGGGAGAAAAATGAACGTATCAGTTCGCAGGCCGCCCAGTGGAGTATTAGCCGGGAAGCGGTCAGCGGTGCCAAAGCCATTTTCGAACCGGCTTTCGTCGGCTCCTATAAAAAAGAAGAGATCGACCGCATGAATACCGTACAGGAAGCGGTCAGCCAGGGGTTGCTCCCTGAGTTTGAAGAAAAGAGTCACAACTACCAGGGCGGCGTCGAGGGGCTGGTCCCGACCGGCGGTCGTCTGTGGCTGGGATATACGCAAAAAGATTTTAAAAACAGTGTTGCCAATCAATTTGGTGTCGACGGTGAATCCCAGACTGCCATCGAGGCCAACCTTACGCAGCCGCTTTTAAAAGGCGGCGGTATCCGTACCACCATGGCCGGGATAAGGGTGGCCGAGGCCGATGCCGACATTGAATTTCAGACCTATCGAAATCAAATGATGCAGGTCATCGCCGATGCCATTGCCAGCTATTGGGACCTGTACATCGCAAGAGAAAAGTATGATGTGATCGAAGATTCCGTGGACATTGCCGCTAAACTTCTGAGTCATAATCGGGTTCGGGCTGCAACGGGGAAAATGCCTGAAACGGAAGTTTTGGAGGCCGAGGCCGGCCTTGCCATTAGAAAATCACTCCAGAGTGAAGCCGATCAACAGGTCATTCTGGCCACCAACAGTGTCCGCAGCCTGTTCTCAATATCCGTGGCTGACAACCATCTCTCCATCAAACCGACCGACCGGATTGAAATAATGCCGCTTGAAACCGATTTTAACTCGAGTCTGGCCAGAGCCTTTAAAATGCGCGCGGAATACATATCGAGTCGCCGGAAAGTGGAACGCGAGGATATCCGGGTGGTGTTTGCGAAAAACCAGCGCTGGCCCCAGCTCGACCTGAAAGGCAGCTACGGTCTGAACGGTCTTGCGCGCAGTTCGCGTGACTCAGTGGATGAGACCTTGAAGAGAAATCACCCGAGCTGGTCCCTGGGCGTGGAGTTGAGAATCCCCCTGGGGGGCGACATAAAGGACGCAGTGAATTGGAAGCCAGCCGACAGCGAAAAAGACAGGCCCTGCTTGAGCTCAAAGCGGTGGAGACCGCTCTGGCCAATACCATGGATACCGCCATTCGCGGCGTTCAAAGTGCCCTGGATCAGCTAAAGCAGTACATCAGTGTAATAGATTTCAATGAGCGGCTGCTGGAAGCGGAGGTGGCCCGCTTTAGGACGGGTAAGAGCAACAGCCGGCTCGTGTTGGAAAAAGAAGGGAATCTGCTCCAGGCCAAAGAAGCCCGGCTCGACAGCCTGTTGAAATACAAGAAAGCACTGGTGGACCTGGAAATGGCCGAAGGGTCGCTGCTGCGCAACCACGGTATCGAGATAAAGGAGGCAGACCTATAATGGGTAAGTGGGTTAATCTGAATTTCACGGGAAGAGTGAAGCTTTCACCGTCAGCGGCCAAAGGCCCGGCTGCCTTGGTGCTGATCATGCTTGCCGTTGCTTGGGTTTTGAACCCCGCGATGGTTTTTGGCCAGCAGCAAATTTCAGTTGCCGGTATTACGGAGCCGATCGATGATATCACCTTGAATGCGATTGTGGAGGGTACGATTGCAAAGCTCCATTTCAAGGAAGGTGCCACCGTTAAAAAGGGGCAGACCATTCTGGAACTGGACAAGCATCTGGAGGCCCTGGAGGTGGGACGGCGCAAACTGCTCTGGGAAAGCAAGGCCGAACTCGAGGCGGCTGCGGCGCAGACAGCAACACTCAAATCTCTGCTCGCTTCCACCCGCGAACTGTTTGATAGCACCCAGTCAGTGAGCAAAGACGAATTGATCCGGCTGGAGCTGGAGTATAAATTGGCTGTTTCCGAAAAACAGCGTCTCGAAGTCGAGGAGGTTCGTGAAAAGATCGAGTATGAGATGGCGCTGCAGAGGCTTTCCCGGCGGAGCCTGAGATCCCCGATCCACGGAACGATCATCAAACTGTTTCTCAGTAAAGGCGAGAGCTGCGAACCCACGCAACCCCTGGTGCACCTGGTGGACACGCGCAAATGCATATTTGTCTGCAATATGGAGGAGTGGGCCGGCCGAATACTGAAAAAGGGTCAGTTGATTGATTTGAAAATTAAAATCGGATCACAAACGATTGATAAAAAAGGGAAGGTGATTTTTGCCTCCCCGGTGGTCGATCCGGCCAGCGGTCTGCTTGAGGTCAAGGCCGAGTTTGACAACGCTGACGGCGCCGTCCGCCCCGGCATTTCCGGCGTTTTGATTCTAAACGTCCCCTGATAAGCGGGAAATATGGAATACAGACAAGAAACCAACGGTACCCAAATAAATGCGGTCATCGAGAGTCTGGAGCGGATTCGACGCTTCGACGGCACTCCGGCCGAATTCTGGTCTGCCTTTCTCGAGGAGTCCGCCCGGCTTACCCAGGCCGTGATCGGGGTTATGCTCGTCCGGGAACGGGAACAGGGCGAGTGGCTGATCCTGGCTGTCTGGTCGCTTGAAAACCGCGATGCATCCCAGGTTCCGGCCATGAAGCCGAAAATCGATGCGATCGCCGAGGCTTCTGTCCGCAAAGGGTTCGCTTGGGAAGACGCTGAAGACGTTCAACATCCAGAGGATCTTGGATCAGCAATCGGTGCGCGTCTTAGATTGGAAGAAGAAAGGGTGAGTGTAGCCGTATTTTTCCTGAGTCCCGATACGGGGGTCGACGTTCAGGAGGCCGCATTCCGCTTGGCACTCCTGGCGGATTCACCGGCGGTCTATCAACTGGGACGCGTGGTGAACCAGGCCAAGAGCGACGTGATCCGCTTTGCCGAGGCCCTGGATCTATTGGTTCTGCTAAACACGGAGAAAAGATACATAGCCGCTGCCATGACCTTTTGCAATGAACTGGCGTCACGCTATCGTTGCGATCGGGTCAGCCTGGGATGGCTGCACGGTGCCTATGTCCGTGTCCAGGCCATCAGCCACATGGAGCGGTTCGAAAAGAAGATGGAAGTTGTCCAGATTCTAGAAACGGCCATGGAGGAGGCCTTTGACCAGGATGAGGAGATCCTCTGGCCGCGTCCGGAAGAGAGTCGTTCCGTGGATAGAAGCCATGCGGCTTTTTCCAAGGAGCAGGGCGCGGCGCACATCGTGTCCCTGCCTCTCCGACTAGACGATCAACCGGTGGGGGTGGTAACCTGCAAGCGTTCCACCCATCCCTTTTCCGAAGAGGAAGTTCGGGGCCTGCGGGTCCTGTGCGACCAGTCAGCCAGGCGGCTGGGGGACCTGAAACGCCACGATCGGTGGTTCGGTGCGCGGATGGCAACCATGACCCGGGAGTCGCTGACCGGGCTTCTCGGGGTTGAACACACCTTTGCCAAGCTGATGGGGATTATCGCCTGCCTGCTCCTGGCGATTTTGCTGTTTGGGAAATTGCCTTATCGGGTTGAGGCGCCCTTCATTCTCAAAACCGACGACCTGGCCTATCTGCCGGCCCCCTTTGACGGCTATATCCACGAGGTGCATGTCAAGGTCGGGGATCAAGTGGGTGCAACGGCGCCGCTGCTCTCACTGGATATCCGTGAACTCCTGCTGGAGGAATCGACCGCCATCGCCAACAAAAACCGCTATTCCAGAGAGGCCGATAAGGCCCGCGCCCAGAACGCGCTGGCCGATATGAAGGTGGCCAGTGCTCTTGAGGCTCAGGCCAGGGCGCGGCTCAAGCTGGTCCGTCACCACCTCGCCCATGCCCAGCTCAAGGCCCCCTTTGCAGGTATTGTGGTAGAAGGCGACCTCGAGGAACTGCTGGGCGCACCGGTTCGCAAGGGGGATGTACTGTTCAAGGTGGCCCGCATCGAGAAGATGTATGCCGAACTGAAAGTGGACGAACGGGATATCCATGAATTGATTGAGGACGCCACCGGGGAAATTGCGTTCATAAGCCGGCCGGACCTGAAATTCCCGATCCGCATTGAGCGGATCGATCCGGTGGCCGTACCCGAGGAGTTGGAAAATGTCTTTGTTGTCCGTGCCCTTTTCCCGGAAGCGGTAAGCCCATGGTGGCGGCCGGGAATGAGCGGTGTGGCGAAAGTCAACGTGGGAAAACGCAACATCCTCTGGATATTCACCCACCGCACAATTGATTTTCTCCGTATCTTTTTCTGGTGGTAGCATGCAGAAAGCTGGGAAAACCTTCAGTGAATCATGGTATCGGGTGGCCGGTCTCAAGGTGCGCCTGCACCCTACGGTAACGGTGCGCAAGCAGCTTTTCCGGGGGGAAATCTGGTATGTCCTGCGTGATCCTTTCAACAACCAGTTTTTTCGGCTGCGTCCCGGGGCGCATGAATTCGTAATTCGCCTGCGCCCCGACCGTACGGTCGAACAGGTTTGGGAAGAGTGTCTGGAGCGGTATCCCGAGGATGCCCCGGGCCAGGAGGATGTCATCCAACTGCTGACCCAGCTCTATTTTGCCAATCTGCTTCATTTTGA
>Ga0126327_10000100_pt1 | contig 23526 bp, 25 predicted proteins | sample InaspJWI30metaG_FD_101392 | JGI IMG/M metagenome (GOLD analysis project Ga0126327, IMG submission 101392) | Marine gutless worms symbiont microbial communities from Oahu, Hawaii - Inanidrilus sp. 1 OAHU.JWI-30 metaG | ecosystem: Host-associated > Annelida > Digestive system > Unclassified... | reverse complement strand
CGGCCGCGGCCGCTTTCCGGCCCAGCTCGAAATGCAGCTGCGGTGCGTGATCGCCAAGTTCGGCCATATTGCCCAGGACCAGAAAGCGCCGTTGTTTACCGGCCCGCTGCACCAGGGTGTCGATGGCGACCGCCATGCTGCCGGGATTGGCATTGTATGTATCGTCAATAATGTGGACCCCGTTCCGGGTCTGCTTTACGACCAGCCGGCCGGACACCGGCGAAAAGGATTCCAATCCGGCTTTTATCTGCTGGCCGGAAAGACCCAGGTACTGCCCGATGCCGGCCGCGGCCAGTGCGTTGGCGATCATGAACCGGCCGGCCACGTTCATGTCGACCGTCTGGCTGTCGGCGGCCAGATTGAGTTCGAAAGTCAGTCCCTCGGCACTGGCGGCGATGTCCGCCGCACTGGTATCGGCCGCCGGGGTAAAACCGAAGAACTCAACCGGGCAGGGGCAGGTCCGGGCCAGATCTCGGCATAGGGGGTCATCCCCGTTCAGGATTGCCCGGCCGTCGGCCGGTAGTGCCTCGAGCAACTCCCCTTTGGCTTTTTGGACACCCTCCAGCGAACCGAGAAACTCCAGGTGGGCCGGGCCGATGTTGGTGATGACGCCTACCTGGGGGGTGCAGAGTCCAGCCAGGTAACGTATTTCGCCGGCGTGGTTCATCCCCAATTCGAGCACGGCCCAGTCGTGGTCCGGTCGCAGGCGCAGGAGCGTCAGCGGCAGACCGATTTCGTTGTTGAAATTACCGGCGGTTGTCAACACATTGAACTTCTGGGCCAGCACGGCGGCCGCCATGTTGCGGGTCGAGGTTTTTCCGTTTGAGCCGGTGATGGCCACAACCGGCACACCGGTACGGCGCAGATGATAACGTACCAGCCGGCCAAGAGCTGCAGTGGTATCGGGCACGCTGATCCAGGTCGCACGGGGGTGACGCTTACGCAGCTGAGCCATTTCGGCTACCCGGTCATCGGCGCAGATGATGCCCCTGACACCTTTGTCGAGCACTTCGGCCGCAAATGCGTGGCCGTCATGGACCTCTCCGTGGATGGCGACAAAGACGGCCTCCTTCGATATGGTGCGCGAATCGATGGCGATATCCTTAAAGACCAGTTCACGGCTGCCGGAAACGAGGGTGCCGTCCGTAGCAGCCAAAAGATCGGGGACGGACCAGCGCGCGCGCGGGCTGTCCGGGTTCGCATCAACTAATGCGGCGCTGGCTTCGGCGCGGTCATCGAAATCAAATTTTTCCGTTCCCCGAATCTGGTAGGTCTCATGTCCCTTGCCCTCGATGAGGACGATGTCCTCCGGCCGGGCCAGGCGGACGGCCAGTTTTATGGCTCTGCGGCGGTCCGGTTCTACGAGGTACCCGGTCTGGTCCGGGTCGCTTTGCAGATCTGCGATGCTGAGCCGGGCGTTGCTGGACTGTAAGTCACCGCCGAGGACCTCTGCTATGATGTCATCCGGATCCTCAGTGCGCGGATTGTCCGAAGTGACAATGGCAAGATCGGCCAGGCGACCGGCGATGGCTCCCATGAGCGGCCGTTTGGTCCGGTCCCGGTCCCCGCCGCAGCCGAAGACGCAGATTATCCTGGTTCGGCGCAGCTGCACCAGGGCCTGCAGTACATTTTCAAGGGCGTCCGGCGTGTGGGCGTAGTCCACGAAAATAAACAGGCCGCGGTCGTTGGCCACCGGCTCCAGACGGCCCGGCACGGCGGCCAGGTCTTCAAGGCCTTGTTTGATTGTGGCGGGTGGCAGGGTCAGGTGCAGCCCGACACCCACGGCGCTCATGACATTTTCGAGATTATGACGGCCCGCCAGCGGCGACCGAACCTCCATGGAACCGGACGGGGTGGCCAAGGTAGCCTCCAGGCCGGCACCCGTTACCGTGTAAGTGACCGGCCGGATAACGGCTTCGGGATTGTCACCGGTCGTCAGAATGGTTGCCTGCGAGCCGGCCTTTTCCAGGGTCGCCAAGAGGTCCGCGGCCATGTTGTCGTTGGTGTTGACAACAACGGCCGGCTTTTTACCGATGACCAGGTGCTCGGTGAACAGGCGCTTCTTGCAGGCCCAGTAGTGGTCCATATCCTGGTGGTAATCGAGGTGGTCGCGGGTAAGGTTGGTGAAGACGGCCACGGCAAAGCGGCATCCGTCCACGCGTTTGAGGTCCAAGGCATGGGAGGATACTTCCATGACCACGTGGGTCACCCCGGCCGCCCGCATCTCGCTGAGAATTCGCTGCAGGTCGCTGGATTCCGGGGTGGTCATGGGATTGTCGAATCGGCGGCCGGCATAGCGGTATTCAATGGTGCCGATGACGCCGGTGGCCAGGCCGGCCCGCGCCAGAATACTTTCGATGATATAGGCGGTGGTTGTCTTTCCATTGGTGCCTGTCAATCCGATCAGGACCAGATCATCGGCCGGATTGCCGTAAAAAAGGGCAGCCAGGCGGGCCAGGGCTGCCCGGGTATCCGGGACGACGAGAACCGGGGCAGGGACCTCGATCGGCCGTTGTGCTACGACCGCCGCGGCGCCGCCGGCCACGGCCCGGGCAATGAAATCGTGTCCGTCCGCTTTGAGGCCGGGGATGGCCACGAAAAGATCGCCGGGCTGGACATCGCCGGTATGGTATTGAATCGAAACGATATCCGGATCATCGCCAGCCGGCCCTGCGTCCGGTGATATGTCAAGCGCGGTTGTCAGTTGTGACAGTCTCAACCCCTGGCCTCGCTTTCCCGGGAGACAATCATTTTGGGGCGCCCGTTTTGGGGGGCGATGTTCAAGTAATCCAGTGTGAACTCGGCAATCTTGCGGAAGGCCGGTCCGGCGACCGTTCCGCCGTAGTGATTTTTTTCCGGTTCGTCCACGACCACCAGAATCACAAGCTCCGGCTGCCGCGACGGTACGAAACCGGTGAAGGAAGCAACGAATTTACCATTGTCGTAGGTGCCGTTTTCGTCGGTTTTCTGGGCTGTTCCGGTTTTGCCGCTGACTTCGTATTCATCCAGGGCAGCCAGTTTGCCGGTGCCGCTTTCAACCACCGTGCGCATCATGGCCGCGACTGTGGCCGCGGTTCCGGCCGAGACAACCCGGCGAGCCGGCCTGGGGCCGTAGGTTTCAATCGACCGGCCGCGGGCATCGGTTATCTTCTCTACAATATAAGGCTGCATCAGGACGCCGCCATTGGCAATGGCAGCGGTGGCCGTGGCCAGCTGCAAGGCGGAGACGGATACCCCCTGCCCGAAGGAGATGGCTCCGGCGTCGATTTTGGACCAGCGTTTGTAGGGCGACAGCCGGCCTGTCGTTTCACCGGGGCAGCTGATACCGGTCCGGGTCCCGCAGCCGAACTCTTTCAAGGTGGTGTAAAGGCGCTCAGCACCGATTTTTTCACCCACTTTGACAGCACCGATGTTACTGGACAAGCGGACAATGTCGGTGACGGTCAACCACTCGTGGGGTTTTGTATCGTGAACGGTATTGGCCCCGATTTTATAGGCGCCGTTTTCACAGTACAGGGACGAGCCGGCGCCGAACACACCGGATTCGATGGCAGCGGCGATACTGAATACTTTCATGGTCGAACCGGGTTCGAATCGGTCGGCCACAGTTCGGTTGCGCCAGTGCCAGCGATTGGACTGGCCGTAATTATTGGGGTTGAAAAGGGGCACATTGGCCATGGCCAGGACGGCTCCGGTCTGGGGCACCATGACGATCCCCATGGCCGAGCGGGCCTCGAACCGCTCGATCGTACGCTGCAGAATCTTTTCGACGTTATACTGGATGGTCCGGTCTATAGACAGATACAGATTGTGGCCGCGGATACTCCGGCCGTTTCCGGTGGGATCATCGAAACGACGCCCCAGGGCATCTTTGAAAACCTTGTATTTGCTCAGGTCTCCTTTCAGGCGTCGGTTGAACAAGTATTCAACGCCTTCCAGGCCCCGGCCGTCGATGCCGGAAAATCCGATAACCTGGGCAGCCACGGAACGGTGGGGGTAGACGCGGCTGTGTTCGGGGATAAAGTCAATTCCGGCCAGCTTGAGCTTGCGAATCGTATCGGCTTCTTTCGGGGTTACATGGCGCTTGATCCAGGTAAACGCGCGGTCCGTGTTGGTGAATTTGGCTGCCAGTTTCCGGCGGTCCAGGTTGAGGATGCCGGCCAGGGCGGCTGCCGTGGCTTTCCCGTCCGTTATCTGCACCGGGTAAGCTGCAATCGAGGTGAGGTCTATACTGACGGCCAGTTCGCGGCCCTGTGCGTCGAAGATGGTACCGCGCTTGCCGACAGCCTGCATTGATTTCTGGTACTGGCGCAGGGCCTTGTCTGAAAGCCAGGTGCCGCGCACGATTTGAACCTGAACCGCCTTGGCGCCAATGCCGATCATCAGCAATCCGAATATGAGACCGACCAGGGCGGCCCGCACCCGGATTCTATGATAGCTGGCAGCTTTCATTGAAACCTCAGCATCTGTTGCGGGGTTGGTATCATCAAGCCGAGAGCCAGGGCTTTGGCCTCTATGCGCTTGGGCGACTTCAGACGTTCCAGCTCGATCTTCAGGTCGCGCTGGGCCGTATGCAGTTCACGGTTTTCCGTTGTGGCCGTGGTCAGATCATACCCCGTGCGGGTAAACTGGACCCGGCACCAGGCGAAAAAGAACAATTCCGCGATCAAGGCTCCCATCACCAGAACCCATAAACCGATTACCAGCGAATTTCTGGCCGGTGTTCCCTTCTTTTTGGCAAACTTTCGGTTCATATGCCTTCCAACCGGGTACAACGTCCGGTTACAATCGCTCAGCGGCCCTCAAACGGGTGCTGCGCGCCATGGGGTTCTGGTGCACTTCTTCTGCAGACGGCCTGACAACTTTGCGGGTAAGCAGCCGCAGCAGCGGTTTTTTCCCGCAGGTACAGACCGGCAGCTTCGGTGGGCAGGTACATGGGTCTGCGTGTGCCCTGAGCTGCTGCTTTACAATCCGGTCTTCCAGTGAATGAAACGACAGGATGCAAATCCGACCGCCGGGATTCAGCCAATCAGAAACCCCGGTCATAAACGTCTCCAGATGGTCCAGCTCCCGGTTGACCGCGATCCGCAGAGCCATAAAGACGCGGGTAGCCGGATGAATCCGCTGGGACGCTTTCGCGGCCGGAACCGCCGCGGCGATGATTTCCGCGAGCTGGTCCGCCCTGTCAATCGGTTTACTGGCCCGGGCGGCTACGATCTTTTTCGCGATGGGGCCGGCCAGGCGTTCTTCGCCCAGGGTTAGAAATAGCCTCTTCAGGGCTTTTTCAGGGTGCGTGTTTATAATGTCACGGGCCGTGACCCGTGTATTCGGATTCATGCGCATGTCCAGGGGTTCGTCCCTGCGAAAACTAAATCCCCGGCCGCTGCCTTCAATGTGGTGGAGGGATATACCCAGATCCATCAGGATAGCATCAACCCCGCTGAAGCCGAGGTCCCGCAGGATGTCCGGCAGGCTGGAAAAGTTTGCGTGCACCAGGTGCCGCCGGATACCCTCGGTCGGCAGCCTTTCTTCGGCGTTGCGGATGGCATCGGTATCCTGGTCAATGCCGATAAAGGTTCCGCCCGGTTGAATTCGGCGGCAAATATCGGCCGCATGGCCGGCGCCGCCCAGGGTGCAGTCCACCATGCACTGTCCCGGCCGGCAGTCGAGATACCGGGCAACTTCATTCGGCATTGCGGATATGTGGTGATAAGACATGGAATTATAGCCCCAGTCTGGCTATTTCGTTGCGTACCTCCTCTGTTTGCATGTCGGCTTCCATGTCCATATTTTCCTGTTCCCAGTTCTGGCGGGCCCAGATTTCAAAATGATCCAATACCCCTACCATGACGATCTCTTTTTCGAGCTCGGCGTATTGCCTGAGCGTCGGCGGAACCAGGATGCGCTCTTGGCGGTCGCCGGGGCATTCAAAGGCGCCACCGACAAAGACCCGCCGAAAACGCCGCATGCTGTCGCTCTTTTCGGCCAGGGAAAGGATACGGGTTTCGATTTTTCGCCACTCATCCAGAGGGTAGGCAACGAGACAGCTGTCCATGCGGGACAACATGACCGATCCGGATCCACCAGCTTTGATGGCATCCCGAAACCGGGTCGGAACGATAATGCGACCCTTGGCATCAATCGTATGGAAGCTGCTTCCTCGGAACATAAATCACCATTCAACTCCACTTTAATCCACTATAATGGAGTAAAAATACAAATCACCATAAATGTCAAGGAAAAATGTATGTTTTGCTGAATGTTTTTTGTAATAATTTTGTTTAGTTAATTCATATTTGGCTTTTTACACCAGTGGTGGTGTAATGTGGTGTGCTGGACCACTAATGTGTCGGCTGAATGAATCCCGGCGATCAAATGGTGGACCAGCATCAATTCGAGCGGTGATATTTAGCGCAACTGGTGAAATTTCGCCACTTGACAGGGTCGGTGTCTGTATTTACTTCACGGGCAACTATTTCGAATATTTAAATGATTACAGGTTCTTGTGGGTGGGCGGCATGGATTCAGGCACCTGGCACACAAATTGCGATGTTAAAAAATTGGATGGAACCGGTCTCATCGGGCGAGTCACGTGGATGTGAGTGGGGGTGACACCGATGCAGACAAGCGCTGCTGCCAAACAGCAAAATCTGGAACAGGGCCTGTATCTGCAGGAAATCTGCACCCGGATTGACAAGGCCCGGAACCTGCAGGAAACTCTGGGGGCCATGATTCCGGAAATGGCCGCCTGTATGAATGCCGACCGTTTGAGTATCTTTTCCTACAATGGGCGCCAGCGTGAGCTGGTAACCCTGGTTAAAACCGGCAAAGACCTCACAGAAATTCGTCTCCCCGTCTCCCCAAACAGTATTGTTGGTTATGCGGTCGGCAAACAGAAAACCCTGCGGGTGGCCGATGCCTACGACAACCTGGAGTTGGCCAACATCGACCCCGGGTTGAAATTCGACGGCCGCTGGGATGCCCGGTCGGGATACGCCACCCACCAGATTCTGGTAGTGCCCATCGCCTACAAGTCTTTTACCCTGGGTGCTATCCAGGCCATCAACCGCAAAGACGGCCGGCCCTTTTCCACGCGTGAAGAACAGACGGCCGCTACCCTGGCCCGTCATCTGGGCTCGGCTTTGTACAGTCAAAAACGCAATGCCCAGGTCCGCATCGAAAAATTCGATTATCTCCTGAAACAGTTCCTGATCGGGCGCAAGGACCTGCACAAGGCCATGATCAGCGCCCAGAAAAGAGAAGAGCCGGTAGAGGAGACCCTGATTCGTCACTACAGCATCAGTAAGGATGATCTGGGCAAATCCCTGTCTGCCTATTACCGGGTTCCGTTTGTCTCGTTCAAAGACGGCACTCCCGTGGATGTCGATCTATTTAAAAACCTGAAGACATCCTTTCTGCGCAACAACACCTGGGTCCCCCTTTGTATCGAAAAAGGGCGTATCATGGTGGCCATCGACGATCCCAACAGTCTGCAGCGGGTCGATGAGATCAAATCGATTTATTCCGATCAGCAAGTCGGGTTTTGTGTTGCTTTGAAAAAAGAGATCCAGCGGTATATCGACTGCTGTGAAAAGGCCCTGAAAATGCGGTCGGCGGCCCTCGAGAAACCCTCGACAAGGGCCGATGGCAAAAAAGGTGCTCCCGGAGAAGGCGGCGGCGAAGAGCCGGACGGCAGCCGGGATATTCCAACCCTGGCCGAGATTAACGCATCCGAAGAATCGGCAGTAATTGAAGAGGTTCTTTTCCAGGAGGGCAGTGAAGCGGCCAAACTGGTCAATGATATCATCGTGTCCGCCTACGAACGAGGGACCTCGGATATTCACATTGAACCGCAGCCGGATAAAAAGGACACCCAGGTCCGCTTCCGGGTAGACGGGATGTGCAACGAGTATAAGACCATTCCCCGCAAACACCAGCAGGCCCTGGTATCCCGGCTGAAGATCATGGCCGATCTCGATATTGCCGAACGGCGCATTCCCCAGGATGGCAAGATCAAGTTCAAGAAATTCGGGGGCCTGGATGTGGAATTACGGGTCGCCACCGTTCCGACCCACGGGAGCGGGGAGACAGTTGCCATCCGCATCCTGGCCAACAGCAAACCCATGCCTCTGGAGAACCTGGGATTCTCAAAGCGCAACTATGAGAACTTCAAAGCCTCGGTCGTCAACCCCTACGGCATCGTTTTCGTTTGCGGCCCGACCGGGAGCGGTAAGACCACGACGCTGCATTCGGCCCTGGGGCATATCAACAAGCCCGAAAGAAAAATCTGGACAGCCGAGGACCCGATCGAAATCACCCAGGCCGGTCTCAGCCAGGTCCAGGTGAAGCCCAAAATCGGGTTCGATTTCGCAGCCGCCCTGCGGGCCTTTTTACGGGCTGATCCGGACGTTATCATGGTGGGGGAGATGCGGGACGGCGAAACTGCCCAGATAGGCATCGAGGCATCCCTGACCGGCCACCTGGTTTTTTCGACCCTGCACACCAACAGTGCACCGGAAAGTATCACGCGCTTGCTGAACATGGGCATGGAACCCTTCAGCTTCGCGGATGCGATTCTATCCATCCTGGCCCAGCGCCTGGCGCCCACCCTCTGCGAAACCTGTAAACAGACCTTCCATCCCACTCCGAAGCAGTTCAAACAGATGCTTGCGGAGTACGGCGGAGAAAAGCTGTACAAAAAGCAGAAACTGCCCCCCTACCGTGACAATATGACCCTTTACCGGGCCAATGGCTGTGATGGCTGCAACTACACCGGATACCGCGGGCGCATGGGGCTGCATGAACTGCTCATGGGGACGGATGCCATCAAGAAGTTGATTGAGACCCAGGCGTTGGTTGAAGCGATTCGGACCCAGGCTATCAAGGACGGTATGACGACCCTCAAACAGGACGGGATTGATAAGGTGCTCCAGGGCAAAACCGATATGCAACAGATACGCCGGGTGTGTATGGCTTGATTAGGCTGAAGGTGGAAGGCTGAAGATTGAAGGCTGAAGGTATAGGGTATAAGGTCGAAGGTATAGGCAGGGAAACGGCGTGTGGGTTTGCCGCTTGTTTGAACCCGTTCAGCGTTGCCAGAAGCAGCGGCTGCTGGACAGCAGGGCGACACCCACAGAGAGTTCCAGAATTGCCAGGGGAATGAGCAGCCGATAATCGCCTTGCGCCATCCTTGCAGCCGTGACACCCAGGGTTACCATCAAGCCCAGAAAAATGAAAAACCGGATCCGGTAACATTGCCAGATCATGGGATTATCAAGGGCTTCGATTCGCTTCAAGTTCTTGGTGCAAACTTTGATAAAAAGATATTTCGATTTGACCAATCCAATGCCGATTCCCAGCAGGATTGCCAAAAAAACCCAGGGCGCGGCAGCCCCGTTTTCATTAGCAGCAACCAACAATCCGGCGCTTTTTAAAATAAGAACCCCTACTCCGATGTACCAGACCAGGGCAGCCAGAATTTTCAGGGTGTAAGTTGAGGTGGTGAGCATCGTTTCAAATCTTCATTCGGTTAGTTTATATCTCTTCCTTAAGCGCTTGCTGTGAAAGAGCAGGGCCGCGCAACCGGAACACAGTGCCACGGCTCCGATGATTATGGCCAACCGCGTCCAGGGCTGCCCCAGGGCGCGTCGCATGTCAACCAGAATGAACAGAGTCCGGACCCATTCGATCATTCCAAGCACAAGCACAACCTGCATCAAGCGCGCCACCCAGGCTTTTCTGTAAAACAGCAGAAAGGGCAAAAGAATCGAAATTGCAACCAGGACCATCGTTTCGGATCTATAAAAATGGGCTCCCAGGGCCAGCACGCTGAAGATGGCGGGAAGCAGCAGGAGAAAATTCAATAGCGGGTACCTTGTAATGTTACTTGAAAGATCACGGAAAATTAGACCCTGCGTTTATCTATTACCTATATGCTATCCATTCCGGTCGATCTTGCTGAATATCCACCGCTCTGCGGCTTCGCGCTCACGAAAGACCTCTGTGGTAAAACCCTTTTCAGTTATTTGGGATTCATACATCCTGGATATACCAAACTGAAGATCAGACTCAGCGACTAATGCCATAATCAAATGCGGGTTTATGTGAGCGGCTTCATTGTCTATGGCCGCGATTTCGGATACCTCCTCAGTGGAGACATCATACTCAGTACATCTCGATCTATCTACAATCCAATAACGCAAACGGGGAAATTCTTTACTCCGGTAGACATCTTTTTGCTTATCTATGATCTCTTTGCCGGTAACCTTTCCAACTGCGCTGAAAATTACACCCAGCGTATCGTCAGTATATTCAATTTCAATCGGCATAGGCTTTGATTTGAGTCAATTTTGCTGAAAATAGCAATTTTTGTGCTTCATTGAACCAATTGTTTATTTAAATAAGCTTGGTATGTTCGCCGCAAAAGCTTTCCAGTCGAACAAAAGGATCATGCCCAAAATTTTCATAAAATTCAAATGATTGAGCGCCGCAGGTGTAAAGATAAGCACTGTGGCAGCCCTTTGCCACCCCTTTTTGTTCAGCTTTGAACAATGTCGCCTGGACCAAAACCGAGTTGGGCCTGCCAGGCTTCGCCTTAGGCTGCGCCGCTCAAGACGCCCGACCGGAAGACGTATTTGGGACAGGTTCTAATACGCTCTAGTTTCAACCAACTCATAATGCAGCGCTTCCTGGTCCCAGCGCTTCAGGACTTTCCGCGCCGCATCGGGGACATAGCTTTTTTGGTAGTCGACACCTTGAAAATCAATTACATTCTGCAATGACTCAAATGTCATTATGGTGACAAACTCGACCTCGGCTGCCAGTTCAATTCGCAAAACTTCAATCTTTTGGAAGCCGGGAATCTTCTTGGCCTCAATACCCGGCAGGACAACATTGCTTAAAATTTCCTGATAGCGGTCGGCATTTTCTTTGGTTGTCCATCCATGCCATACTCTTTTTGTTGCCATGCTCATTTTCCTTTGAGTGCATAAATATGGGCTTTAACGATTGTGCCGTCCGTGCGTATGACCGACGTAACGACCCGTTCATAACCATCCCCCTCAAACGCATCCAGTCGGGCCCACTGTTCCGAAAGCTCTGCGGAACTGAAGAGAAATCCCTGCACGTCATCACCGGATTCATCCAGAACTATACCGGGATAACCCTCGGCAGCCCCCCAGCCTTCCGGGAGCAGTGCGCCTTTGACAGTAGCGGGCTCCCAGGTGCCGGGCACTTCAGCCAGTTCATGCTCGTTAGACCGTCCCGGTGCGAGTGTTCCATAAACGAATAGTCGGTCAACCATGGTTCCTCCAGAAAGCCGCTGGTTTACGATAATCAATGAATGGGCAGAGCTGCGGCATACCTGGTCGAAAGGTCAGGTCAATCCGGCTCCAGAATCCTTTTATTCAGATAGCACTATTCGGTTTTCTAATCCGGATATTTATCAGCACATAACTGGCCGCCGGCACCCCAGTTCTCCTTCTTGACATCTTCAATAATGATATAAACCGATGTCAGTGCACATCCCGTGATCCTGGCAGTCTCTTTAGACAAGACTTCAACCAACTCTCTTTTCTGGTCTATGGTTCGACCTTCCCACATGTCAACTCTTAATACAGGCATATTTACCCCTCTGGTTGTTCATATCGACTCGTTTCATGCAAAAACCTGCATCACCCCGCCGCCTTAAACGTATGCGTCGATTAATCTAAATTTAAACCTGATAAAAGCGGTTAAAGCTTTTTTCTTTGGTTTGTGCAGGAAGAATTCAACCGCTGAAGTATTTAGATAGAAAGAAAACAACTACGCCTGCAAGAAAGGTGATAATTACCCCACCCCAGGTGATGTGATAGTTGGGTGTATAGCTGTCTTTGGAGGCTTTGCTCTCATAGGGTTCATTATTTGACTTTTCCATTTCTCCTCCGCACTTTTGTTCGATTTCATTCTCCCAAAATTGCAATCGGGACCGCCGGCAGGGACCAGATGCCTTGCCCGTGAAACCTCCCACAGGTTGTACCATTTTACTGGTTTTTCCTGAGATGCTGGCTGCGTTGGGCTATTTGGGTCTGGCATAGAAATAGCCGGAAGCTTCGCTCCCAACTACTTGCCAGTCCACTTTGATCGCCTGCCGGTTGCCAGCAACCTCACCCGTCATATCAGCACGCTTGTTCGCCCAGTCTTTGGCTGTCATCGTTAGAGTTGAACCATCCAACGTCCAGGAACCTGTCCATTTGCCGCCATCCCCGACAACGAAAATCAGTTCACCATCGGGTAGAAACTCGAGGGAGCCGCCGCTATCGATATTCCAGAAGGTGTTAACGATCCAGGGTCGGGGGCTGCGTACCGGCTGTGCGTGAGAAATATTTGCAGGGCGGGCAGCCCCGGAATTCTTGAGGGAAAACACGAAATCACCTTCATCCAGTTCCGGATCCCGGATTTTCCCATATTGAGGCGTTTGACCGGTCCGGTAGTAGAGGAGCCGCTCACTAAGGTACATGCCGAGTTCCGTGCCGGTAACATAGCCGTCCCCGGTATAATCGGCTTCGCCCTGTAAGGCCCGGATGAAACAGGTTGCAAAAACGCTTTTAGCGGGGACTTCCTCACCGGCATCTCCGGCTGCGATGAACTGCCTAACCGGCCGCGAGGTAATCGCAGTGATGTGCGACGGTGTCCCCGACAGCGCCTTCGTCTTGAAAATCGTTCCCGAGAAGCAGCTGTCGAAGAGCAGGAGGGCATGCTTGGCCTCCATCTGGCGGCACCACGCAATCACCTGGTTCATGGGGAGGGCCTTGCGCAAAAAGCCTTTTTCGTCCCTGCGCGGATCCGGTGCATCGACCGGTACAAGGTAGCCCTTGGCACCCTTTTTGCGGCTGTATCCATGGCCTGAGAAGAATATCAACAATCGATTGTCCCGCTCGTAACCGTACTGGTCAATGAATCGGTCGAATGCTGATTTGAGTTCGTCCTCGTCGGGATTGAGCACGCGGCGAACGTGGAACCCATTTGATTCGAGTGCGGCCTGAATGTTCTCTGTCTCACCGACCACACTCGGCAGTTTGGGCCAGCCTGCCGTGTAATCCGAAACAGCCAGAACCAGAGCATAGCTGCCTTTGTACAGGCCGACCTGGTTACCGGATGCATCCTTGATTGGAATGACATTCAGTCCCCTTGTCTGGGCCTGCAGCGTCCCCATGGACATAATGAAAAGAAAGCTTGCGAGTAAAAGCAATGTTTTTCGCATCTCAATCTCCTGCCGGGCGGTTGAACCGGGGCGCGCTGAATTGAGCGCCTAGTTTATCAGCGATATGTTATTTGATTAGTTTTTCATACTTAAAAAGTTTGAATTCACTACTCTCACTTGGTCTTACCTCGCCGGTTTTTTTATAGCCGAGTTTTGCGTAAAAGTGATGATTTCTGAAATCTTTATAAGGAGTAAAAAGAAACCACTTGGTAATTTCTTTATGCTTGTCTTCGATGAAAACCATTGCTGCAGTTCCAAGTTTTTTTCCTTGGGAATTTGGGCTTATGAATAAATACTCTATTTTCATCTCACTGTCCGAATGTAACGCTATATATACGCCGCCAACAATTTTTTGATCGAATTTAATTTTGTAATAAAGTCCCTTGTCAATCTTATCCTTATGCCAATCAAGAGACTCTATTCCGGGTGGATAATGCCCGTATTTCTCATAGTTACTTGTAAATGCATTTACTGAAATCTGCTTAAGCATTGCAGCATCAGCTATTTCTGCCGGCAAAATCTTTATATCTGACATATTCACAGCCTTCTTTTACAGCTAAGTACTCATTTATTATATATAACGTACCGCTCTCTGGTGAGTGGAAGCCGCGTCAGGATCATATGCTACTATTGGTCTTACTCAGGGATGGTTGCATATGCCTCGATCTCAACGAGCCAGCGTGGATCAGCCAGGCTCGTAACAACAACAAGCGTGCTGGCGGGAAAATCGCCATCTGGAAAGAAATTTGAGAATAATGCATTCCGTTTCTGCCCGAAAGATGGAATATCGCTGGAGCGAGTCAAGAAGGTTCCCAGCTTAACAACATCTTTGAACGATGCACCAACTGTCTCCAGGATGTTGTTCAGATTAGAAAACACCTGTTCGACCTGGGCTTCAAAGTCCTCGGCTGAAACAAGCTGTCCTTGCGCATCCACTGGAACCTGGCCAGAGATGTAAAGGCGTTTGCCTGGTGATGAGATGATCGCATGGTTATATGGAGCAGCTGGTTGATGAACTCCATCAGGCTTGACTACTATTCGTTGCGTCATGATTTCTCCTTTCAAACCTGTGTCAATAATATCTGTATGAACCTCGAAATGAGACGCGAGGCCTTTGCGCGTCGGGTTATCCAGTGATTAGTTAGCCGCTGTCTTATTCAGAAATACCCAGAGTTTCATTTAATTTCTCAGTATCGAGATATTTTGTGAACCCTGAAAGACCTGCGTTCACGTCTGGATGTGAGAACAGTTCCTTTGCAGCTACTTGCCCAAAAATTCTAAAGCTTGTCTGGAACGCTGCCTGGCCTTCATACTTTATCGATTTGATAGATTGTTCTTTGCAGGTTCTGGTAAGTAATTTCAAGATTAGCTCTGCAGCACTTTTATTCGCTGCATCACGCTGCGCATCTGTTATATTTGCCATTGGTTTTACTGCAGGATGATCAGACATGGCTGTAAACATCCATTTTACCAGGTCCAGCTTGTCTGAAGGAGATGAGGATTCGACCAAACACCTGGTTAAATCATCTGAATATACGCCTGCATTCATACTTGGAGGAGCCAGTAGTATAGCTGTTGAGACTACTGTGCTGATAATAAGAAGTTTCATAAATACTCCGTAATTATGGCTAACGGTTTAGTTTAGACGTACGCGGTCTTTTGCGTCACTTTCAAGCGGTATGATAAGCGTCATATATCCAGTTTTTTTTCCTGTAGCATTCCCCAGAAGCCATAGTATGGAAAAACTTTATTACCAATATAAAAGGATAATATGACGATTAGGCTAACTGGAATATAATTCAGCAGCAAATCTGACAATATATCTGTTGAGGTGTAAGAGGACCACTCTTCAAAATTTGAAACACTTTTCATTAATCCTGCGATTCCGAACAACCCTAAAATTCGATATATGCTACCTCTAAAGTTCCAGACCATCATTACAAAGTAACCCGCAACGAAAACTGCGAAAAGAAGATATGGTATCAATAATAAAGAAGTGTTCACTGCAAAATATAAGGCTAAAGCAATCCTAAACCCTGCCACCAGAATAAGTAAAAGCAGTAAAATTTTATTCAAATTTTGGTATTTAGATTTCATTTCCGAACTCGGTACCATTGCCAGCAATTGCAGAAGGTCATTTCTAGATCTAATTTGCCCCTTAAGCTCAGCAAATATTTCCTTTTTAGAGAGCCCCTCTTTTGTCATTTTATCGATAACTTTTAGAGTTTCTCGACGTTTCATGTTCTTATCCTGGGCGCTGAATTTATTATTGTGTTGACAGCGCACTTTTTGGAGCAATTAGTTATTCGATCTTCTTTTGCTGTTTTGGCAGGCTTGATTGAGTATACACCAAGTAAAATCAATATCAACGCGTTATAAGATCTCATCAATTATTGAGGGTGCTCTAAAGCGACTATTGTGGGCTGTTATCCCGTTTATCTCATTGGTATAAAACGGTCTTGAATTTAACGTCGCATTGACCTGCTTGACAGTCTTTAAGGGGTGTGGTTACTTGAGTTCGTGGTTGAAAAAACCAATCGTTTCAATACTCTTGGTACAGTAAGTAATTCGGGAGGGTGTATGAGTATCCGTCAGTTTCGTTATTCCGCCGACAATCTGGGCTACCTGGTGTACGGCAGTCGGACTGCCATGGCCATCGATGGCGGGGCAGTACATGCCATCCTGGGTTTTGTTGAGAAACAAAACCTGGAACTGAAATATGTTTCCAATACCCACCGGCATCCGGACCATACCGCCGGCACCGGCGACCTGGTGAAACTGTCAGGGGCCGAATACCTTTCCCGGGAGATGCTGCTCGAGGCCGGGCAAATAGCGCTGGATGATCTGAAGATCGATGTGATCGACACCCCGGGGCACACGGAAGATTCGATTTCCTTCAGTGTGGACAAGAGCCTGATCACCGGTGACACTCTCTTTAACGGCACGGTCGGGAACTGTTTCAGCGACGACCTCAAGTCCTTCTACGAGTCCATCAAAAAGCTCCTGGCCTTCCCCCCGACCAGCAAAGTTTATTCCGGGCACGACTATGTAAAGTATTCGATGGCTTTCGCCAAGATCGTGGAGCCTGAGAATGCCCAGATCGACGCTTTTTTGAAAGCGTATGATCCCGCCCTCATTGTCTCCACCCTGGCGGATGAACTGGAAGTGAACCCCTACGTCCGTTTCAATGCAGAGCCTATCATTACCCTGCTGAAAAAGCGCGGTTTTCCGGTAGAGACCGAGTATGAGCATTGGCTGGGGGTCATGTCCTTAGAGTAAACACTTGGACCTTCCCGCAATCTCTTCGATGGAAGCCTACAACTGATACCAACCTTCTCGCGCTGAGGCGCAGAGTCGCAGAGAAGGTCAAACTCACGATATCTTCAGCTACGCTGAAAGGTCAAAAACAAGGTTTTCGCGCGCAAGCGCACTTCAAACTGGTTTTGGTTTCCTCTGCGCCTTTGCGCCCCTGCGCGAGGCATATTTAGGTCTTCGTGGATTTTAATTCGATTATCCACACACGCTAACTACGAGTGTTAGTAAGGTACATACGTAGGGGAATAAACTTTCAAGCCGAGCGGGGATTATCCTGAAGGGGCCTTGCCCTTCAAGGCCTTCTGAACGCCAAGCCCCAGGTCCTGCATGGTAAAGGGTTTGCGGATGAACTCGCCGGCTCCCAGGGCCTGGGCTTTGCGGACCCGGTCGGTGATCGAGAACCCGCTGAAGATAACCGCCTTTTGCCGGGGATGTTTGGCGAGAATGCACTGGTAGGTTTCCAGGCCGTCGATGCCCGGGGTCATGATCATGTCCAGCAGGAGCAGGTCGGTCGAGTGGGTCTCCATATAGGCCACGGCTTCTTCACCGCTTTCCGCTTTCGCAACTTGGTACCCCAGTTCGATCAGCATCCCGGCTGCAATTTCCAATTGCTCCGGCATGTCGTCCACCACCAGGATGGTTTCCCCGCTGCCTTTTAACTGCGCGAGCGATACTTTTTCAGGTGTTTTTTCAGGCTTTCGTTCTGTAATTGGCAAATAGAGCCAGATGGTGGTGCCTTCGCCGAGGCTGCTTTTTACGTCTATGTAGCCCCGGTGATCTTGAACCGTTCCCCAGACGACCGCCATTCCCAGCCCGGTACCGCTGCGGCCCATCTCTTTTTTTGTATAAAACGGTTCGAAGATATGGGTGATGTCCTTATCGGAGATTCCCATGCCGGTATCGGCCACGGCCACTTCCACGTATTTGCCGGAAACGATTTCGGTATAGCCGTCCACCGGGCTGTTCAGCGGACGCACCCGGGTCGCGATGGTGAGCTCACCCCCCGATGGCATAGCTTCGGCCGCATTAGAGACCAGGTTCATGATGGTCTTGGAAAGGTGGACGTGTGAACCCAGGATATAGGGCAGATCCGCCATAAGGTCTGTCCTGACTTTGACCGCTGGGTGAAAGCTCTGCAGTTTTTGAAATTCCGGACTGTCAAGATAGGTCAGAATTGTTTCATTCAAAGAAACAACATCTGATACCGATACCCCCCGGCGAGCCAGGGTCAGCAGGTCCTGGACAATGGTTGCGGCCTTTTCTCCAGATTTCTTGATTGTCTGCAACGGCTTGGCCAGGTCGTGGTCGGGACCGAGTTGGGCGAGCAGCAGTTCGGGGTAACTGATGATGCCTGAAAGGACGTTGTTCAGGTCGTGTGCCACGCCGCCGGCCAGTGTACCAATCGCTTCCAGTTTCTGGGCCTGCTGGAGTTTTTCGGTAGTCCGGTTCAACTCGGCGGTGCGATGTTCCACCTGTCGCTCCAGGTGATCGCGGTAGTTGCTGAGTTCTTTTTCAATGGCAAAACGCTCGGTTACATCGGTAATCATTACAATGGTACTGATATCGCCGATTACCGGCAGGCGCTTTAACAATACACGTTTGGCTCCGACCCACAGGGGGTTTTTGACACCGATTTCAGTGGCGGATGTGATTTCAGAAGCCATGAGATCACGGACCCGTTCGGCAGCCTCGCCGGTAAACAGGGCTTCCGGGGCAACCGACAGCAGCTGTTCCTGACGGAGACCGAATAGTGCGCAGGCCGTTTGGTTGGCATAGACTATTTTACCGGAGGCGATCTCCAGCATACCTTCGGCGATGCTGTCAATGACGGTTTTGAGATGATCGCTGCGGGAAAGCAGCTCCCGGGTCATCTGCCGGGGATACACGGTATCCAGTCCTACCACCGGTTTGTCCTTTGAAGCTTGCGGGTCGGAATCGTGCTGGTCGATGACATCCAGGATGTGCTGGGCCATTTCATTGAAAGGACCCTTGGCGATGAAAGCATCCGCCGAAATATCCACCGACTCGAAGTTGATTTCCACCGCAGCAGCCGACATGAGCACCAGGTAGCAGTTGTCGAGCGATCCTTTGCTGCGGACGATCTCGCATAATTTGTCGCCCTCGATGTTCGGCATGATCAGATCTGTAAAAATGATATCCGGCTGGAACTCATCCAGGATACCGATAGCCAGCAATCCATCCTCGGCCGTGGCCACTTCGTGACCCTCTTGCTCGAGGAGTTTTTTCATCCAGTTGAGAATGATGCGATTGTTGTCGATGACCAGTATCTTTTTATTCATAAGTGCAAGCCTTGCTTATCTGGAACATGCGTTCCTAATAGGAATCTTGGGTAATATCAAGGACTATAACCGACGGTCGCCAGCAACCTTCGGTATGCTGCCAATTAAATTCATTATCGGTCAGTAGGCGGTTAACTGAAGTTTAAAAATTTCATTATGGCACTAAAAGAGTGCGATACAAGTAAAATGCGCATTGAGTTTTTCAAGACAACCCCGGAGGGTGATTTAATTGACAACCCTTTCGGGCTCCTGTATCATTTTCCAAATTTTTCAAATGAGGTGGCGGATGCGCAGAAAAGACAAGGAAATCAATGATAAAGAACAGATAGAGCAGGTCATTCAAAATGCCGAAATTTGCCGCCTGGCCATGGCTGACGGCGATCAGCCCTACGTTGTTCCTTTGAATTTCGGCTACCGGGATGAGACCGTATATTTTCATTGTGCGACCCAGGGCCGCAAGATCGATGTGCTCAAGGCCAATCCCAAGGTCTGTCTGGAATTTACCACTGACCTGGAACTGGTTAGGGCTGAAAAAAGCTGTGACTGGGGTCAGCGATTCAATTGCGTCCTCGCATTCGGTCAGGCCCATTTACTTGAAGATAATGACGCAAAAAGAGAAGCCCTCGATGTCATCATGGCGCACTACGGGGGAAAAGGCGGCGACTACTCGGGCGGGAAGCTGAAAATAACGGCTGTAATCGCAGTGAAAATAGACACCATGACCGGTAAGGGGTCCGGATGAGAATGGATGACCTGCATCACACCGGTCTTGGGGCCGACAACAAATCCTCCGACAGCAGTGCGGTTGAACTGGTTGATTCCATAAAGGACCAGGCCAGACGGCTCTTTCTTGAGGCGGCCGGGAGTCACGACTGGGACCACACCCGGCGGGTAGCGGCCCTATGCGACCGTATCGGTCGGGTTGAAAAGGCAGACTTGACGGTTTTGCGCCTGGCTGCCTATTTGCACGACATCGGCCGCTGCCATCAGGACCGATCATCCGGCGCGCAGTGCCACGCCAAGGCGGGTGCCCGCATGGCCGCCGCCATCCTTGCGAAGGCCCGCTTGCCGGACAATGCCAAACAGAACATCATTCACTGCATCCGATCCCATCGTTTTCGCGAGAACCACGCCCCGGAAACCCTCGAGGCAAAAGTTCTGTTCGATGCCGATAAACTAGATGCCATAGGTGCGGTCGGGGTGGCCCGGGCCTATCTGCACAATCAGGACATAGACGTAACCACGGCCCCGGCTTACTCGGAAAACGATACCGGCTACCGGGAATACCTGGTCAAGCTGCGCCATATCCATACCCGCATGCTTACTGCGGAAGGCCGTCGGCTGGCTGCCGAACGTCACGTTTTCATGGAAGATTTTTTTGACCGGTTTCTTGGCGAGATAGAGGGGCGGGTTTAGAACGGGGTGCGCCCAGGCTGCATTACAGCCTGCGCCTTGCGTTTATTTCCGATTTTGATAAGTATACGCGTATTCCATACAGTGAGGACACGTTGCTGGTAAAACCCCAAAATAAAATTGAAGTTTCTAATCGTGAAAAGCGCTTTGCGTTAACTGTTAATCATTAAGACGAGGAGGTCGTATGAAAGCAACTATCACCAAGCAATGCATGGGCGATCGCAATTGCAACAACCTGTGCCCAGAAGTGTTCGAGTATGACGAGGATCAGCTGCTGTCCATTGTCAAGTTCGATGAGATTCCCGAGCAGTACCACGATCTGGTCCGCCAGGCCGCGGTTGAGTGTGGGGCGGATGCTATCGAAATAGAGGAGTAGCCGCCATTTTAACAGGGCTGCGGCCCTGTCCAGGAGTAAACCAATTTAAGACAAAGCGGGGCAGTCGGTCTGTGCCGCTTTGCCTTCCTATGCAAAGAGGATTGAAAAATGGGAAAATTCCGCGACAGCCAGACGGCTAAAAATTTAATGTTGTCATTTGCCGGTGAATCTCAGGCTCGCAACCGGTATTCCTATTTCGCCCGGCGGGCCTGGGACGAGGGGTATGTGCAGATCGGCGACATCTCGAGGAGACCGCCAACCAGGAATGCGAACATGCCCTGCGTTTTTTCAAGTTTTTCAACGGCGGCGAATTGGAGATTACGGGCAGTTTCCCAGCCGGTGTCATTAAAGCAACCTACGATAATTTAATCGCGGCCGCCGACGGGGAACGTTTCGAGCACACTGAGCTCTATCCTGGTTTTGCCCAGGTGGCTGTGGACGAAGGATTCGACCGGGCAGCCGAAACCTGGGAAGCCATAATGGTTTCCGAAAAGCAGCATGAAAAACGCTACCTCGAACTGGCCGGCAACCTGGCTGCCGACCGGGTTTTTGCGCGAGATACGGAAGTGGTCTGGCGCTGCCGCAACTGCGGTTACCTGCATACGGGCGAGGAAGCCCCGGAAAAATGCCCGGCCTGTGTGATGGGGCAAGGGTTCTTCGAACTGCTGGGTGAGAACTGGTAAACTATTCGATAGAAGCTGTTTTATGACAGCTTCTATTCGGACTTGATGTTTTCAAGCGTTCGATTGCGACGGCTGTGCTCGCGGCTGATCGTCTTCGTAGAAGACGTGGGCACAGCCTATTTGTATCCGGCTTTGTCTGATCCGGCCAGCAGAGACAACAGATTCCCGTCGCCGAACTGACCCGCTAAAAAATGGCCTACCAGGCTTCTTAATGGATCCTTTTCTCCGCCGTACAACTCACTTGCCAAACGGGTACAAGCCTTGATATGCGCCCCCATGAAATGGGACATGACTGCAGGCTGATAGTTTCCAAATGTGAAATCGTTTCTCTGAACAGCCTGAATCAGGGTCGTGGCTGCGATCTCGCCATAAGAGAGCGCCATGTGGATTCCTCCGCCGAACGCAGGGTCAATGCCGGCGGCATCACCGACCAGCAGGACATGGGGTCGTGAAATCGGCACATCGTTTGAGAACCATCGGATAGGATGACTCGACCAGGACTCGGGTCTGCTATCAATATGGCGTGCTTCTAATTCCCGGCGGAACACCTTCTTCATGTCCGGCCGTGACTTTTCGCGGTAGAATCGAAAATTTCCGATACCATGATTCATGCTCGGAGCTTCATCCTGCAGGCAAGGAAAGTGCCACGTGTAACCCTGCAGACCTTCAGCGACCGGCGAATAATCAATCAGCAATTTTTTCTGGGAAAATTCCGGATCGTATTTGGGATTTACCGGCGCCGATACCTGCAGCGTTGTTGCCAGGCAGGTTTGATGGGGCCGCATCATCATACGACGAACCATGGAAAGAGACCCATCTGCACCCACAAGAGCTTTTACGTTATAATTGCCATGGCTGGTCGATACCGCCAGGGTATCCTTCTCGCGACGAGCCTCGATAAATTTTTCGTTTTCATGAAACACCATGCCGCGATTGATCCCCGATTTTGCAAGGGCAAAATCAAAATCGGCACGCTGGACCATTCTCAATCGAGTTGGGCTATTATATACCCAGCTCCTATCCCGATACCGAAACTCTACAGCAGTTACAAACAGCGATGGTATGCTTAACTCAACCTCAAGGTGTTCCAATACATCGGCACTCCAGGCCCCGACCCCGCCGGCGCACAATTTGTGTCGCGGGAAGGCTGCCTTCTCGATCAACACCGTTTTGTCAGCCAGTTCCGGCGCATACTTATTCAAGTGCAGCCAGGTCGATATCCCAGCCGGACCGGCTCCAACAATCATTACCTGGTAATCGCTTACCTTCTCTCCGGTACTGGACTTTTGTGAGACCAATAATAGTCCTCCCCACTGAACCGCGCGCAACCTGTTGTGGTTTTTGTTGTCTCTCCAACGGGATCAACCTTCATGCAGGCTGTCTGCTAACACCTTTTTGGATGCACAACTGGAACCGTCTATGCCCGTTTGCTACAACGGGTCCACCTGGGGTAAACCCTTCCAGGGAACCCCGGTCCCAAAGATCCACAACATCGCGCCAAAGACTTCACGAGGATCGCGGGCTTCACGATCTTCGGGATCTGCCGAAGGGTATGATAAAATAGTACCCGGGGCTATTCGGCGTTTTTTTCGTTTGTGAGATCCACCCCGATAAAACTACACAATAACTGTCTGTGTGTAGTTTAGTTTGAGATAGCGCCTAGTAACCTTTAGTTCCCGGCCCATCAAATTCTACAGGGTGGCGGCCCTGGTTAATACCTTTCCCAATTCCATTGTTTACAGCTTCCAGTATACCTTCACAATCTTCTGCAGATATATCATGGTATTTTTTACCCTGGAAAAAATCGTAAAGGTCCTCACTGGTCGTTTGTTTGAGAAATTCTTCTGCCAGGTTCTGATCTTTGGTCGCCTCAATAATGAAATCTATAAAATCTCTTTTTTCTCCGCCATTAGCCATGTTTTCCTCCCTTATTTTAGAGTTTATAATTCTGAATCATGAGCTTATCAAATCACGAGAGCCGCAAAGTGCCATTCACCTACCAGAACCGTCTCGAAACGTAAAATGCCTTTGCAAGCTGCCAAAACGATCCATGGTCGTGCTTTGCTTTTCTGGTCTAATTCATTACTCCTTTTTTTCCTGCGCATTAACAGCTTGATGTTATTCAATTGCCTCAAGTACACTTCGGCAATATGGAGTGTCGGGATAAAGATCTCCATACCCCCGCGTGGGGCGGATCAT
>Ga0126327_10000099_pt1 | contig 24069 bp, 22 predicted proteins | sample InaspJWI30metaG_FD_101392 | JGI IMG/M metagenome (GOLD analysis project Ga0126327, IMG submission 101392) | Marine gutless worms symbiont microbial communities from Oahu, Hawaii - Inanidrilus sp. 1 OAHU.JWI-30 metaG | ecosystem: Host-associated > Annelida > Digestive system > Unclassified... | reverse complement strand
CGGCCTGGATTAACCGGATCGATTTTTCAAGTGAGGAAAGCGGGAAATCGACTGTCATCCTGGGGACTACCCGGCCGATTACCTATCAGATGGAGAAAACCGGCGATCTGCAGCTGCAGCTGCGCTTGTTCCATGCCAATCTGCCTGGGTACCGGCAAAGACCGCTGATTACAACCCGGTTCGAAAGCGCGCTTGACCGAATTATGCCGGTCCAGACGGCTGCCATGCAGGACTCCAGTGTGATCACTTTCGAACTGCGTGAATCGGTACCTTATTATGTGGAACAGGTGGATGACATCCTGTTCGTGCATTTCGATCCATCCACGGTACCTCCCAAGCCGGTGGACGATGCCGAGCTGCCCAGCTGGCAGAAGGTTATCGCGCAGGCCGAGCAGGCAGGTATGGTTGAGGCGCCCGGCGAGGCGGCCGCTCCTGGCGAAACGGAGGCGGCACCGGCCATGGAACCTGTCGAGGAACCGGGAGAGGCAGCCATTCAGGAGTCACCGCTTAGAACCGTGCGTCCGGCAAAAAGTACACCGGTGAAAAAATTGCCCTTGATTTCTATGAAACGGATATAAAAAATGTTTTCCGCATCCTAAGGGAAGTCAGTGGGAAGAACTACGCCATCGACAAGGACGTTACCGGTAAGGTCACATTGACCCTCAGAAAACCAGTTCCCTGGGATCAGGTGCTCGATCTGGTGCTCAGGATGAATTCGCTGGGCATGGTCTACGAAGAGGATATCGTGCGGATCGCCACCCTGGCCACCTTGAAAGAAGAGGAATCTTTGCGCCAGGCGGCCCTGGAGGCAGCCCAGAAATCACGTGAAGCTGAAAAGGCCCTGGAACCGCTGGTTACCGCCTATATCCCCATTAATTACTCCGATGCCACGGCGGATATCCTGCCGCATCTGCAGAACATTATCACTGAGGACCGGGGAACCGTAAGTGTGCATACAGCCACGAACCAGATTATCATCAAGGATGTCACGGCCAAGGTTGAAGAAGCAAAGATCCTGGTAAGCAAACTGGATATTGTCACGGCCCAGGTACTCATAGAGGCCCGGGTTGTCGAGGCGACCAAATACCTTCAAAAAGGAATTGGGCACCGTCCTCTCCGCTTCGGTCGGTCCGATTACGCAGGTAAACGGGAACAACCAGAGCTACGCATTTACGTCAAACTTCCCCAAGAGCGCCACAAAGTCACTTTTCGATGTTACCTATAACAAGGTTTCAGGAACACCGGCCACGCTGAATGCCAAGATCAACGCACTTGAGGAGGAGGGTGAGAGCAAAACTATCTCTTCACCCAAGGTGCTAACGCTGGACAACAAGCCGGCTACCATAAAGCAGGGTGTCAGTTATCCGATCAACAAACTCGACGCAGATGGAAACTCTACCACCGAATTTAAGGACATTGTGCTGGAGCTTACCGTCACCCCGCATGTAACCATGGATGGCCGTGTATCTTTGGTTATTAAAATAACCAAGAATGATCTCGGAGCCCTGATCGGTTCGAATTTCTCCTTCACGGTAAACGAAGCCAATACCGAGCTATTGGTAAACGATGGAGACACGATTGTTATCGGCGGTGTGACCAAAACCACCGATACCAGCGGTGAAGACGGCATTCCCGGGTTACGTAAGGTTCCTGGGCTGGGTTGGTTATTCGGCTCGAAATCATCTGATAAATCAAAAAATGAATTGTTGATATTCATTACGCCCAAGATCGTAAAGTTGGACTAAAACCGCTAAGTTTCACCTGCTCACCAGTTGTACTGAAAACGCCGGAAGAGTGTTGGCTTCCGGCGTTTTCCTTTTCATGTAGATTGATTTTCCGCCGATCGAATCGAGTCTCTTTCCAATATACCGGTTAACAATCAGGATAGTTAGGTGAGGCCCAGGGCTGCGGGACCGCCCGTATTTAATTTCTCATGGAAGGAGATTCAGTCGGCCTGGGTATGAAGGGATTTTAGTGATTTGTGCGTCAAGCGCCCGGCTCATTACTTAAACCAAGCCGGTTGCGTCAAGCAGATTGCGCTTGCCCGGAAAGTGCCGGGAATAACGTGTAGTGGCTACTGGAGCTTTAAGGCGGCCCTTGCCGCCCGGTTGGCGATTTCAGAATTCGGAGCAACATCGATGACTTTAAGATAAGCCATTTTAGCATCTTTGGAGCGCCCCGCCTTTTCGTAAGTCTGGGCCATGTAATAATACGTTTCCGCGTATTGCGGGGCCCACTTGATGGCCTGGCCGTAGATGGCCAGTGCCTTGGCCAGCCTGCCCATTGCGGTGTAGGTGCGGCCCAGGCCGCCTAACGCCTTGATATAGGAGGCATCCTTGGGAAAGCCGTCCTCGTAATGCTTGATAGCTAGCTTGTAGTTTTTTTCAGCCAGGGCATAATTTTCCTTTTTGTAGTGCGCAAAACCAAGGTTCAGCCAGGCATACTGCGGGGTCGCGTACACCAAACTTCCTGTCAAGCGGTTGAGGTGATCGATGGCTTCATCCCACTCTTCCATTTTAAGCAGGGCGGTTGACAGGTTGTTGATCGCCTCCGAGTAATCGGGTTTTAATTTGATGGCTCTTTTAAAGTGCTGGACCGAAAGATCCATCCGATCCTTCATCATGTACACCAGTCCCAGATTATTCTGGATCAGAGCACTTTCCGGGCGTAGCTTTTCAGCCTTGAGCAATTCCTGCAAGGCCAAGGTGTACTGCCGTTCCAGAAAGTAAGCCTCGGCGAGTTCGCGGTAGGCGTTTGCCTGCTTTTTGTGTTTTTCCTGAGTGGATGTACAGGCGGTTGCACCAATCAGGATGACCAGCAGATACGTTAGCCAGGGAGAATGATTGCGCATGAATGCTTACCTTTTCATTTGGCTGACGGGTTCCCTGAAAATATCGTAACCAGGCCGCCGTCTGTGTTACCCCTCATCCCCCGGGAGGACGATAATCCGAATATTGCGTTCATTTAACATGTTTACAAGGGCTCTGTCTATAGGCGTAAACGTCAGGAGCATGCGGAGGCTGTCGGGCCGGTCTTCCGTCAGATAGCCCTTAATGACGACTTCGGTGTTGAACTGCGCCGGCCTCTTGGCTGCCAGAAAGCCTGGGTTGCGGTACCATTCCGAGCCCAGGGCCCCAGCCAGTTTGGCGGTGATTTTGCGGGGTGTATCCGTGTGGTTGATCTGGATGATATTGAAACCTGATTTTTGGATGGTCAGAAAAGCGTCTCCGAAGAGGTCCCCGTAATCCAGAAAAACCGGATCACCTTCCGGGGTGGTCACCAGATTGGAGAGGGCCTTAATTTCGGTGCCGGCATAAGGAAACGTGATGGTGACATTCTCGGTATAGGCAAATCGCATGGCGCGCATCAGATCCTTTACAAATGAACGGCGGCCGGATGCCTGAACGGTTTTTACCGGGTTTAGCCGGGGCACCCGGATGGGGCGTACCGGACTGGCAAACGATGTCGACTTCGAACCGCGAAAGACTTCTTTGAGCCGAATTCCGCGGTGCTCCAGAAAGCGGACTATCCCGGTCGGAGTGCGCTCGTCGGGATGCTCAATGTAGGAAATACAAATGTTCCGGACCGGGTTCAACTCGGTTCCGGCACCCTTCACGATCCAGTTGGCTCGGATCGTGATTTCGGCTCCGCCACCTGAAAAGGAAAGGCTTGGGGCTTCACCTGATTTGTGGACCGCAGACAGGACAGTATTCAAAATGTCCTCCACGGGGGCACCCTCGGGGATGTTCACCTGTGCGAAGTTTTTCCATTTAGAACGGACGGTGTCCAGGTCCCGAGCAGATAGCGGCTGCTTGCCGAAGAGCATGACCCGGCTGCCATCCGACATTTCGAGAACCGGATTCCGGGCCAGGTTCAGTTCAAGATCCTCCTGCTCGGAGCGCGGGAAAAAATATTTCCCGTTATCCAGCAGCTTGGCATCCAGGATAGCCGCCGCCTCAGCCAGGGGTGGAATCATCGGTTTGGCCGGACGCCGCGGACCGGAGCCGGATGTATTTTTCTCGGGATCGGCCGCGGCCTGCGGATATGGCGATTTACTGGGCTTGGTCGCCGGGGCACTTGCTGCTGCGGCGGGCGGCCCAAGACCGCGGGGTAAAAAGATGCTCTGGTTTGCAAATATGAGGTCGATATCCTTAACGTGCGGATTCAGTTGTTTGAAAATAGCGACGGCTTCTTTGTAGGATTTTGAACCGTAGCGCCCGAACCTTCCGGCCAGTAGTTTGGATACGGTATCACCGCGTTTAACTTTATAGCTGTTGGCCGGCGGCGGGGTCTGGCCGCTGCTTTGCGAGAGATCCACAAACGGGATGGTCACGATTCCGGCGGTTCTTTCCGGAACCGGGTTTTCCCGCAGGCGCCGCAAAGGAATGTAGATCTGCTGCCCTGGGCGGATGCGGTCTATATTTTTAATATGAGGATTGATGCGTTTGAAGATCAGTAAGAAATGGTTGAAATCCTTACGGGCAATCTCGCCGCGGAGCTTGAAGATTTTTAGAACCCAGTCATTTGGCTCAACGACGTAGGGCGCACAGAGAATCTCCCAGCCCATATCCTTCTTGATGACGTAGTTTTTATAGAGAAAGGATCCCTGAACCTGAACCGGCAGGACACAGGTCAGGCCTATCATTAGCAGTACCAGCAACCCTGCTGCCAGGCTGCTGCCGCGGATTCTAAGATGGTTCCAGATGGCCATGATGTTATATCTATTCAAATTACAGTGCCGGTTAGGATCGGCGTTTTGCCAGGCCGATGCGATCGGCAATCGTTTCAGCCGTTTTCTTCACAAACAGGTCCAGGTCCTCCCCGGCCAGCGGCTGCTGATGCGTGGGAAAACGGGGCACCCCCGCCGCTCGTATCAAGGACGGTTTGTTCACCAGTTCCGGTTTGGGGATAACTTTGTATTCCGGCGGCAGCGTGCCGGCAAAATACATATCCTGGAACCCTGAAAATTTTAGGGCATGGGCGGTGGAATCAATGATGGCCGTCTCACTGGACTCCAAAACCTTCAATTGAAAGGCCCGGGCCAGTCCGGCCAGGCATTCCCCCCCATGGGTACAGGCAATATGACCGTTGCGATTTGCGGTCAGCTCCCAATCCATGATTTCCTGTTCGGTTACTTCAACAAAGAACACTTTCTGCTTACCGGCCAGCTGGTTGTAGAGCGCGACCAGGTGGATCACCCGGGGCATGGACACCGGATTGCCGATCATGGCGGCCTGGGCCACACTGGGCTGGGCCGCCATGGGTACGAATTGGCGCTTGCCGGCATCCGGTTCCTGATAATAAGTAAAAACCGGGTTGGCGTGTTTGGATTGTACCCCGATGATCTTGGGCAGTGCATCGATAATGCCGGCCTTGAAGAACTTGATGAACCCACTCATTACAGCGGTGATGTTGCCGGCGTTGCCGATCGGAACGACCACGGCCTTGTCAGCCATTTCATATTCAAATTCTTGTGCAATTTCATATGAATAGGACTCCTGGCCCAGGATGCGCCAGGCATTTTTCGAGTTCAAGAGCGCGACGTTGTAGGTGTCGGAAAGATGCTCGACCACCTTCATGCAGTCATCGAATACGCCGGGGATTTCGAAAACGGCAGCACCACTGCCCAACGGCTGGGAAAGCTGCTGGGGCGTAACCTTTTTATGCGGCAGTAGGACGGCTGATTTAATGTGGGGTGCAAGATAGGCTGCGTACAGAGCGGCCGCGGCCGACGTATCACCGGTAGAGGCGCAAATCGCCAGTACATCAGACACAAGATCATTCTGGATCAGATAGTTTATATAGCTTAGCGCACTGGCCATGCCGCGGTCTTTAAATGAGGCACTGGGATTTTGACCGTCGTTTTTGTAATAAAAGCGCACGCCGGCCAATTCCTGGAGCACCGCATTGGCCTCTACTACCGGGGTGTGCCCTTCCCCCAGATACACTACGGCATCAAGGGGCATAATCGGGCCGATAAACTCGTGATACCGGTAAATGCCTTTCAAGGCCGGGATGGTCAGCATCTTGCGGTAATCAAAAATGCGGTGCCAGACATCCCCCGGGATCTGCTGGTAGTCGGCCTCGTTTTCGTTGTAGATAAGCAGGACGCCGCCGCATTCGGGGCAGGTATACAAGAGGCTTTTGATGCCGGCTGTCAGGTCACACCCCAAACAGCGGTAGATCAGACGACCGCCGGGTGACGGGACGATGCGGTCCTTGAGGTCGTCCGGAACTTGGCCGGGTCTCATGGTGTCAACCTTTCCAGTCCCTGCATGTAAGGCCGCAATGCTTCCGGAATAATGACCGATCCGTCCGCCTGCTGGTTGTTTTCCAAGATGGCGGCAACGGTGCGTCCCACGGCTAGCCCGCTGCCGTTTAGGGTGTGGACCAGGCGGGAGCCCTTCTGTCCCTTGGTTTTGAAACGAATGCCGGCCCGTCTCGCCTGAAAGTCTTCAAAGTTGCTGCAGGATGAGATTTCCCGGTAGACATTCTGGGAAGGCATCCAGACTTCAAGATCATAGGTCTTTGCGGCGGAAAAGCCCAGATCACCGGTGCACAGGGTGATAATCTGATAAGGCAGTTCAAGCAGCTCCAGAACGCGTTCGGCGCACGCCGTCAGGGTTTCGAGTTCGTCGTAAGAGGATTCCGGCGTCGTGAAATTAACCAGTTCCACCTTATTGAACTGATGCTGCCGAATTAGACCGCGGGTGTCTTTTCCATAGGAACCGGCTTCGGAGCGAAAGCACGGTGTAAAGGCCGTGTAACGGATCGGTAGCATATCCCCGTCGATGGTTTCACCCTGGTAAATGTTCGTTACCGGTACTTCGGCCGTCGGAATAAGGTAGTAATCCCACCCGTCGATTTTGAAAAGATCTTCTTCAAATTTAGGTAGTTGACCGGTGCCGGTCATCGTCGTGCGATTGACCATGAAAGGCGGCAGGATTTCGGTATAGCCATGCCGGGTGGTATGCAGGTCCAGCATGAAACTGATCAGGGCCCTTTCCAGCCGGGCCCCGGCGCCCAGATAGAGCGGGAAGCGGGCGCCGGTAATTTTGGCAGCGCGGTCAAAATCGAAAATATTCAGGCGGGTGCCGATTTCCCAGTGGGGCAGCGGTTCGAAATCAAATTCCGGCGGCGCACCGATTTTTCGCTCCACGGGGTTGTCATTCTCATCCTTGCCCACCGGTACAGAGGCATGGGGAATATTGGGGACACCCATTAAAAAGGACTGGACGATCTCCTCGTTGGCAGAAAGTTCTTTGTCGAGTTCCTTGATCTGGCTGGAGACCATGCGCATCTCGGCGACAATATCATCTGCATTTTCACCGGCCTTTTTCATTTTGGCAATCTGATCAGAGGCAACGTTGCGCTTATTCCGCAAGGTTTCCGCCTGCTGCAGATAATCCCTTCTTTTCTGATCTGCATCCCGGAAAGCGTCCAAATCCGCTTTCTCTCCCCGAGCGGCCAGGGCGTTTTCAACTTCCGTTAAATTTTGCCTTACAAACTTGATTTCGAGCATAATAATCCTTATATTATATGTTTAGTACATGCATCAGCCATCGAATCATGGTCGGCAGAACCATGATAAAATCGCCCTGAAAGTGGTCACAGACCCGCTGGCGTTACTGCTGATTTCATTGCAAGTCTGTAGTATGGACTGTTTATTTAGTCAATGATTAATGCAAGTTGACTTTGTTCGGCTTATTTCACTTTTCTGGCCTGGGAGATCTGTATGGAGGAGATTCGGGAAGCAAAGAGCGAGATGCGCAGAAATATGGTGGAGACCATCGAAAAACTGCCGGAAGAAGAAATTGTTCAAAGAAGTGCTGCCATTGAAAATAGACTTTTTGAGTTCGCTAATTTTTTAGAAGCGACCATCGTTTTGCTCTATGTCGATACCCCTGGGGAAGTCGTAACCGACAAAATTATAAAAAAATGTTATGATTTCGGAAAGATGGTGATATTGCCGGTTTTCAATTCAGAGACAGGCGCTGCTGCCCTGTTGAAAGTGGACAACGCCGCGACCGACCTGATACCGGGTCCGCACGGCATTCTCGAACCGGACCCGGAAAAGTGCAAAGTCGTACCCATCGAGTGTATCGACATTGCCATCATACCGGGGATTGCTTTTGATGAGAAGGGCTGTCGCCTGGGCACCGGCGAGGGCTACTACGACCGGCTTATTCCGGATCTGCCGGTGACTACCCGCAAAGTGGTCCTCACCATGGAGGCGCAGATGGCACCCCAGGTCCCCATGGAATCCCACGACAAACACGTGGATATCATCATCACGGATGAACGTATAATCTATAAGATATGACCCGCTTGGAAATCGGGCAGGCAACTTTCAGCGGCCGCATTGCGCGGCCGTTTCTTTTTTAAATCCCGCTATTCAGCCTGAGCGACTAGGTGCGCTTCTATGGCCTGCATTGCGTTCATGAACTCCCGACGGGTTTGGGCTGCAAACGGGTTGAACCGGTGCATGTCTTCAAAAAGTTGCCAGGTATCATTATCGACCACTTCCAGTATATGCAGCAAACGCTTATAGCCCTCCGTATCGATCAAGAGCTCCTGGGCGCCGAAACTGGACAGTGATCGGCCGATAAAATGGGTCAAGGCCAGGCTGACGGCAATCTGACGATCGTGGTCTTCCGGGGTGGATTCAATTACCACCAGGCCCAGGTTCTCCAGCCGGGCGGTAATCTTGCGGTACCGGTCTTGTTCGATTCTTTCCGGGCAGAGGACAATTTTGTGGCCCTGCAGCGAATCCTGCGCGCTGTCCGGCCCGAACATGGGGTGGGTCGCCAGCAGTGAAACCGCAGGGGGCAATTTGGCTCGCATCCATTTAACGGGCAGCGTTTTTACCGAACACACATCAACCACCAGCGCTTCGGGGTGGGTGAGCAGGGGGGCTATCTTTTCCAGGGTGGCGGGCATGACCGAGATAGGCGTACAGAGCAGTACAATCTCCTGGCCGCAGGCCTCGGCCAGCGATACCGGATCGGCCCCGGCGGCCGTGATCAGTTCCCCTTTGCCGCCGGAGTCGTAGGCTACCAATTTGCAAGTACTGGAAAGGTGCTCGATGGTCAGCTTCCCAAATCGCCCGAATCCAATTAATCCAATCATAATAAGTTCCCGATACGGTTCAAACCTGTCGCCAAGTCTTCATCGGATACCGCAAAGGCAATGCGCAGGTGATTGTTCACGCCGAAAGCCTCGCCCGGCATGACCGCCACTTTGGCTTCGTTCAGTAGATTGATTGCAAGGTCCGTGGCGGTCTGACCTTCTTTCAGCTTTGTGCTGATGTCAGGGAACAGGTAAAAAGCGCCGGTGGGTTTGATGCAGTCAGACCATTTACGCGCCTGCCGGTAGGCCGCATCCCGTTTTTTCTGGAGGGCGGCCACCATCCTTTGCCGGTCAGGTGTCCGGTGATTTTGCAGGGCCGCGAGGGCACCGTGCTGGGCAAAGGTGCAGACGTTACCGGCCAGGTGGCTTTGCAGATCTATCAGGGCCCGGATGACGACCGGCGGAGCGATTGCGTACCCGATGCGGAACCCGGTCATGTTGTAGCTTTTCGAGAAACTGCCGGTGACAATAAGCCGGTCGACCAGATGCTCAAACCGGGTCAGGCTGCTGTATGGTTTGTTGTCGTATAAAAAATCGGCGTAGGCCTCATCGCTGACCACGAAAAGATTTTTTGCCTGCGCCAGGGCGGCGACCAGTTCCAAGTCTTCTTGCGGATAGACGGCTCCGGTAGGGTTGTTGGGTGAATTCAGCAATATTGCCCGGCACCGGGGGCCAATGGCCGCTTCCAGGGCTTCCAGATCCAGCTGGTGGTTGACGATGGGAACCATCACCGGTTCACCGCCGGCCAGCTTTACTTGCTCCGGGAAACTGACCCAGCAGGGAAGCGGGATCACGACTTCATCGCCCGGGTTGCAAATCACCTGAAAGATGCTGAAAAGAGCCTGCTTGGAGCCATTGGTGATTATGACATTGTCCGCCTGGTGGTACGGCAGGGGGGCGGCCAGTTCGGCCCGCAGCGGTGCCAGGCCGGGAACGGCGGAATAGCGGGTATGTCCGGCCTGCAGAGCCTCCTGCGTGGCGGTTAAAATCTCAGGGGCTACCGGGTCATGCGGTTCCCCGATGGCCAGATTGATGACTTCGTTACCGGCCGCCCGCATCCCGTCCACCAGGTTTGCAAAATGGGCGGTCCGGGAGGGCTCGATATTGCCGATGCGGGCGGAAATCTCCATCACCCTCTCGCTTTCTGGCGCAAGGCCAGGTCGGCCAGCACCAGGGCGGCCATGCTTTCTACTATTGGAACGGCCCTTGGCAGAACACAGGGGTCATGTCGACCCTTTGCTTCCAGCGTTACCGGATTACCGTCAAAGTCAACAGTATTCTGCGGTTTGCCAATGGTAGCTACCGGCTTGAAGGCGACTTTGAAGCTGATGGGCTCACCATTGGAGATTCCGCCCTGGACGCCGCCGCTATGGTTCGTGACAGTTCCCAACCCGTGGGGTTTTGGGACAAAGGGATCATTGTGGCGGCTGCCGCGCATACGGGTGCCGGCGAACCCGGATCCGATTTCAAAGCCCTTGGTAGCGGGAATTGACAACATGGCGCTTGCCAGGACCGCTTCCATCTTCTCGAATACCGGTTCGCCCCATCCGGCCGGTACGTTTCGGCATATACAGCCGATCGTGCCGCCCAGAGAATCGCCGTCATCCTTCGCGCTGAGAATTTCCTGTTCGATTCGTTTCGCGGTGTCAAGGTCAGGGCAGCGTACCGGCGAGGCATCCACCGTAGTCCGCTGTATTTCAAGGGCATCCAAGGAGGGCATCTCGTGGTTGCCGACGCTGGCGACCCAGGCAACGACTTCAATACCAAAAACGGTGTGTAACAATTTTTCTGCTACCGCCCCGGCCGCGACCCGGGCAGCGGTTTCACGAGCGCTGGAACGTCCGCCGCCGCTGCTGGCCCGGATGCCGTATTTTTGCTGGTAGGTGTAATCCGCATGGGAAGGACGCGGTATGTTTCCCAGGTGACCGTAGTCTTTAGGATACTGGTCACTGTTGGGAATGAACAACCCGATAGGCGTCCCCAAAGTCTGGCCGTTTTCCACTCTGGACAGGATAGAGACGGTGTCTGATTCCTTGCGCGGGGTGGTGAGGTGGCTCTGTCCCGGACGGCGCCGATCGAGCTGCGGTTGAATATCGGCTTCACTCAGAGGCAGTCTGGGAGGACAGCCGTCAATGACCGCCCCGATGCCCTGGCCATGAGACTCTCCGAACGTTGTTACTTTAAAGAGCGATCCTATGGTACTTGACATAATGCGTTCCTCCCGCAGGATCCGCGCGGCTTTGATTACCGCCAGGATACTATAAACATTCCCTAAATCAGTTTCAGAATATGTCCGGCAATTTCATCCGGTCCGGCTGTATCGGTTACCACTGTAAAGTCCGCCGCCTGTTCGTACAGACTGTGCCGGGTTTCCAGGGTGGTGACGACTTCCCGTTCTTCTGACTGATAGGTCAGCGCCGGCCGTGAATCCTCTGTGGCCGGGTCCCGGGCCAGGCGCGCCAGGATTGTTTCCGTCCGGGCTGTCAGCCAGATGACCGTTCCGGTGGTCTGCATGTGCTTGATGTTGGCCGGGTTCATTACAATGCCGCCACCGGTCGCTGCCACTATTTTGGTTTGCCGGGTCAGGTGCTGCAGGCACGCTTCTTCAAGTTTACGGAAATAGGACCAGCCCCGGTCAGCCACGATCTGGGTGATGCTGCGATTTTCTCCGGCGGCAATTTCGGCATCCGTGTCGTAAAATGTCCGGCCAAGCCGCACGGCCAGGATAGCGCCAACCGTTGTTTTGCCGGTGCAGCGGTACCCGATCAGGTAAATATTGCTATCTTCAGGCGGCATACAGTGTTTCCAGTACTTCCCAAAATCGGGGAAAAGATTTTGCAACGCACCCGGGACTGCGGATGAGCGTGCCGGGCGCCCTGAGCCCGGCTACGGCAAAACTCATGGCAATCCGGTGGTCATCATAGGTTTCGATTTCAGCGCCCTGCGGCCGTCCCCCGGTAATCACCAGATCGGAATCGCCGCTGCGCGCGTCAATGCCCATCTTGGACAGCTCTGCGGACATGGCCTGCAGTCGGTCGCTCTCTTTGCCGTGCAGGTGGGCCACGTTGCGTATGACGGTTTGTCCTTGCGCATAGGCGGCCACAACCGCCAGAGTCGGCACCATATCCGGCATATCTCCCATATCCACGGTGATGCCGTGCAGCGCATTGCCGGTAAGGGTGATGCCGTCTTCTTCATAATCTACCTTGCAGCCCATCTCGGCCAGAACCTGCACCAACCGCAGGTCACCCTGTCCGCTTTCCCGGTTGATTGCCTTGACTTTGATCGACGCACCGCTAATGGCGGCGGCACCCCAGAAGTAACTTGCCTGGGAACAATCTGGCTCTACAGTATAAGTGCCGGGCCGGTAGTGTTGACCGCCAGCCACAGTGAAGCGACGATAATCCTCGCGCCTGATTTCAATGCCGAATTGTTCCATGATGGCAACCGTCATGTCGATGTAAGGTTTCGACACCGGCTCACCCGCGATTGCAATATCCAGGCCCTTTTGAGTGCATGGCGCCAGCAGCAGCAGCGACGAAAGGTACTGGCTGCTCTCCCGGCAGGCAATCTGCAAGTGCCGCCCGGAAATGGTGCCGCCTTCTATTTCCAGTGGCGGGCAGCCGTTATTCAGTTCACTGCGCGCGGCCACTCCGATCTGGGACAGACCCTCTAGAAGATCTGCGATGGGCCGCTGCCCCATGCGCTCGGTGCCGGTCAACCGGTAGCTTCCGGTGCCCAGGGCCGCAATACCGGTGAGCAGGCGGATCGAGGTGCCCGAATTACTAAGGTACAAAGGCTGAGCGCTGGGACCCGGTCGCCCATCGACCCCTGCAATAGTGACGGTTTCGGCCCACCTGGCGCGGGCGCCCAAATGTTCGAGTGCCTGCAAGGTCAAGCGTGTGTCTTCGCTGTCCAGTGCATTAACAACCGTGCTGGCTCCGTCCGCCAGAGCGGCGGCAATGAAGATGCGGTGCGTATAGCTTTTTGACCCAGGTACCGAAACACTCTGATCCCGGATAGGTTCGGTGCGAACTGCATACATAAGTTATTTATACTCCCTCAGCTTCTCAACTGCCGCCCGCCGCATTAAGTCCACCGGCGCTTTCAACCCGGTCCACCATTCAAACTGGCGGACGCCCTGATTGACGAACATGGCCAACCCATCGATTGTGCGACAGCCCGCCTGCCCGGCTGCTTTTAGGAGCCTGGTCTCCAGAGGATTGTAGACAATATCCATCACCACCATATCGCCGGACAGACTGCCTTCCGGAATCGGCGAGACCTCGTGTGCGGGATGCATGCCCACAGGGGTTGTATTGATTAATATATCAAAATGGTCGGGGATCACATCGGCAAGCGGGAGAAAGTCTACCTCCAGATCCGCGGCCAGAGACGCGCCGGCCTTCGAGCTGCGGTTGGCAATAGTGACGCGGGCACCCTGGGTGCGGACACCGTAACCAATCGCCCTGGCAGCCCCACCGGCTCCCAGGATCAGGACTTTTTTAGCGGCCGGATCGGTAATGTCCTGCAGCGCATCAAGGGCTCCGGAAACATCTGAATTCTTCCCGATCAACCGTCCATCTGTGTTGATGATGGTATTGACGGCACCGATTTTGGCCGCGACCGGATCGATGTCATCCAGGTAGTCCATCACCCGGGATTTATGCGGCAGGGTTATGCTTGCGCCGCTTATGCCCAGCGCCCGCAGCCCGCCAATGGCGGCTTCCAGTTCCGTTACCTGAAATGCCAGGTAGGCGGCATTGAGGCCATGATAGGCAAAGGCCCGATTGTGCATGGCCGGGCTCAGGCTGTGAGCCACGGGATCTCCCAAGACGCAATACAGGGCGGTTTTGGTGTCGGCAGCGCTAGCACTCATCATGTTTGCTTTCGGTCGCGTGAAGATTGGAATTTTGCAAAAAGCACGATGCCCTAATGATATCTGCAAATACACGGGAAAGGAGATCGTTGTCAATCGGGCCGTCGTTTGCGGCCTGCAGGCGGTCGATAATATGTTTTTCCCGGGCTCGGTCTTTGACGGGGTTGCCGGCAACCTGTTTGATGGAACCAATGCGGGCGGCCAGCTTCAAGCGATCATTGATCAAGGCCAGCAGGCGGTCGTCAATGTCGTCAATGGCGTCGCGTAAATCTCCAATGCGGGCGGCCGGCGGCGGGTCCTGTTTTTCCTGGTGGTCGGCAATCATCACAAATTCCCTTTCAGTTTTGCATGGGCACTGCGTAGAAGCTCAGCGGTCGTCTCCCAGGATATGCACTCATCGGTGATAGACACCCCGTACTGCAGCGAAGCTGGGTCCGAAGAGTACTTCTGATTGCCCTCGTGAATATTGCTCTCCAGCATCAAACCGACCAGTGATGTATTGCCGGCTAGGCGCTGGTCGATGATACTTCTCCAGACGATGTCCTTATCCTGGTATTTTTTCATGGAATTTGCATGGGAACAGTCCACCAGCAGGGCTTGCGGTAATTCCTTCTCGATCAAATTCAGCCGGGCCTCTTCCACACTAATGGGGTCATAATTGGGGCGCTTTCCGCCCCGGACGACCAGGTGGCCCCATTCATTGCCCGACGTTTGGACAATGCACGTGTGGCCGTCATGGTCGATGCCTAAAAAGCTTTGGCGCTGACGCGAAGCGACCATGGCGTTGATGGCTGCCGACAGGCTGCCGTCGGTACCGTTCTTAAAGCCAACCGGCATGGAAAGACCGCTGGCCATTTCCCGGTGGGTCTGAGATTCGGTCGTGCGGGCACCGATGCAGGCCCAGCTGACCAGATCCGCCACGTATTGCGGCGTAATGGTTTCGAGCATTTCCGTAGCGGTGGGAAGGCCCATTTCCCCAATTTCCAGCAGGATTTTGCGGGCTTCGCGCAAGCCGCAGCCCATATCGCAAGTCCCGTCCAGATGCGGATCGTTGATCAGACCCTTCCAGCCTACGGTTGTACGGGGCTTTTCAAAGTATACCCGCATGACCACCAGCAGGGTTTCAGCTACTTCTCGGCTCAGTTCGGCCAGACGGCCGGCGTAATCATAGGCAGCCGCCTTATCGTGAATGGAGCAGGGGCCGACGATGGCTATCATGCGGCGGTCTTCACCCGAAAGTATGTTCTGGATGGATTCCCGGCTGTTGGTGACCGTGCGGTTCACTGTTTCCGTAATGGGCAGTTCCGCGGTAAGGGCCGCCGGTGTCATCAGGGGCTGGTAGCCCTCAACACGCAAGTCCTCAGTTGGCTTCATTGCCGTTCCTTTCAGCAAAAAGTCTCCGGTCAGCTGTTATGCCGGCAGCAAAAAATAAAAAAGCCGCGGGCATTCAGTCTGCCCGCGGCTTTTTGCTTGTTTGAGTTCGACTATCAGCGTACGCCAGGCAGACCGGTACCAAAAAAATAGTACCTGAAACAAAAATAGATGCGGCTGCCGGTCCAAAAGGCGTTCATGATAGTCCTTTGTGTGTTTAGTCTGCCCTGCCATACCCCGGCCGAATAGCCTTGTCAAGCGTTTTCTGGCTGTTTATAGGCCCCCCAATCGCTGCGGCCTGGAGAAAGGGTGCGGCGAGGCTGTCGCCCCGGCTTTGGGGCCGGGGCGACAGGGTCGGTACGCTTAAATATCGTAATAGAGATAGAACTCGTGGGGATGCGGTCGCAGTTTGACCGGGTTTACTTCGTTTTCCATCTTGTAGTCAATCCACATGTCGATAACGTCTTTGGTGAAGACATCGCCTTTGAGCAGGAATTCGTGATCTTCCGCCAGTGCATTTAGGGCCTCATCGAGCGAGCCCGGAGCGGCATCGATTTCAGCCAACTCTTCGGGCGGCAGGTCATAGATATTCTTGTCAAGCGGATCGCCGGGATCGATTTTATTTTCGATACCGTCAATAACGGCCATCAGCATGGCAGAGAATGCCATGTACCCATTGCAGGACGGATCCGGGGTCCGGAACTCAATCCGTTTGGCTTTAGGCGAAGAAGAGTACATCGGGATCCGGATGGCGGCACTGCGGTTCCGGCTGGAGTAGGCCAGGTTGACCGGTGCTTCGAACCCGGGTACGAGGCGTTTATAGGAATTGGTGGTCGGGTTGGTAATGGCGCACAGTGCCTTACAATGTTTAAGGATGCCGCCGATGGCGTACAGGGCTTCCTGGGAAACACCCGCATACTTGTCGCCGGCGAACAGGGGGGCATCGTCTTTCCAGATACTGATGTGGGTGTGCATGACGGTCCCGTTGTCTTCAAACAGAGGCTTGGGCATGAATGTAACCGTATGGCCATACTGGTTGGCCACGTTTTTCAAAACATACTTGAACCAGACCAACTGGTCGCCCATTTGCAGGAGCGGTTTAAAGCGCATGTCGATTTCAGCCTGGCCGGCTGTGTCCACCTCGTGGTGCTGACACTCAACATCGATACCGAGTTTCTCCAGGGTAAGCATCATGTCGGTCCGTAAATCCTGGAACTTATCCGTGGGCGGCACCGGGAAGTAGCCTTCCTTGTGGCGCGGCTTGTAGGCCAGGTTCGGTCCCTCACCGCGGCCCGTATTCCAGGTCCCTTCCACCGAGTCGAGTTCATAAAAAGCGCCGTTTGCAGCCGATTCGAAGCGCACATCATCGAAGATGAAAAATTCAGCTTCGGGGCCGATGAATACAGTGTCACCGATTCCGGTGCTCTTCAGGTAGGCCTCCGCCTTCTGGGCGATGTGGCGCGGGTCACGGGTATAGGATTCCCGGGTGAGCGGGTCCACGATGTTGCCGATCAGGACCAGGGTGGGTTCCTTGAAAAACGGATCCATGCGGGCCGTGGTTGCATCGGGAACCACCAGCATGTCACTGGCATTGATGGGCTGCCAGCCGCGAATACTCGATCCGTCGAAACCAAAACCGTCATCGAAACTGGAGGCTTCCAATTCACTCAGGGGGACTGAAAAATGTTGCCAGATACCCGGGAAATCCATAAAACGGATGTCGACAACTTTGACACCTTCTTCTTTTGCCATGGCTAGTACTTTTTCTGGAGTCATAACACGTTCCTCTCTTTTGCTATTGTTAAATGGTTTATAATAATCTGCAGCTAGATTGCATCGATACCTTCTTCACCGGTACGCACGCGGATAGCCTGCTCAACCGGGGTCACGAAAATCTTGCCGTCTCCCAGTTTGCCCGTGTTGGCGGCCTCACAAATGGCCTTGGCGACCTCGTCCACCCTTTCCGCGCCGATGACAATTTCAATTTTAACCTTGGGGATGAAGTCCACAACGTACTCCGCCCCCCGATAAATCTCTTTGTGACCTTTTTGCCGGCCATATCCCTTAACCTCGGATATAGTCATGCCCTGAATGCCGATATCGTTGAGGGCTTCTTTGACATCGTCGAGCTTGAAGGGTTTGATGATTGCTTCAATTTTTTTCATTTTTTCCTCCTGATTGAACGTCTGCCGTCTGCTCCGGGCGGCTGGAATATCGGTTTTCTATTTCGGTCAGCACCAGGCTGATCTGCTCCTTCAGGTTTTCCACCTCGGCCGGGTCATCCACCTTCTGGCCCTCGACGTCCCGGACGTAGAATATATCCGCCACCTGATCGACTTGCGTGGCGATTTTGGCGACCCAGACATCCAGGCCGCACTTGAAAAGCGTATCGGTAATGGTAAAGAGCAGGCCGGGGGCGTCGTAGGTGAACACCTCTATAATCGTAAAAAAGTTAGAGGCCTCATTGTCTACATTGATCTGTGTCGGGCGCCCGGTCACCAGCCCGTTGCCATGTACACGCGGGACAGCCCGGGCCGCGATGGCCGCATCCAGTTCGAGTTTGCCGGCCAGTGCTTTATCCAGAGCAGCTGCCGCTTTCTGCCAGGTTTCCTTTTCAAAGAGCTGATCCGGCGGCGGCTGTACCTTGAAGATATCCAGAGCGATATTGTTCTTCCAGGTAAAGACCTGTACATCGATGATGTTTATGCCGTGGAGGGTAAAGACGCCGGCGATTTTAGAAAAGAGACCCGGACGATCCTGGGCGCAGATAGTAACTGTACGGGTAGCGCCTTCATCGGACGTCGCGATTTGCCAGACAAAAGGCTGTCGGTCGAGCTGGGCATGGATATCCACATGTGCGCGCATTTCTTCAGGTTCTGCATATAATAGGTAGCGCGGCGACATAAAATTGAACAGTTTTTCGATGTTTGGCCTTTGCGCAGGCGCGGCTTCTTCCAACAGAGCGGTCTTTTTTGCCTCAACAGTCCGGATTGCTTCCCGGCTGGCCAATTCCCCGCCTTTGAGAATGTTCAAGACCCTGAAAAACAGAGCCCGCAACAGGGCTGCGGTCCAATCGTTCCAGGCCTTGGGGCCGGTGGCGATGGAATCGGCCACTGACAGCAGGTAGAGCATCTTCAATCTAAGGACATCTTCGACCTTGCGGGCACAGGTGATAGCCGTGCCTTCGTCGTTCAAGTCCCGGCGGGTTGCTGTTTTTACAAGCAACAGGTGTTCACGTACCAGAAACGACACCGTATCGATATCTTTGGGCCGGTATCCAAACCGGGTCAAAATTGCAGTGGCGATCTGGGCGCCTTTGCGGGCGTGACCTTTTCCGGGTTGCCCTTTGCCGATGTCATGCAGGAGTGCCGCCCACATCAGCATTTTACGATGCTTCAACTCCTTGTAGAGCGACACACAAAGCGGGTCGTTGACCGGACTGTCATCCGAGCCAAAGGCTTTCAGGGTCTGGACGACCTCAAGGGAATGTTTGTCTACCGGAAAAGTGTGATATTCATCGTATTGAATCCGGTTTACGATGGACTGCATTTCAGGCAGCAGTGCAGTTAACAGGCCGGTGGTCATCATTTCATTGAGGACGTTAAACTCCGGGACCGCGGCCGTCAGAATTTTTTCGAACGCTTTTACAGCCTGGCCGGATTCAAAGAACCGGTCATCTACCAGATGAATAAAATCTTTTACCAGGCGCCGGGCCTCGACTCCCAGGGGGATTTTCAAGCGGGCACTTTCTGCAAATATGTCTATGAGCAGTTCCGGATTGCCCAGGATGCTTTCCGGCGAAGTGAATGCCAGCGTGTTGTTCTTGGCAACCGCCAATCCATTGATAGCCGTTGTTTTGACCGGGCGGCGTCGTTTACGGCGCACCGCACTGCGCCCCAGTTCATAGAGGAACATAAGATGCTGCTGTTTGACCCGCTCCATATGTCCATGCAGCTCGCCGAGAAACAGTTCAACCGGTTGCTGACCCTGTGTGCTTTGGTACGCCATTTCTGCCGCCAGTTTTTCCTGGTGGCTGAAATAGAGCTGATCGCACTTGCGACCGGTCAGAATGTGCAGGCGGTTGCGAATGTTCCAGATAAAGGCCAGCGATTCGAAGAACTCACCATATTCGGCATGCGACAGGTAGCCGTAATATTCCAGGTCCCGGGCCTGTTGAATGCCGGATTTAATTTTAGCGATCCACAGCAAGGTGTGGTAATCCCGCAGGCCGCCGAGGCCTTCCTTGAGATTGGGCTGCAACAGGCCAGCCGAGTCCCCAAACCGGATATGGCGAGCCTCGTTGGTTTCAATCAGCCAATCGATGATCCGCTTGGCGTGCTGCTTTAAAACAGTGTTGCGCAGTTTTTCCAGCAGCTGGGTGTAAAGCGGTGAGATGCCGCAGATGAACCGGGCATCCAGCAGAGACGTCAAGACTTCGTAGTCCCGGGAAGCGAGTTTCAGGCACTCTTTCAGTGAGCGGGTGGCATGGCCGACATCCAGGCCGATATCCCACAGGGGGTAAACCACTTCACGGATCAGTTCTTCGGCTTCCGGGGGTACCCGTTTTTCAAAAAGAAACAGCAGGTCCACATCTGAATGGGCGCATTGTTCCTGGCGGCCGTAACCGCCCAGGGCGATAATGGCATAAGGATTTTTTAGGATGCCGATGCGCGGGCCGATGACGCTGGCGGCAAAGCTTTCCCGGAAATAATTGTCCAGCAGGCGTGCGTTTTCGACAAGATAGTCCGGATCTCCGTCTTTTAAGAAACGGGACGTCAAATGCTTGCGTTCTTCTAGCAACTGGGTCGAAGTTTGTGAATAAGTATTTGTCATTTTAGTCAACTGCACGTTCCGGCCTCACAAATGTGGTTTATTCGTGAGTATTTCGCAACAGACGTGCCAACTGGGCGGATATAATATAGTTATCGATTTCAATTAGTTATGGGTTTATGGTATGTGCGCTAAAGCAGGGCGGATTACAAATTTGTAATAAAATCCATAAATTTTTTACATATTTGTGTTTCCCTGTTTTTAAATGCAGAAAAGTTGGGCTGGTGCCGGGCAAAGGGAATTCAACATACTGCCATGCGGCCTGATCTGTCCATGTTCTATTTGTAAAGCTATTCAGCCTCTGCGTCAAGCTCTCGCAGGGCCCGGCGCATCTGTTTAAGGGCCTGGTTGATACGATTTTCATTTTCCACCAGGGCCAGGCGCAAGTATCCATCTCCTTCATCACCGAATCCGGCACCGGGTGTAACAGCCACGTTGGGGCGCTCCATCATTTCAATGGCAAACTGGATCGAACCCATCTGGTCATAGGGGGGCGGTATTTTAACCCATAAAAACATACCGGCCCTTGGCCGGGTGACTTCCCAACCCATTTTTTCCAGCCCGCTGCACATGGTGTCCCGTCTTTTCGCATAGAGCTGAACTTGCTTTTGAATGTCGGCTTCGCCGTCGCGCATGGCCACGATGCCGGCTACCTGGATCGGCGAAAAAATGCCATAATCATAATATCCCTTGATCTTGGCCAGGCCTTCGATAATGTTCCGGTTGCCCACACAGTATCCCAAACGCCAACCGGCCATATTGTATGATTTGGAGAAAGAACCGAATTCGACCCCCAAATCCAATACACCCGGAACCTCCATAAAACTGGGCGCTATATACCCGTCATAGGTGATTTTTCCATATGCAAAATCATTTACGACCATCAATCCGTGCTGCCCTGCGAACTTGACAATTTCCCCGAAAAATTCGCGGGAGGCTAACGTCCCGGTAGGGTTATGGGGATAGTTCAGCATGAGCAACTTGGGTTTGGGGGTCAGGGAGGCACACATGCCGGCAATTTGCTGCAGAAAATTCTCCTCGGAGTCCAGGGCAATCCGGATGACGTTGGCACCAGCAATGACCGCCGCATACACATGAATCGGAAATGCCGGAGCCGGCACAATGACCGTATCGCCCGGCCCGACCAGAGCCAGACACAAATGGGATATACCTTCCTTTGAGCCGATGGTAACAATGACCTCATTGTCCGCATCCAGATCGACACCGTATTCCTTATTATAATAGTGCGCGATTTCACGCCGCAGGTTTTTATGGCCGGCTGCAGCAGGGTAGCGGTGTGTTTTCGGATCACCAGTGACTTCGCAAAGTTTGCGGATGACGGTCTCGGGGGTCGGATCCGCCGGGTTACCCATACCCAGATCGATGACGTCGTCTCCCTGCCAGCGCTTTTCCATTTTCATTTTGTTGATCATCCCAAATAGATAGGGCGGCAGTTGGCTCATCCGGTCGGCATACTTGATGGGGCCCTGGTCTTCCATGTCTCCTCCTTTGAAGTCCCGGGGGCAAACTGAAAAGCCCCGGGCTTTGCGGCCCGGGGCAAAAAAACGCCACGGACCAAATTTCAGTCCCTGGCGGTCGAAAAGCTGGTTGGTGTCTACATGCCGTTGACCGTCAGCGGACCTTTCCCGCTGCGGTCGCCGCCTGGAATTCCAGGCGGACTAGAATTTGAGATGCAGATGTTAATGTAGGCATCGGTGCAACACAGAGATTATATAAGGTGAATCTTAAACTATCTGTTCCGCGACAACTTCTACAATGGATGTAATCAGCCGTATAGTAAAAGTCAATCGTTTCTGCTGGCTGTCAGGCGGCCTAACATCCCTCGGGATTCTACTTTTTGGGTCTTATCGAAATGATGGTCACATCCGTGGCCGGTTTCCCCTGGGCAGCGACCGGAACCTGCCCGATTTTATCAACCACATCCATGCCGGCCGTAACCTGCCCGAATACCGTGTGCTTTCCGGCCAGCCAGGGGGTATCCACCAGGTTGATGAAGAACTGGGAGCCATTGGTGTTTGGTCCGGCATTGGCCATTGCCAGGGACCCTCTTACCGGCTGATGCCCTGAACCCTGGGCGCTGTAGCGATAGCCCATATTTTCATAGGCTTGCTTTAGGGTGAGAGCGGACAAGGCTGCATCTACTTCGTCCTTGCGTTTATCCAGGTCCTCACGCGAATTGATACCCATATTCCGGAATAACGGCACCAGCAGCCTGGTCTGGAATTCACGTTGGCTGCGGATGCTTAGATTAAGGATGGGGTCCACGCTGCATGTCCATGGCCTTGACTTTATCCAACCCCAGGGTATCGGCATCAATTTCGTCCGCAAACCGATAGCCGGGGTCCCCGGTTCCATTGCCCAGCGGGCAGCCGCCCTGAATCATGAAATCCTTGATGACCCGATGAAAAATTAATCCGTCATAAAAGGGCCGTTGGACCTCTTTCTGAGTAGCCGGATCGGTGAAAGTCTTGCTGCCGGCAGCCAATTCGACGAAATTACGGACAGTCTCCGGAGCCCGGTCAGCAAATAGTTCAACCTCTATATCACCTTGATTTGTTTTAATGATGTACATAGGGTTTCCGGTTTCTTCTCCGGCTGAGCCGGTTGCCGGAACGCCGAGCATCATAGCCAGGGCCAGGGTTGCCAGGCATAGCAGATTCTTCATAGATAAGGTGTCCTTTCTCTCCCGGCGTGTCATGGGTGCAGCTCGACCAGTCAACCCGGGATTATAGCTTACAGGCGGCCGTGTCTGTGTCATTTTCAGGCCGGGAACTTGTCACCGGGACCGCCGCAGCCGGAACTTATAACATAGCTGGTGAATTTAAGCCCTTCTTTTTTTACTTCGTGGGGCACACCCGGGCCGATGATGACGGCATCTCCGGATTTTAGATGATGGGTGGTTCCGTCAACTTCAACGGTCATGGCGCCGCTTGCCACCACGTAGATCTCGGTGGCTTCTTTGTGAAAGTGCCGCTGCTGGTCGGCGCCCTCGGTGAAGACCGCCATTTCAGTCTCCGGGAGTTCCAAGACCGGGCACGGCTGCCGGATGTCGGGCGGCGGTTCCCAGCATGGATCACGGGCCGGGACTTCGGCGTGGTTATAAACCTGGGTTACGGCCAGCTTGCGCGCACCCCGGCCGCCTGGTTGCATGGCGGGATCCGTCAGGATTTTGGCCATCCGCACAAACAGTGATGACGTCATCTTTCAAGGGTCTCCTTCTGATTTTTAGCCATACTGTCCTGGGGTAAAAGCTCGATTTTGCGTAAAAAATCGTCAATCGCCTGCCAGAACTGCCGGCTGTCGGTAGCCAGGTCGTTGTGGCCGCTGTGAAAAGACTCCAGCTTACCGTCCGGTGCTGCGGCAGCCAGGGCCTGCCCGTGTCGATACGGGATAATTTCGTCCCGGGTGCCGTGTATGATCAGTACGGGCTTGCGAAAGGCACGGATTACGGCCAGGTTGTCAAATGGGTCTTTTACCAAAAACGACGGGACCAGATAACGCGGTGCAAATGCAGTGACGCTTGTAAAGGCCGAGACGAGAATAAGCCCGCGGATGGGGCGTCGCGCGGCAAGCTGGCATACAGCACCGCCCCCGAGACTGCGTCCCATCAGGATAATCCGGTCGGCATCAACATCCGGCCGAGCCGCTATAACATCGTAGGCTTTCAGCATGGCAGCGGTAATGGTCCGCTGAGAGGGAGAGCCTTGCGAGCGGCCGTATCCGGGAAATTCAACCATCAGTAAGGAGACGCCGCGTTCGGCGTATGGTTGAAACTCATCCGGTAGAAAGTCGATGGACTCTGCATTGCCGTGTGTGATGATGACGACCGGCGCCGGTCG
>Ga0126327_10000098_pt1 | contig 24148 bp, 24 predicted proteins | sample InaspJWI30metaG_FD_101392 | JGI IMG/M metagenome (GOLD analysis project Ga0126327, IMG submission 101392) | Marine gutless worms symbiont microbial communities from Oahu, Hawaii - Inanidrilus sp. 1 OAHU.JWI-30 metaG | ecosystem: Host-associated > Annelida > Digestive system > Unclassified... | reverse complement strand
TTTTGGCCCAGAGCCGCGTTGGCCACTTTTTCGCATTCCTCAATGTAGAACACCTACACCTGCGGATGCAAAAACAGCGGCCGCCTTGCTCTGAACCAGAAGCTACCCCTTGTGAACGGACATACGGGTTGGTTTGGCGGCATCTTCTTGCCCGGCATAGTTAAAGTCGATGACAGGCCTGCCCGATATAGCTTCAGAGAGGATAGACCTGTCCGGCATAGCTTCAGCTACGACGGATCGACCCAAACCGGTTTTTTCTTACACGTGTTGGCAAGGATTGAATGGCCGGTATGAAACTGAAATGGAAAATTCCACTCTTTTCAATCGGACTTGCGCTGGTCGCGCTGGCGGGGGTCTACCTCTATCTGCTTACTTACGACTTCAATCGCCTGAAACCGGAAATCATCAGCGCAGTAAAAGAGGCCACCGACCGCAAGCTTGCCATAGAGGGTGATATTAAAGTAGCCCTTGGTTTTTCACCGGCCCTGGTCATCGAAAACGTCGCCTTTCAAAACGCCAAGTGGGGCTCTCGCCCCCAGATGCTGCAGATGAAACGTTTCGAACTGCAACTGGCGTTGCTGCCTTTATTCTCCGGTACCTTAGAGGTACGCCGAGCTGTATTGGTCGATGCGGAAATTGTGATCGAAGTAAACCGCAAAGGCGATCTGAACCTGCCCGATCTGGGCCAGGAACCGGCTGAATCACCGGCCGATTCGAGTAACTTCCCTTTTGTGCCGGAGATTGCCCTCAAGGACGTACGCATCGTCAACGGCCTCCTGATATATAAAGGCCGCCTGGCACGCAAGCCGACCCGCCTGAAACTCAACCGCCTGCAGCTCAAGTCCGTCAGTCCCGGCTAAACCTCACCGCAACCTATAACCGGCAACCCCTGTCGGCCAGCGGTACCCTGGACACCCTGGATGACCTGCTCGATCCAGAAACATCCTGGCCCCTGAATCTGAGCATCAATTCGGTAGGCGCAAAATTATCCCTCTCCGGTTCGGTGCGGGATGTGTTCAAGGCTCGCGGAATTGACCTGAAGCTGAAGCTCGTAAGTCGGGATATATCCAAAACGGCCGGCACCGCCGGTATTCACCTCCCCTTCAAAACAGATGCCCGCCTTACGGGTCATCTTTCCGGAAGCCTGGATGAAGCGCTCAAGTTCAGCAAATTGCGGCTGCACACCGGACGCAACGCTGTGCAAGGTTTTGTGCTGGCCAAACTGAAAGGCAGCAAGCCTTATTTCAATGCAACCGTGACCTCCGAGCGTCTTGACCTGCGGCCGGCCAAAAAGAAGAAAGCGGCGACCAGGTCCAAATCCGCGTCGGCTAAACGCAGGATTTTTTCTTCCAAGCCTTTTCCGATGGGTTGGATGCAGGGGGTCAACGCCGATGTGGGGATCCGCGTAAAACGCTGCCTGTTTGCCAGATCGGCGCTGCAGAACCTCAAGCTCAACCTGGCCTTGAAGAACGGCCGCCTGACAGTCAAACCGATCACGGCCACCGTTGGCTCCGGAAAATTAAAGGCCAGCGCCGCCCTGCGGGAAATCAAACGCAAATGGGTCCTGCGGGCCGATCTCGATGTGCGCCGCCTGAACGCCGGACGGATGCTCAAAGAGCTGGATATTTCGGATGCGGTGGAAGGAAAATTCGATATCAACGCTGCCTTTTCAGGCCGCGGCCGGTCTTTGGCACAACTCATGGCCGGCGTGAATGGTCATGTACGCTTGATCATGGGTAAGGGCCGTTTAAACAATCGCCTGTTGGGGGTGCTCGGCGGTGATTTGCGGGCCGGCATTTTCCAGCTGTTGCATCCCGGCGGTGAATCCAGGGAATTGACCGAGATCAACTGCCTGGTGGCCAGATTCGATGCGGTTAACGGCATGGCTAACTCCCGGGTTCTGGTGCTGGACACCGGGGCCTTGCGGGCCATGGGCAAGGGGCGTGTCAACCTCAAAACCGAAGCTCTCGATATCTCCATCGAACCCATTCCGCAAAAGGGTGTCGGGGCCGATGGGGTTGGCAAACTCAGTTTAAGCCTGGGCAGCCTCGCCAAACCCTTTAAACTGGGCGGCACGCTGGCCAATCCCGAATTGGCCGTCGATGCCAAGCGTGCGGCTATTACCCTCGGCAAGGCCTTTGGCGGCTTTGCGCTCTTTGGACCTTTCGGTCTGGCTGCTCTGCTCGTTGATGGGAACTTGGGTAAAAAAGACCTGTGTGCGACAGCCAAAGCGATTGCCTTAAAAAAGTATAAACCACCGCGCAAAAAAAAGACCAAGAAAAAAAACCCGCAAAAAGGTAAACCCCTATCCCCCGGCAAGTTTATGGATGGTCTGAAAAAGTTGTTCAAGTAGTCCCTGTCTTCTCAGCTCACTTGGATGCCGAACGCAGACTGGATTCAGGGATTTAGGATGAAGACTGAAGGCTGAAGGATAATCTTAAAACAGATCTAACCGAAATGATAATGTTGGGACCAACGACGGCAATGAATCCAACGATCCTTGGAGTCTGTGGTTCATTTAGTGCTTTTTCCTTCAGCCTTCAACCTTTAAACCTGAACAGCTTTTCTCTGTCGACATCATGAAAAAGTTGAGATATATAATTAAATTCAAGTGGTTTCGTTCGAAATCGTGGATCGATGCAAAACGTTGCCGGTCAGGTTGAGAAGGAGTTCTAAGGATGTCAAAATGCCCCTGCGGTGCCGCGGAGTCATATGAAAACTGCTGCGGCCCTTTCATCACAGCGGAAAAGCATGCACCCACCGCGCAAGCCTTGATGCGATCGCGGTATACCGCTTATACCAAAACTGCCATTGATTATCTGCTTGCCACCACCCACCCTGCCAAACAGGACACTTATGATGCAGACGCCATGCGCAGGTGGTCTGAAGGCGCCCGGTGGCAAGGCCTGGAAATCATCGCTACCGCCGCTGGCGGCGTAAACGACGACGTGGGCACAGTGGAATTTATTGCCCGCTATGCAGAAGCCGGGGAAAACCACGAACACCACGAGATAGCCGAATTCAAGAAGTTTGACGGCCGTTGGTATTTTTTCGACGGCCAGGCCCCGCGGCCCACAACCTTTGTGCGCGCAGAACCCAAGGTCGGCCGCAACGACCCCTGCCCCTGCGGCAGCGGTAAAAAATACAAGAAGTGCTGCGGTCGCTAGGCTGCGGAGATATACTATGCCGGACGGACGGAAAATATCGCAAAAGGTCGTAGGTTACGTCAATGTGGATATCTGGCGTATCAATCTGGATGACCTGCCGCGCTACCAGGCCCTGCTTGTCAAAATCCTGCGGATCGGCATTCTCTCCGTGCGTGGTTTTGCCAAGGATGGATGTTTCTTGCGCGCCTCCGCCCTCACCTTCTACTCCCTGTTATCCCTGGTACCGGCCGCGGCCATGGCATTCGGTATCGCCAAGGGGTTCGGCTTCGAACGGCTGCTGGAGCGCAAACTGCTGCAAGATTTCGAAGCGCAGCGTGAAGTGGTTCTCAAAGTGATTGCGTTTGCCCAGTCCTTTCTGGAAAATACCCAGGGAGGGCTTATTGCCGGAATCGGAGTTGTGGTCCTGCTCTGGACGGTCTTGAAAGTCCTGTCACACATCGAGGACGCCTTTAACCGTATATGGGAAGTTGATCAGAATCGTACCCTGATTCGTAAATTCAGCGACTACCTGTCCCTGTTGTTCATCGGGCCGGTGCTCATCATCATGTCGAGCAGCGTGACGGTCTTTATTACTACCCAGGTAACTGAAATCATATACCGAATATCGTTTCTGGGACATATCAGCTGGCTGATTTTCAATGCCATGAAACTGATCCCCTACTGCATTATCTGGGCCCTTTTCACCTTTGTCTACATGGTCATGCCCAACACCCGGGTCAAGTTTACCTCCGGACTGGCGGCCGGGATTGCCGCCGGAACGATGTACCAATTTTCGCAGTGGTTCTATATCGCCTTCCAGGTGGGCACGGCCCGGTACAATGCCATCTACGGCAGCTTCGTCGCCCTGCCCCTGTTTTTGATCTGGCTGCAGATCAGCTGGTTCATCGTGCTTTTCGGGGCCGAAATATCCTATGCCTGCCAGAATGCTGCTGATTATGAACACGAACCCGATTTTACAAACATCAGTCCCCATTACAGCCGTGTCCTGAGCCTGTTGGTGGCCCAACGGGTGGTGAAAAATTTCGCAGCCGGCCAGCCCCCCTTGACGGCAACCGATCTGTCCCGCAACGAGAATATGCCCATTCGACTGGTCAGACGAATCCTGGATTCACTGGTGGACAGCCAGGTTTTCACGCAGGTTCCCACGGATAATCCCGACGACTTTGCCTATCAGCCGGCGGCCGATATCGGCTATTTTACGATTACCTACGTAGTCGAAAGGCTCGAGAAGAGAGGCGTCGATACCCTGCCGATTACCACCACCCCGGAGTTAGAGGCTATATCCCACAGCCTGCAGTGTTTTGAGAAAGATCTGCAGCAATCCGACTACAACCTGCTATTAAAAGACATGTGACATGTTCCTGCCCACAACCAGAGCTGAATGCCGCGAGCGCGGCTGGCCGCAGCTGGATATCATCCTGGTATCCGGCGACAGCTACATTGACAGCCCCTACATGGGTGTAGCCCTGCTCGGAAAATTCCTCGTGTCCAACGGTTTGCGGGTGGGCATTATCGCCCAACCGGATACCGACGGCCCCGGTGACATCCGCCGATTGGGGCAGCCGCTGCTCTGGTGGGGTGTGTCCGGGGGCAGCGTGGACTCGCTGGTAGCCAACTACACCGCCGCTAAAAAGCGGCGTAAATCCGATGATTTTACACCCGGCGGAGTCAATGACCGGCGGCCCGACCGGGCCGTTATCAGCTATGCCAACCTGATTCGCAGACATTTTAAAGAGACAGCGCCCATTGTTCTGGGCGGGATTGAAGCCAGCCGGCGGCGTATTTCCCATTACGATTACTGGTCCAACAGCGTGCGACGGTCGATCCTGTTCGATGCCCGGGCGGATTTTCTGATCTACGGCATGGGGGAATCGGCAGCCCTGGCCCTTTCCCGGAGACTGCAATCCGGCCGCTCAGCAAACGATCTGCCAGGTCTGTGCTACATTCCCAAAACCGCACCGCCTGATTATCTGGAGCTGCCGGCCCATTCCCTGGTGAAGGCGGATAAAACCCAATTTACCCGCATGTTTCTCGACTTTTACGACAATAATGACCCCGCAACTGCCCGGGGATTGTACCAGCTGCAGGATACGCGCTACCTGGTTCAAAATCCCCCGGCCCCGGCATTGTCCCAGACCGATCTCGATGCCCTGTACGATCTGGATTTCGAGCATGCCCAACACCCGTATTACGCCCGGCTCGGACAGGTCCGGGCCCTGGACACGATCCGTTTTTCCATTACAACCCACCGGGGGTGTCATGGCGAATGTAATTTCTGCGCCATTGCGGTCCACCAGGGCCAGACGGTACACGGTCGCAGCGCGGCATCCATCCTGAAGGAGGCGCGCACGCTCAGTGAGCGTCCTGATTTCAAGGGCATTATCCATGATGTCGGCGGCCCAACAGCGAACATGTACGGCTATGAGTGTAAAAAGAAACTGAAAAAAGGCTGTTGTGTCGATAAACGCTGCCTGTATCCCGAGATCTGTTCCCAAATGCCGGTGGACCATCAACCGCAGGCGGATTTGCTGAAAAAGCTGACGAAACTGCCACGTATCAAACGAGTATTTGTGGCCTCGGGCATTCGCTACGATCTCATCCTCGCGGACAAAGCAGCCGGAGACCGGTATTTGCAGCAGCTGGTAGGGCAGCATGTGTCCGGCCAGTTGAAAATCGCTCCGGAACATATGGAAGATCGCATTCTGGCGCTCATGGGCAAACCCCCCAACACCGACTTGGTTGAATTCAAAAAGCGTTTCGACCGCCTGTCCGCCCGTGCCGGCAAACGACAGTTTCTGACCTATTATTTCATAGCCGCCCATCCCGGCTGCAACCTTGCAGACATGCGCCGGCTGGGCGGGTTTGTCCGCCGTGAGCTAAAATTGAAACCGGAACAGGTCCAGATATTCACACCCACGCCGTCCACCTTTGCGACCCTGATGTACCATACCGGCCGCGATCCTTTTACCGGCAGGAAAGTGTACGTAGAGAAAACGACCCGGAAAAAAATTGCCCAAAAGGAGGCCCTGTCAAAGAAAAACAGGACCGGTTCAAAAACGACCCGGCGGAGCAAGAAGGGACCTGAAAGAAATTGAGTTTCGCATGCTGAGCATCAAGGAGCTGCATATCGCCTTCGGAGGCCGGCCGCTGATGGCGGGGGTTACCTTCCAGATAAGGGCCGGAGATCGAATTTGCCTGGTGGGCCGCAACGGGTCCGGCAAATCAACGCTGCTCAAACTTCTGGCGGGTGAAATCCTGCCGGATAGCGGGCGTCTCACCGGCCAGCGGACAATTAAATCGGCCTACCTGCCCCAGGCGGTCCCAGCCGGAGACCGGACGACCGTCTTCGAAATGGTTGCCCGGGGGGCCGGCGAAACCGGCCGCATTCTGATCGAGCATCACCGTTCGAGCGGCCGCTCCGACCTGGTAGACGCCGACGGCAGCAGTCGCGATGCGGCGCATCTGGCGGTGCAGTTGGAGTCTAAAGGCGGTTGGGAGTGCCAGTATCGGGTTGAAAAGATCCTGTCGACCCTGCGCCTGGAGCCCGAGGCACGGTTCAGCGAGTTGTCCGCCGGGTTGAAACGGCGGGTGCTCCTGGGCCGCACCCTGGTAAATTCACCAGAACTGCTGCTGCTGGACGAACCCACCAATCACATGGATATTCCGTCCATCCGGCTCATTGAAACCATTCTGGCTAAAACCGCCGCTGCACTGGTGTTCGTATCCCACGACCGCCGCTTTACCCGCAATATCGCAACCCGCATTCTTGAATTGGATCGCGGCCGGCTCAGGGATTGGAACTGCAGCTACGACGACTTTCTGCACCGCCGCGAAAAACTGCTGAACGAAGAGACCCTTCAGCACCAGAAATTCGACCGCAAGCTTGCCAAGGAAGAAGCCTGGCTGCGGCAGGGTCTCAAGGCCCGCCGCACCCGCAACGAGGGGCGGGTCAGGGCTCTGGAAAAACTTCGCAAACTGCGCGACCAGCGGCGAGAGAGAATCGGCCGTGTAAAATTAACCGGGCCGGCTGCGGGTCGATCGGGTAAGATTGTGTTCGAAATACGGCAGGCGGAATACCAATACAACGGCCAATGGTATGTCCGCGATTTCAGCACCACGATTTTACGCGGCGACAAGGTCGGTATTATCGGCCCCAATGGTTGCGGCAAGACAACCCTTCTGGGACTTATTCTGGGCCGGATCGATCCCGGCGGGGTTTTTGTTCGCCATGGAACCAAAATTGAACTGGCCTATTTCGATCAACTCCGGGAACAGCTCGATCCTGATAAAACGGTGCAGGACAACATCGCAGACGGCAATGAGGTGCTCACAATCGGCGGCCGGCGCAGGCATGTGATCGGGTACCTCAAGGATTTTCTCTTCAGCCCGGATCGGGCCCGCAGCCCGGTGCGCACCCTGTCAGGCGGCGAAGTGAATCGCCTGCTGCTGGCCCGGCTTTTTACTCGTCCGGCCAATGTCCTGGTACTGGATGAACCCACAAACGACCTGGATGCCGAAACCCTGGAACTGTTGGAAGAGCAGCTTATCGATTACCCGGGCACCCTCCTGCTGGTTTCCCACGATCGTGATTTTTTAAACAATGTGGTAACCAGTACCCTGGTATTCGAAGGCGAGGGCCTTATCGGTGAATACGCGGGCGGATACGATGACTGGCGTACCCAAAGCAGGCCCGCACCCGAAGATGCCGGCCACCGGGTCAAACAGAAAACCAAAAGCGCCGGCCAACCGACCCGCCGGCCCCGCAAAAAGAAACTGGGGTACAATGAGCAGCGGGAACTCGAGGCCCTGCCCGGCAGGATCGAGGTCCTGGAGACGAAACAGCAGGACCTCTATACAAAGATGTCGGCTCCGGATTTTTACGCCCGGGAGGGGACCGCTATCGCACAAACCAAAAAACGCCTGGAAGAGATCGAGGCAGAAATCGAGCTGGCGTGTAAACGGTGGGAAAAACTGCAGGCTATGTCCGAAACCGCATGAGTTACATTTACCAGGAAGAAAAACGATATTTTGCCCAGGTCGCTCCCGGCCTGGAAGAGGCTGCCGCAGCCGAACTGACTTCCCTGGGCGCCGACGCGGCCGTGGCCCAATTTATGGGGGTCGCCTTTTTTGCCGATCAGGCAACCTTGTATCGCTGTAATTATGAGAGCCGCCTGGTCAGCCGCATTCTGGCGCCGCTTATCGCTTTTCCCTGCCAATCAGAGGACGACCTGTACCGGCAGGCGGCCGGCCTGCAATGGACGGAGCTTATCAAATCCCATCAAACCTTTGCGATTTATGCAATCCGTTCAAAAGACAGCCCGTTCCAGCATACCGGGTACAGTGCCCTCAAACTCAAAGATGCAGTGGTGGATTTTTTCCGGCACAAACGCAAACAGCGGCCCAATGTGGATAAAAAGGTCCCGGATGTCTGGATCAATGTGCACAGCGACCATAAACAGGCAACCATCAGTATCGACACCTCCGGCGGGTCCCTGCACAAGCGGGGCTACCGCCAGAAGAGTGTTGCCGCACCCCTGCAGGAAACCGTGGCCGCCGCTATTTTGCATTTCAGCCAATGGGACGGGACCCGCCCGCTGCATGACCCCATGTGCGGGTCCGGTACCCTGCTTACCGAAGCCTTGATGCACCATTGCCGCATTCCGGCCGGTTTTCTCAGAAAACGATTTGGCTTCGAGCACCTCCCTGATCACGATCCCCTGTTATGGCAGCGTACCAGGACGATTGCCGAGCGTCGGATTGCCGCCCTGCCGCCCGGACTGATCAGCGGCAGCGATCAGTCTCCCGATGCTGTTGCGGCGGTGCGGGCCAACAATCGGGTCCTGCCGTTCGGCAATCGCATTGCCGTGACCCAAAATCGCTTCCAGCAAATCAGGGACGGCTTGCCCGGCCACCTTATCGTCTGCAATCCCCCGTATGGAATCCGGTTGGAAAATCGTACGGCCGCAGCCGGGCTTTACAGTGAGTTCGGTGATTTTCTCAAGTAAAAGTGCCGGGGCGCCACGGCCTACGTGTACTTCGGCGAACACCACATGATCAAACACCTGGGGCTGAAACCAGCTTGGAAAAAACCAATTAAAAACGGAGGCCTTGACGGCAGGCTGGTTAAGTATGATGTTTACTGAAGCCTGTTTTCCGGATCGAAATATTGTTATCCGGTCGCGTATGAAAGAAATAGGGTTTAATCTCCTTTGCCGGTAAAGCCAATCGAAATCGGTAGCCTGCTGGTATGTTTCAGAGATCGTTTGGCGCTCCCTGTTTTGATGGCGACTTAATTCAGGGAAACAAGCCCTAACATCTTCTGCAGGGTCATTATGCAATCTGATTTTACAAAGTGCAAGACACTCAAAATCGGGGTGATCTCCGATACCCACGGCAGCCTGGGAGGCCGGGTCTGCGAAGCCCTCAACAGTGTAGACGTAATTCTCCACGCCGGCGACTTCGACACCCCTGACATACTGGATCAGCTGCAAAAACTGGCTCCGGTCATTGCAGTACGCGGCAACATGGACTACGGTCACTGGGCGAACCCCCTGCCGGTAACCGACCTGGTTGAACTGGGCGGTGTGTATCTGTACCTTGTGCACAATTTGAATACCCTGGACCTGGATCCGGCGTCCGCCGGTATTCAGGTTGTTATCAGCGGTCACACCCATCAAGCGCTGGCCAACCGTTCCAATGGGATTCTCTTTCTGAATCCAGGCAGCCCCACGTCACCACGCTATGGCAGCGAACCTTCCGTAGCAACGCTGCACGTGAACCAAGGCCGCATAGGCTATCAATTTATCGAGGTTGAATAAGCTTTATGACCCAAAGAAAATCCAATGTCAGGCTCACCACTGTGGCGGGTATCTGCTGCAGTGTCCTGTTTCTGGGCCTGCTGGGTGTTCGACTGGGTCTTTTCGAGGAAAACAGGCCGGCCCCTTTACCTATCACCCGCAAAACACCCGCCACCTATACCTGGTTGGAGATTTTTCAAGAATCGGATAAGATCGGCTATTCTCATCGCCGGGTCCTGCCCAAAGACGGCGGTTACCAAATTTCGGAAACCACCTTCATGCGCCTCAACACCATGGGAATGGTGCAGGACATCAACCTGATAACATCAGGACTGCTGGCCAAGGATATGAGTTTGTCCGCCTTTGACTTCAACTCAATTCAAGCCGTTTCAATTTTAAAGCCAGCGGAAAGGTCAATAAAAACGAAATCGAGTTGAACGTAAATGGCCAGTCATCGACCATGCCTGTCAAAACCCCCATTTACCTGACAGCCGGTATTTTTGATGCTGTTTCGGCTGCGGATATCAAAATCGGAGAAACCCGTACTTTCAACATTTTCGATCCCGCATCCATGAGCCAACGTCCCATCAAGGTGACCTTCACTGGTATGGAAAAGCTGAAAATACTGGACCAGGGTATAAACACCCGCAGGCTGGAAACGGATTTCATGGGAGCCAAACATACGGCCTGGGTCACCCTCGGTGGGGAAATTGTGCAGGAAACCGGACCCCTGGGCATTACCCTGAAAAAATCAGATGCCAGCCGCGCCATCAGAAACATTGCCGAGCACACGCGTGATCTTACCCGGCTGGTGTCGGTGGATGCCGGCCGAAAACTTGAACGCCTTGAAAATATAAAACGGATCGTCTACAAAGTATCCGGACTGCCGCCCTTGCCTGCTCTGGGGGGTGAACGCCAACAGCTTGTGGATGACCGCCTGTCCATCGCACGGGAAGATCGCCCGGAAACCGCGCATTCCCAGGGCCTGGACCCGAATGACTTTCTGGCACCATCGCCGTTTGTCCAGTCCGACCACCCCAAAATCGTCTCCCTGGCCCGGGATCTGGTTGCACAAAATGCGGGTCCAAATGACAAAGTCCTCCGCATCAAAAATTGGCTCTACACCGAAATTGAAAAGCGTCCCGTCATCTCGGTTCCCAATGCGCTGGAGACTTTAGAGAATAAAATGGGGGACTGCAATGAACATGCGGTCCTCTTCGCAGCCCTGGCCCGGGCGTCCGGGGTACCGGCCGTCATTGAAGCCGGCCTCGTCTATCTCAACGGTCGTTTCTACTATCATGCCTGGAATGCCGTCTATCTGGATCGATGGATAACTGTGGACGCCCTCATGGGTCAGTTCCCCGCCGATGTGACCCATATCAGGCTGACCCGCGGCGGGCCGGACAGCCAGCTGGACCTCATGGGCGTAATCGGGAACGTAAGCCTGGAAATAGTTGATATTCAATATGATTAAACTGAAAAATCTCACCAAACGTTATGGTACGACCCACGCTGTAGAGGCCCTTAACCTGGAAGTTCCGGATGGCGAATTATTTGGCTTTATCGGCCCCAACGGTGCCGGCAAAACAACAACCATCCGCATGATCGGCGGTTTGCTGGCCCCCACTTCCGGCCAGGTGATCATCGATGGCGTCAATATTGCCGACGATCCTGTCGGTGTGAAACGCAAAATCGGCCTGATCCCTGACCGGCCTTTTCTATATGAAAAACTGACCGGTAATGAGTTCTTGCGCTTCACAGCGGACCTGTTTGAGCTCAATCCGGACGATTTCCATACCAAATCACAGGAATTGTTGAATTTATTCGGCCTCTGGGACCGGGCCAACGAGTTGATCGAAGCCTATTCCCACGGTATGAAACAGCGGCTCATTATGTCTGCGGCCCTGCTGCATGATCCCCGCCTGCTGATTGTTGATGAACCCATGGTGGGTCTTGATCCCAGGGGCACAAAAATGGTGCGCAACCTCTTTCGCCGCCTGGCTGAAACCGGGGTAACGGTTTTCATGTCAACCCACACGCTATCTCTGGCGGAAGAGATCTGCGACCGTATAGGCATTATCAACAACGGCAAACTGATCGCTACCGGAACCATCGCCGAACTGCAAAGCGCAGCCCGGCTGGGACAGGCCAATCTGGAACAGGCTTTTCTGGAACTAACCCAGGAACAGGCGCTGGAGGAAACCAGCAACTGAGGATTAACCAGACGCGGAGCTGAACATATCTGATGATGAAAATGCTGGCATTGATAAAACCCCGGCTGCTCTCTTTTCGCAACTCCGGCGGTGAAAACGGGAAGCGGGGCCGGCTGGCCCTGTTCGGTGCTATAGGATCGATATTCTGGATTGGCATATTTGCCGTTACGTACCGGGTTCTGAGCTATTTTCAGGGTGTTAAAGGGTTTGGTGACATCCTGGCCTTCAAACTCCTGTCCATGGTGATTCTGACTTTCTTTTCACTGCTGGTATTCAGTGCCATTTTAACAATTCTCTCCAAACTTTATCTTAGCAAGGACCTGATGCTGGTCCACAGCTTGCCGGTTTCCGCCGAGACCATTTTCATGGCCCGCTGGATAGAAAGCACTGCTGACAGCGCCTGGATGGTGGTCATATACACGATCCCGGTATTTTTGAGCTATGGCATTGTGTACGAAGCCGGGTTTCTATTTTATGCCAATATTATCTTGACCCTGATCCCCCTGTGTATCAGCGCGGCCGCATCCAGTGCTCTGCTGGTCATGCTGGCGGTCATGATCCTGCCGGCCAGCCGGGTCCGCAGCATATTCGTATTTCTAGGTATTGTCGTCCTGATTGTGCTCTATGTAACCTTCCGGATGCTCAGGCCAGAGCGTCTGGTCGACCCGGATGCGTTTACCTCCGTGATGGGCTACCTGCAGTCGCTGAGCACCCCGGCGTCCCCCCTGCTGCCCACCACCTGGGCCTATGACAGTCTGAAAGCCGCCTTGACCGGTCAAACGGGCAGCACTATTTTTCACAACGGTCTGGCCTGGAGTTTTGCCGGATGTATCCTGTTCATCCAGCTGCTGTTTGCCCGGGCCGTCTACTACCGCGGTTTTTCCAAAACCCAGGCTGCCATGATCCGGCTGTATGAAACCCAGGGCCAGCTGCTTTACAGGGTATTCTCTTTTTTGCGGGGTCCGGCCCGGGCCTTTGTCATCAAGGAATTGAAAACGTTCTGGCGCGATCAGACCCAATGGTCGCAAATTTTCTTAATCGCCGCCCTGATCGTCATCTACCTCTATAATTTTTCCGCCCTGCCCCTGGACAAGTCCCCGATCAGGACTGCCTATCTCCAGAATCTGTTTTCCTTTCTAAACATGGCCCTGGCCGCCTTTGTACTGACAGCCATCACCGCCCGTTTTGCATTTCCCAGCGTGAGTATCGAGGGCAGCTCTTTCTGGATTGTCCGGTCCAGTCCAATCAAGATAAGCACTTTGCTCTGGATAAAATTTTTCATTTACCTGGCCCCGCTGATGCTATTGTCGGAGATTTTGATCGTGGCTACCAATATCCTGCTCAACGTGACACCCTTTATGATGGTCCTGTCGGTTATTACTTTGTTCCTCATGACCCCGGGCATCATCTCTCTGGGAATCGGACTAGGGGCAGCCTACCCCGATTTTACCTCTGAAAACCCGGCCCAGACCGTAACCGGCTTCGGAGGACTGATGTTCATGATATATTCGGCCGGATTCATAGGCCTGGTGACCATCCTGCAAGCCGGGCCGGTCTACTCCATCTTTATGGCCGGCATTCGCAACCAGGCAATCACGCCTTTTCAATGGACCTGGATAACAGTCTCTTTTGCCCTGGTGGTTCTGATTTGTCTCCTGGCCCTGCTGCTGCCCATGAGATTCGGCATCGCCAGGCTGGCCGCCCAGTCAGCCGGCAAAATGTAGCCGGCCTGAGTGGAGAATACGCATGTATTGCGAGGAGCGCATTACCGGCTGCGCCCGCCGGATCAAACGCGGCACGCTGCGCCGAATGCGATTGTCCGACCCGGGGAATGGGACAAAAGACATATTTCAGACAGCATCTTGTTGACTCAAGTGCCCTTGATGTGCTTTTCTATGGCTACGTGCGGGCGCACTATCAATTTGCATAATTTTGATATACTATAATAATAACAGGTTTTTATAGATGGATACCGATTCAAGGCAGGCGTACGGCTGGCAGAGTGACTGCCCCTTGTCACTGCACGATAAAATTCGAGACGACCTGAAGCTGGCGCTGCGCAGCAAAGACGAATCATCCCGGGATACCCTCCGCCAAATTCTTTCCGAATTCCCTAATCTGACGGTGCCGATCGTCCTGGAGAGCGGCAAAAAGACAACCCGGGTCAAAAAGCCGGATGAAATTACCGATGATGACATCCTGGACATTATACGCAAGCTGGTAAAATCCGAAAAGACAGTCCTGCAGTACCAGGACGCTGAAAGTTCCGTCTATCTTGAACTGCTCGAGAAGTACCTGCCGCGCATGGCTTCGGAAAATGAAATCAATGCCTGGATAGAGGCGAACATCGATTTCTCCCAGTTCAAAAGCGCCATGCAGGCCATGGGACCGATCATGAAGCATTTCGGTAAACTGGCAGACGGCAACCTCGTAAAAAATTACTTCAATCAAGGTAACGGATCTGATTTGGAAACCATCGACATAGAATACCGGTTCAGACTTCCCGATAACAAGGAAGAAGCGTTTCAACTGCAGTTGGATTCTCAAACGATCGAACTCATCAGTCCAAGGGACAACCATCCGCCGGATTGGACACGCCTCGAATTCCACCAATGCCCCAACTGTCCGCTGAGCAGCGATACAGATCCTTTTTGTCCGGCCGCCATCAGCCTGGTGGATCTTGTCCGCAGCTTTGACGGGTTGTCCTCCTTTGATGAGATCGTCGTGGAAATTTTCACTTCCGAGCGGCACCTTATTCAGCCAACCTCGGCCCAGCAGGGCATAAGCTCCTTGATGGGCCTGCTGATTGCGGCCAGCGGCTGTCCGCGCAGTGCCTATTTCAAACCCATGGCCCGCTTTCACCTGCCCATGTCGCAGCCGGAGGAAACCATGTACCGGGCCACCACCATGTATCTGCTGGCCCAGTTTTATCGCAAACAGGCCTCGCAGGACTATGAAATGGGTCTGGAAGGGCTGGCGTCCATCTACCGGAACATGCAGATCGTCAATAACTACCTGGCTGACCGCATCCGCGCCGCCAGCGAAACCGATTCATCGGTGAATGCACTTATCTTACTGGATATGCATGCAAAAACACTCACGTACGTTATTGAGGATTATCTGGAAGAACTCCGGGGAATGTTTTCAGCTTATTTTAATTGACTGGCACCCGCAGGTTATATAGCTTACAGCCACCTCGGACAATTGCCTTTGTGCTCGCTTGCTTCGCTGCAAAGAGATTTTGATCCTCGGAATATTCAATATATTCAACAGGTAAAAATATCACTGGGCCTTGAGGGCAAACATAAAGCCTGATTGTTTGAGGCACCCTTGAGCGTTACTGAAACCGGTCCAGATGAAAAACCTGGTCGACAAACTGAAGGCCTGTACGATCTGCCCCCGCAAATGCGGCGTCAACCGCCTCGAGAACGAGCTCGGTCAATGCAAAACCGGCCGCCAGGCGATCGTCTGCAGTTTTCACCCGCATTTTGGCGAGGAACCGGAACTGGTGGGAAGCCACGGCTCCGGTACCATCTTTTTCTCCTATTGCAACCTGCTCTGTAATTTTTGCCAGAACTTCGAGATCAGTCACCTGGGTGACGGCCGCCCGGTAAACGACTCGGAACTGGCCGGTATGATGCTCGAGCTCCAGGAGATGGGCTGCCACAATATCAATCTGGTGACCCCCACCCACGTGGTTCCCCAGATAGCGGCCGCCTTGCAGATTGCCCGTAAAAAAGGCCTGCGGCTGCCGCTGGTTTACAATTCCAGCGGTTACGACCGGGTCAGTACGCTGAAGTTGCTGGACGGTCTGGTTGACATTTATATGCCGGACTTCAAATTCTGGTCGGCCGACATTGCTGCAAAAACTTGCAACGCACCGGACTATCCCGAGGTGGCTCGCAGAGCGATTGCCGAAATGTACCGGCAGGTCGGTACGCTGCAAACGAACTCGGCCGGCATTGCCCGCCGGGGGTTGCTCATTCGCCACCTTGTTCTACCCGAGGATCTAGCCGGTACCCGGGAAATAGCACGATTTATCGCCCAGGAACTTTCCCCGGATACCTATGTAAATATCATGCCTCAATATCGGCCATGCGGCCTGGCCCATCAAACCAGCGGGCTGGATCGCGGATTGACGGCAAAAGAATACCTGGCAGCTATCAAGATTGCCCGAGATCAGGGGCTCACCCGAATAAGCAGGTTGTAATCCACAATGCGTGAAAGAAAGCTATCCGATCTGGTTGATGCGGCCCGACCGGATGCGGTGCTCGATGAGATACTGGCCATCGTTCACCACATCGATCCGGCCTTCAAAGACACTGCGAACATTCGTCTTGCCTTCCTGGAAACCGTGCGCCTGTACAAGGGTGATTTTCCTGGTTACCGGGCGTGCAATACCGAGTACCACGATCTGCGGCACACGACCGATACCGCGCTGACCATGACCCGCCTCATCCATGGCGCTGTCCTCGAGGGCCACCAGGTGGACCGGCGTCAAATTGTTCTGGGCCTGATTACCGCACTTTTCCATGACGCCGGTTACATCCAGAAAGAAGAGGACCTTGGAGGAACCGGGGCTAAATATACAGCCACCCATGTCGAACGCGGCATTGATTTTTTCGAAGAATTCGCTCCTGATCTGGGGTTGAGTTCAAAAGAGACAGCCGTTGGCCGCGCGATGATCCTGTTCACCGATCTCAGTGTGCCCCCCGATGAAATAGCATTCGAAACGCCGACCGGTGAATTTTTGGGCCGGATGCTCGGTGCTGCAGATTTACTGGCTCAGCTGTCCGATCGCACGTATCTCGAAAAACTGCTCTTTCTATACCGTGAATTCAAGGAAGCTGGTGTGGGGGGATATTCCGGAGAGCGCCATCTGCTCGAACAGACAGTTGAATTTTATGACGCGGTGACCAAAAGACTCGAAGCCACTTTTGACCGTTGCTACCACTACATGCAGCGGCATCTCACGGCACGGTGGAACATACATACGAATCTGTATCGCAAAGCCATAGAAAACCAGAAGCAATATCTAAAACAAATACTTGAAGATCCAGATACAAACCATCGTAATCACTTTAAAAGGAACGGAATTGTAGATATCGTGCGGCTAAAGTACGGAAAACCGCATTAATCCTCTGCACAGAGACCTGCACCGGCAGGGGCCGGTCTCCGGCCGCTATGATTCGCCTGTTGACAGGCTTTCCCATTTCAGTTATCAGCGGCTACCAGCCGGGTTTTAAAATACCCGTTTTTAATCCACCCCCGCGTACAGGCCGGGGGTTTTATTTTGCGTTATCAAAATGCCGACGAATCCATGGCGGGTATGCATGGCCAGGTGTTTTTGGTTCGCTAACGAACTCGGGTTTGGTATCGGTATCGGTTTCGCCTTCTGATACTGGAACCTTTCCATCAAACTGTCGATTTCGATAGCGACTGCGATGATACTGATCAGCGCTCGAATAGGCCCGATTATACGCTCCGGGTCCAGGCAGATCTGATCACACGGAGACATATAGAAACAGGCTATGACCGTTCACTACCAGAAAGAAGTAGACCAACGCCGCACCTTCGGCATCATCAGTCACCCCGACGCCGGGAAGACCACGCTTACGGAAAAATTGCTGCTATACGGCGGGGCCATCCAACTGGCCGGTGCCGTAAAAGCGCGCAAAGCAGCCCGTCATGCGACCAGCGACTGGATGGCCGTGGAAAAAGAAAGGGGTATCTCGGTTACGACTTCGGTAATGAAATTCAATTACCAGGGTTATGAAGTCAACCTGCTGGATACACCCGGTCACCAGGATTTTTCAGAGGACACCTACCGCGTGCTGACTGCGGTGGACAGCGCCCTTATGGTTATCGACAGCGCCAAAGGGGTCGAGCCCCAGACGGAAAAACTGATGGAAATCTGCCGGATGCGCAATACCCCGATCATTACCTTCATCAACAAGCTCGATCGGGATGGTCGTCCGCCGCTGGACCTTTTAAGCGACATAGAAGATCGCCTGCAGATCGAATGTGCGCCCCTCTCCTGGCCGATCGGGTCCGGGAAACTGTTCAAGGGGGTTTACAGCCTCTATGACAAAAAACTCAAGCTCTTCACACCAGGTCAGGAAAAAAGGCATGCGGATGAAACCATGATTGCAGACCTGGCCGATGAACGCTTTGCCCAGCTGGTCGGAGAGCAAGCCGAGGAGTTCCGGGAAGAGATCGAACTGCTAGAAGGAGCGGCCAACCCCTTTGATCTGGATGATTACCGCCGGGCCAGCCAGACACCGGTTTTTTCGGCAGCGCCGTGAACAACTTTGGTGTCAAGGAACTGCTGGAGGCCTTTGTTAAAATCGCGCCACCGCCCGGTGAGCGGCCGGCTGTCAGTCGTCCGGTATCTCCGTACGAAGCACCTTTTTCTGGATTTGTCTTTAAAATTCAGGCTAATATGGACCCTGCGCACCGGGATCGGATCGCCTTTCTGCGAATCTGTTCAGGTAAGTTCACCCGGGGTATGAAGGTTGTCCATCACCGGATCGGAAAAACCATCAATCTGTCCAAGGCCACGGTCTTTATGGCCCAGGATCGGGCTCACGTGGAAGAAGCTTTTCCCGGTGATATCATTGGGCTGCACAATCATGGCACCATTAAAATCGGTGATACATTCAGTGAGAAAGAAGCGTTGAAATTTACCGGCGTCCCCAATTTTGCCCCGGAGCATTTTCGACGGGTAATCCTTAATAATCCCATGAAAACCAAACAGTTGCAGAAGGGCCTCATCCAACTGGCCGAAGAAGGTGCCATCCAGGTATTCCGCCCGCGTACCAGCAACGCCTATATTCTCGGGGCCGTGGGTGTTTTACAGTTTGACATCACCATGGCAAGGTTGCAGGATGAATACGGAGTGGATGCTGATTGTGAAGGTGTGGACTTGGCGGTAGCCCGGTGGGTAAGCTGTCCAGACCCCAAACAACTGGCCGCTTTTGAGAAGGCCTGCAGCAGCAATCTGGCGATCGATGCCCAGGGACATCTGGCCTTTCTGGCTCGCAGTGAATGGAATCTGGACTACGAAATGAAGCAGTGGCCCGACATCGAATTTGAAAAGTCCAAGGAACACAATTGATACTTGCAACCATTTTTTGAATTGGCTTCTAAAAGAGGGACCCATGGCGAAACACACCCATGATTTTGTTGAGAATTACAGCGGCCTGGTGGGATTCGGCGCCGATCGGGAAACAGATGAAAGCACCCTGATCTATTACCTGCAGAAATTCTCGGACGACACCCTGATCTCCCGTCTGGTTAAACGCATGAGCGCTGATGAAATCGAAGCATGTTTCAATCTGATGACCCGCATTATGAAGACCCATCTGAAAGAATCGTAATATCACCATCTGTTTTTAAAGGATGAGGGGCATTCCCATTAGAGGTTATCGCAACAAACGACGCCTTCCAGGGGGAACCAATGTTCACTAAAACTCAAATCGATCGTTATGCTGACGTATTGTTGTGGGGCCTCAAGATCTCCCGCAAAGGCCGCATCAAAAAGAATGAAACCATCCTGATCCGCTACCACCAGCCGGCCCTGCTGCTGGCCGAGGCGCTCTACGACCGCCTTTTGGAGATGGGCCTGAACCCGCTGCAGCGCATGGATCCCAGCCCCGGTATGGAAAAGAGTTTTTTCAAGCGCTCCAACCCCCGCCAGCTGGTATTTCGACCGCCGGGAGATCGAGAACTATATGAAAACCTAAATGGCAGCATCTTTCTGCATGCCCCGGAATCGATCACCCACCTGGGCGATATCGACCCGGCCAAAATCGGGAAGTTCGGCGTGTCCCGCAAGTATCTGCGCGACATTCTCATTCGACGCGAAGAGGCCGGGCAATTCAGCTGGACACTGTGCACTTTTCCCACCCGGGAACTGGCTAAACATGCGAAACTATCCCAGAAGGTGTACCGTCAACAAATCGTATCTGCCTGTTTTCTAAACAAAACCGATCCGATAGCCAAATGGAATCAGATCTACAAGGATGCCGGCCGCCTCAAGCGCTGGCTCAGCCGCATGGATGTCAAGCACTACCATGTCATGTCCAGGGGCATCGATTTGGAAATTACCCCGGGGCAGCAGCGGCGCTGGATCGGTATTTCCGGTCACAACATCCCCAGTTTTGAACTTTTTGTCTCCCCTTACTGGCGCGGCACCCGCGGTGTTTATTATGCCGACCAGCCCTCTTTCAGAAGCGGAAACTATGTAAAAGGGGTGCGCCTGGAATTTAAAAAGGGACAGGTAATCGGCATAAAAGCCGAAAAAGGCCGCGATTTCGTGAAAAAGCAACTCTCCATGGATAAAGGCGCCCGGCAGGTGGGCGAGTTCTCACTCACCGATAAGCGCTTTTCCAAAATCAACCGTTTTATGGCCAATACGCTGTATGATGAGAATTTCGGGGGGAGCCAGGGCAACTGCCACGTGGCCCTGGGTGCGTCTTATTCCGACACCTTTGCCGGTGAGACCGTCAAACTGACGAAAAAGCTAAAGGAAAAACTGGGTTTCAATGATTCGGCGTTGCACTGGGACCTGGTAAATACAGAGAAGAAACAGGTTGTCGCCCACCTGAATACCGGCAAACGCGTCACGATTTATGAAAATGGGAAATTTACGTATTGAGTAATTCAGGCGGATGGAAATCGAAATCCAAATCGAGATCGAAATCGAGATCGAATCCCGATCCCGATAGCGATTTCGATCTCAAGTAGACCTACCTATCGCGTTCTATTCAATCCTTTAAAACCTGGTCCCCAGGGCCAAGCCTATCCCTTTCTGCGGGGTCAGAGATAGTAGGCAGTTCCGTAAGATCATTATTCTCGCGCAGAGACGCAGAGGCGCAGAGAAAGTCAAAACCAGAAATTGGTCGCACTATCGTGCGAAAAGCGACTTCAATGCCCTTTAGGTTTCAATCCCGCGCAGCGGGATAATAGTTGTGGTTTTCTCTGCGCCTTTGCGACTCTGCGCGGTGCATGGATCTGTGGGGTGTTTTGATGGAGGCGTTCCTTTATCGGCAGCCCAAAGCAAGGCCTTCTAGCCCAAGATTCTTTACTTACTACACCTTGTACTTGCCGAAATCATCCGGGGAAAGATTTTTCAGATAGTCGGCCCACTTTTTACCCTCCTCGCTTTCATCTCCCAGTTCCGCTTCGGGAGCCGTATCCTGGGATTTGGCGATAACTTTTTCATCAACAAACACAGGGGCGTCATAGCGCAGGGCGATGGCAATGGCATCGCTCGGGCGGGCATCCATGCTGAATTCGCCGTCAGGCGAAGTGAAGTGAATGAGGGCGTAATAGGTATTATCCTTGATGTCCGACACCTCGATCCTGGAAACGCTGATATTCATTCTTTCAGCAAAATTTTTAAACAGGTCGTGGGTCATGGGGCGATCAAATTTTATATTTTTCATGGCCGACGCTATAGAGGTCGCCTCCAAAAGGCCTATCCAGATTGGAACCACCTGATCATCTTCTTCCGATTTAAGTAGAATAATCGGTGTGTTAGAAGCCGGATCCATGGCGATCCCTGCGATGCTCATTTTATGCAGCATGGGAACTTTCTCCTTTCGAACCACTGGCCGTTCGGGCGCCTGAGCCATCCGGCAATCCCCACAATGAGTGGGCAAACGCTTTTTCTATGTAGACGGGAATCAACATTCCCTGGTCAATATCGCCAGCCTGCCTCGGACCTGCGCCATGGGCGGGCATGTGTACAATTTTGTTGCTCGACGTCCGACCGGTCCACTGACCGATTCCGGCCGCATCGGCATTTTTTGCGGGTTTCAACCGATATGACTCTACCAGCACTTCCTGGGTCCGCCCGATCAGGGCACGATTTTTGGAAAGTGTAATTGCTTCCTGCAGTTCGAGTACCTTTTGAAGCCTTTGGTCCGCGATCTGCTCAGCAACCTTATCTGAAAAGCGGGCCGCAGGGGCATTGGGCCGGTCGGAATACTTGAATGCGAATAGCCCATCGTAACCAACGGTATCGATCAGGTCGACCGTAGCGGCAAAATCGCGTTCAGTCTCCCCGGGAAATCCAACGATAATATCCGAGGTTATGGCGATATCGGGACAAATTTGCCGCAGCTGCTTTATTTTATCAAGATACTGGGCGCTTGTATAGTTCCGGTTCATTCTTTTGAGGATCGGGTCTGCTCCGGACTGGACCGGCAGATGGATGTGGTGGCACAACTTATTCAAGCGGCCAAATGCTCCGATCAGCTTTTTCGATAGATCCTTGGGGTGCGATGTCGTGAACCGAATTCTTTTTAAGCCTTCTAAATTATTGATTTTCTCTAATAAAGCGGTAAAATCCGGCAGCCCCTCTTTCTGGCCGTAACTGTTTACATTCTGCCCCAACAGCGTCACTTCCCGGACACCGGTTGCCACCAGCTCGCGGATTTCGGCCAGAATATGATCCGGTTGCCGGCTGCTCTCCCGTCCGCGCACATAGGGCACCACGCAATAGGTGCAGTAGTTGTCACAACCGTGCATGATAGTGACAAAACGGGACACCTCGGTTTCACCCCGCGGCACCACTGCCCCGTCGGGCTCTTCGATCCGGGTACCCATTTCCACATCCACCACCCGCTGCCGTTTTTTTTCGAACCTGGCCAGCAGGGAAGGCAGCCGTCCAATGGCATGGGTCCCGAAAACCAGGTCGACATAAGGGGCTCTTTTGAGGATGCGCGCCCCCTCCTGCTGGGCCACGCAGCCGCCTACCCCGATGATCAGATTAGGCCGCTTCTCTTTGAGGCCGGTGACCCGTCCCAGATAGCTGAAAACCTTCTGAACGGCTTTTTCCCGGATGGCGCACGTGTTGACGATAATCGCGTCCGCATTGTCCGGCGAGTCCGTCAAGCGGTAGCCCATGGGATCCAGACCCTGGGCAATTTTATCGGAGTCGTAGACATTCATCTGGCATCCGATAGTCTGGATATGTAATCTTTTTGAAGTCATCTCATTATATTGACTATAAACTTACTTGCCAGGCCCCTCAGCGGGCTCCAAATATACCTCGCGGGCCAGTTCAGCCAGCAGCGTATCAACCTCCCCTTCACAACCGGGCGGGACCCTCAGGAGTACCTGCCCCATCGCCGGATCGATCGTTGTGAGCGAGGCCAGCCCCTCGTATCCCTCCAGTATGAACCGAAGGTAGCCGATCTGCTGTTTATCAACCCTGAAATAGCGTTCTTCAGACCGCATTATACTCCATTCACTGACCGCTTGCCGACAGGCAAACACGTGGGCGTATTATAATCATATCGACGTGGTTTTCAACCGATAACTCGGCTTTTTCACAGCGGCCCCTTTTCCATTGTAGAAGCAAGTTCGATGGGGTATATGCCCTGCATGGAACACGATCTTGATATTCTCAAACCGGACCCTCAAAAAGTTGAAAATCTCACTAAAACACTGCAGTGTCACCCTATCCTGAGCACACTTCTGGTCAATCGGAATATCACCGATCACGATGCGGCCACGGCCTTTCTGCTGCCGTCTCTGGGCAGCCTGAGAGCTCCGGACGATGTGTGCGACATTGCCCCGGCAATACGGCGCATCGGTGATGCGATTGAAAATGGTGAAAAAATCTGGTATTTGGGGATTACGATGTCGATGGTGTAACCGCCACTTGCCTCCTGACCGAGTTTCTGGATGAAGTCGGGGCCGTGGTCTCCTACTACATACCCCATCGCATCCAGGAGGGTTACAGCCTGCACCCCGGCCACGTCCAGCATGGAGCCGTCGCCCCCGACACGGCCCTCATTGTTACCGTGGACTGCGGGGTGTCCAGCCGCCGGGCCGTGTCCGCAGCTGCGGACGCGGGCATCGACGTCATCGTCACGGACCACCATGCAGTTACCAAACCCCTTCCCAACGCCGTAGCGGTGATAAATCCCAACCGGCCGGACTGCCCATCCGGGCTGGG
>Ga0126327_10000097_pt1 | contig 24333 bp, 22 predicted proteins | sample InaspJWI30metaG_FD_101392 | JGI IMG/M metagenome (GOLD analysis project Ga0126327, IMG submission 101392) | Marine gutless worms symbiont microbial communities from Oahu, Hawaii - Inanidrilus sp. 1 OAHU.JWI-30 metaG | ecosystem: Host-associated > Annelida > Digestive system > Unclassified... | reverse complement strand
TTGCTGCCGCCGGCGGCAGCAAAGGTAAGTAGATCTATAGCCGGACAGCCCTACTTTTTGAAAACCGCCCACTCCCGGCCCGCTATCATGTGATCAAATGTCCAGCCTTGAAAAGCCATGTCATTTAATTGTTTTTCATACTCGTACACCGTATTTGCGGTTCCGACGGACACAACCTTGTATTTATAAATCCTGGCGGCATTGGCCGGATCGGGGCCGGGCAATAGCCGGCCGACAAGGACGCTGGAAAAAATGATCGCAATCACGATGATAGCCGATTTCAACAATTTGATCTGTGTCATGGTATTGCCTTTCGATAGTAATTGCCTGTGTAAACCAGGAGGGCTGCGGACCGGTAGAGGTTGTCCGCATTAAAGATAGGGTTTAATACCACAGCCCTGAAAAAATTCAAACGCATTGCTGTCTTACGGCATTGTTGAACTGTTACCGGCAACAGCCAGTCAAACAAGATCTAGCTACGATACAGCTAAGATTCAACTTGACCACCAAACGCGATCATGTTAACCAGATGAATACCAACAAATATAAGCACCGGAAATACCATAGAAATTTAAGGATCATCCGGCCCAAGGAACCGGGTGCCGGTGGGACTGATTCAAAAATTGCTGCATTTTATAACAGAATGACCGCAGCAATTGCATTTACCGTTATCAGTCCGGATGATGATAGAGGCGCTTTGACGGGTCTCAATGAATAAATTCCCAAGTATCTCCCGTTCCCCGATGTATATAAATGCGCCATGAATTGATTTCAGCGAGGTAACGACCGTGTCTGAAGATGAAAAGAGTTCCGAAAGCAAAGCACCGGAAAGACCGCCGAGCCGCGTCAAGTTCGAAGTCTACGGCGAAGAAATGATAGAAAAAATGGTAAAGTCCAGCGGCAACAGCGGGCGGGTTTACCTGCCCCCCAACTGGGTGGGACACCAGGTAAAAATTATCAGGATCGATTAGAAGGGAATAAAAAAGTGGAAAAGCTTGTTATCAGAAGACTGCAGGCAGGCGATGCATTGAGAGTCGGTCACATCTGCGCCGACATCACCCAGACTCCCGTAGCTGAAGATTTTGTACAGATGCTAACCGAACAGCCTCTCAAGAAAGAAGATTTAAGTTTCGTGGCCGAGTTGGAAGGCGAGGTAATCGGCTATATGATCAGCACCATCATGTCCGGCATCTTCGGCATAAAAAGAAGTGCCTGGATATCGACCATGGGGGTTGCCCCGGCCTACATGGGGCAGGGCATTGGTGAAAAACTGGCCCAGGAAACGTTTCGTATGGCCAAGGAAGCGGGGCTCCAGGATATTTACACCTCTGTGCAGTGGGACTCCCCGGACTTGCTCTCTTATTTTAAAACTATGGGATTTGACCGCAGCAAATTTATCAATCTCATCAAGAGGTTCTAGACGGGGGCGTACCGCCGCCCCCATTTTCAGCGGTTGACATGAATCTAATCAACCGCGTTTTCCTTCCGCAAGTCATCCAGCACTCTACCGGCTGTAGCGACTACGCCGGACACATCTGAAAGAGAAGCCGGTATTATGAGCGTGTTGCTCTCCTTGGCAAGCTTCCCGAACTCCGCAACATACTGCTCGGCAATCCGCAGGTTTACTGCGTCGTGCCCCCCTTCTTTCTGGATTGCGGTGGCAATGCTCGCCAGACCGTGGGCCGTTGCGGTGGCAACTTTTTCTATTTCAGCGGCGCGCCCCTCGGCTTCATTGATCCGTTTTTGTTTTTCGCCTTCGGATTCAGCGATCATGGCCTGCCGCTTACCTTCCGCCCGATTGATCTCGGCCTGCTTGTCCCCTTCAGATTCAGCAATAGCGGCGCGCTTGTCCCGTTCGGCGCGCATCTGCTTTTCCATGGCCTCAATAATGCTCTGGGGCGGTATAATATCCTTGATTTCATAGCGGGTGACCTTTACACCCCAGGGATCACTGGCTTCATCCACGGCTTGGACAACTTTGGTGTTGATGTTGTCACGGGCTTCAAAGGTCCCATCCAGATCAAAAGTACCGAAGACAGAGCGCATGGTCGTCTGCGCCAGCTGGGCCACGGCATATTTGTAATCTTCGATTCCATAAGCGGATTTCTGGGCATCAATCACCTGCAAGTAGAGTATTCCGTCGACATCAATTGACACGTTGTCCTTGGTGATACAGGTTTGTTGCGCCACATCAAGGGCTTCTTCCTTCAACGAGCGTTTATAGGCCACCCGGTCAAGAAAGGGAATCAAGATATGAAAACCGGCATCCAGCGTCCGGTTGTATTTACCCAGTCTTTCAACAACAAAAGCCACCCGTTGGGGAACAATCCGGATTGTTTTAAAAAACGCCACCAAAATAAGTACAACCAGCCCGATCCCAAATACTGACAGTTCCATCTTTGCCTCCTATTCTGAAACGGGTTCAACTTTGAGCAGAATGCTCTCATACCCGACAATTACAACCATATCGCCTGGTTCCAACACCTCATCAGCAGCAGTCTCCGCTTTCCATAAGGCCCCTTTGAACTTGACCTGGCCATAAGCGCCCTTGGTAATTTGCTCCACGACTGCGGCTCTCTTGCCGATGAACTCATCGGTCATATCCGGAGCGTTATCCGCAGCCGTCACAAAGCGTTTGCGCAATAGCACCAGGGTGGTTATCGACACCACGAGAAAGATGAGGATTTGTAAAATAAGGGGCAGGTCTGCGGCCAACACTGCCAGGGCGGCCGCCCAGGCGCCTAGCCCAAAGAAAATGATGACCAGACCGGGTATAGCAAATTCCGATACAATCAGGACAAGGCCGATCAGAAACCAGGCCATGGCAGGTTCTTTGAGGAAATTAAGATCCACCTGAGTCTCTCCTTTTTAGTGAGAAATGCAGTTTAGCTCTGTGGCAAAGGTCCCGGGGTCCCGGGGCCTCATTTTAATATTGGAATGGAGCAGCCGACCCGCCTATCCATCAGCCAGCATGTCGAAGAAGGTTAGCAAACCGCTCACTGGCTGTCAATTGCCCGGTCGCGCCCCATCCCCATATTGACAATCCAGTTTCCCTGCAGTAGTTGGGAAGCACAATCCCGTTCTTAATCAAAGGCTGCAGGGCGCGTCTTGCTTCCCAAACAGGCCTTATCCCAATCAACATCGAATTCTTCATCATGAGGTCTGGTCATGCGGTTGCAGCGTCAACTGAATTTGAAGTACAGCCTGCCCCTTGTATTGGTGCTGATTCTGGTTCTGCCTTACTTGATTCCGGACCGTGAATCCGAGCCTCTGGATGAACAGGCCCGTCACCGGCTCAGCGGCCGCTTCATTCAGCTTTCCGATGGCTATACCCATTACCGCCTTGAAGGGCCTGAGGAGGGTCTCCCGGTCGTTCTGGTGCACGGGTTTTCCACGCCCCTTTTCAACTGGGACCATACGGTACCGGTACTGGTCCAGGCCGGCTTCAGGGTCCTGCGGTATGACCTTTACGGACGTGGGTTTTCGGACCGTCCTCACCTGGACTACACCAAAGATCTTTTCAGCCGCCAATTGCTGGAACTTTTAAACGTCTTGAATATTAACCGCCCAGTTTATCTGGTCGGGCTGTCCATGGGCGGTGCCGTGGCCGTCATATTTGCGGCCCGCCATCCGGAGCGCGTCGGAAAACTGGCCTTGTTCGCGCCGGCCGGTTTTCCGGTGAACATTCCCCTGACCGGTAAGCTGGTCCGCCTGCCGGTCCTGGGTTCGTATCTGCTCCGGGCGGTGGGGGACCGGTCCCTGATCACCAGTGTACGCAAAGCACTGTATGCGCCAGATAAGCACACGGAATATATTAGTAAATATAAGGAGCAGATGGTGTACCACGGCTATAAAAGGGCCCTGGCCAGCACACTGCGGCATTTCAACCTTTCCAATCAGGCAACCGAATTTAAAAAGGCCGGTTTGCACCCACGCCCGGTTAAACTGTTCTGGGGCCGCAGCGACCGGATCGTTCCATTTGAAAACAGTACCCGGGTAATTGCCGCCATGCCCCGAGCGACCCTTGAAGCTTTGCCCGCGGCCGGCCACGTTCTCCCGTACGAAAACGCTGCCCAGGTAAACCCGGTCCTGGTGGCCTTTCTTGAGGCAGGCAGTTAACACTGCTGCAACCGGCCGCAGACGGCATGGCCCCACCAGGTCAAAATGCCGGAATACTCTGCCGGCGGCCAGCTTACACCCGGTTACAGCCTTAAATCCGTCGCATGGCTGGCGTTTAACCCGCACGTCCGAAAAATCCCATCCAGGGCCTCTAATTGAATAGGCTATATTGTGGCTATTATTCAGACTTGGAGAAGAAAACCCCGACAATACATGACATTTTGGACTCCTTCCTATTATATAAGAATGACAAACCGTTAGAGTGCCCCTGGTTGCCTGCCCGATTACCATCTTTTTTCTTGACAAATTTTTGAGTAGCTGTAATGTAGCTTCAATATAAATACACGTCCCCCAATGAATGAACAGTCTTTAGTCATGTAACGCCAATTCAGGTACGACCTTTTTAAAGGGAGGAAAATTATGTCTGATTTAAGTTGGTTACCAAGAGAATCCGGAAGTAAGAACCACTTTCTCTGGGGAGAGAAACACTTTTCCTCCACGGCCCCGGGCGTCATTTACGAAAAGAAACCTGTGGTTGATCGCCAGGGCAAGGTCATCGAAGGCATTTACTCGGCCTGGATCACCCTGAACAACCCGAAGCAATACAACTCGTATACGACCGAAATGGTCAAAGGCGTCATCGCCGGATTCCAAAAAGCCTCTGCGGACAGTTCGGTGGTGGCGGCGGTTTTTACCGCCATGGGCGACAAGGCTTTCTGCACCGGGGGCAACACCAAGGAATATGCCGAATACTATGCGGGCCGTCCCAATGAATACGGCCTGTACATGGATTTGTTCAATGCTATGGTGGATGCCATCCTGGGCTGCAAGAAGCCGACCCTCTGCCGCGTAAACGGCATGCGGGTAGCCGGCGGCCAGGAAATCGGGATGGCCTGTGATATCACCATTTCCAGCGACCTGGCCATTTTCGGTCAGGCCGGTCCGAAGCACGGCAGCGCCCCCGATGGCGGCAGCACCGACTTCCTGCCCTGGATGCTCCCCATGGAACTGGCCATGTGGAACTGCGTCTCATGTGAAATGTGGAGTGCCTACCGCATGAAACAGCTGGGTCTCATCTCCAAGTGCGTGCCGGTAATAAAGGACGGGGACAAATGGGTCCGCAATCCGGGCGTTATCACCGACTCCTATTTAGATGACGGGGAGATCGTCTACGGCAATTTCAAAACCGGCGCGGATGCCAAGGCCGCCCGTGAATATGTCATGGGGGCCACGACCGATTTCGAACTGCTGGACCTTGAACTCAACAAGATCCTTTTCACGTTTTCCAACCTGTTCCCGGGCTGTCTTATCAAAAGCATCGAAGGCATCCGGCTCAAAAAGAAATTCTTCTGGGACCAGGCCAAGGTCATCAATAGACACTGGCTGGGCGCCAATATGAACTACGAGGCCTTCCTGGGCTTCAATGCTTTCAATACCAAGAAAATAACCGGGCAGGACACGATCGATTTTATTGAATATCGTCGTCGTCAGTCCGAAGGTGCCGCTTTCGATACGGAATTCATGGCGGCTGTTCTGGGTAAACCCCAGTAGAACCTATAATAGGTGAAGTGACTGAAGTGAGCTAAAGTGACTAAAGTTACGGGGTCGCTGGGCTCCACCCGCAATCTGAACTGGCAATATGCCTTCACTTTAGATCACTTTTCACTTTAGATCACTTTTAACTTTCAAATTGGGAGGCCATATGCTGCTTGAAGGAAAGAATGCCATTGTCACCGGCGGCTCTGCCGGAATAGGCGCTTCGACGTCACTGGAACTGGCGCGTGAGGGCGCCAATGTCTGCTTAACCTACCGAAAGCACGAGGCCGAAGCCAAAGAATTCGCCGAACAGATCATCGGCATGGGCCGCAAGGCCATTGCCCTGCATTGCGACATTGCCCAGTTCGATGCGGCTGAAAACGTGGTGAAAACCGCCCTTGAAGAATTTGGCAGCCTGGACATCCTGGTCAACAACGCCGGCATGAACTGGGACGGTGTTTGCTGGAAAATGAGCGAAGAACAGTGGGACCGAGTACTGGAGGTTAACCTGAAAGGTTACTTCAACTTCACCCGGCACGTGGCGCCTCTGTTTAAAGAACAGAAATACGGCAAGATCATCAATGTCACATCCATCAATGGTCTGCGGGGCAAATTCGGCCAGACCAACTACTCCGCTTCCAAGGCGGGCATCATTGGTTACACCAAGGCCGTGGCCAAAGAACTGGGCGCTTTCGGCGTGAATGTGAATGCCGTGGCACCCGGCCTGATCGAAACCCCGATGCTCAAAGAATCCGAAGCCCGTGACAAGATCATCGACATGGCCATGGGCGAAATCGTACTCAAACGGGTAGGCCAGCCGGAAGACCTCGCCCATGTGGTGACGTTTCTGGCTTCGGACCGGGCCCGGCATGTTACCGGTGAAATTATTAAAGTCGACGGGGGCCAGTACATATAGGCCCGTACTATAACATACCCACCAGTAGAGGATACCTATGAGAAAAGTTGCCATTATCGGTGTGGGACAAAGCAAGTTTGTCCGAAGTTATCCGGGTTCCATCCGTGAGCTTGCTTTTGAAGGTTTTAAAGACGCCACCGGGGATGCCGGTGTCAAACCCGCGGAGATTGACGCTTCGGTCGTCTGCAGTGCTCCGGAATATGACAAGCAGCGCTCGCCTTCGGGCGTATTCGCTGAATATCTAGGCCTGAACCCCGGTCCTACTTTCTACGTGGAAACCCTGTGCTCATCCAGCAGCACCGGGCTTAAGCTGGCCTATTCCCTGGTGGCCTCCGGGCTGCACGATGTCGTTGCTGTCATCGGCTTCCAGAAAATGTCCGAGATCTCTTCGGCCGAATCCCAGGAACGCATGGGGCGTGGGGCTGACATCCAGTGGGAAAGCCCGTTTGGGACCATGATGCCGGCCTACTACGCCATGTATGCCCAGGCGCACATGGATAAATACGGCACCACCCACGAAGACCTTGCCGCCATCCGGGTCAAAGCGGCCACCTACGGACAGTTGAATGAACTGGCGGTCTACCGCAAACCCGTGGCCATGGCGGATTTCACGGACAAGGAAAGCCGGATGCGGTACCCGGTGGCCAGTCCGCTGAGGGTGGGTGACTGCTGTACCAATGCCGACGGCAGTTCGTGCTTAATTGTCGCCACAGAGGAAAAAGCCAAAGCGCTCAGCACCAAACCGGTGTGGGTCCGCGGCGTCGGGGCCGCCTCGGCCAGTGTCAACCTAACAGGCCGGGATCTGTTCACCGGATTGGCGGTGGCCAAGCAGGCCGCGGACCAGGCCTACGCCATGGCCGGGGTAACCCCCGAAGACATCGATGTGGCCGAGGTGCATGATTGTTTTACCATCGCGGAGATGATGGCCTATGAAAACCTCGGTTTTGCCAAGCCCGGTGAGGGTCGTGAGCTGATTCAGAACAAAGAGACTTACAAGGAAGGCAAGATCCCGGTCAATGTGGACGGCGGTTTGCTTTCCAAAGGACACCCCATCGGTGCCACCGGTGGATCCCAGATCCGGACGATCGTGCTGCAGCTGAGGGGTGAAGCCGGCGATATTCAAGTGCCCGATCCGGAATTCGGGCTGGTCCACAATATTGGCGGCGTCGGTCTTTACGGCAATGTAACCATCTTAGGGAGATAACCATGGGCAAAAAACCTGACAAAGATATCAGATTCAGCAAATTCGGCACAGTCAGCTTTACCCAAACCACAGGCGTCAATGCTTTCGTGGACCACCTTGAAGACAACAAGGTGATGGGGACCCGCTGCCCGGCCTGCAACCTTTCCTTCTTTCCACCCCGCAGAGACTGTTGCGGTTGCCAATCAAGCGAGCTGGAATGGTTCGAAGTCGCCGGCACCGGCAAACTGGTCACCTACAGCCAGTTGAAATTCGGTCCGATTGGATTTGAAGATGACCTGCCCTACTCCATCGCATTGCTTGACTACGGCGACTACAAGGTATTCGGGCGCATCGCGGATGACCTGCCCCAGGAAGACATCCAGATCGGCATGCCCATGAAGACCGTGGTCAATACGCTTTCCAACGGGCAGTTGAACTACGTCTTCCAGAAAGCCTGATCAACACGGTAACCATTAGCATACGAGGTATTGCCAATGACATCACCTGACCATCTGAAAGTTGAATCGGCAGACGGTGTGGCCCGGATCACCCTGGCGCGACCCAAACACAACGTTCCGAACATCGATATGATGAATGAACTCAACACGGAACTGGCGGCGCTGCGCGACGACGAAGATCTCAAATGTGTCCTGATCCTGGGTGACGGCCCCAGTTGGTGTGCCGGGGTGGAAGTCGCCGACCACAAACCGGATATGGTGGATGACATGATCGCCACCTTCAGCCGGATTTTCGAGTTGATCGATCAAATCGAAGTTCCGGTCATTGCCGGGGTGCACGGGGCCTGCCTGGGGGGCGGCATGGAACTGGCCATTGCCTGCGATATCGTGGTAGCGTCCGAAAAAGCCCTTTTTGGACAACCCGAGATCAAGCTGGGCTTTTTCCCGCCCTACGCCGCCGTAAGGCTGCCGGCCATCGTGGGACCTGCCCGGGCCATTGAAATCTGCACCACCGGAAAACGGTATAGTGCCGCCGAAGCCAAAGACATGGGGATGGCCGCTTACTGCGTCGCTGAAACGGAATTCGACGCCACCCTGGCCGCCCTGGTCAAGGAGATCAGCCACTGCAGCCCCTTGATCATCCGCCTGAACAAACGGGCGGTAAAGCAGAATATCGGCAAACCTTTTGCGGACGCCATGGCGTCTGCCAATGACCTGTTTTTAAATACTCTTATGAAAACCGGTGATACCCTGGAAGGGATTGCCAGCTTCGAAGAGAAACGCCGTCCTGAGTGGAAGAACTGTTAACCAACGACTAGGGGAGGTCTTAAGCATGTCTCAGATCAATAAAATCGGTGTAATCGGTGCGGGTAACATGGGCAGCGGCATCGCCCAAAAAATAGCCCAGGAGGGCATCAATGTCGTCATGATCGATATCAAGGACGAATTTGTGCAGCGTGGGCTGGATACCATTAAAACGCTTCTGGGAGAAGCCGTGGAGCGCAAGATATTCACCCCGGAAAAGGTTGACGAAATTGTCTCCCGGATCAATGCAACCACCGATTTCAATGCTGTCGCCGATGCCGATCTGGTTATCGAGGCGGTCTTCGAAGATAAGCAGGTTAAAGCGGACCTCTTCAAAAAACTGGATGCGCTCTGCGAGGAAAAAACCATTCTGGCCACCAACACGTCCAGCTTCTTCGTGCGTGATTTCGCCGAACTGGTCAATCGCCCCGACCGTTTCGTGGGATACCATTACTTCTTTCACCCGGCTAAAAACCGACTGCTGGAAGTCATCCCGCACGAAGGCACCAGCCAGGAAACCCTTGAAAAGTCACTGCTGGCGGCCAAGCTGCACGGCAAGACATCCATCCTCGTCAAAGATGCCCCGGGTTTTGCCGTGAACCGCTTTTTCGTGCCCTTCCTGAATGAAGCGACCCGCATGCTGGAAGAGGGACTGGCCAACATTCCCACTATTGAGGAGGCCAGCAAGCGGGCCTTTAAAATCGGCATGGGCGCCTTTGTCCTGATGAATGTCACCGGGGTTCCCATTGCCCTGCACGCGGCCACCACGCTCGGGGAAGAATTAGGACCGTTCTACGCTCCCAGCAAAACCCTCGCCGATCAGGTGGCGAAAGGTGAAAACTGGAACCTGGATGGAGACGTTGACGAGTCGAAGATCGATGCACTGATGGACCGGTTCTACGGCGTCTGCCTGGGCGTCTCCGCGGCTCTGGTAGACGAAGAAGTCGCCACGATTGAAGATACCGACCGGGGCGCCAAAATCGGGCTGCGCTGGATCCAGGGCCCCTTTGAGATCATGAACAAGATCGGCATTGATAAGACCTATGCCTGTGTCGCCGCCATCTGTGAAAAATACCCGGATTTCAAAATGCCGCAGGTCCTGGAGAACCAGAAGACCGCCGGTAAACCATTTGAATTCAAACTGGTGGACCTCGATGTCAAAGGCGATACGGCCTGGGTGACCATCAACCGACCGGAAGCAATGAATGCCTTGAATGAAGCCGTCTTTGACCAGCTCGAAGAAAAATTTACGGCAGCGGAACAGGATCCGGCGGTACAAGCGATTGTCATCCAGGGGGCCGGCAAAGCCTTTGTTGCCGGCGCGGATATACGCTATTTCGTCAAGAATATCAAAGCGGACAAGATTCAGGATATCGTCGATTTCACGCGGGCCGGTCATGAGACCCTGCTGAAGATTGAAAACAGCGCCAAACTGACGATTTGCCTGCTGGACGGGCTGTCCCTGGGCGGCGGCAGCGAACTGGCCCTGGCGTGCCAGGCCATCGTAGCCACGCCGGCCGGATCCATGGCCTTTCCGGAAACCGGCATCGGGATATTCCCGGGACTGGGCGGGATGTTGCGGTTTGCCAAGCACACTTCCCCGGCTCTGGCCAAGTACTATACGTTTACCGGGGCGCCCATAAAAGCTGCCGATGCCCAGTCGCTGGGCATTATCACCCGTTTGGTTCCGCCGGCGGAGGTTGAATCTGCAATTGCCAAACTTGTCAGCCAGGGGAAACCGGACAAGTACCAGGCACGCGATATACCGGCGCCTTACAGTGCCTTTGCAGCCCTGTGTGATGCCGGGAATGTTGAAAAACTGCTCGGCGGAGAAGCACCTGCGGGCAGCGACGAGGCCCTGGCTGCCAAGACTGCCAAAATAGTCGGGTCTAAGGCTCCCCTGGCGCTGAAAATGGCCAATGAGATCATCGACGCCCAGTCCGACCAGTCCATCACAGACGGTGTGGAGACCGAACTGGGGCGCTTGTCGGATATTTTTTCAACTGCCGACGCGCTGGAGGGCCTTTCGTCGGCCGGTCGCAAAAGACCCGAATTCAAAGGCAGCTGATAGCATCTTTTAATACAAGGTAATATCGACACCCGGATGCTGGCGGCCGCAGCGCCGCCAGCCAAGATTCGATTGACAACAAAAGGAGTGTCCAAGATGACCATGATTTCCTGGCAAATGGTAGATTTAAAGAAACCCCTGGAACGGGTCGAGTCGCCGATTCCTTCTCCTGAGGCAGGCGAAGTTCTGCTGAAGGTCGCCGGCTGCGGTGTCTGCCACACGGATCTGGGGTTCTATTATGACGGAGTCCGCACAAAATCCCCTATGCCCCTGACCCTGGGCCATGAGATCAGCGGTATTGTTGAAGCGGTTGGGCCGGGCGCGGAAAGCTGGGAGAAGAAAGCCGTTATCGTACCGGCGGTAATGCCTTGCGGCGGGTGTGATGTCTGTGTACGCGGCAAAGGCAATATCTGCCCTACCCAGAAAATGCCCGGCAACGACATCCAGGGCGGCTTCGCCAGCCACATTGTTGTACCGGCCGCCCAGCTCTGCGAGGTGCCGGTCGATGAAAATTACACACCGCTAGGTGCACCGGGACTCTCCCTGGCCGACCTGTCCGTTATTGCCGATGCAGTCACCACCCCCTACCAGGCTATCGCCGAAGCCGGACTGGATGCAGACGACACGGCTATTTTTATTGGTGTGGGCGGAGTGGGTGGATTCGGGGCCCAGATTGCCAAAAGCATTGGGGCTTGTGTCATTGCCATCGATATCGATTCCCAGAAACTTGAAGCTATCGAGCCCTACGTCGATGCGGTGTTCAATGTCGGCGAATACGCCTTCAAGGACCTGCGCAAAGCAGTCTCCGGCTTTGTCAAGGAGCAGGGCCGCCGGCGAACGGAATGGAAGATTTTTGAAACCTCCGGAACCGCCGCCGGGCAGAAAACAGCCTTCGGGCTGATGACGTTCGGGGCTTCCCTGGCTGTGGTCGGCTTCACCATGGACACCGTGGATATCCGCTTGAGCAACCTCATGGCGTTTCACGGCACCGCTCGCGGCAATTGGGGCTGTATTCCCGAGTACTACAAGCCGACGTTGGACCTGGTGCTCGCAGGTAAAGTCGAGCTTGGCCCGTTTGTAACAACCTTTGCGCTGGATGAGATCAACGCCATTTTCGAAAAAGTGCACAAGCGTGAGATCCTTCAGCGTCCGATTTTGATTCCGTAAAGCCATTAAGCGAGGTACAGTGTATGCACAAATTACTTTCTGACACACCCGGAAAAAAATATCTGCTGCTGGGCAATGAAGCCATTGCCCGGGGCGGTATCGAGGCCGGTATTGGGGCCGCCACCACCTATCCCGGCACCCCCTCTTCCGAGATCTCTTTGCAGTACTTTCAAATCTGCCAGGAGACCGATCTTTTCTTCGAATACAGTCCTAATGAAAAGGTGGCCCTGGAGGTGGCCGCCGCAACAGCCAACGCCGGCGTGCGTACCATGTGCATGATGAAGCATGTGGGGCTGAATGTTGCGGCGGATCCGCTGATGACCCTGGCCTACGTTGGCGTGAAAGCCGGCATGGTGATATTGACCGCCGACGACCCGTTCATGTTCTCCAGCCAGAACGAGCAGGACAACCGCTACTACGGCAAACTGTCCGGCCTGCCGGTCCTGGAGCCCTCTTCCGTGGCCGAAGCCAAAGACCTGATTGTCTACGCGTTCGACCTTTCCGAACAGCTGCAGGTCCCGGTTCTTTTCCGGACCACGACCCGGATCAACCATTCCAACGCACCGGTAACCTTCGGCGACATCAAACCACGCGTGGTCAAAGGCGACTTTGAAAAAGACCCGATGAACCTGGTCACGGTCCCGGCCGTTTCCCGGAACCTGCACGTCAAACTGCTGGAAAAACAGGCCCAGGCTGCTGAAATAACGGAAACCTCGGAATACAACTTCGTCGAAGGCAGCGGTAAGTGGGGCATTGTCTGCAACGGGGTCAGTTACGGCTATGTAACCGATGCCGTGAATGACCTGGACGCGGCTGGCAAAATCAAAGTCTTGCGCATCGGATTCTCTCACCTCATGCCGGCGGGCATTATCGCTGATTTTCTGAAAGATTGCGAGAAGGTGCTGGTCGTAGAGGAAGGTGAACCGGTCATGGAAGAATCCGTGCGCTCCATCGCCCAGCAAAACGGCTTTACCATGCCGATCAACGGCAAGGCTGAAGACCTCCTTTCCAGACTCTATGAATTTAGCCCGGCCATGGTCCGCGATTGCGTCGCCAGGTATTTCGGCCTGGAGATCAAAGCCGATTCAAAAATTGACCTGTCGGATGTTCCACCGCTGCCCATGCGCCCCCCGACGCTGTGCGCCGGCTGTTCCCATCGGGCCACATTTTACGAAATCAAGAAAGCGGCCGAGGGCATGGAAACCATCTACCCAACCGACATCGGGTGTTACACCCTGGGGTTTTTGCCGCCCTTGAAAATGGGGGATTTCCTCATCTGTATGGGGTCATCGGTGAGCACGGCCTGCGGGTTTTCAAAGGTGACAGACAAGAAGGTGATCAGTTTTATCGGCGATTCGACGTTCTTCCATTCAGGGATGACCGGCCTGGCGGATGCGGTCTTCAATAACCACAACTTTACCCTGGTTATCCTCGACAATGCCATCACCGCCATGACCGGACACCAGCCCAATCCCGGGGTGGATATGGAAGCCATGAACCTTTCCGGTTACGGCCGCATATCCATCGAGGCCATTGTACGGGCCCTTGGCGTGGAACATGTAACCATTATCAAACCCTATAAAGTCAAAAAGAGCATTGGGGCTATCAAAGAGGCCCTGGCTTATCAAGGGGTATCGGTCATTATCTCCCAGGAGCCGTGCACCCTGTACGCCAAGAGCCTGAAACAGCTGAAACCACGGGCATTTACCGTCACAAGCAAATGTAAAAATCACCGGGATTGTATCAACGAGATCGCCTGCCCGGCTTTCTATATTGAAGACGAGGCCGTCAAGATCAACCCCACCCAGTGCGTGGGGTGTGCGGTCTGCGCCCAGATTTGCCCGGAAAATGCCATCACGCCGCTGAAAAAGTCCGGGTAACCGAGGGTCTTGTAGTGGGAACGGCGTATAGAGTCATTAGGAAAGACACCAGAAGCTATTTATAAATTGCAGGGAGAGTCATATGGATACAACTAGATTGATCATCGTGGCGGTTGGCGGCCAGGGCAATTTGCTGGCCTCCAAGGTTCTGGGCGAAGCAGCCCTGGCCAATAATGTCCCAATGCACATGAGCGAAATTCACGGAATGGCCCAGCGCGGCGGCGTGGTAGAATCGGCCCTTGTGTTCGGTGATGCTAAAAGCTCGATCATTTCCGACGGTGAAGCCGATGTACTGGTAGGTTTTGAACCCCTGGAAACACTGCGGGCCCTGAATAAGTGCAGCCGGGAGACAGTCGTGATCACCAACACGACCCCGGTGCCGCCCTTTACGGTTTCCATCGGGCTGGGCGAATATCCCGACCTGGATAAGATAACCGCCAAACTGGAAGCCAGCTGCGCCAAGCTGATAGCCATCGACGCCACCAAGCTGGCCACCGAAGCCGGCAATGTACTGGCCGTCAACATGGTACTGCTGGGGGCACTCGTCCAGACCGGCATCGTTCCCATCGATGCCGCCAAGGTTGAAGATACCATTCGCACCAAGACGAAACAGGCGTTTGTTGAAACAAACTTGAAAGCGTTTGCAATGGGTGCCGCCGCTGCAGCCGGATAATCTGCCGCGACAGCCGGTCCAGAGACACCTGTAGAATATCACATGTGGTTTTCACAACCGTTCATTCACGACGGCCGCTGGTTTGCCTGGCAGGAACCGGGCCAAACAAGGAGGAAAAAATGCCCTGGGATAAAGATTTCGAGTGTATGCCGGTAGAGGAAATGCAGAAGCTGCAGCTTGAAAAGCTCAAGGAAACTGTTGCCTGGGTTGAAGAAAAAGTTCCGTTCTACAAGCAGAAGTTCCAGGAAGCCGGGCTCTCAGCAGCCGACATCACCAGCCTTGAAGACATTTCCAAGTTCCCCGTCACCGTGAAAGACGATCTGCGGGACAATTATCCCTTTGGGCTGTGCGCCGTCGATTTGAAGGATGTGGTGCGCGTCCATGCTTCATCCGGGACAACCGGGAAACCGATTACGGGCCCCTATACCCAGGCAGACCTTGACCAGTGGGTGGAATGTATGGCGCGTAACTTTGCAGCCGCCGGCGTGGGTTCGGAAGACATTGTCCAGAACGCCTACGGCCACGGGCTCTTTACCGGCGGACTGGGGTTTCACCAGGGCGCCAGCCGGGTGGGCGCCACCGTTGTGCCCACCAGTGCCGGCATGACCGAAAGACAGATCGTGCTGATGCAGGATTTTCAGTCGACCGTGCTGTGCTGCACCCCCTCTTATGCCCTGACCATCGCTGAAGCAGCCGAAGACATGGGCGTCGATATCAGGAAATTGCCCGTAAGGGTCGGCATCTTCGGCGCCGAGCCCTGGACCGTCGGTATGCGCAAAGAGATCGAGGAGCGTATGGGCATAAAGGCGCACGAGGCTTTCGGCTTGACCGATCTCTGCGGCCCGGGCGTTTCCTTCGACTGTGAGGCTCAGGACGGCCTGCATGTCAACGAAGATCATTTCCTGGCTGAAGTCGTTGATCCGGAAACTTTTCAGCCGGTCCCCCTGGGTGAAAAAGGCGAGCTGATATTCACATCGCTCCAGCGCCGGGCCATGCCGATGATTCGGTACCGCACCAAAGATATAACCCGCCTGAGAAGAGAAACGTGTTCCTGCGGCCGAACCCTGTTAAAAATGGATAAACTTTCCGGTCGTACAGACGACATGCTGATTATCAGCGGTGTCAATGTCTTCCCGTCCCAGGTAGAATCGGTTCTCCTGGAATTTGAGGAGGTCGAACCTCAATACGTACTGGTTGTGCGTAAGAAAGGTTATCTCGATCATTTGACGGTGAGAGTGGAAGCCAAGCGTGAAATCTACAACGCCGGCCCCGAGAAATGTGCCGAAGTCGAGCAAAATATCGCCGGCCGTATAAAAGGCCTGCTCGGGTTCAGTGCCGCTATTCAATTGATGGAACCAAAATTGATCGAGCGCAGTGAAGGCAAGGCCAAACGCATTATAGATGAACGTCCCAAAGAATAATGGCACTTCTGCCTTTTAACGAAAGGGAGATACCATGAAAGACAAATCTGATTTTACACCCAAGTCCTTTGCCGTTGTCGGGGCCGGTCCCGTGGGATGCATTGTGGCCGCGTTTCTAGCCAAAGGCGGATATGAGGTAACCCTGTGCGACGTGGTCCCTGACCTGCTGGCACCGGCCCTTGATCCAGGTATTGAGATTGAAGGGACCGAAAGCCTGCAGCAGGCTGTCACCCGCACCTGCCTGAGCGTCGACGAACTGGCCGAATACAAACCGGATGTCATTTTCATCACCGTGAAGGCCAATGCCCTGCCGCTGATCGCCTCGGCCCTGGAATCTTTCTGCGATGACGACACCTACCTCATCAGCTGGCAGAACGGCATCGATACGGAACTGGAACTGGCCAAAGTCCTGGGACGCAAAACGGTCATGCGGGCGGTGGTGAACTACGGCTGCGGCCTGAAGGGACCGGCGCAGGTCGTCATGCCTTTCCACCATCCACCCCATTTCATCCAGGAGATGGACCCGGAATCAGCCTCAGCAGCCCAGGCTATAGCCGGTGTATTGACAGAATGCGGATTGGGGACAGAACACACCGACCAGATTATCTCCATGGTATGGCGCAAGGGAATCCTGAATGCGTGCATGAACCCGGTTTGTGCCGTAACCGGGCTGACCATGGCCCAGGCCATGACGGACCCAATCGTTTTTGGCATCGTGGACGCCCTGATCAAAGAGTGCGTCAAAGTGGCCCGGGCCAATGAGATCGACCTGGGGTGGGATTTTTACCCCCACGCCATTGAATACATGAGCAACGCGGGCAACCATAAGCCGTCGATGCTCATGGATATCGAAAACAAACGGCGTACCGAAATCGATTTCATCAATGGTAAATTCGTTGAATACGGCATCCAGGCCGGTATCGAGACACCTTACAACAACTCTTTGAAGTCTCTGGTAAAAGGGCTCGAATCCGCTATCGAGCATAACAAGTAGCGTCCCCGGGCGGCAGAACCGCCCGGCAAGTTGCGAACAACTCTTAAGCCTTGAGAGTAACCGTATGACACCTAGACCAGCAGTTTTTGTCGGCATCGACGTCGGTGCCTCCCGGACCAAAACAGCTGTCCTCGATGAAAACCGGAACCTGATCGGCCATTGTGTCGTCAAATCCGGGACGGATTTTACAGTTGCCTCCAACAGCTGCCTGGAGGCCTCTCTGGAAATGGCCGGGGTTACCTATGGCGACATCGTCAGGGCGGCCTCGACCGGATACGGCCGCAAGAATGTGAGTGTGGCCGATTTCAACCGGACCGAGATAAGCTGCCACGGTCGGGGATGTCATTATTATTTCCCGGAAGCGCTGACCATCATAGATATTGGCGGCCAGGACAACAAGATTATAAAGCTGGACCCCGACGGTCGACGCCTGTCATTTAAGATGAATCGCAAATGCGCTGCGGGGACCGGGGCTTTTTTGGAAGAAATGTCACCCCGGCTCGACATTCCCCTGGAAGAGATGAACGCTTTGGCTGAAAATTCCAAGGACATGGTGGAACTGGGCAGTTTTTGCACGGTCTTTTCCGCTACGGAAGTGCTGGAAAAAATCCGGGCCGGCAAGAAAGTAGAGGACATTGTCAAAGGCCTGTTTTACTCGGTTATCAAGCGGGTTTTAGAAATGGACGCCTTGACCGAGAAAATCGTTATGACCGGTGGGGTTGTGGCCCATAACCGGTATATTGTCGAGATGGTGAAGGAGATTACCGGTAAGCCGATCTTCATACCGGAATTTCCCCAACTTACCGGCGCCATAGGCGCCGCGCTGTACGCTGCTGAGCTGTAATCTGTCGGTGGTTGGTACAGAACAGGAGAATGAAAATGGCAGATGAAAAGAAAATAAAACTGAAAAGGCTAGAGTCGTCCAAGGTTCTGGGTAAATTCATGGCCGATTATTACTACGAATTGGACGGCGCAGCCAAATCCGGGGAGAAAAAAATTGCCTGGTGTACCAGTGTGGGACCGGCCGAAATCCTGCGGGCCATGGGATTTCTGGTTTACTTTCCGGAAACCCATTCGGCCATGCTCGGCTCCTCGCGCATGGCGACCGATTTGATACCCAAAGCCAACGCCATCGGCTACTCACCGAACATTTGCTCCTACCTTACGGCTGATGTCGGGGCTTATCTGGAAGGCGTCTCCCCGCTGGCCAACATCTTTAAGGGTATAGAAGGCCCGCCCAAACCGGACGTGCTGGTCTTCAACACCAATCAGTGCCGGGACGTTCAGGACTGGTTCAAGTTCTACGGCAAAGAGTATGATGTGCCTGTTCTGGGCGTACACTCATATGTCGGCGTCGAAGAGGTTACCGCAGACTACCTGCTGTCCATTAAAAAGCAGATGGAAAGTCTGATTCCCGGGCTCGAAGAAGTAATTGGGACCAAATTCGATATGGACCGGTTCAAAGAGACCGTGGCTACCTCCCGGGAGTGTTCCGAGTTGTGGAAAAAGGTCCTGGACTGTGCGGCTGCCAAGCCTTCGCCCCTGACCTTCTTCGATGGCACCACCCTCATGGGGGCGGCCGTGGTCGGCCGGGGTACGGAGAAGGCCAACGAGTGTTATCGTGCATTGCTGAAAGAGCTGGAAGACCGCATCGCGGCCGGCGAGGGTGCCATCGACGATGAACGCCTGCGCATCTACTGGGACGGAATGCCGGTCTGGGGACGCCTGAGCAGCCATGCCAAGCTGTTCGCCGGACTGCATACGACGGTGCTGGCCTCGACCTACTGCAACAGTTGGATCTTTTCCGCGCTCGACCCGGATGACCCATTTACCAGTATGGCCCGGGCCTATACCGAACTGTTTATCGTGCGGGGCGACCATTACAAAGAGCAGTATATCAGCAACATGCTGGATTTCTTCAATGTAGACGGCATCATCTACCACGATGCCATGACATGCCCGAACAACTCCAATTGCCGTTACGGTATGCCCCAGCGCATGGAAAAAAAGACCGGTATCCCCAGTCTGACCATTAACGGCGATTTGAATGACCTGCGGCTCATTTCCGACGAGCAAACCAAAACCAATGTCGAAGCGTTCATAGAGCAATTGGAAGAGAACCTTTAAGGAGAGCGATATGTTAGAATCCCTGTTCAGACCGAAATCGGTGGCCGTAATCGGGGCCTCTACCAAGGAGTTTTCCATTGGTAACCGGGTTATCCGCAACCTTGTTGAGTTTGATTTCAAAGGGCCTATCTACCCGATCAACCCCAAAGCGGATGAAGTCCGCGGAATCAAAGCCTATAAATCCATAATGGATGTCCCCGATGGCGTAGACGTCGTTCACATGGTCATTCCCGCCAAGTTTGTCCCCCAGGCGGGCGAGGACTGCGGCATCAAGAAGGTGAAGAACATTATCATCAACTCGGGCGGTTTTTCCGAGACCGGTCCCGAAGGTGAAGCCATTGAGAAAGATTTTTTGGCCCGGGCTAAAAAATACGGCATCCGCATCTTCGGCCCCAACTGCCAGGGAATTATCAATTCCGATCCGGACATCCGGGCCTACTGTAATTTCACTTTTACTAAGCCGGATGTCGGGTATATCTCCATCGTAGCCCTGAGCGGCGGGGTGGCCGAGGTTATTCACCAGGGTTTCTCGGAAATGGGTATCGGAACGCGCATATACGCATCTAACGGGAATGCCTGCGATGTTACCATTCCGGAAATTATTCGTTACCTGGGCGAAGATGAAGGCACCCGGGTGATCGTGACCTACGTGGAAGGTTTGCGCGATCCGGAAACTTTCATGTCGGTGGCCCGTGAAGTGGCCGCCATGAAGCCCGTTCTGGCCATGAAAGCGGGCCGCACTGCCGAAGGGGCCCAAGCGGCGGCTTCCCATACCGGCGGCTTGGCCAAAGAAGACCTGGCTACCGACCTGATCTTCAAAAAAGCCGGGATCCTGTCCTTCCGGGATGAAGGTGAACTGATCCAGACGACAGCGGCATTTGCCACCCAGCCGATCCCCAAAGGTAACCGGGTCGGGGTAATAACCAACACCGGTGGACCGGCGGTCATTGCGACCGACGTCATGGTCGGCGCAGGGTTGACCCTGCCGCCGCTAGCAGAAAAGACCGAAGCACTCCTGAAAGAGAATCTCTACCCGGAAGCTTCCGTCAGCAACCCGGTCGATGTTCTGGCCACGGGTAATGCCGCCCATTACCGGGCCTGTATGGACGCCATGATGGCAGACGACAACTATGATTGCCTCTACATCAACTTTGTGACACCGTTCTTTGTTGATACCGATAGCATTGCCAAGGAGATCGTGGCCGTCAACCAGCAGCGGATCAAACCCATTGTCTGCAACCTGATGACCGACCGTCGCCAGTGGACCGAAACGGTCAAAATACTCCAGGACGGCGGGGTCCCCTGCTTCAGTCTTCCGGGGGTCGCCGCCCGGGCCCTGCCTGCCATGGCCAGCTACAACAAGATTCGTATGAAAGAGGCTGGTGACCTGAAGACGTTTAGCGACGTTGACAAAAATAAGGCGGCGGCAATCATGCAAGAAGCGGTCTCCTCAGGCCGCAAAATGCTGGCCGCCGATGATGTCTACGGCATCCTGGATGCGTACAAGATCCCGACCGCCGGCTGGGCGGTTGTCAGCAGTCCGGAAGAGGCTGAAAAAGCCGCCGCAGACATCGGCTTTCCCGTGGTGGTCAAGGCAGACTCGGAGAGCATTATCCACAAGAGTGATATGGGCGGCGTCGCGGTAAACCTGGCGGATGGCGCGGCTGTCCGGGAAACGGTTGCGCAGATGCAGGCCAAGTTCCAGGCCGACGACCTGAAGTTTCTGGTACAGAAATTCACGCCCGGCGGCACCGAGGTCATCATGGGGGCCAAGGCCGAAGAAGGCCTGGGGCACCTGATCATGTTCGGTATGGGCGGCATCTATGTGGAGGTACTCAAGGATGTGGTCTTCAACCTGACACCGCTGACCACGGTTGAGGCCGAAGATATGCTGTCCGAAATCCGACTGGCGCCGTTGCTTGAAGGTGTACGCGGTCAAAAAGGTGTCGACCGGGTCGGACTCCAGGATGTGCTGCTGCGCCTTTCACAGCTGTTGGGCGATCTGCCGGAGATTCAGGAACTCGACCTGAATCCCACCCTGGCTTTCACAGAGAGCACCTGTGTGGTCGATGCCCGGATAAGCCTGTAGGCAGATATGCGACCTGCCGGCGGCAATACCCGGCCGCCGGCAGTCTAAAATCTGAAACCACTGGAGTAGAAAAGGGGGTCCTATGACCTGTTGGATGAACCTGGGCCAGAACCTGAAAGTCAATGCCAAAAAGTTCCCCGCCACAGTTGCCCTCAAGGACAGGTCGCGCAGTTTCACCTTTCCGCAAACCAATGAACGTGTAAACCGACTGGCGAGCAGCCTGCTTGGCCTCGGGCTCTCCAAGGGTGACCGGGTTGCGGTACTCATGGAAAACAGCATCGAAATTATCGAGCTTTACCTGGCCACCGCTAAAGCCGGATTGGTCATCGTGCCCATCAATTTCCGGCTGGTAGGCCCGGAGATATCCTATATCACCAATAACTCGGACGCCAAGGCGTTTGTTGTACACGACGAGTTTGCCGCCGAGGTGGATCGGGTCAGGACGGAACTGGTCAATATCGCGGCCGACAATTACTTTATCGTCGGCGCCCAGCGGGAGGGATATCACCCTTATGAAGACCTGATCGATGGTGGTTCAACGGCCGAACCGGAGATTGCGGTGGCGCCGGAAGACACCTGGATTCTGATCTACACCTCTGGTACGACCGGCAAACCCAAGGGTGTCATTCGCTCCCATGCGTCCCATATCGCTTTCTACCTGATCAATGCTGTGGACTTCGGCTTCAATGAACATGATATCTGTATGAATGTCATGCCGTTGTGCCATATCAACTCAACCTTCTTTACATTCATCTTCCTGTATATCGGGGCAAGCGTGTATGTCCACCAGGCCCAATCCTTCCGGCCTGAAGAAATCCTGGAAATCGTGGAAAAGGAAAAGATCACCTTTATTTCCCTGATTCCGACCCACTACAACCTGATTCTCAATGCGCCGGAAGACGCCCTGAAACGCGACGTGAGTTCCATCCGGAAACTGCTCTGCTCATCGGCCCCGGTTAGAAAGAGTATGAAAGAATGCATCATGGGGTACTTCAAGGGTGTCGAGTTGTATGAAGGCTACGGCAGCACCGAAGCCGGCATCGTGACCGTCCTGAAACCGGAATACCAGATGAAAAAACTGGGCTCCATCGGGTTTGAAACCCTCGGTACCGAGTTCGTCAAAATTCTGGATGAAAATGGCACCGAAGTTTCGGACGGCGAGGTCGGCGAGCTATATTCCCGGGGGCCTATGCTCTTTGACGAATATTACAAGTTACCCGACAAAACCGCTGAATCCTTTGTGGGCGGCTGGTTCTCGGCCGGCGATATGGCCCGGAAAGATGCCGATGGTTTTTTCGAAATCGTCGACCGCAAAGACAATATGATTATCACCGGCGGCGAAAATGTGTATCCCAGTGAAGTGGAAGAAGTGGTCGGCAGCCACCCGGACGTTTTCGACGCCGCCGTGATCGGATTGCCGGACGACAAGTGGGGCGAACGGGTCGCCGCTGTGGTTATTAAAAAGGGCGGTGCCGCCCTAGATGAAGATTCTCTGCGTACCTATTGCAAAGACAAAATGGCCGGTTATAAACGCCCCAAGGATGTAATCTTCATAGAAGCCGATGCCATGCCCAGAACCGCTACGGGAAAGATTCTACACCGGATTTTACGTGAAAAGTTTGCCTGAAAATAAGCAAGTAGGACCAAGAACACTTAGAAGCGGAGGTACAAGGTTATGTTGACGAAAGCGTTTATCCCCTATGGTGGCTATTACAGTTCTCCTTTTGCCCGCTGGCAGGGCTCCATGGCCACGGCCCATGCCATCAAACTGGCTTCGGCCACGAGCAAACGGTGGTTTGCCCAGAAAAACTGGGAACCGCTGAACATTGACTACGTATTTCTGGGAATGACCATCGGCCAGCCCCAGTGGTTCTATGGAAGCCCCTGGGCCGCAGCCCTGATCGGTGCCGAAAACAGCCCGGGCATGCTGATTACACAGGCCTGCTCCACCTCGATCACATGTGTATTCCAGGCGGCCGCCGGGGTTGATAACGGTTTATACGAGAACACCTACTGCCTGATGGCAGACCGGGCCTCAAATGGCCCGCATACCATCTGGCCCAATCCGGGTGGTCCTGGCGGTGAAGTGCTTTCTGAAAACTGGATGATGGACAACTTCAATCGCGACCCGTGGGCCAAGGGCGCCATGATCCAGACAGCTGAAAATGTCTCCCAGGAAGCCGGTGTTACCCGCGAACAGTGCGATGCCGTGGCCCTGCGGCGTTACCAGCAGTACGAAGACGCCCTGGCCGATGACCGGGCTTTCCAGAAACGCTACATGTTTCCCGTCGAAATCCAGGTGTCGCGCAAGAAAACCGTCACTGTCGAAGCCGACGAAGGCATTATGCCCACCACGGCGGATGGCCTGGCCGGGCTGCGGCCGGTAATGCCCGACGGCGTCCACACTTTCGGCGCCCAGACCCACCCGGCCGACGGCCACTGCGGCATCGCCGTAACCTCCCGGGAAAAAGCCAAAGAGCTCAGTGCCGACCCCGGAACGGAAATCCAGGTTTTATCCTATGGGTATGCCCGTGCCAAGAAGGGTTTCATGGCCATGGCCGTCGTACCGGCCGCCCAGATGGCCATGGAGAAAGCGGGTATCACTGTTGCTGATGTCAAGGTAATCAAGACGCACAATCCGTTTGCTGCCAACGACATTTACATGGCCGACCAGCTGGGAATCGATGTCAACGGTTTCAACAATTACGGCAGTTCGCTAATTTATGGCCACCCCCAGGCCCCCACAGCCGGGCGTGCCATCATTGAAGGTATCGAGGAAACAGTCATGGCCGGTGGCGGCTACTTGCTGTTTGCCGGTTGCGCAGCCGGCGATACCGGTGGTGCTCTGGTACTCAAAGTCGGTTAACGGCAACATTATAGACGTAACGAAAAGGGCTG
>Ga0126327_10000095_pt1 | contig 24645 bp, 20 predicted proteins | sample InaspJWI30metaG_FD_101392 | JGI IMG/M metagenome (GOLD analysis project Ga0126327, IMG submission 101392) | Marine gutless worms symbiont microbial communities from Oahu, Hawaii - Inanidrilus sp. 1 OAHU.JWI-30 metaG | ecosystem: Host-associated > Annelida > Digestive system > Unclassified... | reverse complement strand
CTGGAAACAAGATGTCTGTTTTACCGAACTCATGAACAACAGCTCCTCAAGATGGAACAGGATCTCTCCTGTTGATATAAGGCCTGTACTGTGGAAAACCTGGAGTTACTACGTTTGCTTGTCTGGAAACAAGATGTCTGTTTTACCGAACTCATGAACAACAGCTCCTCAAGATGGAACAGGATCTCTCCTGTTGATACAAGGCCTGTACTGCGGAAAACCTGGGGTTACTACGTTTGCTTGTCTGGAAACAAGATGTCTGTTTCACAGCACACACGAACAACAACTCCCCAAGACGAAACCGGATCTCACTTGAAGTTGGGCTTTGCCTAATACATGGACATTTATAGACACTGCAGCATACTCCCTAAGGCCACTTGGCAACAAACCACACCTACCGACCCAATGCAGTGCTGGGCACTCGAAGCATATTTGAATTACTATGTCAAGTTCTTTGTTTAAGACTAGTACTACACACGCAAAGAGAAAGTTTAAGTGTTCGTCAGCTCAGTTGTCAGGATATAATATTATATCTGTGTAATGTATTTTCATGCCGTTATATGATGATTTATCAGTGAACATGAAGGTAAGCTTAATTTTAACCAACAATGGTATTTAACAGTTGCATAGCCTTGTGTAGCAAGGATCTAAAGCAACTCTAGGTTTTATATGTGCTAAGACTATTATCTCTGGGTGTGCTGTTGGTTTCAGTTATTAGGATATTCTCAACGACATCGGTTTGAAATGGATAAAGAATGGATGAGTGTTTGCTTAATGTTAGATTGTAGGTCTCAGTTTTCTGATTACGTAGCAAGTGACGGCAAGTGAAATGCGTTTCATGTCAATATTTTCTGTAACCGTATCTATCCTGATTGCGTGTCTAAGGATAGTATTTCTTAATTTTAGGTGAACAGAATTACGAAACTGAGTTTGTAGCATTGTTGTTGATAGGGTTATTCCGTATTATTTGCATTGGTAGTGCTCAGGGTATGTTTGATTGCATCTAGCATGATAGATGCAACTAGGCTTTTGGGTAAACCCTGTATTCTAGTCTTTTAAGAAGTTGATTTGCAACCTGTAAAAGGTTATACTGGAGGGACTGGTTTAGGTGAATCTGATCCTTGGGGTGCTAGCTGTACGTGATTATAGTTTAGTTGTTTTGGATGTAGTTGATTCTACTAATACAGAGCTTTTTAAAATGGCTCGAAATGAAACAACTGGGCCGTTGTGGTTGCTAGCTAAAGAACAGACAGCAGGACGTGGGCGTCGTGGTGCGGTTTGGAAGCACAAAAAAGGAAATTTCGCCGGCAGTTTGTTGTTGATCATGCAGGATGATCTCAGCAAAATCGCAACTCTTAGCTTCGTTGCTGGATTAGCTATAATCGATGCGATTGGTGCTTGTGTAAACAATCTAGATAGTACGGCATCGATTAGTGTTGGTTTGGATATTGTCCGCTGCAAGCAAGGTGATCGGTTAGGTTTGAAGTGGCCTAATGATGTCTTGCTTGATACTAGGAAGATTGCCGGTATTCTTGTAGAAACTGAGCTGCTATCAAATGGGAAACGAGCTGTTGTTGTAGGGATTGGAGTTAATATAAAGTCTTTTCCCGATAGCCAACTTTATAATGTGGCTTCTATTGCAGCTTTTTATGGCGGGATTACGCTGGAAAGATTTTTTGTTCATCTAAGCAATTCCTGGGCCCGGCTTTTTTATTTTTGGGAACAAGGATTTTTTTATAGGATCATCAATCTGTGGCTGGATAGGGCAGTAGGTTTAGGAGGTACTGTTAGTGTTAGTACTGGCTCCGAGTGTATTACTGGAGTCTTCGAGACTGTTAACCCCGATGGTTTGTTAGTGATGAAGGCTCGTGATGAGACGTTGTGGCGTATTTCTTCCGGAGTGGCATATTTCGGTTCTGCTTGTGAATACGTGTCACACAATGGAGGACAGGTGGATCCCTGAGGTGTTGGTTTGCCAAAACGAGTCTTGTGAGTTTTTAAGATGTGAATTTTAAGGGAAAAAAATGAAAAGTAGTTGTGAGATGGATGAATTAGTTTTTCTGCCTATTGGGGGTGTTTCTGAAATAGGTATGAATTTGTCTTTGTATGGTTATGGCCCGCCAGACAAACGTAAGTGGTTAATTGTGGACTTCGGTATTACTTTTCCTTCTGTGCGGAAGCATCCAGGAGTGGATATTATTTTGCCTGATATTAGATTCCTGAAAGAGAATGTTGATGACATAGTGGGAATGGTAATTACACATGCTCATGAAGATCACTATGGCGCTTTACTATACCTCTGGCCTGAGGTTCCTGTGCCGGTCTATATGACAAAATTTTCTGCTGATTTGCTTAAGGCTAAAGCTGCTGAAGAAAGCTATGCTCCTAAAGTTGATGTACACATTTTCAGCTCCGGAGAAACTTTCTCATTGCATCCTTTCGTGATTGAAACAATCAATGTAGCGCATTCTATACCAGAAGCAGTAGCTTTGGCTATATCTACTCCACTAGGAATAGTGTTGCATACTGGGGATTGGAAAATAGACCCTACGCCCATGTTAGGGGATCCGACTAATTTTTCTCGATTGAAGTGCATTGGAGAAAAAGGAGTTTTAGCTTTGGTCTGCGATTCTACTAATGTTACAGAACCTGGTAGTTCGCCTAGTACGAAAGATCTGTATAACTGTCTCCTCAAGGTAATCAGCGAGGCCATAGGTAGAGTTGCTATCACTACTTTTGCTTCTAATGTGGAGCGTATTAAGGTTATAGCGGAGGTCACAAAGCAGGTAGGTCGAAAATTGGTTGTGCTAGGGCGTGCCATGAAGCGTATTATTAAAGTTGCTACAAAGCTTGGCATGTTGGATGGATTGCCAGAGTTTCTTGATGAAGAAGACTATCAAACCTTGCCGCGAGATAAGGTAGCGGTGCTCATGACTGGGAGTCAGGGAGAACCCTGCGCTGCGCTGTCCATGGTATCTATGGGAGCTTACAATATGGTATCGCTCGATGAAGGAGATACAGTAATCTTCTCATCTCATACGATCCCAGGGAATGAAGAAATGGTGAGCGATATTGTTAATCGTTTAGCTGTTCGCAATGTTAATGTTATCACAGACCAAGAAGTGCCGCTTATACATGTTTCTGGGCATCCTAAGCGTGATGAAATAAGAGAAATGTACGAGGTTATTAATCCGCCACTAGTAATCCCTGTGCATGGGGAACAGTCACATATCAAGTTGCATGCCGAATTCGCTAAAAAATGCGGAGTTGCTGATGTACTGCGATGCAGCAACGGCGTTATAGCAAAACTAGCTCCTGGCAAACCTAAGTTTATTGAAAAGCTGGAGCTTGGACGAATTTACAAGGATGGTAGATTACTGATCCATTCCGAAGATTCATGTATCATCGAGAGGCAGAGGCTATCTCTTTGTGGTGTGGTTGTTGTTTCTGTTGTTCTCAGTCGTAAGGGGTATCTACTTGTTGCTCCTGATGTTGTTCTTGTGGGGGTACCTTCCAAAGATGTGAATGGCGAGTGTTTTAAGGAAGTTTGCATCGATACGGTAGTCTCTACGGTTGATAGTTTGCATTTGTCGCAGTGCAAGAAAAATGGTGGGATTTCTTCCGCGATAGAAAAAGCAGTCAAGTCGGAAATACGCAACCGTTGGGGGAAACGACCCATGGTGCAAGTAATGGTGTTGGTAGTGTAGTTTTATGTGATGGGTTGTTAGTGTAATGTCGGAAATACGCAACCGTTGGGGGAAACGACCCATGGTGCAAGTAATGGTATCGGTAGTGTAGTTTTATGTGATGGGTTGTTTGGTGTGATGTCGGAAATACGCCCCCGTTTGGGGGAAACGACCCATGGTGCAAGTAATGGTATCGGTTAGTGTAGTTTGATGTGATGGGTTGTTAGTGTGATGTCGCCTGTAAACGTACTAACTGGAGCTCGATTGCGGCACCTTGTTCTCAGTAGGTTTCGTTCTTATGACAGTATGGATCTTACTAGCAGTGGTTGTCATGTTGTGCTTGTTGGGGGGAATGGTGCAGGCAAGACTAATTTACTAGAAGCAATCTCTATGTTGGCGCCAGGTCGTGGTCTACGTCAGGCAAAATTAGAAGAAATGGTCTATCGGGCTAATTGTAAATCATCTCAGGACCATCGCTTCGGTTATCATAACGGGTGGCGGGTATCTGCGATGATAGCGTCGGGTGATGCAGGTTTAGGAGGTAATACGGATACTAAAATTGGTGTCGCCTTGGAAACAACTGAGGGCCGTCAAAAACACCGTGAGATCAAGGTTAATGGAGCAAGCGTATCTAATGCGATAGTCCTGGTAGAGTATATAACACTGCTGTGGTTGACCCCAGCTATGGATAGTTTGTTTTTAGGGCCAGCGAGTGAACGTAGGCGTTTCCTCAATCGTCTTGTAATGTTGCTGGACAGCTCTTATGGCGCGCGCGTTCTAGCTTACGAAAAAGTAATGCGTCATCGCAATCGTTTGTTGCGGGAAGGAAGATATGACAGTGCGTGGCTATCAGCCTTAGAAGTTCAGATGAGTGAGTTAGGGGCTCTAATCGCTCAATACCGTGTAGAAGCAATTCAGCGTTTGATGACCTTGATTGCAGAATGTCATGAGGAGGAAATGATTTTTCCTCCTGTTCATTTAAGTCTAGCTGGGGAGTTGGAAATTGCCATTTCAGATGGAGTATCTTTATCAAGGGTTATTGAAGATTATCAATCTAGTTTGGAAAATATGCGTTGTGAAGATAGGGCCGCTGGTCGAACATTATATGGGCCTCATCTTACTGATTTGCGGGTTACTTATGGGAGTAAGAATATGCCTGCCAAACTTTCTTCTACAGGAGAACAAAAGGCTATGCTTATAGGTTTGATCTTGGCACAAGCGCGTTTTGTCTCTGTGAAGAAAAAATCTCCTCCTGTGCTTTTATTGGATGAGGTAACTGCGCATTTGGATGGCAAGTATAGAGATGAACTTTTTAAGATCATCAATTCTATAGGAGGCCAATGTTGGATGACAGGTACAGAGGCATCTATGTTCAAGTCTATATCTGATCAGGCCGATATTATTATCCTCGAGCCAGGATCTGAAAGCAGTTCTTATTCAGTTTAAATAGTTTTCTTTAACCTGAATGCTGTGAGTGTTTACTATACCTAGTTAAAATAGTCAGACTCTGCTAAAGAGAGGCTCGAGAACTTATTTTCATAGGCGTGGGCCCTACTCTATCGAATGATAGTTTTTTTGGTGCTGATCTAGTCCATTCGAATAGCCTTCATTTTTTGTGATGATACCGTCTATTTATCAATATATGCAAGTTTTTAGTGTGAGACCGTTATATCGAGTATGTGTCGGTTTGATATTTCCTGTTTTTTTTCGTTTCTATATTTGCATTTTTGTTCTACGGGCAATTACATGTTGCGTCATTAACATTACTGTTTATGGCCTACTATGCAGGATAATACATCGGGTTTTATCATCTTCCGACTTTTTGAAACTGTATCTTGGGATGTAGAAAGTTTATGAAGAAACTGGAAAGTACCCCATCAGCTTGTCTGCAGCGAGTTTTTTGCATTCCTCATACACGTCCTTTTTTTCCCGTGTTGGTGCGTGCTCTAATATCTGGGCAACTTGTGCCTGGTTTTTGCGGTGAAAATGTAACTGATTTAGCTTCAATAAAAATATTCCTTCCGAACAGGACTGCTGTACATGATATGCAAAAGGTCCTTCTCAACGTTATGGGAGAAAAGAAATCTACTGAATTGCCTCTTATTTTGCCGATTGGAGAAATGGATGAAGTTCGCGCAATTACAGTCTCTAAACAACCAGATAATCGCATTGCGGATCTGAGTAAGTATCTTGTTGTAACGAAGGCCATTTTAGCATGGATGGCCTCTTCCTCTCTGGATACTTGTTGCAGTGCTAATACTGTAGATTCTGTAATAGAGGTTATGTATTTGGCTAAAAGCTTCATGGAATTGCTAGACCAACTGGAACTAGAAGACATCGATTTACACCAACTGATCAGTTTATGTGCTACTGAATACCACTATCAATTAGGACCTACGTTGCCTGTGCTAAAGATTGTTGCAGAGCAATTGTCAAAACTACTTACGGCGAAAAAAAGCAAATTTGCTAACAGCTATTGCTTAATACGACAAGAACTTTTCGAGATACGTGATAATCCACCTGATACCCCTGTGATTGTTGCTGGTTCACTGAGTACAGTCTCTACTAGCCTGGCGTTAATGAAAGCTGTTCTTGGTCTGAAAAGAGGGGTTGTTGTGTTACCAGGTCTTGATTCAGTAATGGATACGAAAATACGGAAGTCTGCTGTAAATTCTGAGGCAAGAGCAGAAACTCACCCACAGTATAATTTAGATGTGATCCTCGAGTATTTGAACGTAAACCGTACTCAAATTCAAAATTTAGCCATAGAAAATAACCCAAATATGGTTGCTAGAGCACATATGGTAAGTGAGGTTATGTCCCCTGCTTTACGTGTTGGATCATGGTCTAATTTGCAATTTAAGCATAATGCAGTGCATGGATTGTGTCTTATTGAGGCTAAAAATGAAATAGAGGAGGCCTTAAGTATTGCTTGCATTTTGAGAGAAAGTGTAAAACAGAAAAAAACAGCGGCTTTGATTACCAACAATAGACGATTAGTACGTTTAGTAACTCTTGAAATGCATCGTTTTGGTTTGTGCTTGAATGACTCCATTGGGATCCCTCTTTCCGCAACTTTACCCGCGGTTCTTGCTCGGTTATTGGTTAAAGTGACGTTAGGACGACATAATGTCTTCGATGTAGCGAATTTTTTGCGTCACCCAATGGTAAGATTTGGTTTTTCTGAATCCGCGATTGTTTGTGTTATTAAGGCCATAGATCTACTAGTTTTGAGGAGTGAATGTCCTCTATCAGATATGTCCTACCTTGTTCTAGCATTCAACAATGTTGTAGCTAAACAGCAGAGATGTAATGATGACTGGGACGTAGATGAAACTAAGATTGAGCTGACAAAAAAAATTCTTGCTCGTTTAACGGTGGTTCTAGAGCCGTTGATGGCTTTGCGTGGGCAAAGCGTAGTTAAATTTAGCGAGTATTTGCGAGCTCACTACATAGCTCTCATGGAAGTAGTACAGCCTAGTATAAACGAAGACATAGTCTGTGCTGAGTACTGGTCGCAATTGAACTCGGTTATGCTGGATCTTACTAATCTAGCTTGCGACGAAATGTTAGATAGCGTAGTGGATCCTGAAACTTATATCAGGATACTGATGTCGCTTCTTGATAGATACACAGCTTATAATGCTTTAGATTGCAACAAACAGTCATTACTTCACGTCTGGGATCCGTTAGATGCGCGCCTGCGAGATGTTGATCGGGTAATTTTAGGATCTTTTATTGAAGGTGTTTGGCCGAAAGCGAGAGCATTAGACGCTTGGATACCTAAACAGATGAGAAGTGATATTGGTCTTATTTCTCATGATAGATTTATTGGATTTACGGCTCACGATTTTTCCAGAGGACTGCTTAGTGCACCAGAAGTTTTTCTAACTAGATCCCTTAAAGTCAATCATGTTCCAACAGTTGCTTCCAGGTGGCTACAAAGACTGCAATTAGTGTTAGCTCCTGAACAAGTAACAAAACTGAAACAAAGAGGAGAAAAATATCTCTCTTTGGCACGTGCTGTAGCTCATGTTGATATAAAAATGGAGGATCCTATAGCAAGACCATATCCTGTCCCTCCTTTGCAGTTAAGACCAAAAACACTATCGGTTATGGATATAAACACTTGGATCAAGGACCCATATGTTCTTTATGCTAAGCGTATTTTAAAGCTTAAAAAGCTAAGGCCGATTGGCAGAGTGCCAGGGAAGTCTGAAATTGATCGTATAGTTTGTAAAACAGTTAATAGATACATAGGAGAAATTACCACTGACTCATCGGTATATCGAAGATCTTGCGATCATAATGCAAGATATCATGAAATAGTGAATGAGGAACTTGAATGTGTTAGTGCATTTCCAGCTGTCGCTATTTTAGGTAAGGCTAGATTGTTTAGTATCGGCAATTGGTTTCTTAACAAAGAAGCAGCTAGATATGATCACTTTGAAAGTTTAGCTAAGCAGCTTAGTGGGTCTTTGTCGTTACCCGGTGTAAATTTTTGTATAACGGGACATGTAGATCAGATTGGCGTTTTGTCAAACGATAGCTTTGTCATTGTAAATTATGGGATAAAATCCTTGTCATCTGTCAGGACAAGGGATCTGTTATCTCACCCAATGATGTTGTTGGCTATGATGGTAAGATTTGGGGCTTTTGGGGATGAATATATCAAGCGGGCGGCATCTGAGATTGTGTATGTCCAGTTGGCCAGAGGGGATCAGAAGCGCATTTGTTTGAATTTGTCAGAGGATATAGAAAGTTTGTTGCATGAGGTATACACTGGATTGCTGGCACTAGTACGTACCTATTCAAATCCTGAACAGGGCTATTTGTCGCAAGCTCATCTTTCTTGGAAAGACGGTTTGGATGGAGATTATGATCATCTTGCGAGGGTGGGAGAATGGGCAATGGATATCAAGGTAATGGGGTGAAAACTATCTTTCATGAAAGAGTGATTGTTTTGAACACATTTGAATATGTTTGTTGTATTTGTTACTGCTAAGACTTGTAGAGTATAGTGACTCGTCCTATGTCATGGTTGGCTCTGGATGGTGTCTCTTGGAGAGGTGGCCGAGTGGTTTAAGGCGCACGCCTGGAACGCGTGTATAGTAATTCTATCGAGGGTTCGAATCCCTTCCTCTCCGCTGAATTATGTATTCTGTTAATAAGGACGCTGATGTATGAATGGCCATGCTGTTAGCTATAATTCTGAGGAGATGGCTCGGAAATTGGAATTGCCGGCGTATGTTTTGCGCTTATGGGAGACTTATTTCGAGCAGCTTGGTTTTTTCGAAGTATTAGAAGCTGATCGCTGTTATCATGATGGTGATGTTGTTTTTTTGAAGGGGATCAAACATCTATTATACGGCGAAGGTTATACTGTGCGTGAAGTGCAGGATATCTTAGGTGAGCGAGGAGCTAATTATGTGATGATGCTTGGGCGTGATGCTGATCTATGCATAGATGAAACTGAATCAGCATATGGAGAACTCATGGACATGTTTTCTCATAGTGAGATGGAGTTCTCTGGTGAGTTTGAGGGCCTAGATAAAGATGAGGGAAAAGTTGAACTACATGAATGTATTCCCACCAGTAATTTATCTGATTCTGGGAAGATAGTGTCTGGAGATGTCGAGCTATCATATGGTATTATGAATGGGGTTGATGGTGATTGTTCGTCCTCGAAACTGTCCGATTCAATATCGGATGCAGCGGGAACTAAAGTACTTGAATGTGATGATCAGTGTATTACTGATGATTGTGAGATGGTGTCTAAATTGTCCTCTAGTGAGGTGAAATTATTGCAGTCTATCATGGTTGAGCTGCTAAAAAGCAAACGCATGTTAGATCAGGCCTACTAGTTGCTGTTATCTATATGATCTGAATGATCGATCTGACGAGATTAATACTTTTACGTGTATGATATGCCTGCGCTCTTTATTCTGGATAGGTGTTTTGAAGGATCCCAATAGCTTTCTGGAATTGCTGGGATGTTTGGTATGTTATGGTGATGTGGCCAGAGGCTTCGCTAGAAGGTTTGATCGTTACCTTTAGCCCGGATTTTATGAGGATCAACTTCTCAAGCTCTAGGTTCTTAATATCTTTTTCTTTATATGTAATTTTTCTATGTAGAGTCTTGTTTTTGTTGCAACTAACCAAAGTTTCGGTGTCGCGAACAGATAGATGGTTGTTTATTATATTCTCTGCTAGTTCTTCAGGGTTCTGAGTTGATAATAGTATTCGTGCGTGACCAGCTGTGAGCCGTCTACACTGAAGGTGTGTTTTGACGTTTTCCGGCAAATTTAGGAGCCTAAGTGTATTTGCTATATGACTGCGACTTTTCCCAATTATGTTAGCCAAGGCTTCTTGGGTATGGGAGAAAGACCTTATCAGTTGTTGATATCCAAGGGCTTCTTCTATTGGATTAAGATCTGCTCGTTGAACATTTTCTATAATTGCTAATTCGAGAGTTTCTTTATTTGTGGCATTACGTACAATTGCCGGGATTTTTTTTAGCCCCAAACTTTTAGCTGCGCGCCATCTGCGTTCTCCTGCGATAATTTCGAAAATAGAAATTTCTCCAATTATTGGCCGGACTATAATAGGTTGTATTATCCCTCGTTCTTTAATAGAAGCTGCTAGGCCACATATTTCGTCTTCTGTGAAATTAGCTCGTGGATTGCTTGAGTTGGGACGCAACTGTGTTACAAAGACGTCGTCTATACTTTCCTTTCTGTCATGGGTCTCAGTTTTTTCTTCGCCTCCTATTAAGGCACGTAAACCACGACCAAGACGTTGCCTGCCGATCCCCATTTAATCTCTTTCTTAATATTTGTCCTTGAAGTAGTTATAATGAGCTCATGGCGTTACGAATAGCAGCCGCCTGAACTTGCAGTATTGATGTTTCCACAACTGTGACAGGTCTTTTGCGAATCTGTCTCCCAGTTTTTCTTGGTAAAACGTGAAAATGCAAATGGAATATTTCTTGCCCTCCGGCTGTTTCATTGAACTGCTGAATTGTTATCCCATCTGCTTGAAAAGCGTGCATGGTTGCACGCGCAATTCGTTGGATTGTCAGAATCATCCCGGTCAGAGCCTCGGCCGGGCAATCTAAAATATTCCTGGTTGGAGTCTTAGAGATTACAAGAACGTGGCCGTCAACTAGGGGCATGATATCCATGAAAGCTAGACTAAATGCATCCTCGTATACTTTGCAGCACGGCAATTTTTGTTTTAAAATTTTTGCGAACGTATTTTGTGGATCGTATGCTGCACTCATATATCCTCCAAGAGCTTAAATATTTGTGGCATTACTATCAATAGATATGCTGGCGGGCAACACTAAATCTGTTAGGGAACGTTTTTGTATGCATGAAAATATCACATGCAGGAAAATTTGGTTTTTATGGAATTCTGTTTTTTGTGAGTTCCCTACAGCCTTTCACAGAATTTAATTTATTTGTTGCGGCTTTCCTGGTTATTGAACATGGGGGCTTTTCGTTGATAGCGTGAAAGCGTATGTATATTGCTTGTGGCATTTAATGTTCTTGGGTATGTTTCATGTTGTGTTTCACGTGAAACAATTAATACGGGTTCTGTCCCTAGCTAATTTGTGCAACCGAAGTTGATAGTTGAGAATAGTGGCATGGCAGTTACTGAAACCAAATTGTACGCTGATAAGACAAAAGAAATCGGGTTGACACCTGTTATGCAGCAGTATGTTGAGCTTAAAAGTGCCAATCCCGGTAGTTTGTTGTTTTTTAGAATGGGGGATTTCTACGAGCTGTTCTTCGATGATGCTAAAGATGCAAGTCGTGCATTGGGCATAGTGCTTACATCCAGAGGCAAGTACTTGGGAAAAGAAATACCAATGTGTGGAGTGCCTGTGTCTCGGGCTGATGAATATCTTAATCGTCTCATACAAATGGGGCATATTGTAGCTGTTGTTGAGCAGCTGGAAGATCCTGAAGAGGCCAGGAAAAGAGGCGCTAAAGCTATCGTAAAACGTGATGTTGTTCGCTTGATTACACCTGGAACCATAACAGAAGACATCCTTCTTGATGCCGGGCGAGCAAATTACCTTTTATCAATAGTCCGTTGGAATGTCTCTGTGAATGCAGTAGCTACTTACGGCTTGGCTTGGGTTGATCTGTCTACAGGAATCTTTAGGGTTTCTGAAGTTGGGGCGGATCGTCTGATGTCCGAATTGGTTCGTGTTGATCCAGTGGAGATTATATTGCCGGATTACTTGTTTGAAGATCAGAAATATCAGCAAGGTATTATTCAACATATTAAGGCTTCTATTGTCCCGCTTCCCGCGAAAATGTTTAGTTCTAGCGACGTAAAACAGCGACTAATACACTGGTATGGACTTGAAAATCAGCAAGAGATAAACAGCCTTACATTTGCAGAACAAGCTGCGGTCTCGGGTGTTCTTGCTTATGTAGAGCGTACACAGTTTGATACTAAAGCACGGCTGGAGATACCTAAAAGAGATCAATATGAAAAAATCATGCTAATGGATGCTTTCACTAGGTCAAGTTTAGAATTGGTGAAGACACAAAGTGGAGAGCGGATAGGAAGCCTTGTTAATATAATAGACAGAACGGTTACTTCTCTAGGTCGTCGTTTGCTTGTTGAGCGCCTTTCTAGTCCCTCTACCGATCTTACTACGATTCAAAACCGTTTGGATTCTGTAAGTAGGTTATATGGTGATCGTGATTTGTGCGATGCGTTGCGCGACATGCTGAGAGATGCTCCTGATATTTTGCGTTCATTGAGCAGGTTGGGTTTAGATAGAGCAGGACCACGTGATTTAGCTGCGATTCGAGATAGTTTAGATGTAGCTAAAAGAACAGCAGCTCTATTGGATCAGTTTTCCGATTTGCCGAACGAAATGCGAATGGTGCATATGGCATGTAATAGTGCGCCTGAAGGTCTGTATGACACGCTGAAAAGCGCATTGTGTAGTACACTCCCACAGCATAAACGCGATGGAGGGTTTATTGCAGAAGGATACAACGAAGTACTTGATAAGAATAGAGAATTATCAAGTGATTTCCATCGTCATATTGTTAGTCTCGAGCATAAGTATATAACTGCTACGAGTATAAAGTCGCTTAAGATAAGGCGAAATAATATCCTTGGGTTTTTTATTGAAGTTTCTCCACAACAAGGGGAAAAGTTATTAGCTGCTCAGGTTTTTGGTAATTTCATACATCGCCAAAGTCTTGTGAGTGCCATGCGTTTTACTACAGAAGAGCTTTTTAAGCTGGACAGTCAAATTAATATAGCTAGAGAACAAGTATTAGCCCAGGAATTGGAACTGTTCGGTGAACTTTCGGTCAAGGTGTTGCTTGAAGAAAACTCGATGAGATTACTCGCTGAAGCGCTGGCAACAATCGATGTATCAGCGGGATTGGCGAATTTAGCGTGTACTGAGCTATGGTGTCAGCCGGTAGTTGAGGATTCATTGGTTTTAAAAATTGAATCAGGGCGACATCCTATTGTGGAGAAATCTCTAAAAGTTGCGAATGATAATCCCTTTATTGCTAACAATTGTGATATCTCTCCCGTTGATGATGTGTATGGGCGTTTAATTATTCTCACTGGTCCAAATATGGGAGGAAAATCCACGTGGTTAAGACAGAACGCCTTGATTGTTTTATTGGCTCAGATGGGTTCTTTTGTTCCTGCTGCTTCGGCCACTATTGGTATAGTTGATAGATTATTTTCTAGAGTTGGGGCAACTGATGATTTATCTCGTGGGTGTTCTACTTTCATGTTGGAAATGCTTGAAACATCGGCTATTCTGAGGCAGGCTACTTCTAAGTCTTTAGTTGTTTTTGATGAGATTGGCCGAGGAACTTCTACGTTTGATGGATTGGCAATTGCGTGGGGAGTTGTTGAATATCTAATAGAGGTAAGTCAGTGTAGAGCGATATTTGCCACCCATTATCATGAGCTGACCATTCTGTCAGACCAATTGCCTCGGGTTGAAAATCATACTGTCAAGGTAAAGGAATGGAAAAATGAGGTTACCTTTTTGCGCGAAGTTGTGCCTGGAATAGCAAGTCGATCGTACGGTATTCATGTAGCGCAATTCGCTGGGTTGCCGGATGTTGTGATTAAAAGGGCGCAGGGTATTTTAAAAATGTTAGAGACAAGCAGGCCTGTTCCACTTCAAGTGTGTGCGAAAGATGAGGATATGGAAGAAGTTAATTCTGCCGACGACTTGCCCGATGGGTGTCTTCAGGTGATAGAAAACTTGGAGAGTATAGTTCCAGATACTCTGACCCCTCGTGAAGCCTTGGAATCTTTATATTTTCTCAAAAGTTTGTTAAACCACAGGGTGGCTGCACAAGATAATTTAAACTAGGACTATAGGGATGAATTTAGTGCCACGTCGGGGCATTGACGTTGGTTGTGGCTTTGGGGTATTGAGAGCGGCGGATTAGCCATGTAGTTTATAGTCTAATTTACGATAGCGTGTTTGCTTGAAGTGCAGTTGCAATGATATGAAAATCTTGTTGATTTGTGTTTTTGTTGGTCGGTTCCGTTGTTTTTAATTTTCGCTTGATGCTTTAATTGCTAGGTGGCTAGGGATCTGATTTGTTTAAACTGTGTATATCTATTGTTTGCGAATTGTTTGTGAGAATTTGAATTCGTGAATATTCCTTTGATTTGTCAGGATGGTGGTGTATTTTTGACTTTTGATTTAGGCTGGCTTAAATCAAATGGGGTTCGCACGTTCTTTGTAGTTAGGTGTGCGTAGTGTGCAGATGCTGTGTGTCTGCTTGAACAGTAGTAGTGTTTTGCATTATCTGGAGAAGGTGTGTTGGTTTTCTTGGACAAGATTTTTTCTTTCTGTACAAGGCCGCTGGGTTTGTCTGTTTGTGCTGTGATCTTTGTTTATCGATATTTCGTTTCTGGGCTTCTTGGTAATAATTGCCGTTATATCCCGAGTTGTTCGGAATATACTAGTGATGCAATTATAAGGCATGGTCTTTGGGCTGGGTTTTGGATGGGAATGTGTCGATTTGTTTCTTGTAATCCCTATGGGAATTATGGTTTTAGTCCTGTTCCAAATGAGTTGCCTGAAGATGCTTGTTGGTGGAAACCATGGAAATACTATAAGAGGATTTCGTGATGAAATTAAATGAGTGTTCTAAGCTGGGGAAATGTATATTATCGTTGTTTTTAGCAGTTGTGTTGTTCCTGGGAACTGTAATGCCTGTCTGGGCTGTTAATAGTAGTGGTGATCCTAAGCACTGTAGAGAGGTAAGGTTTGCTGATCCAGGCTGGAGTGACGTTACTGGTAAGACAGCTATTGCATCTCGTATACTTAGTGGGCTTGGGTATAGACCGGTATCTATTATGGTGTCTTTGCACGTTTCCTACTTATCGTTAAAGAACGGTGACGTAGATGTTTTTCTTGGTGGTTGGCTGCCAGCACAAAAGAGTATTTTTGAGCCACTTGTTAAGGCTGGGTCTATTGAGAAATTAGGGATCAACTTACCTGATGCTATGTATAGTTTAGGTGTTATGGACTATACGTATGAAAAAGGACTTCGACATTTTAAAGATATTGCCACTTTTAGAAAAGAGTTAAATAACAAAATATACGGGCTTGCTCCCGGTGGGGATGGGAATGAGATATTGGGGGCTATGATTCGTGAAAATCGTTTTAATTTAAGGGGGTTTAAGCTAATAGCTTCTTCAGAGCAGGCTATGCTAGCTGCAGTGGATAAGCTCGCAAAAAAGCGTGAGGATATTGTATTTTTGGCTTGGGCTCCGCATCCAATGAACAGAAAGCATCCTATTAAATATCTTAGTGGTGGTGAATTGCCCACAGGTGCATTTGGAATAGCTGAAGTATACACCGTGTCACGTGCAGGATATTCTGCTGAATGCAAAAATGTTGCCAAGTTCTTGTCCGCTCTTAAATTTACTCTGCCAATGGAAGAAGAGCTCATGGGGCTGATTATGGATGGGATGCATCCAATGAAGGCTGCTGCTGACTGGGTGCGTAAGAATCAGGACGTTTGGCATGTTTGGCTGAATGATGTTACTGATTTTTATGGGGGCTCTGGTTTATTGGCGGTGGAGAATGATTTGCGGTCATGATGTGTAATTTTGCTATGTTTGGCAACAGCATGAGTCTTTAGTGATGCTACGCAGAGGTTTACTATGGAGTGGGTTGTATGACATACAGTAGTGCGTTAGGTGAGAGATTAGAGCTTTTCTTCTGGTTTCTTCAGGGGAATATAGGGTTTGAGCGATTCTCATATAATATTAAAATGATCATCGACAGTACTTCTGAGCTGTTGTTGCTAGCTCCAATTACGGTTGTAGTGCTTTTTATTTCTGGATTGAGTTGGTGGTTGCATAGACGTTTGCATCTTACATCCGTTGTGTTTGGTTCCTTGTTTTTGATAGCCAATTTGGGGCTTTGGCGAGAGACTATGCAGACGTTGACTATTATTATTTATGCTAGTTTAATGTCGATGCTCATTGGTGTTCCTATTGGTGTTATAGTTGGTCATCGCCCGTGGTTAAATAAGATGCTTTCGCCGGTGCTGGATCTTATGCAAACGTTGCCGTCGTTTATTTATTTGATCCCTACCCTTGTTTTATTTGGTCTTGGGAGTGTTCCAGCTTTGATATCGACTGTAATATTCTCTATGCCTTCGCTCATACGGTTTACGCAGGTTGGGATTTCTACTGTTCCAGCTTTGTTTGTAGAAGTTGGAAAATCGTTCGGTGCCACTAAGTGGCAGTTGTTCTGGAAAGTTGAGATGCCTCACGCATTACCATCTATTATGGCAGGTGTTAATCAGTGTGTGATGCTGAGTTTGTCTATGGTTGTGATATCTGCCATAGTTGGTGCTGGTGGTCTTGGAACACCGGTGTTCAGGGCTCTGAACACTGTCAATATTCCTCTCGGGTTTGAAGCTGGAATAGCAGTTGTGTTGCTCTCCCTGGTACTTGATCGTTTAACAAGAGTGCCAAAGGCTGGATTTGGGAGGTGTAGATATTAGTGAATGATAGTTGCCGACATGTAATTACTATTTCAAATGTTGATATCGTTTTTGGTAAGGTTAAAGCTACTAGACAGGCGCTAGCTCTTCTAGATAAGGGAATGGATCGTGATGCTATTTTGGCGTCTACGAATGCTGTACTTGGGGTGGCGGGTGCGAACCTCACCGTTAATGCTGGTGAGATTTGTGTACTTATGGGTTTGTCTGGGTCTGGTAAATCGACACTTTTACGCGCTGTTAATGGATTAAGCCGTGTTACTAGGGGAGCTGTGCTGTTAGAGTATAATGGCAAGGTAGTTGATGTAGCCAAGTGCAGTTCTCTTGTAATGAAAAAGATTAGGCAACGTCATGTAGCCATGGTTTTTCAGCAAGTTGCGTTGTTTCCTTGGAGAACTGTGAGAGAGAATGTTGGCTTTGGATTAGAAATAGGTTCCATTCCCTATTCTGAGTGTAGGCGTGTTGTAGATGAAAAGTTGGAATTAGTAGGTTTATCTCAGTGGGGAGATAAGCTAGTCGGTGAGCTTTCCGGAGGAATGCAACAGCGTGTTGGGTTGTCACGTGCTCTGGCAACGAATGCTGAAATCTTGTTGATGGACGAGCCGTTTTCTGCGTTAGACCCTTTGATGCGTAATAAGCTGCAGGACGCGTTACTTGAATTACAAGCAAAATTACGAAAAACAATTCTTTTTGTTAGTCATGATTTAGATGAGGCCCTTAAATTAGGATCTCATATTGCTGTCATGGATGGAGGAAAGATAGTCCAAGACGGGACACCAGAGGAAATAGTTGTTTCTCCAGCAAATGGCTATGTTCGTGATTTTGTATCTCGCGTTAATCCGTTGTCCGTATTTACGGCTTGCAAGGTCATGCGTGGCTCCAATGAGCTTAAATCTACGGGAGACGGCTGGAAATGGCTGGAAGATGGCATGGTGACGAGTTTGAAGGTTGACGATAATGGTTTTATCGTTGCTTGTAAGAGTCATGATCGGCCTGTGAAACATCTTCTGTGTGATGATTCTGAGTCGCGAGATTGGTGTACTGAATCTCGTGATGTAGTTTTTATAGTGAGTGCTATGTCGTCGTTACGATTCGTGCTAACGTTGATGCAGCATAATTTGGCTTCGGTTGCAGTGGTGGATGATGATCATAGATTCATTGGGGCAGTTACTGTAAATGATGTTATGACGGCTGTGCTGAAGCGCTGAATCTTACTTGAGTGAGTTGTGTTTGTATATTGTTATAAGCGATGAGTAGTTTACGTTTTTGTGGCCCTAGAGTATTTGTCTTGGAAAAGTAATGTGTTATGTGCGGAGTTATATCTCGTTGAAGCTAGAATATCCTGTTCGCAGGTGTATGTCGGAAACCTGTTGTCGTGTGCAGTTTGGTGTGTGCTTAATATAAAGGTAATCGTCTTTCCGACTTTTGATTGTTAATCTGCTAATTGGAGTTCTGTTACAAAGTTGAGTATATCTAGTAGCTGGTTCTTGCTATACCGATGAACTAAGAATATGATTCTGTCGGTTGCTGTTGCTAGCGTCAAGTTGACGCCGTGTAGTCTTTATGTTCTGGCTGCGTGTTTTTTTTGTTTTGGCGTTGGCTTCTCTTAGGATTTATGAGATCTTACGTTGCGTTATGAGGGATATTAGAATACATGCCCATTCCTAGTTTTGATTTGCAAGTTCTCCTTAAAGCTGGTGTTCATTTTGGGCACCCAAAGCACCGTTGGAATCCTAAAATGGAAACTTTCCTCTTTGGTGTGCGTGGTGGAATGCGTATTATTGATTTATCTCAGACTGTGCTTTTGCTGCGTAAAGCTTTGGAATTTGTCTCTGATGTTACAGCTCGCAGAGGTCGTTTGTTGATTGTTGGGACGAAGCGTCAAGCACAGGCTCCGGTTGCCGAGGCAGCCACGCGTTCTGCGCAGTACTATGTGAATAACCGTTGGTTAGGAGGAATGCTGACCAACTGGAATACTATATCGGTATCTATCAATCGACTTTGTGAGGTGGAAAAGACGTTAGCCTCTGAGGAAGCAAAATCTCTTACTAAAAAAGAGCGTTTACTTCTTGATTTGAAACGGCGGAAGCTCGACCGTGATCTTGGTGGGATAAGGGAAATGGCTGCTGTTCCGGACCTTATATTTGTTATTGATACGAACCGCGAGGCCATTGCTGTAAAGGAGGCTCGTTGTTTAGGGGTCCCTGTGGCGGCTATATTGGATTCGAATAGTGATCCTGATGGTATCGCATATCCGATACCGGGGAATGATGATTCTAGTAGAGCTATTAAGCTCTACATGGATTTGCTAGCTGGTGCGGCTCTTGATGGTTTGGAGAAAGCTGATGATACTGGATTTATGAATAAAGGTGTTTCAGTTAGAGATTTTGCTAAATCCGATGGTGGAGCTATACATGAAACTAGTAGTAAGCCGGAAGGTGATAGTAAGCAGGAATCTAAAGCTGAGGCTAAGGAGGATGTTGGTGCTTCTGTAGGTAATGCTGCTGACGAAGTGTAGGTAATGCTGCTACTTTGAGATTTGTTTGCGTTTGTATTGTGTGTTAGGATGGATCTTATGAGCGTTGTTGTTTCCGCTGAAGATGTCCGGAAATTGCGAGCAAAGACTGGGTCGGGTATACTAGATTGCAAGCATGCTCTTGTCGAGTCCGGTGGGGATATGGTGCTCGCTATAGATTGGCTTCGCAAGAAGGGGCTGGCTAAGGCAGGAATGAAAGCCGGTCGTGCTGTGTTTGATGGTCTTGTAGGGGTATCTGTGAGCGGCTTAGCTGGTGCACTTGTAGAGGTTAATTCTGAGACAGACTTTGTGGCTAGGAATGCCGTATTTGGGGATTTAGCAAGGAATTTATCTAATCTATCCCTATCTGTTAATGGGTCTATTGAGCGTTTGTTGGAGATGCCATATCCCAACACGGATCGCACGGTATCAGAACATATAAGCGATACGATAGCAATGATGGGTGAAAGTATCCGGTTGCGTCGTACTGAATGTATTTCTGTTGGTTCTGGGGTAATTGCTCAGTATGTGCATAATTCTGTTTCTCAAGGCGTTGGCCGTATTGGTGTGCTTGTTGCTGTTGAGTCGTTTGGGGATCAAGAGCAGTTGGCTATTTTGGGGCATAAATTAGCTATGCATGTGGCTGGGCATGACCCTGCACCGCTTGTTGTGCATGTTGAGGATACAGATAAAGAGAGTTTGCGTCGTGGATGTGATCCTTATGTTGCACAGAAGATTACGCAAGTTAAAAAGTCAGAGGTTATAGAGCCGAGGAGTTTCTACGAAGACGTAGTGTTGCTGTCGCAAAAGTTTATATTTGATCCTGGCGTTACGGTTGGTGGGGAGATTGAGAGAGTTGCTAGGGAGCTTGGCTGTTCTGTTACAGTCAAATCGTTCATACGTTATCTTGTTGGGGAAGATTTGGATGTGAAATCGTAGTTGTTGCTATGTCGACAATGTTATTGCTGAGCCTCTTGTGGAGACTTTGATGATTAAGAGAGTTTTGTGTGTGTAGAGCATTTGTTTTTGTTTGAAACACTGCTGTTATTTCGTTGGGGTTATGGTTTTTTATGCTGGGTGTGGAGTAATGATAGTAGAGCGGCGTTCTAGTTATGAGTATGAGGACTTATTAGCCTGTGGGCGAGGGGATTTGTTTGGTCCTGAAGTTGCTCGTCTTCCCCTTCCTCCTATGTTGATGTTTGATCGCATATTGGAAATTTCGGAAAAGGGTGGTGTATATGGTAGAGGGTATGTGAAGGCTGAGTTATCTATAAAGCCTGATTTATGGTTTTTTCAGTGCCATTTTCATGGTGATCCCGTTATGCCTGGATGTCTTGGTTTAGATGCTTTATGGCAGTTGCTGGGTTTTTATTTGGGATGGACGCATTCTATTGGTCGTGGTCGTGCTCTATCTGTTGGTAAGGTTGTGTTCAGTGATCAGGTTTTGCCTACCACAGAGAAAGTGCAATACGTTGTCAATGTTAAACGCGTTGCGCGTTCCAGACTTGTATTAGGTATAGCTGATGGTGTGTTGTTAGTGAACGAGAAGGAAATTTACTCAGCTCAGGATATAAAGGTATGTTTGATCCGACCATAGCAGTTTATCCTGCTGAGGTTTGTCTATTGCGTTAGCTGATTTGTTCTGAATAATGGAGTACGATGCTATGAGACGGGTTGTTGTTACTGGGATTGGTATAATTTCTGCCATAGGTAATGATCCTGGAGAGGTGTCGCGTTCTTTATTTGAGACTAAGTCTGGCCTTACTTTCTCTCAAGAATATAAAGATCTTGGATTTCGTTGTCAGGTGCATGGTGCTCCACGGCACGTTGCTTTTGAAAAGTTAATCGATCGTAATGCTATGAGATTTCATTGTACTGGTACCGCGTGGGGACATGTGGCTACCTCGATGGCTATTGCAGATGCTGGTTTGGAAAAACATGAGGTTATAAATGAGCGTACAGGTCTCGTTATTGGCTCTGGAGGCCCTTCAACTCGTGTTATAGTCGAGGCCGCCCGTCTGACAGAGAAGAAGGGTCCTAAGAGTATTGGACCATTTGCAGTTCCCAAGGCGATGGGTTCTACTGCCTCTGCTACTATTGCTACTCCTTTCGGTATTAAGGGAGTTAACTATACGATTTCGTCAGCTTGTGCGACATCTAGTCACTGTATTGGGAATGCGTGCGAGTTAATACAATGGGGGAAGCAAGATGTGATGCTTGCTGGTGGTTGTGAGGGTTTGTATTGGAGTTTATCTGCATTATTTGATGCTATGGGTGCCATGTCTTCTGGCTATAATGATGTGCCGGAGAAAGCATCACGTCCTTACGATAAAAATCGTGATGGTTTTGTCATAGCTGGTGGAGCTGGTATTTTGGTCCTGGAAGAATTATCGAGAGCACAAGCTCGGGGAGCTAAGCTTTATGGTGAGGTGGTTGGTTATGGAGCAACCTCTGATGGGCATAGCATGGTCGCTCCTTCTGGAGAAGGTGCTGTTAGATGCATGAGATTGGCACTTGCTAACATCGAAAACCGGGTGGATTATATAAATCCGCATGCTACTTCTACTCCTACTGGGGATGTAAAGGAGGTGGAAGCGATAAGGACGGTTTTTGGGAAACAGATTCCTTACGTATCGGCAACTAAAGGATTAACTGGGCATTCGTTAGGCGCTTCTGGTGCGCAGGAAGCTATCTATACTTTGATGATGATGAATGATGATTTTATTTGTGAATCTGCGAATATTGATGAGCTAGATCCGTCTTTTGAGGATTTTCCTGTTGTACGTTCCCGTATTGACAATGCTGGTATAGAGCTTGCAATGTCCAATTCTTTTGGATTCGGGGGAACTAATGCGACTTTAGTCTTCCAACGTTGCATCTGATTTATATATTTGGTGAGAGGTAGTGGTTGGTCATGCATGGACTAATGGATGGTAAGCGTGGTCTTGTTATGGGTGTGGCAAACGATCATTCGATTGCTTGGGGAATTGCCAAGATCTTAGCAGATAATGGGGCGCAACTGGCTTTTAGTTGTCAAGGAGATGCATTCGTTAAGCGAGCTAAGCCACTAGCTCGTTCTGTTGGTTCTGATATTGTGTTACATTGTGATGTGCTGGATCCCAAGTCGATTGCTTCGATGTTTGATGCGATAAAATTAGAATGGGACAGTATTGATTTTCTTGTACATGCTATGGCTTTTTCTGAGAAATCTGAATTGCGTGGACCTTATGCGAAGACCAGCCGTGATAATTTTATTCGTACTATGTTAGTGTCGTGTTTTTCGTTTACCGAGGTAGCCCTTTTAGCTTCAAAATTAATGGTAAATGGTGGTTCCATGCTGACCCTGACTTGTGGCGGTTCTATTCGTGTAATGCCTAACTACAATGTGATGGGTGTTGCTAAAGCGGCCCTGGAATCTTCTGTGCGTTACTTAGCTGTTGATTTTGGACCTGTTGGGATCCGTGTAAATGCAATTTCGGCGGGTCCTGTTAGAACTCTTGCTGGAGCTGGGATTGCGGATGCCCGCGATATGTTGGGTTATCAGAGGCGTAATTCTCCATTGGGGCGTTCTGTATCTATTGAAGATGTTGGAAAGACGGCTTTGTATTTGTTGTCTGAGTTGTCGAGTGCTGTGACTGGGGAGATTGTTTTTGTTGATAGTGGTTATTCTGTAATTTTCATGCCTCGTATTGAGGAGATGAAGAGCAGCGAAAATAGCTAGCTTGTGCCGTTGAATATGTTTTGTTGCAATTGGGGAGGGCGAGGTACTTCTAAATGGATAATAGCGTGGAAACTGTTCTTTCGATTTGCCACTTGAGTGATAGTATTTTTTATTTCAGAACGACTCGCAAGAGAACTCTGGAGTTCAAAAATGGTCAGTTTTTGCTGCTTGGCCTTGAAATTAATGGTAAGGTGTTGTGGCGTGCCTATTCTATTGTATCTCCCAATTATGAAAATTATCTAGAGTTTCTTTCTATTAAGGTCAGCGATGGCGCTTTAACTTCTAGATTGCAACACCTAAGCATTGGTGATACTGTTTTCGTTGGTGGTAGGCCCTCTGGTACCCTTATCGTCGATAATTTAGTGGGGGGTCGTAACTTGTATTTGCTGGCCACTGGTACTGGGCTAGCCCCGTTTATGAGTATTATCCGAGATCCTGAAGTTTACTCTCGTTTTGAGAAGGTGATACTTGTGCATTGTGTAAAACTGATAGTCGAATTAGCGTATCGAGATTACCTTTTAAATGTATTGCCAGGTGATGAAAGAGTTGGAGAGGCAGTCAAGAGGAGCCTCTTGTATTATCCGATAGTCACGCGTGAGCAGTTTCATACAAAAGGTCGTATACAGGATCTTCTTGCTTCTGGTCAGATATCAGCTGATCTGAGTCTACCTTCTCTTGATAGTAAGAATGATAGATCTATGATTTGTGGTAACCCGCATATGGTTGTTGCTGTCGCGGAATGGTTTAGACAATCCGGTTTTATCGAAGCCTCTCATGGCAAGCCTGGGGAGTTTGTTTTAGAGAGGGCCTTTGTGGATAAAAGTGATTTATCCTCGTAGCTTTCCCGATACATCCGTTCTTATTTCTGATTGGTATTAATTAGTGCTGGGGATTGCCACCATTTGGTATGGGAGTTCTACTGGTTTTGTTGGCGGGTCGACTTTTTCTGCTTCACGTAGTGTTATCTCACCCGGGTAGGGTGAGTCATATCTCGCATAGGGGGTTGTCTATTTGCTCGTGTAGTATACATTTTTGCGTTCTGGGTCTCTCTGTCATATATGCCTGTTACTATGGATGCAGTGCTCTAGTCATCAGAGTGTCGCACGAATTGTTTGGTGGAATATTTCCTGCCATGATATCAGCTACACATGAGAGTATTGGTGTAGCTATACTGTGTTGCTTGGCTAGGCTTAGTGCTGCTGTGATCGTGTTAGTTCCTTCGGTTAAGTGCTGAGAGACTGATAAATCACCTCTTGTTATCTTGATCCCCAAAGAAAAATTACGTGATGTTTCTGAGTGTGTGCATAAAATGAGATCACCTAATCCTGAGATCCCCTTTAAAGTTTCTTGTTTTGCTCCAAGTGCGACAGCGAGTTTACTCATTTCCTCAAACCCTCTAGTTACTATAGCAGCTAGTGCACTACTGCTTTTTTCTTTCCCAGCTATGATACCAGCAGCTATAGCATAGACATTCTTAAGAGCTCCGCCTAATTCCACTCCTATCACATCCGTGCAAGGGTATGTGTACATATTGTTTGAGGCAAACAGTTTTGCTAAGTACTCTGCGTGTTGATACTGATCGGAAGCTGTTATGATTGCTACTGGCAATCCCGCAATTACGTCAGCAGCAAAACTTGGACCTGAAAGAACAGATGGGATGCTTAGGGGAATAACCTGCTGTAT
>Ga0126327_10000094_pt1 | contig 24652 bp, 23 predicted proteins | sample InaspJWI30metaG_FD_101392 | JGI IMG/M metagenome (GOLD analysis project Ga0126327, IMG submission 101392) | Marine gutless worms symbiont microbial communities from Oahu, Hawaii - Inanidrilus sp. 1 OAHU.JWI-30 metaG | ecosystem: Host-associated > Annelida > Digestive system > Unclassified... | reverse complement strand
TCGGAGCGGAGGGATTTGACCCCCCAACATCCTGCTCCCAATGCGGTTTTTGTTGTTCTTAAACGCGCTAATATATCGCTATAAAACTATATATTTTGATTAAGCATGCTTGCAATAGAACCACTTTCTAACCAATCCGCAAGCACCACCTGCAAGCAACAGATAGAAAGATATCCTGTAGATATCACAAGGCGCGAACTATATCAGGTAATCCACGCCTCTCCTCTATAGTGCCGGCTGAGAACTAATGGTCGAAGTTCACAGTTCGGAAAGAGCGTGTTTGAGAATTGCCGGAGCTATCAAAATATGTTCATACTTTTGATGATATATAGGGCGCTGGAAATACAGGTAATGACACTGCGGTTTCCAATTTTAGTAATTTATTCTCTATATTCCGCCTTAAGTGCAATCAGAGACGATCCAACCCATTGAATTCGTGAATCAAATTCTCTTTGAGCGCCTGCATATTCGCCAGTACCTATTCTGGAATCACATACCAATTTGCCATCGTTCTTTCTATATATAAAAAGATGAGGATTGTCTGCTTCAATAATATTGTCAGTCTTATTTTCTGCATTAAAATATAGCTGGCTGTACGGGATAATAGAATTGCCTCTCTTATTCCCAACACCTACAGCAGTGAAAACGCAGTTCGAATATTTATCTCTGGAAGTTGCTTTAGAAAAGGATGTTACCCTATCAATAGCGATTTCAAGGGGTATTGTTTGGATCTCTGCATAATTGAAATTCACGTTCTTTGTATTGGGTGAAGATACACTACAGGCCCCAACAATAAATACCAAAACCAACAACGATATTTTTCTCAAAATGTCACCTATAAGCTATTTAACCATTCCTGTTCCCATTGCTGTTAGTGCCGAAGCTGTCCTATGAAACACCTCTTCACCTTCTTTTCTAGAAAGAGCATAACCGCCAACACCTCCTATATTGAGAGGCGTGCAAATCCACGTTGTATTTTCCTGCAAACCGGCTGTGAATCGCTGTTTCTTACCCTTGGTCCATAAAATCATATAATTATTTCCCCATATATTTGATAAAGCTTCGAACTCAAGGTTTGAATATGGAATACCTTCTACCCCGTTTTTTGTGTACAAACATCGATCGTCAGTATAGGTGTTGCTGGTGTTTTGAAGGTATTCCAGGGCGATATCTTTTGGTATTGTCTCAAGGTTCTCGTCAAGTGCAACGTTTTTTGAACTACACGCAGAATTGCACAAGAAAATAAATGTAAAAACTAAAATAATGCGAGTACACATTTTGAAGTGACCTCCTTTTGGATTACCTAAGATGAGTGTAGTTTCCCTTTCTGGCCATCAAAGCATACCCGCCATACTTTGAATCGTGCCATCATTCCTCACTAAATTTTTCTTGAATTACTTGAGTGCCAATCGAAATCTCTTTGTTCCAGGCAGATGGGATTATGGAGATAGCATGTGCCATAACCTTGCCTACTTTAGCATCGATTTCATTATCGCCGACTTTCATCTTAACCATGGTGCCCTCTTCAGGACGGCGGTCACCTACCAAATCAGCCACCACGAATCCCCAGCTTTTGTTGACCTTGGTCACATTAGCAATGTGGAAGGTCTGCATCTTACCAAGATCGGGTTTACCCGATATATAGACCGGCTTGAGCAGCGAATTCTGCTCCCAGGGAATCTGCATGTAATTGGTTTCCTGGGCCACAGAGGCACGTACCTTTGTCATCATCTCGCGCACTTCCAGCTTTTCATTTAAATGTAAGAGAAGTCCTTTTGAAAAAGGACTGTGCTCTTCTCCCGGCAGGCCATCCATGGCGACATTCCCGGGTTGGGTGGCAAAAGCCACAAACAGGTTCTGGTTACCAGTTTCCAGGCGTGATAAACCGGTGCTCTCCGGCTTAATTCGCTTATTTACGGCGAGACCGCGTGAAACATTCACATTCTTTATCTTTGCTAACTGTTCAACGAATGGGTTCTCCCTGCAAGCATCCAAGAAGACAAGCATCTGCTGATCTTTCAAGGTCACCCCGAGCACGTCGTCTACTAGCAGCAGATCCTTTTCGACATCGCTTTGACTATGCAAATCCACATCTACCGGAATCAGGTAGTTGCGGCCATTTACAGAGATACCATGCCCGGCATAGTAAAAGAGCCCAACTTGATAATCTCGAAATTGCTCAAGGAATATCCGCACAGCATTTTTTTGTTGCAGCTTGGTCGCATCGATTAGCTTAATTACCGTGAACCCCGATTTCTTTAGCCCCTCTGCAACCGCAATTGCGTCATTCCTTGGATTCGGTAGTACGGTCGCACTCTGATAACTGGAATTGCCTATTATAAGCGCGAGTTTTTTTTCCGCTTGGATTTCAGCCCGGGTGTTCGATGCTAATATTGAGCTGAAGGAAAAAGCTAAGATGGTAAGGAAGTACAATGGCCGTAGTGAAGCTTTATGGATGAGATACATAATTCTCCTCGCCTTACTCAGGTTAACCGTCGATGAATAGTACAGGGCATAGAGTGTTTTGTAGGGCAAATCGAACTTCGCGCTTATACATCAATTGAGAAAATATTTAAAGAAATAATTCTAATGTTTACAGAAGGATGGATTGTACAAGGCTGGCAAGCATTCAATTGAACTAAACTGACAGGACACTTTCTGCTGGCATTTCTGGGATGAGGGCAGAATTCTTGATTGCAGCCTTTTCGTCTGCATATTTCTTGCCAAACAGAATGTGATGAAAATATCGGAAGTGGGGAATATTGCCAATTCGGTTCAGTTGAAGCTGGATGGTTTTAACTGAGGAATGGTTTTGGTATTTTGAGTTAATTTTCAAATATCTGACATACTCTGAGCATTAAGATTTGTTTTAAGCAAACTATTTATAGTGCGGCTTGCGGGTAATAGGTTCAAAAAGCCGCAAGCAAGAAAGGCCCGGGAATTCCCGGGCCTTTCTAACGCATCGAAATTGTTGGTCGGGGCGGAGGGATTTGAATTCGTATAAATTCTATTATATCAGCATATTAAAGTTGATATTAAATGATTTAAACAGATATAAACACTCGCTTTTCCATCAGTTTCCTTTTCAGTTCGGATGTCACTTAGTTTCATTTTGTTAACAACTCCATCATCGAATTTGGACACAAATTTGGACACAATTCAAAAGCCATTCTCATTAGTTGAGAAGAAAGCAATGCAAATTAGGAATTTTCTGGGCAACGATCGCCGAAACTATGACAAGAAGGAATTATAAAAGCCAACTCTGCGCGTTTATCGAGAAACGCAACAATTCATCGCTGAGTAATAAAAAGAGGCTTTCCCTTGAAACAAAGGCCGATTTTCTTGACTTATCAATTGGTTATGGTAGATTTTTGATGATGTGAAATATTTTTACAAAAATGGCTATCCGCCATTAAGTAAAACCCTCCCTGTCCAAAAGCAGACTACCTCTCAATATACAATGTTAGCAAAGAGAAATAGTACTATAAATGCACTCAAAGAATCCCATGTAAAGGAGGTCGAAAAATGAAATTCGAATATAAGCGAGTAGTGATACCGTTATCAGAGACACGAAAAAAATATGACATTAGAGGGAAGTTAAAATCTGAAATCCAAGATAGCACCGAATCTACCTTGAATTCTTTAGGCAGTGAAGGGTGGGAATTAGTTTCGGCAGTCAATCTTGATAGTGGTGCAGATGATAAAGGCGCTATTATAATTGGCGCAATGGAATATATATTCAAAAGGCAGCTTTCTTAATAATTTGAAAAGCCATAGGCCATTAAAGAAGCTAGCTATAATTTCACTGGAGAAAGGTACGCGCATAACCAACTTGTAACATAGCAATATTTATGGACTGTAATGCAATGCGAGATTTATGGGGGTGGGGAAAACCGATTGATGAGTAAGTATCAAAAAGAGAAAAATGTTGCAATAAGCGCAGTAAGGAAGGCGGCTACAATTTGCAGAGCTACACAGTTTGAGCTCGATCTTAAATCTATTGAGAAGAAAGATAAAAGCCCTGTGACAATTGCAGACTTTAGTGCTCAAGCAATTATCTGCAAGGTTTTGAGTAAGCAGTTTCCTAAAGACCCAGTGATTGGTGAAGAAGATCCCCTAATTTTTAAGCATAATAAAAACAAGAAATTATTATCAATAATAACAGATTATATAGATCGTATTTTCCCGGGTGTTTCGGAATATGAGGTGCTGGCATTGATAGACAAGGGCGGTCACAAAACCTATGCTGACCGTTTCTGGACTATTGATCCAGTAGATGGGACAAAAGGCTTTTTGAGAAATGACCAGTACGCCATTTCGCTATCACTAATAATTGAGGGTGAAGTCGTGGTCGGTGCTTTATGTTGTCCAAATTTAAGTGTTGCTCCTTATGAGGATGAACCAATCGGCGTTGTATTCTTTGCAGAAAAGGGCGAAGGTGCTTTCCAGAAACCTCTTGAAGGATCTGAGGCCTCAGTACCAATTTACGTCAGCACGCAATCTAAAAAATAGCAAATACGAATATGTGAATCAGTTGAAAAGGACCATACTTCTCATGCCAACTCAACTGCAATTGTCTCGCAAATAGGTATCTTTGAAAAACCTATCCGTATCGACAGTCAAGCGAAGTATGCTACTGTTGCCCGGGGATGTGCAGAGGCATATATAAGGCTGCCGCGAAAAACACAGTATAAGGAGAAAATTTGGGATCATGCAGGAGGCAGTATCATTGTTAAAGAGGCTGGGGGAAAAGTCACCGATATATTAGGGGAGGAATTGGACTTTAAGATGGGTAGAAGGTTAGAGAACAATCTCGGGGTTGTAGCAACTAATGGCATGTGTCACGATGTTATCATTAAGGCAATATCAGAATTAAATATTCGAGGCTTCTAAATCTCGTTGTATTTATAATGATTTTATTTTAGCCTCACTACGTACATTGATTTCTCGTCTTAATCAGCATTCCTCTGCAAATTTGGAGTCCCGTAATGAATGTTTCGGACTTTGCTAACAATCCTTCTAGGTATACCGACTCTGAAATAGAGGCGATATTTCAGCGTGATATCTATATAAGTATCATCAAATCAAAAGCTTTTTCTCGACTTAAAAACATTCATTTTCTCGGAGCAATTGATTACGCATCACGAAGTGACAAAGTTTTGAGAAAGCACCAAAATACCAGATTCCATCATAGCATTGGGGTCGCGAAATTAGCGTTGGATTATGCCGAGCATAAAGGCTTTAACAAAGATGATGAGGTGTTATGTGTATTGGCGGCGCTTCTTCACGATATAGGTCATGCTCCGTTTTCCCACAGCATGGAGTCAGTTTTTGTTGATAAGTACGATTTGGGCCATCACCAAGCAACCGAAAAAATACTAAGGGGTGAAGTAGATCACCTTACAAGTATATGGAAAATTATAGAAGCTTATGACATCAATAATTTCCAACTCCTTAGTATATTAAGCGGCGTCGGAAAAGTAAAGTACAGCGATGCATTTGATTACCCTATTAACCTTGATACCATTGAAGGGATTTACAGGTGTACGCAGTTGATGCAGGGTTATGAAAGCAATTTTTCACCTGACGAGGTCGTAAAAGAGTTGGCAAATGTTTCAAGCAAATCGGTGGAGGTGTTTGATAAGTTTTGGGAAGCAAAGGGGTATGTTTATCGAGAATTAATCTATTCAAAGCTTGGAATATTTGCAGACTACTTATGCAAAGACTATATGCGAAATACGCAGGAAATAGAGGAGGATTTTTTCTACCTTTCTGAACTTCAATTTAAAAAAAAGCATTCTAAGATTTTTACACTTCTTAACAAACTTAGAAAGGTTAAATCACCAGACCTTTTTATCAGGCATAATGTTGATTATTACGAACGTATATTCAAGATTAATAAGGACCAACATATTTCAAATATCGAGGATCTTGAAGGGAGATATACTTACAGCAAAAATAGAAAGCACCTTGTGTGGTAAAGGAGGAGCGTATGGAGCAAGACATGTGCTACTTAGAGAACGCAGAAGAATATTCCAATGACAAATTGGAAAAGCTAAAAGAAAATTTTGAGATATACAGGGATGACCCTGTCTGTGCTGTTGTAGTTGGTTCCTTTGCGAGAAGGGAAGCTACCAACCAATCCGATTTAGACTACTTTGTTATAACTGACGATAAAGAATGTGGGGATAAGGTTCTCAGTCAATTTCCCGATTTTTTAAAAAGCCATGACATTAAAGCTCCATCAGATGGAGGGGCATTTGGAGGGACCACTAAAGTTGGCCAGATGTTAAATAATGTTGGCGGTAAGGATGGTGATAATGATTCACTCACGAGGAGACTCCTTTTTCTTCTAGAAAGTGAATGCCTTGTTGGCGAAGATATGTACAATAGAATACAGGATGAATTGATTAAGATATATGTAAAGGATGGAATAACCGAACACCAGATTTGCAGATTCTTATTAAACGATCTGATTCGGTACTACAGAACCATATGTGTTGACTTTGAATACAAGACAAGCGAACAATCTAAATCCTGGGGGGATAGAAACATAAAATTGCTATTTTCTCGCAAACTAATGTTCTTTAGCGGGCTTTTGACAGTTGCGCAGACAGCACAGAGTACGTGTATTCAAAAAAGAGAAGTGTTGAAGCGCTATTTCAACCTTACTCCCATTCAAAGAGTTAGAGAAATTTGTGGTGACCACGCGCTTACTGCGTTGGGGTACTACTCAGATTTCATTAATTGCATTGGGTGTGCAGATACGAGGGCAGTCTTGAACAGGACACATATGGAAAGGGATACCCACGATGAAGAATTCCGTGTTCACAAGAATAAGGGACACCATTTCACCTGGTGTCTATCAAGGCTTCTAGATGATACTTTCGATGCCAATCATCCTATCCATTTGGCCTTAAAATTTTAATGAAATTTTTTCACTTTAACTTCTTACAAGGTCACCCCTAATACCCTCTCCCCGTGGATGGGTTCCCAACCATACTAGAAGGGATGGACGCGCATTTGAGCGGCTCTATCTGGGGTCCACCAAAGAAAAAGGGGGTCATTTTGGTCACAATTTTGGACACGATCGTGAAAAATGACCCCCAAAATACCTTCTATCCTACCGAAAGTATTCAATAAGTTGTTGGTCGGGGCGGAGGGATTTGAACCCCCGACATCCTGCTCCCAAAGCAGGCGCGCTACCAGACTGCGCTACGCCCCGTCAATGTAGCGTTTAAGGGGTTTAATTCGCGCAATCTCCGCGTCAGAGCAACCTTTGAAATCCTCAACGTACTCGGTGTACGCCTCCGGTTTCAAAATTTGCTCTTCCTTGACCTTGAGCGAATTAAACCCCTTAAACGCGGCATTGCTCGTGTATGCTACCGCAAAAAGCCAAATATCATTTCACAAGCAAAATTGTAGGCATCCGACCCTTGGCTTATGGTACCGGATTACTGACATCGGTTTCCGACTCCCGGCACCCGACACTGGCTCCAGACTCCGGGTAATGCTTAAACCTTATACCCTATACCTTATACCTTAGGCCGCACCCAAGTGCGCGCCTTCCCTACCACGGTTTCGTCATTCCCGCAAGTCTGTTGACGTGATCGTATCGGGGTTGTTGAAATAATCGTCGATGCCCTGGCTGATGGCGGTGGCCAGCTTAAACAGGTATTTGTTATCGTTGAGATTCTTTTCCTGTTTGGGGTTGGTCAGGTAACCGCTTTCGATCAGGATGGCAGGCATGTCGGCGCCGGCCAGAACAGCGGCGGGAGCGGGCTGGACACTGCCCGGGTTGTCGGCATACAGACCCCGGGCCCGCTCCCATATGCGCTGGGCCAGGACGCTGCTGGCCGGGATGTGCGGTTTCTGGACTTTACGCCAGGGCGCCGCCCTGGTTTCATGGGGGGCAGGCTTGCCAGGTTCCTTTATATCCGCCTCCATATAATAATAGACCTGCAGGCTGTTGGCGGCCGGGGTGTAGCTCCCGGCCGTGTGCAGACTGACCAGCAGGTCGGCTTTGTGGTGATTGGCCTGCCCGGTGCGGTCCGGCCGCAGCATGATATAGTCGTCATTGCGGGTCAACAGGACCCGGTAGCGGCCCTGGAGGCGGTTTTCTATCAGGCGGGCCAGGCGCAGGGTCACGTCCTTTTCCAGGGTGCCGCCGGTCCCTTTAACCCCGGTGTCGCTGCCGCCGTGCCCCGGGTCGAGTACCACCGTCCTGGATGGGGACTGCGCCAGCACGCTCTGGACATGGCCCGTGTCGAGAATTGCAGTCGCGGCGGTAAGTGCCGCAACTATCTGTAAATATTTAATTATTTTGTCGATATGTTTCATCCGGAAACCCGCCTGGGAAACCTTGACACGTAGTGCGCTTATACTTATTTTTGAAATTGCTATTTGATGGAATTTAATATATTCAGGGGGGATGTCAAGATAATGATGGCCATTTGCCAAAGGCCCCGATACAAAAGGATTTTTTTCAGTCGGGGGCCTTCTGATTTGGCCTGTTTTCAGGGATTACCCAGGCCCGTGCGAGAGTGGCGAAATTGGTAGACGCACTGGACTTAGGATCCAGCTCTGGCAACAGAATGGGAGTTCGAGTCTCCCCTCTCGCACCATCTTAATAGCCTCAGCTGATGTGGGCGGGGCAGGCCCGGAAACCAAATGTGCACGTGAGATCATAAAGGCCGGCAGCGGCCTTTAACTATTAGATATTGGCAACACGGCCAAACGAATTTCACCAGTGTTGCCGTCAAGGCGGCAACCCACGGAAAGGAAAAAAATGAAAGTAACTGTAGAAGATGTAAGTTCTGTAAAGAAAGTCCTGCACTTTGAGATACCCGAGGAAAAGGTTGTCGCGGAGTTGAACGATGCTTACAAGACACTCAAAAAGAATGCTAAAATAAAAGGTTTCCGTCCGAGCAAAGCCCCGCGCAATGTCCTGGAAAGAATGTACAAGAAAGACGTTCATGCAGATGTCACCTCAAGGCTGCTGCAGGAATCCTTTGTCGAAGCCATCCGCGAGAACAAGCTCAATATCGTGGGAAACCCCCAGATTGATCCGCCGGAATTACAGGCCACCGGGCCTTACCGCTATGACGCCACGGTCGAGATCCCGCCGGAGATCGATGAACTGGATTACAAGGGTCTCAGCCTGGAGAAAACCATGTACAAAGCCAGCGACGGCGAGGTGGATGGTCAGTTAGCCATGCTGCAGAAAAACCTGGCTGCGAAAAAACCCATTGAGGAGGACCGGGCCATCCAGGCGGATGACTTTGCCCTGATCGATTACGAAGGTTTCAAAGACGGCCAGCCCTTCGAGGAAACAGCCAAGACAGAGAACTATACCCTCAAGATCGGAACCGCGCAGATCACCCCGGATTTCGATACAGCCCTGACCGGCGCCAAAAAAGGGGAAACCAAGGAGTTTGCGATCACCTTTCCCGAGGACTATTTCAATGAGAAACTGAAGGGCGTCGAGATCAATTTTACGGCCACCATCAATGACATTATGGAAGAGGTGCTGCCTGAGATCGATGATGAGTTGGCGAAAAAGCTCGGCCAGTTCCAGTCGCTTGATGAGTTGAAAGCCAAGATCCTGGAGAACCTCGCGGCGGGCTATGCCAAGCGGACCGAGCAGGAACTCAATGAGCAGATATTCAAGGCGCTTATCGAAAAAACCGAGTTCGAACTGCCGGAAGCCATGGTCAATATCGAACTGGAGGGGATCATTAACGAGGCCGCACAGTCTTTTCAGCAGCACGGCGTTGACATGGAGCAGATGGGCATGACGCCGGACAGTCTCAGGGAAAAATATCGGGAAACCGCCGAGAACCAGGTACGCCGGCATCTGCTGCTCAACAAACTGGTTGAACAGGAGTCGGTTGAACTTACGGACGATGAACTGGAAAACGCGTTCCAGGAGATGGCCGATACGTATGGTCAGCCGGTCGAGGGCATCAAGGGGTTCTATTCCCAGAACCAGGAGAAACTGGACATATTCAAGCACACATTACTTGAAAAAAATGCATTGCGGCTTATAATTGATAACAGTGACATTACTGAAGTCGAACCGAAAGAAGAGGAAAAAGACGCGGCTGAAGCGTAGTTAATTCAGCCGGGTTGCAACTAGAGGATATCTAAAAATAGGATTTTGGTACAAGGTCAAGGCGGCCGCGAGTTTTCAACCGGAGGAATACTCAAGTATTTCGAGGATAGCGCTTACGCTTCACTCCGTATCGAAAGCGAGCGCCCAACGCCGAGATTGGGCCAAAAGGTGTTTTTCAGTTAACCTCTAACTGTGGCAGCCCCTCCAGGTCTGTCACTAAGGGAGATAAATCGTGCCACTAGTACCCATGGTCATTGAGCAGAGCAGTCGGGGCGAACGCGCCTACGACATCTATTCCCGGCTTTTGAGAGACCGGATCATATTTCTGGGATCTGCCATCAACGATGAAATTGCCAACCTCCTCATAGCCCAGCTCCTGTTTCTGGAATCGGAAGATCCGGAGAAGGATATCAATTTCTATATCAATTCTCCAGGCGGCATCGTCACGGCCGGGCTGGCGGTCTACGACACCATGCAGTACATTAAGCCGGACATCGCCACCGTTTGTATCGGACAAGCTTCGAGCATGGGGGCGGTTTTGCTGGCGGCAGGTACGGCCAGCAAACGCTACGCGCTTCCCAATGCGCGTATCATGATCCACCAGCCCCTGGGCGGCAGCCAGGGCCAGGCTTCGGATATTGCCATCCAGGCCAAGGAAATTCTGCGCATTCGGGACAAACTCAATGATATTATCGTAACGCATACCGGACAGCCGCTGGACAAGATCCAGAAGGACACCGACCGGGATTTCTTCATGTCCGGGCGGGAGGCCCAGGATTACGGTTTGATTGACAACGTCATGGTGAACCGTGACGATCTTCAAAAGTTCAATGGGGCGGAGGATTCCGATGGCTAAAAAAGATAACGATAATGACAATCTGTTTTGTTCTTTCTGCGGCAAGAACCAGAAAGAAGTCAAGAAACTGATTGCCGGGCCGGTGGTTTATATTTGTGACGAGTGTATCCAGCTGTGCAGCGAAATTATCGAAGAAGAAAAAGAGCAGGAAGCTGAAATCCTGGAGCAGTCCTATCTCCCGCGTGAAATCAAGGACATGTTGGATGACTATGTGATCGAGCAGGATGATGCCAAGAAGATCCTGGCCGTGGCCGTGTATAATCACTACAAACGCCTGCAGTCGTCGATCAGCAACGATGACGTGGAAATCCAAAAGAGCAACATCCTGCTGATCGGGCCGACCGGCTGCGGAAAGACGCTGCTGGCCCAAACCCTGGCGCGCTTTCTAAATGTGCCCTTTACTATTGCGGATGCCACCAGCCTCACCGAGGCCGGTTACGTGGGGGAAGATGTCGAGAATATCATCCTGTCGCTGCTGCAAAACGCCGATTACGACGTGGAACGGGCCAAGCGCGGGATTGTCTATATAGACGAGATTGACAAGATTGCCGGTAAATCCGACAATCCTTCTATCACACGTGACGTCTCCGGTGAGGGTGTTCAGCAGGCCCTCTTGAAAATAATCGAGGGCACCACAGCCAGTGTGCCGCCCAAAGGCGGGCGCAAGCATCCCCAGCAGGATTTCGTCAAAGTAGACACATCCAATATCCTGTTTATCTGCGGCGGTACTTTCAACGGCCTGCACAAGGTTATCCAGCGCCGGGTAAGCGCCAAGGTGATGGGCTTTGGGGCCGACGTACAGTCACGCGACAAAAACACCGTAGGCGAACTGCTGCGGCAGCTCGAACCGGAAGACCTGATCAAATACGGTTTGATCCCGGAATTCTTAGGGCGCCTGCCGGTGGTGGCCACCCTGGACGAACTGAGCGAAGAAACCTTGATTCGCATTCTGCAGGAGCCTAAAAACGCACTGGTCAAGCAGTTCCAGAAACTCTTTGAAATGGAAGGCGTGAATCTGCGCTTTACCGACAGCGCCCTAACTGCAGTCGCCAAAAAGGCAGTGGACCGCAAGTCCGGCGCACGCGGGCTGCGGGCCATTATCGAAAAATGTATGCTCGAGATCATGTACGAATTGCCGTCCATCGATGATGTGAAGGAGTGTGTCATCAGCGAAGAAGTTGTCCTGAACAAAGAGGACCCCATCCTCCTATATGAACAGAAGAAAAAGAAAGCTTAGGAATTGACTTTGAGGCCTACCCTGGGCCCAATCCGCAGCCTTTGCTAAAGCAACGGCTGATGAACTGCCTTGGACGCCTTGCCCGCCCGGCGAAGCTTTTTGAGCGTAGACGGGAGCTTAAACCCGCATGAAGGCTTAAAAGCCACTTCATGGATACCAACTATTGAGAACGACCGATGATTAACATGCCGAAATTATTCAAGTCCGATCCCTCAGAGACCCTGGTTCTGCCCCTGCTCCCGCTGCGGGACATTGTCGTCTTTCCCTATATGGTGGCCCCCCTGTTTGTCGGGCGACCCAAATCGATCAATGCCCTGGCCGAAGCCATGAACAACGAAAAACTGGTGTTTCTGGCAACGCAGAAGAACGCCGGTATCGATAACCCCAGCAAAAAGGATATTGCCGCTACCGGTACTATCGGCAAGGTTCTGCAGCTATTGCGGCTTCCGGACGGCACTGTCAAAGCACTGGTTGAGGGCGGGGCGCGCGGTAAGATTGCGCGATTCGTCGAGAATGAAGAGTTCTTCCAGGTAGAACTGGAGGTGCTCAAGGAAGAATCCATGAGCACAGCCGAGGCGGCGACCCTGACCCGGGCGGTGGTCGACAGTTTCGAGGAATACGCCGAACGCAACAAAAACATTTCCAAGGACCTTTTGACCAGCATCGCCGCCATCGACGATCCCGGAAAACTGGCGGATACGGTCGCATCCCATTTTTCATTCAAGATCGAAGATAAAATCCGGCTGCTTGAATCGGTGGATGTCAAAGAGCGCCTGCCCCTGTTGTTGAGCCTGATAAAAATCGAAATTGAAGTCTTCGAGATGGACCAGCGTATCAAGAACCGGGTAAAAGAGCAGATGGAAAAGACCCAGAAGAACTACTACCTCAACGAGCAGATGCGGGCCATCAAAAAGGAGATGGGGTCGGACGAGGACGGTGGTGATGACCTCAAGAAACTGGAAGAACAGATAAAAGCCAAGAAGATGTCGGAGGAGGCTGCCGACAAGTGCGACAAAGAGTTCAAGAAGCTCAAACTCATGGCGCCCATGTCGGCGGAGGCAACCGTGGTCCGCAACTATATCGAGTGGATCATCAGCCTGCCGTGGGAAGAGAAAAGCGAGATTCTGGAAGATATCGATGAGGCCGAGAAGATCCTCAATGAAGACCACTACGGGTTGGAAAAACCCAAAGAGCGCATTCTGGAATACCTGGCCGTACAACTGCTGGTAAAGAAGGTGCGCGGCCCGATTCTCTGCCTGGTGGGACCGCCCGGGGTGGGTAAAACCTCGCTGGCCAAATCGATTGCCCGGGCCACGGGACGCAAATATGTGCGTTTGAGTCTCGGCGGTGTGCGGGATGAATCCGAAATTCGCGGACACCGGCGTACATATATCGGTGCCCTGCCTGGAAAGATCATTCAGTCCCTCAAAAAAGCCAAAGTCAACAATCCGGTCTTCTGCCTGGATGAAGTCGATAAGATGAGCATGGATTTTCGCGGTGATCCGTCTGCAGCCCTGCTCGAGGTTTTGGACCCCGAGCAGAATTTCAGCTTCAACGATCACTACCTGGATCTCGATTACGATCTGTCCGACATCCTGTTCGTCACCACGGCCAACACCCTGCCGGATATACCCCTGCCTCTGCAGGACCGGATGGAGATCATCCGGCTGCCCGGCTACACGGAATATGAGAAATACCAGATTGCCAAGAACTTTTTGCTGGGCAAGCAGATCGAGATGAACGGCCTGTCCGACACCAAAGTGAATTTTTCTAAAAATGCGGTACTGACCATTATTCGGCGCTATACCCGCGAGGCCGGCGTCCGCAACCTGGAACGCGAGATTGCCTCGGTGTGTCGGAAAATTGCCCGCGAGCTGGTTAAGGACAATGAGCAAAACACCTTCAAGGTAACTGCCCGGACGATTCAGAAATACCTGGGGCCGCCGCGATTTAAACAGTCCCAGATCGAGGAGCAGGATCAGGTAGGTATGGTGAACGGCCTGGCCTGGACGCAAGTCGGTGGTGAACTGCTTTGCATCGAAACCCTGGTCATGCCTGGTAAAGGCAAGCTCACCTTTACCGGTAAATTGGGGGATGTCATGAAGGAGTCCGCCGAAGCGGCGGTCAGTTATGTCCGCAGTCGGGCCGAAAGCCTGCGGATCGACAGCTCATTCTACAAGCATTATGACATCCATGTCCACGTACCGGAAGGCGCGATTCCCAAGGACGGGCCCTCTGCCGGGATCTCCATCTCAACCTCGATCGTTTCGGCCCTGACCCGCCGGCCGGTCACCCGCGATATCGCCATGACCGGCGAAATTACGCTCCGCGGCCGGGTCCTGGCCATCGGTGGTCTCAAGGAAAAAATTATCGCCGCCCATCGCAGCGGTATCAAAAAGGTCCTGATTCCCAAAGAGAATGAAAAGGACCTGAAAGATATCCCGGCCAGCGTGGCCCGCCAGCTCGAGATCGTGCCGGTACAGCACATGGACGAGGTTTTGACCCACGCCATAATCTGTGAGGACGGGGATGTAATGTTCAAAGAAAACGACATCACTTTTGCGCTGGCCCCGGAACAGCCGGAATCGCCCAGAAAGCTGATTTAAACACCAGGCAATCCGAAAACGCAGAATAATAAGTGCCCGGCCGCTCCCATCAGGTGAAGGCCGGGCATTTTTATGCTGGGACAAAATCAATATGATTCCGGGCTGCAGCACCACCGCTGAACGGGCTGACTGTAGTTTTCGATTAACGGAAAAACGATAGATTTGGCTTGACAAGGAAAGTTTAAACTGGTAGCTAAATCGTCTCTTTCAGGCATGCCCTGAAGGGTCTTCACCCGGGCGGGTAGCTCAGTTGGGAGAGCATCGGCCTTACAAGCCGAGGGTCACAGGTTCAAGCCCTGTTCCGCCCACCACATATAAAGTAATACGGGGGTGTAGCTCAGTTTGGTTAGAGCGCCGGCCTGTCACGCCGGAGGCCGCGAGTTCGAGTCTCGTCACTCCCGCCACAAAAAGAGAATAGCCCGCTGGCAATCCAGCGGGCTATTTTCATTTTCTGACCTATTCCAATTTAGATTACCGGCACAGATCCCCAATTACCAATAGTTAATGCCCTTAAAGACCAGTTCAGAGATGTTTAGATGGGCTGCAAAGAGCAATATTCTCGCGCAAAGTCGCAGAGAAAAGCAACACAGATTCCGGCTTCGCCGGACAAGCTTAAAACAATTTTGGGACTGAATGGGTTGCAGCACGAAGTGCGGTCTAATATTTTGTTTTGATTTGGTCTGCGGCTCTGCGTCTTTGCGCGATGCAGGGTTGTTGCTTTTTGCGTTTTGACCATGCGGCCCAGTTAAGCAGCAGCCTGATTTCCAGCACTGAGAGCCAAGATTCCTCACACAATCGGAGATAGATTGTTTAGAAAAGATCCATGCTGTCAAAGCATAATTTGCACCGGGAACCGTTTACAGAACGAGCGGAAAGCCATGTATTTTTAAGATTTCATTCACGGAAAAGGAAAGCGGCCCCAGGAAGGGGCCGCCAGTGCTATTAGGATGGAGGTAAGAGGCAGTGAATGCGCTCTTGATCATAGGGTAATGCCCTAATCCAGGTTGTCAAGGCGGAACGATATCAGGTTCAGGGATCGTCGATTTTGCTGATAATATCATGGATGACCTCATCCGGGAGTTCAACGATGAAAGAAAGCCCCATGTCCTTGCTTTCGGTTCGGACCACAATGCCCTCCAGAGCAATACTCCGGCCGTTGGCCAGGTCCAGGTAGCCCCGGACCCAGCCCTCCAGTTTATTCTTATCCAGCTGGCTGAATTTGAGGCCGCCCTTGGAAATATCTTTGACCTGGCACTCATACCCCACCGTGCGAAAGGTCGGGCGGGCTTCAGGCGGGCAGGTGACGCGCGGGTGTTTTCTTTTTTCCGGTCCCGGGTATGTGTCTTTTCCCATGGATTCCCCCGATTCTAATCAGGTGGTTAGGCTGCAACCCAAATCGAAATCGCTATCGGGATCGAAATCGGATTCAAGGGGGTGATTCAACACAGTTTGCAATAGCGATTTCTATCTCGATACATAAGCCGATATGATCTGCCACTCAGTGCCCTTGTTAAGGCATACAGGCATTCAGCCCGGACAGCCCTAAACCGAGCGTTGTTTAGCCCACCAGGTAGGTGCCGGTCCCAACGGCTATCAATGTGCCTTCCTCATTGTGCAGCGCCATGCGCGTAACCGCCACTTTTCGTCCGGAGCGCATGGTATTGGCCTCGGCCGTAAAAATTCCTCCCCGTCCCGGCCGGAGATAGTCCACTCGCAGGTCGATGGTCCCTATTTTAGAAAACTGTTTCAACACGTTTTCCACCGGGTCTGATTCCCTCCGCTGGATAATACCGGCCGAAGCCACCAACCCACCGGTGGCATCCAGAACCGACGAGATAACACCCCCGTGCAGTGTTTTCTGAACCGGGTTGCCGATGAGATCCGGCTGCATACCGAATTCGGTCTTGACTTTTTCCAGGCTGATTGATTTGATTTTTAAACCAATAAGCCTGTTAAAAGGCAGGTCATTTTCATACAAATCCTTGAGAAAATTGAGCAGTTCAAGCTCTTTGCCGGTGGTATCGTTCATGGATCCTCATCCTCCGGGGGTGCCTGTATCTGAATCAGGTCAATTTCAACTTGCAATATCCGACCGGATGCATGCCCTGGGAAAGCGTTCTCTATTTAAATAGCTTGGTTAGGTTGGATAGAGAAGCCTTTTTTCAAGTTTTGTGAACCTGCGTTTTTCCCACGCGGTTCGCAAACTGCCCGGAATGAACTTTCTAAGCGGCGATTGTTCGTTAATTTTGAAAAAAATTCAGTGATACTTAAAAAATGTGGTGATTTTACTTGACCGGCAGTGTTGTATGCTGTATCGGTGCGCCAAACAATCCACCTAAAATGGAGGCGAACTATGTCGGATATAATGCAAATTGTAAAGGACAAGGATCCTCAAGAAAGAGAGTTTCACCAGGCTGTCAGCGAAGTGATGGAATCCATCAAACCGGTTTTGGAGCAGAACCCGGTCTACCGCAAGGCCAATATACCGGCACGTCTGGTAGAGCCGGAGCGGGTCATCCTGTTCCGTGTACCGTGGATGGATGATGGCGGAGACGTGCATGTCAACCGCGGCTTTAGAATTGAAATGAACAGCGCCATTGGCCCCTATAAAGGCGGCCTGCGTTTTCATCCCTCGGTCAATCTGGGGATCTTGAAATTTTTGGCCTTTGAACAGGTGTTTAAAAATGCCCTCACTACACTGCCCATGGGCGGCGGCAAGGGCGGCTCGGATTTCGACCCCAAAGGCAAGTCGGATGCGGAGGTCATGCGCTTCTGCCAGGCCTTCATGTGCGAGCTTTTCCGCCATATCGGACCGGATACAGATGTGCCGGCCGGTGATATCGGCGTGGGCGCCCGTGAGATCGGCTACCTTTTCGGGATGTACAAAAAGCTGCGCAACGAGTTTACCGGCGTATTGACCGGCAAGAGCCTCAACTGGGGCGGCAGCCTTATCCGGCCTGAGGCCACAGGTTATGGAGCTGTCTATTTTGCCGCCGAGATGCTGGGCACCCGCAACGATTCGCTGGAAGGCAAGACCTGCCTGGTTTCCGGGTCGGGTAATGTGGCCCAGTACACCACCGAGAAAATCCTTGAACTGGGGGGCAAGGTGCTCACCCTTTCAGACTCTTCCGGCTACATCTTCGACGAAGGCGGAATCACCCGTGAGAAACTGGATTACGTGATGATGCTGAAGAATGTCCGCCGCGGCCGCATCAAGGAATATGCGGAAAAATATCCGGAAGCGGTTTATACCGAACTGGATGCGGCGGCCGATTTCAACCCGCTCTGGAATCACAAGGCCGATTGCGCCTTTCCCAGCGCCACCCAGAACGAAATCAACGGCAAGGATGCCCAGAATCTGATCGACAACGGTGTGTACGTGGTATCCGAGGGCGCCAACATGCCCACCGTGCCGGAAGGAGTGGACCTGTTCATCGACAAAAAGATTCTCTATGGTCCGGGTAAGGCCGCCAATGCCGGCGGGGTTTCGGTTTCCGGTTTGGAGATGAGCCAGAACAGCATGCGGTATGCCTGGTCGCGTCAGGAAGTGGACGCCAAGCTCAAATCCATCATGAACAGCATTCACAGCACATGCCTGGAAGCGGCCGAGCAGTACGGTACACCGGGCAATTACGTAAACGGTGCCAATATCGCCGGGTTTGTGAAGGTGGTGGATGCGATGATGGACCAGGGGTTAGTGTAAGCACAGGGGCCAAGGGGTCCAGGGTTCAAGGGGTCAAGTGAAGAGCGGGACCAGGGCCCCTATTCCCAAAATTTAATATGCCCCAGGGTGAATAGAAAGGACGCGAGGAAGCAAGAGTATTAGGAGGCCAGGGTTTTTCGAGTTTTTCACTCGGACCCTTGGCCCCATGAACCGTCGAACCCTTCGAATCTAAAAACCGCAGGAATTTCGATCAGAAAATCCTGCGGTTTTCTGTTTTTGGAGTGGTCACGAATTCGTTCAGGGCCTCGTACGACTTGGCGCCTTCCATGCGGCGGCCATCCGCGTGAAAAGTAGGTACCACCTGGATGCCGAGCTGGCCGCTGCGCTGCCAATCCGCGTCGACCGCCTGGCGAAAACGGCCCGATTCAATTATATCGAACGCTTCCTGACCGGGGAGGCCGGCCGAATTCGCAATATCAGTCAATACATCGAATTGGGCAATATTCTGGCCTTCGGCAAAATAGGCTGTGAAGGCGGCCTGGTGGAACTGGTCGCCCACCCCTTCCGATTCCGCCCACTTTCCCAGTTCCTGCGCCCGACGGCTGTTATACGTATGGGGGCGGTCGCCGAACGGCAGGCCCAGCCCGTCTGCGGTCTCTTTCAGGTGGGCCAGCATGCGGGGGATATCCATTCCCCTTCCAGCAAACAGGTCTTCCAGGGTGCGACCCTCCAACGGTGTTTCGGGGTGGAGGGGAAAAGCGGTCCAGGTGACCTCTACATCGAGCTCTGTCTTTAATTTTTCAATACGCCCGGTAATGAAATAACACCACGGTCAGATGTAGTCGGAAAAGATTTCCAGACGATAAGGCGTTGGCATGGTATCTCCTCACACGTGTTTAGAGTGGTTCCTAAACAAAATGGAAACGATCCATTGTTTGTCAAGGTCCCGGAAGACCGCTGAATATTTGGCGGGAAAGGAAGTATGGGTTGCGGACGTCAGGGCTTCTCGGACTGGGCTGTCCGAACCTTCGGCTACCTCTGGGTAGTCGCCAGTTTCAAAGCCAAGCCCACAAACACCAGGCTGGCTACCCGGTTCATGACGATCTGGGCTTTGTCATTGCGAGCGAGCAGACTGCCGAGTGTGCCGGCCAGCAAGGCAATGCTGCCGAAGACCAGGATGGTGGCGATGATAAAGACACCACCCAGCAGAACCATCTGCAGCGTCAGGGAACCCCGGGCAGGGTCGGCGAATTGCGGCAGGAAGGCGAGGAAGAAAATCGAAACCTTGGGATTGGTGACATTCATGATAATCCCGCGGCGATAGAGTTTGCCGAGGCTCAAACCAACCCCGGAACCGGAGTTGATTTTCTCAGCCCCCGCCCGCCAGGCCCCCCAGGCCAGATAGAGCAGGTAAGCGGCGCCGCAAAGTTTGAGCGCCGTGAAAGCCAGGGCGGATGCCTGAAATATGACCGCCACCCCGAAAGCGACGGCCGTGGTATGTACGATGAGCCCGGTGCACAGTCCCAGGGTAACGAGCAAGCCCGAAAGTTTGCCATGCAGGGCGGATTGGGTTAAGACGAAAATGTTGTCAGGTCCCGGTGCCAGGGCCAGCAGCACGGAGGCGATGAAGAAGGCTATCAGGGCTTCAATCGGTATCATGCGTTGATTAACTCCAGCTTAAATTCCATGGAAGCGGTTTCGAAACCAACCATTGTTGATCAACCTATCGGCCGTCTTTGCGCCTCACCGTGACCGATTCGCCGCCGATTCCCCAATTGTCCGTGTTCACCTCATCGATGACCACTACCGAGTGGCCGGGTTCTTCCCCATTTCGTCGGCCAGCAGTTTGGTAACCCCTGCGATCAGGGCCGCCTTTTTTTCTGCCGTTACGCCTTCATTGGTTATTTTAATGTTCACATAGGGCATAGTTTAACCTCGGTATTTTTTAGGGTAAGCAGATCTGAATTTGAATGCAATAGGACCTATATAAAAGTGTATTTTAGTTTGAAATCAAGGCGGCCGCGAGGGTCAAGCCGGAGGAATACTGGGAGTATTTCGAGGACTTGATATGAGCGCCCAACGCCGAGTTCGTGCTAAAAGGCACTTTTAGATAGGTTCTATTCAGTCTCCCGTGGCCTTTAGCGGATCCCGGCGCAGGCTTTCAATGCGTTCTTTCGAACTGACGACTTCCGTGATGCGGACGCCATACTTTTCGTTTTCCACGATGACTTCGCCGCGCGCGATCAGGGTGTCGTTGGCTAACACATCCAGCGGTTCACCCTCCAGATTCTTGTGGACAAGGGTGGAACCCGTGTTGAGGTCCAGCAGGTCTTCGATCTTCATCTTGGTGCGCCCGAGTTCCACCGACAGCTGCAGGGGGATGTCCAGCAATACCTGCAGCTGGTCCTCGGGGATTTCTTCGGATTCTACAGGCTTTGCAGCTGCCTTTTTTTCAGCAGCGGCCGCTTCCGGGGGCGCGGCAGCCGGTGCAGCCTCGTCAGTTGTTTCAGCTGCATCCGGTTGGACCGGCTCGTCCACAACTTCGACCATATCGTCGATCTTGACGCAGACTTCCACGAAGATTTCATGCCGCCGCAATTTGAACGCGTAGCGCTCCGTGCGGTCCATGTGTGCGGTCTCGATCGTAAAGTCTGTACCGGTGGTTATATGCGGTGGTGAAATCTTGCAGCCCAGACCGGAATCATTGAAAGCTGCTTTCAAATTGCCGGCCGTAATGTTCGTGACTTCACCGATAACATCCTTGACCTCTTCTTCATCGTCGATTTCACCCGGCTCCATGCCCAGGATGGCAGATGTCATCAAGCGGGCAAATTCGGTACTGACCATGAACTGGAGACTGCCGGTCACTTCACCGGCGAAGCTGATTTCACCCATGGTCTTTTCCATCTTCAGATCGCTGGGACCTTCGGAATCGGACATTTCTATGTCCATGCCAAGCATGACGTCAAACAGCTCGATAACCGTGTCCCCGGTCGATTGGATGATGTCGAGCCGGGTGAACTTGCTGATATCGACTGCGGTGAGTTTGGCGCGGGCTTCCGGCGCCACATGATCGGCGGCCTTTACGGCCAGCTCTACATAGATGACCTGGTCTTCGAATTTGAAACCGAACTTGTCGTAGCGATCCATGTTCAGGGTTTCGATTTCAAAGTCATCCCCACTGGTGATGGACGGGGTCGAAATCACGCATTGGAGCCCAACATCCTCGAACCCAGATTTCAGGTTGCCGCCAACGATATTGCACACTTCGCGAACGACATCCTTGATTTCCTCATCATCCTCGATATCCTCGGGTTCCAGGCCCAGCATGGCGGCGGTTACAATTTCAGAGGCCTCATGGCTGAGCTGGATGTCAATGTTTCCGATCACTTCACCGGCAAAGCTCAGGGTGCCGATGATACAGCGCCCGTCCAGAGGGAGAACATCTTTCTCTTCGAAAGGCGTGGCCTCCATGTCGAGCATTGTGTCGAACAAATCAGCTACCGAGGTGGCAATCGATTCTTTTATGTCAAACGTGCCGGATTCAGCCATAATTAAATAATTATCTATTTAAAATAGTCTCTTATAGGCCTATAACGTACTTTCAGCACCTGCTTCTGTCAAGCGAATAGGCCGATTTTAATAAAATTTTATCGGCGGTGCAATTGTTGACCGCCCCATGTCGCCGTACGTGGAGCGACAAGCCCCGAAAGTCAAAAAAGGATTCACCGACTTGCCATATCTCGGTATTGGCGGTACACACGAAAACGCGAAGTTTTATCCTCCATATATCGGGCCGTACAACCGGCCAATACATCGGGTGATATGCAGGCAGCGCAACCAGATCACATTCAATATTATCCTTCCTACGAAGAACGCGAAGTCGCCCTGGCGGCCTCCGTTGGAAACTTGATTCCCTGTCGGCATCATGGCCCCCGGCGGTTTTGGCAGGATTTTAAAAAGATTGCCGCCGGTCCAGTGCCGATCGGTGTCCAGGAGAATATCGCGTATGTATCTGCCGATCCGCGGGACAGCCTGGCCTATGGTTCCCCCCTGCAGGTCCTGGCCGCGGCCTGCATGCCGGATGGCCGCTTTGAGCCCGAACAGCTTGCCGTGGAGATGGACATCGATTCTCTGCTGGAACAACCCCTGCGCACCCTTTCAGGCGGGGAGGCCGTTAAACTGGCCCTGGCCAAAGCAAGGGCGATCTCCGGGCAGACTTCCAAGCTGGTCATGTCCAGCCCGTTCAGCTGGCTCTCCCGCGCCAATCGCCATCTTTTCAAACGCGTCCTGGACGACTATCAGCGACAACAGGTTCCGGTCGAGATTCTGGCCCTGGCCGGTGAGGATGACCTGGCTCCGATTGAGGCCGGGGCCTTCTGGCTGGAAGACCTGGCTAAACCGGTATTCAACCTGCATCTTTCCGATGTCCGTATAGGCCTGGGGTCGCCGATCAATGCCGTGACCGCAGAGCAGCCCTGGGCCCGGGTCGCGAATTTTTCCGCGAAATTGATATCCCCCTGCCTGCTCGAAGGGGGCAATGGCCAGGGCAAGAGTTTGCTGGCTAAATCGCTGGCCGGGGCAGTTGACACCCGGGGCACCGTAAGTGTTGCTTCCGCCCGGGCAACCGGACGGGCCCGGCTGCTGTTCCAGGATGCAATCACCCAGACCCTGCTCAGATCATTTGCAGGGCTGGCTGCTTCGGCACGCGTCAGTCTGCGGGAGAGCGCCATGCGATTATATCGGCAGATCATTCGAGATCAGGCCGGAGCTGCTTTCAGACATGCAGGCATTCCGGATAATGATAGTACCGGCGGAGCACCCGGTCTGCGAACACTCTTGGAAATTAAAACCATCCTGATTGCCGTGCGGTTGGCGGAAAAGCCACCGGCCCTTATACTGGATGAGCCTGATTGGGGGCTGAGCCGCCCGGCGGCGATTGGTCTGGTAGCGTCCGTTCTCAACGCGGCCCATGCAGTGGAGGTGCCGGTCATCCTGATATCGCACAAGCCCTGGTGGGCAAACATTGCAGGTTCCCGGTTGATGGTGGATAAGTTCCAGCCGGCTGGCGGAAGTTCTTTTGAAATCCGGCTGCAGGTAGAGGCAGGCAGATGAACTGGAGAATTAAATTTTTACTTTTGCTGGTGACGGCGATGCCGGCCTTTACCGGGTATCCGCTCAATCAAATGGATACCCTGATTGTTGCCGGCATCACCCAGGCCTGGGCCGTATATTTTGCAGCGGCCCACCTCGTGGTGGTGGGGGTATGCGGCCGCCGGATATACGCGCGCATTTTGACGGCTGCTGCACTGGTTACCGTACCGGTGGTGGCTGCGGGCGCAGGCATCTCGTTTGTGGCCAGTCTGTTCAGCCTGGATCCGGCCATGGCCCGAATCGCCTACAGTGCGCATTACCTGCAATTATGCGTGACCATGTTGACAGTCGTGCCGCTGGCGATAGGTCTGGTGGCAACAATCCCGCTGCAGGCGCTGGAGCAGGATTTTATACGGCGGCGCAAATATGTGTCCATGATGCAAAAGCGTTTTTTGATGGCGCTGCGCGTGTTTAACCATATTGTGTATTATGTTATACCGAACCTGCTCGAGGTAGTGAAAGAGGAACGCCAGTTCAAGGCCCTGACCGGCGAGGCCGGGTTTACAGTCCGGCACGGTCGATTCCGGCAGCGATCAGCACGTCTGATTCGGCGTATGATCTATCTCGCCGGAGAAGCTATCTGTGCCGCAGTTCAGTATATTCCCCTGTGGGCGTCTGAAATTGCTCGCTTGCCGTCGCGGGATGCGAAACACGAACGGTAGGCCCCAGCCGGGGACCGGTAATTTTGATCAGAAAGGAAATAAATTAGGAAATGGCACCCTCTGAAGATGTCAAAAAATTGTTCCAGGTCGGAATTGTGGCCGCCTTTGCCACGCTCGCGTTTGTCGGTACCGCAGTTATCCGGGTTCCGATTCCAGCTACAGGTGGATATTTCAATCTCGGCGACACCTTCGTCATGACCGCCGCCCTGCTGTACGGCCCTGGCGTGGGTGTTCTGGTGGGCCTTATCGGCCCGGCCGCGGCGGATGCCATCGGCTTTCCGCAGTTCATACTGGCCACGGCGATCGTCAAAGGCTGTGAGGGCGGGGTTGTCGGCTGGCTCGGCGGACAGCACGGGGGG
>Ga0126327_10000093_pt1 | contig 25090 bp, 24 predicted proteins | sample InaspJWI30metaG_FD_101392 | JGI IMG/M metagenome (GOLD analysis project Ga0126327, IMG submission 101392) | Marine gutless worms symbiont microbial communities from Oahu, Hawaii - Inanidrilus sp. 1 OAHU.JWI-30 metaG | ecosystem: Host-associated > Annelida > Digestive system > Unclassified... | reverse complement strand
GACATCGATCCAGAGCACGTCACAAGCTGGCAGGCCCGGGCCAACCATGTCCGCAAAGAGATCGAGCGCCTGTTTTTCCTGCCTGAAAAAGGTTACCTGGCAGATTGTCTGCAGGCCCGGGCCGGCACACCGGCCGGGGCAGCGGAAGCGGACGATGCCCTCCGCCCGAACCAGCTGCTGGCCGTCACCCTCGGCACCCTGACGGATACCCACCAGTGCCGCCGGGTCGTCACCGCCTGTCGGGAGTTGGTGGTCCCGGGCGGTCTGCGCAGTCTGGCCGACCGGCCGGTCCGGCGGCCGCTTGTCATCGAAAAAGACGGCCGCTGTCTCGGCGATCCCCTGCGTCCCTATCGCGGGCGTTATAGCGGTGACGAAGACATTTCCCGCAAACCGGCCTACCACAATGGAACCGCCTGGGGCTGGCAGCTGCCCCTATTTTGCGAAGCCCTGGCGCTGGCATATCCGCAAACCGGCCGGGAGGCAGCCCGGGCTTACCTGGCCCACAGCATCCGGATGCTGCAAACCGGTTGCGTGGGACATTTGCCGGAGATATTGGACGGCGACGCCCCCCATACCCCCCGCGGCTGCGATGCCCAGGCTTGGAGTGTCAGCGAACTTTTGCGCGTCTGGTGCAAACTTTCCGCCTGACCTCCGACGCAGGATTGGGCGGCATCTGTATAGCTGCCATCTTTTTGGGCAAAAAACTTGCATTAAGAAGAAAAAGAATCATACTAGTGACTGTTTCTAAATTGACACCACACCTCGATCCGGCGGGATCGGCGGACTTTCATTTGGCAGTATCCCCCGATCCGGAACCAGAGGACAATCATGAAAAACCTGCAAACATACCAAGTCTATCCCAGTCTCCCGGAATCCCTGAAGTTCCTGCAGACCCTGTCCCGCAACTACTGGTGGTCCTGGACCTATGATGCGGTCGATCTTTTTCGCCGCATCGATCGGGGCCGCTGGAAAGAGGCCCAGGGCAACCCGCTCATCTTTGTAACCCTGGTTTCACAGCAACGTTTGCAACGCCTGGCCAAGGACACGAGTTTTCTGGCGCATCTGGACCGGGTACACACCGACTTTGAAAAAAAGGCCCTAACGCCGCACACACACGCGGATCCGGCTTTTCAAAACGGTGAAGTCATTGCCTACCTCTCCATGGAATTCGGCATTCACGAAAGCCTGCCCATCTATGCGGGCGGCCTGGGCATCCTGGCCGGGGACCATCTCAAAGCGGCTTCCAATATGGACCAGCCGCTGGTGGGGATTGGCCTGCTTTATCGCCAGGGATACTTTCACCAATACCTGGACCCGAACGGATGGCAACAGGAAGAGTACCCGACTACCGACATTTTTTCCCTGCCCATGGTGCGCGCCACCGACCCTGGCGGCAGAGAGGTGGTTATCGAGATAACCGGCCCGGATGGCCCCATGCAGGCGACCGTCTGGAAGGTCCAGGTTGGCCGGATCACCCTGCTGCTGCTGGATACCTACCTGGCCAGCAATCCGGAACCGATCCGGGATGTCACGGCCCGGCTCTATGCCGGCGGGTCACGCGTTCGCCTGGCCCAGGAGGCGCTGCTGGGCATCGGCGGCATCAAGGCCCTGGAGGCACTGGGACTCACGGCGAAGGTGAGCCATATGAACGAGGGGCACGCCGCCTTTTCCGGGCTGGAACGGCTGGCCCAAACCATGGCCCGCCACCAGGTGGATCTGAAAACAGCCCATGAAATTGTAGCCCGCAGCACCATCTTCACCACGCACACTCCGGTAGCAGCCGGCCATGACGAATTTACCCCCGACATGGTCAGGCCGGTTCTGGAGGCATTCACCGACCGCCTGGGGGTGCCGGTTGACAAAATCCTTGCGTGGGGACAGCCGGCCGGAGCACCGGATACCTCCCCCATGTCGATGTTCATCCTCGGATTGCGCATGGCCCAGTATTGCAACGGGGTCAGTGAACTGCACGGCCAGGTGGCCCGCAAAATGTGGTCGTTTGTCTGGCCGGACCGGCCCGAAGATGAAATCCCCATCTCCCACATCACCAACGGTGTGCACGTACCCACCTGGATGTCGCCGGATGTGGCTGCGGTCTGTGAGCGCTATATCGGCCCGGAGTGGTATATGTCTTCGCTCAAATCGGAGAACGTGAAAAAGATTGATGACATGTACGACGAAGAATTATGGCGCGCACACGAAATGAGCCGGGCCCGCCTCATGCGGGCTTGCCGCGATCGCATGGTCCGCCAGTATGCCCGCCGCAATGCACCGGCCTCCCTGATGGAAGATGCTGAAAGAGTTTTGGACCAGGACACACTGACCATTGGGTTTGCCCGCCGCTTTGCCACCTACAAACGCGCCGGCCTGCTGCTGCGGGAGCCGGAGCGTCTCGAAGCCCTGCTGACGGATGAAAAACGACCTGTCCAATTCATTTTCGCCGGCAAAGCCCATCCCCAGGATGACGAAGGCAAGGACCTGATTCGGCAGTTGGTCGAGTTCTGCCGCCAGGATCATATCCGGCGGCGGGTTGTGTTCCTTGAAGACTACGATATTCAGACCGCCCGTTATCTGGTCCAGGGCTGTGATGTCTGGCTCAACACGCCGCGGCGGCCCTACGAAGCCTGCGGGACCTCCGGGATGAAAGCGGCTTTGAACGGGGTTCTTAACCTGAGCATCCTGGACGGCTGGTGGGCCGAAGGCTACACTGAAGCGGCCGGCTGGGCCATTGGACACGGTAATGAAAGCGGCGACCCGGCCTATCTGGACGCGGTAGAGTCCCAGGCCCTTTTCAATCTGCTGGAAAACGACGTTATCCCGAAATTTTACTATCGTAAAAACGGCGACCACCCGGCCCAATGGGTAGCGATGATGAAAGCCTCCATGCAATTGGCCATCAGCCGCTTCTGCAGCCTCCGCATGGTGGGAGAATATGACGACCGGTTCTATATTCCAGCCGCACTGGCCATGACGCACCTGCTGGAAGACGGCGCCCGGCATGCCCGGGAATTGGCGGAAAACCATGAACGCCTGCGCCAGCACTGGCCGGGTCTCAGGGTTGAACAGCCGGTCAGAGATATGTCCGGTCCGTTCCAGGTAGGAGACACGTTCCAGGTCTCCACCGTGGCCTACCTCGGAGAACTGCGGCCGGAAGAGGTGTCCGTGGAGCTCTATTTTGGCCGCAGCGCGACCCTCGATACGGTCACCCGCAGCCGGGCCCTTCCGATGGCCCTGGCCGAGGATCGCGGCGGGGGCGAGTTCTTGTACCGGTGCACGGTCCATTGCCAGGATTCGGGTCGCTACGCTTTTACCAGCCGGATCCTGCCCGCCGGAGACGACTGGATCCGGACGACCCCGGGACTGGTGACCTGGGCATAAAGAATCCTGGCCCAGCCGGATTCAGGCTGATAGGCGATAGGCCTTTAGGCTAAAGCAAGATCTCGGAATATAGCTTTTAGCGATTAGCAATAGGTTCTTGCATTTCAGCTAAAAGCGAGTGACTAACAGCGAATAGCCCCCCCATGAGTTCCAATCATGGAGGGGCACTACCTAACAGTCTTCAGCCTATAGCCTAAACACCTGCAATCGGGTACCCCGGCCGCTACTTGCAGGAGACGGCTTGCAGAAGCAGAGCCTGTGTTCACCGGCCAACATAAGAACCCTGCCGCCAGGGAGGTTCGGCATGGTACCATCAAAAAATCCCCGAGTTCTGGTCGTCACCCCGGAGGTGACCTACCTGCCCGACAACATGGGCAACATGGCCAACTACCTGTCCGCCAAGGCCGGCGGACTGGCCGATGTGTCCGCAGCCTTGATCAAGGCGCTTTTCGAACACGGTGCCGACGTGCATGTGGCTCTGCCCGACTACCGGGCCATGTTCAATGCCCAGCGCAAACCCGTATTGGGGGCGGCGCTCGACCTCATCCAGGATACCATGCCGGATGACCGCATCCACCTGGCAGAAGATCGCGCCTTCTTCTATATGGACCATGTCTACTCCAACTATGCTGCGGAGAATATCCGCATCGCGCTGGCCTTTCAGCGCGAAGTCATCAACAACATCATCCCCAGGGTCCGCCCGGATCTGATTCACTGCAATGACTGGATGACCGGCCTTATCCCGGCTATGGCGCGCCGGCGGGGAATCCCCTGCCTTTTTACCGTGCACAACATTCACACAACAAAGCTGGTGCTGGCCGAAATCGAGGATCGCGGCATAGACGCGGCCGCCTTCTGGCAGCACTTGTATTACGTCCACATGGCCCACGATTATGAATCCACCCGGGAAATCAACCCGGTGGACTTGCTGACCAGCGGTATTTTTGCCGCCCACTTCGTCAATACAGTCAGTCCGACATTTCTTTATGAGATCGTCAATGGACAGCATGACTTCGTAAACTGGCCGATTCGGAGTGAATTGGCCAACAAGTTTCACGCCCGGTGTGCCGTGGGTATTCTGAACGCGCCGGATCCCACCTTTACGCCCCGCAGCGATCCTGTGCTGAATGTCAATTACGGCCCGGAGGACCACGCAACCGCCAAACAGACCAATAAGCTCTCCCTGCAGACAGAAGTGGGGTTAATACGGGATGCCGGCGCACCCCTGCTTTTCTGGCCGCACCGACTGGACAGCGTCCAGAAAGGCTGCCAGCTGCTGGCGCAGATTCTCTACCGGGTCATCCATACGTACTGGGATGAAAACCTGGAAATCGTTTTTGTCGCTAACGGAGAGTTCAAACCGCACTTTGCCGACATAGTCCATTTTCACGGCTTCTCACAACGGGTCGCCATCTGTGACTTCAACGAGGACCTGGCTCGGCGGGCTTACGCCGCCGCCGATTTTATCCTGATGCCGTCACGTTTTGAACCCTGCGGCCTGCCCCAGATGATCGGGCCGCTCTACGGGGCCCTGCCGGTGGCTCACAATACCGGCGGCATCCACGATACGGTGGCTTCCATGGATGTCAGCAAAGGAAAGGGCAATGGATTTCTCCTCGATGCCTGGGACGGCCAGGGTTTGTTCTGGGCTATTGAGCAGGCCCTGTCCTTCTATCGGCTGCCGGAAGAGACAAAGACGTCCCAGATTGCCCGGGTGATGCGCGAAGCATCCGAAAACTTCAACCACGCCGTCACCGCCCGGCACTACATGAATCTGTATGAGAAGATGCTGCAGCGCCCTTTAATCCCGGCACCTGCCCACTAACCCTGTCGCATCTATAACCGGCCGGACAAACTGGTCAATGCTACTAGATTGTAAAACCGTGAATACGCAGAGAGAATATGGATGCCTACTCAGATGAGGTTGTACGCAAAGCAAACCGCCTGGTAGCCGCGGATACCTACCTGACACCTCACTTGAAAACGATCCAGCGCAGGTTACAGGCAATCGAAGACACGACTGTTCGATTACTGTCGGCCGGTGCCGCCTCCCTTTCTGATCTGGCTGCCGGCCACACCTATTACGGCCTCCACCGCCTCGAAACAACGTGGGTTTTCCGGGAGTGGGCCCCCAATGCTGAAACTGTGTATCTGATCGGTGACATGTCATCCTGGCAGGTGGCGGAAGCGTTCGCATTGCGGCGAATCAATACCAACGGCGATTGGGAGATCAGCCTGCCCGCCGAATGCCTGCAGCATGGTATGCACTACCGGCTGCACATACAATGGCCCAACGGCCAGGGAGAGCGAATCCCGGCCTACGCCCGCCGGGTGGTGCAGGACCCGGACACCGGTATATTCTCTGCACAGGTATGGGCACCGTCCGGGGAATATCATTGGAAGCACCGCCGGACGCGCACGGTTGCCCCGCCGCTGCTCATCTACGAAGCTCACGTGGGGATGGCCCAGGATGCCGAACGAGTGGGTACCTATCGTGAATTTACCCGCGAGGTCCTGCCGCGGATTGCAGCGGCCGGCTATAACACCCTGCAGGTGATGGCCCTGCAGGAACACCCCTACTACGCTTCATTCGGATACCAGGTATCGAGTTTTTTTGCAGCCTCCTCACGATTTGGGACACCCGAAGAGCTCAAGGAATTGATTGACACGGCCCACGGCCTGGGTTTGCGGGTCCTGATGGACCTGATCCACTCTCACGCAGTGGCCAATGTGGTTGAGGGGCTCAGCCATTTCGACGGCACGCCCTACCAGTATTTCCATGACGGCGAACGGGGACGGCATCCAGCCTGGGATTCACGCTGCTTCGACTATGCCCGGCAGCAGGTGCTCCATTTTTTACTTTCCAACTGCCGTTTCTGGGTGGATGAGTACCGGGTGGACGGGTTCCGTTTCGACGGTGTGACCAGTATGCTCTACCTGCACCACGGCCTTGAAAAATCTTTTACTTCCTACGACGACTACTACAGTAGCGAGGTGGATGAAGATGCTCTGACTTACCTGGCTCTGGCCAATCGCATGCTGCATGAGTTGGACCCCGGCCTGGTGACCATCGCAGAGGATGTAAGCGGCCTGCCGGGCCTGGCCGCCCCGGTGAACGCGGGCGGGTTCGGGTTTGATTACCGGTTTGCCATGGGGGTGCCGGATTACTGGATCCGGCTGTTGAAAGAGACTCGCGATGAAGATTGGCCGCTCGAGCATCTGTGGCATGAACTGACCAATCGGAGAGAGGATGAAAAAACCATCAGCTACGCAGAAAGTCATGACCAGGCGCTGGTCGGTGACCAGACCCTGATCTTCCGGCTGCTCGGGGATGCGATTTACGATCACATGCGGATTGAGGATCCCCACCTGGCGATTGACCGCGGCATGGCCCTGCACAAAATGATTCGACTGCTTACCCTGGCCACAGCCGACAGTGGCTATCTGAACTTTATGGGCAATGAGTTCGGCCACCCGGAGTGGATTGATTTTCCGCGAGAAGGCAATAGCTGGTCCTACCGCTATGCCCGGCGGCAGTGGCACCTGGTCGACAACCCCGGGTTAAAATATGGCTGTTTGGCCCGGTTTGACCGCGCCATGCTCCGGGCAGCGCGCCGATATGGCTTGTTTGATACTTTTAAGCCGGAACGCCTGTTCGTCCACCAGGCCGACAAGGTGCTGGCTTTCCGACGCGGCGATCTGCTGTTCGCCTTCAACTTCCATCCGGAAAGCTCCTTTTCAGATTATGGCATACCGGTGCCGGTGCAGGGACATTACCGCATGGTGCTCAATACGGATGACCACCCTTTCGGCGGTCACGGCCGTCTGGCACCCCAACAGGTCCACCAGAGTGGTGCGGCACCGGATGGTGTGTCGGATCGCCACCGGGTTCGTCTATACATTCCCAACCGTTGTGCCCTGGTTCTTACCGCCGACGCTTAAGATCCGCATTTAAGCATCCTTTTTATACCCTGTTCTGTTGACAACGATTTCGGCGTAATTAATCTATTTTACAGGCAGGGTAATCTGAAGATGACCAACCAGGGCCCTGGAAAATCTTACCTGAAAATGACCGCAGCTATAGGAAGGAGCCGCAAACATGGGAAAAGATATTGCAATCACAGATGACCATCATTGTGCCGCGCAGGAGAGAACCCAGTTAAATGTTGAACTGGCCAAATGTGATGCCCAGTTTGAAAAAGGGGATGTGCGCGATTCGTGCTATGAATCAGCTATTGCACTAAGCAAAGAGCGCGTGAAGAAGTGTCAGGAAGAGTGATCTGCAGAAATACTCAATCTTTAAAGGGGCTTGTGGTTTTACCGCCAGCCCTTTTTGCTTTTAATGATGACTGAAATTCAACTTTTCAACCGGATCATCTTATGATATACATGAATTTCTAGATCGAACCACCAGATGCACGCTGTAAACCTGCCTACTGTATGCTGAGACATACAGCCAAAAAACATTAATCGGGCGAATAAGAATAAATTAGCGTCAAATGGGCGAAGTTAGGAATTTGACATGCTAAAAAAAGTCCGATTTTTCTTCACAGGTAGTCTTGGATCGAACCCCGGATCTAAAAAACGCATCAAGAAAAAGCAGCAGGCCCTGGCCGCGCAGCTGAAGCTGAACCGTGCCTTTCAGGAGGAAATGTTCAAGCGCAGAAATGAACAGCTTGACCTGACCTGATCGGCAGGGGCATTACCCAAGGTCAAAAAGGGTAAATTTCTTGGGGACCGCATTGGAGACCGGACAGTTTGTGCTCGGCTGCCGGGTAGTCACAAATCCGCAGATCTGGCAGACGTACACATCCGTGGCCATTTCTTCGGCTTCGGACTGGTAGCGGGCAATCAGGTCTGCCTGGGCGGAAAGCACCCGGAAAACTGGCGCAGATTCTCGGCTTTGCCGGCTTCACCCGCCTGCTCGTATTGGGCGGCTAATTCGATGTAAAGCGGTGGAAGTTCCGTTTCCTTGCTTTGCCGGTAGTCGGCCAGAAATGGTTCGATGTCACTGGTTTTACCGCGCAGGTACATCGAAAACCGTCGGACGTGGGCTGACTCCGAAGACTCCAGAGCTGCAAGCAGCCGCACCAAAGCCGGCTTGCCGGCCCTAACGGCTTTGGCCGCATGCAGACGGTTGCGAATGCCGGCGACCGTGGCTCTCGTAAAAAGATACGCCAGGGTCGCGTTGATAATGGAAGGCATGACCTCTCCTCATATTGTTTTGATATTTACCACCTGGAATATTATCCCAGGTGTGCTTTCCTGACCTCGTTGGGTGTGTTGCCCGTCCAGCGTTTGAATGCCCGTGAAAAAGCACTCTGATCGGAGAACCCCAGCAGAAAAGCAATTTCGGCCAGTTCGATTTCTGGTTCGCGGATATAGCTGAGCGCCATCTCCTGCCGGGAGGTATCGAGCAGGTCTCGAAATGAGGTTCCGGCCTCGGCCAGGCGGCGCTGCAGGCTGCGCACGCTCAACCCAAGATCCCGGGCAACTTTTTCATTGGCCACCGGCCCTGAGGGCAGGGCATCGATGATGCCGGCTTTCACCCGGTGCACCAGGTTGCCCTCCCTGAGCCGGCCCAGGTAGTCCACGTTCAACTGATCGTGCATCCGGGCGAACTGGGGGGTTGGTGCCCGGCAGGGCCTTATCTACTGCTGCCAGTGGAAACAGGATACAATCACCCGGGGCGGAAAAGTGTACCGGAGCAGTGAAGTAACGCTGATATTCTTCCGCACATACCGGTGGCGGGTGCTGAAAACTGATAGACAGCGGTTGCAGTTCCTCACCGTAATTCAGGCGGCACATGTGATAGATAACGGCGATCAGGCAGTCCACCTGGGCCGAAACCCGCAGCCCTTCGGATTTAAAATCAAAACAGATCCTGTATCCAGCCGGGTCCTCTTCCAGTTTGATACCCTTTCCTTCCGAAACGATATCCAGGTAGAGCACAAACCGCTGCAGGGATTCACACAGCGAATGGCTGGCCAGCCAGGCATACCCAAGACCATATAGGTACGACGGGTGCCAGAACTTGGGCCCCTGCAGCCCGAAACAATCATCTTCGATCAATTCCGATGCTCGCTGCCAGGCCCGGTTCACATACCCATACCGAATCCTGGCTCCGGGCTGTTTCAACAACTCCGGTTCGATACCGGCCGCCCGAAAAACATCACCGGGGCTGTGCCCGTAAGAATCCAGCAACTTCCACAGGATGTTGGTCGCCGTTGCGAGGTGGCTGTATGGCATGGTGAGAGCTCTGGGTTGTAGAAAAGAATTCCCGCCTACTTTACCAAACCTGACTAGGGAAGTCCAACGAACCTTGGCGCAATCGGTCGCCATGTTGGCGGGAAAGGTCAAGCGTGCGAGAAGTAAATGCATTACGTTGGGACACAAATTGAGGGCCGGGCTCAAGGGGCCGCGGGTTCGAGGGTTCAACGGTTAAACCCTGAACCCATGGGCCTTTAAAACTTGGAAAGGGTCCACAGTAAAACACTTGTAAAGCTAATTGGGCAACAACAGGAGAGTTAAGATGTATGGTAAACAAACAACCTTGCGGATGAAGAAAGATCTTTATGCAAAACTGGAAAGCCTCGCTCAGCAGCACATGCGCAGTGTAAGCGATATGATCAGGCTGATCTTGACCGAGAATCTGGATAAATACAAACGCAAGTCCTAATGCGGCTTGGGCCGCATTTTATGGGAGACTATTATGTGTACCAACCCGAAAAACAGGTTAACTGCCGATGAGGTCTTTAATTCCGAACATTTCTGCGAAGATGGAAAGATGAAACCCGTAAAAAACAACTACCATTGTGACAACTATATTCAGGCCATTACCCTCAGGGAGACTCTTAAAATCGTCACCGGCCAGGAATACGATATCGAACCCAACGGCAATAAAGGCTGGAAGGTGATTGCCCGGGCGTAGAATAGGGATAGCTGCAGCAGCGTGTGATAGGGAGCACTGGTTTAGTCGTGAAATACCAGCGACTTGACCGTCACCGGGAACACCTGATCGTTTACCAGGGGCTGGCCGATATCGATCCAGTCGCCTTCTCTGAGTTCCAACTCGTCCAGGGTCAGCAGATTGGACTTCAGGCCGGTTTCCCGGCGCATGACATTACCGACACTGCAGGCTATATCGCCTTCGAAGATGAGAATGATCGGTATGTCATTCGCGATCGAATGGGGCAGGGCCGCTTCAACCGATTTGGCAAACAATTCCAACCGGGAGTAGTGGTTCCGGACCGGATCTTTGAAATAGAGGGCCACAAGCTGTTCCCCCTCTTGCAGATCAAAACGTTTAAAAGCCCTGTTCATCTCGATGACCACGTGGGGTTCACTCAGTTTGGCCTGCTCGACATCCACGCGCAGCACTGGAATGTTCTTTATCGGGAGGGTCAGGTTGTCATCTGAAAAACCGGAAGACCCGGAAATGGACAGGGTGTGCGCCCCGGCACCGATCACCGTGGCTCGAATTTTGTTGTCCGGTTCCACGACCGACAGCGCGCGGCGTTTCATGAGCGCCTTGATCTTGCGGGCCAGCAGGGGACCGATGTCCTTGTGGTCACCGTTGCCCCCATACATCAATTCGGCCACACCGCCGGAGAACGAGTAAGCGTCGATCTCCCGTTTAAAATCCAGGTCCCCGGTCACCATCAGTTTCCGCGCTAACTCAGACTCCGCTGGTTGGGTAATGACTTCGACCAGCACTTCGGCAAGTTTTGCAGCGATGGCATCGATCGCCTTTTTCGATATGCGGTCGCCGACTTCAAATTCCCGGCCAAGATACGCCATGACCTGCCTGACCGGATCAGCCAACCGCCAGATCCGGCCCTTTTCACGCACGGCCAAAAGCCGCCCGCCGACTGATACACAGCTCGTGGAAACGATCCGGCCGTTTACCGATATGGCACTGTTGGCCGTTCCGCCGCCGATATCGCATGAGAGGATGGTCTGGCCGGTCTCCCGGGACCGGCGGGTGGCAGCGGAGCCCAGGGCGGCGATCACACTTTCGAAATTGGGTCCGGCCGTGGCTGCCACAAACTTTCCCGCGTCCCTGGATAGGGCTTGGACAATCTGCTGGGCATTCTGCTTGCGGGCGGTTTCCCCGGTAATGATTACCGCGCCGGTCTGAATATCTTCCGGGTCGATACCCGCCCTGTCATATTCGGACTTTAGAAAGGCCGCCAATTGGTCGATATCGATGGTGCGGTCGTCCAGTAGGGGGGTGTCGATAATGCGCCCCTCATAGATCACTTTGCGGTCCTTGATGAGAAACCGGCGCGTGGCGGAGCGTTCATCTCTTTGCAGCAGCAGGTTGGAAAAGGCCAGGTGGCTGGTCGAACTGCCGACATCCACCCCCACGCTCAATAATTCTATTTCATTGACTTCCATAAACACTCTTTCCCACGGCCATCAACCTGACAAGTTGCGATCAGATGACGGCATGCTATGTAGTTACTTTATAGCTACATTTACAGGGGGAACATAAAAAATCAACAGGGGGGAGTCAAGCGATAAGTATCCTATACCAACCATCATAATTAAGAATAGAAGCTGATTTAAAAATGGATTTTGGTTCAAGATCAAGGCGGCCGTGAAACTCAAACCGGAGGAGTACTATAGTATTTCGAGGTGTTGGATTTCACGCCCAACGCGGAGATTGGGCCAGGGGCCGTTTTTAAATTAGCTTCTATGGTTTTATTTCGGCTATGAATTGATTCGACGTCCGAATTGCTTCATTCATATTCTTGATCAAGCCGTCGATTTCGCCTTTCAAGGTGGAAAATTCGGTCCGCAGGGACCCGATGGCCTGGGCATTGAGGTTATGCTTGAGGAAAAGTACATTGTCCTGGAAGGAACGCAGGACCGGCTCCATGCTTTTTTCGGCCCGGCGCATACTGGCCAGCATCCGGCGGTAACGGGACCGGGTCTCTGTGAGTTTGCGCTGGCTGGAACGGCGCAATTCGGAACTCTTGTAGAGTTTGAGTTCCGCCGACCACTCCTTGAAAAGGGCCTCAGCTACATCTTCAACCTTCTCAATACGGGCGGATACCTTGTCAGCCGCATCCCGGCTGTCCTCGTATTCCGCCTTTAAGTTCTCGTAGGCCTGCTTAAGGTCACTGTTCTCGATATTGATGACCGCCCCAAACTGGTCCAGCGCACTTTTGAACTGGTGCTGGGCCTCACTCTGGGCATCCCGGGCATTCTCCACCCGATCCACCAGGATATCCCGTTTGTGGACCCCAACCTTCTCCATCGCCCCGTAATACGCCTTGGAACACCCTACCGAGAAAACCATTAAGACAACTGTTAACAAGATGGAGTTTGCATGTAACATTTTGAAATTAGATGACATACAGCTTCCCCTATAATTACTTGGGTTTCTACCAGGGTTTTCACTTGACCCCTTGGCCCCTTTATTCTGGTTCCCGATAGAGCGCCAGTATCCCCGACCGCGCCACCTTCTTGATCCCCATCGGCTCCAACACCTTTATCAGCGCATCGACTTTCGCCTGGCGGCCGGTCACTTCAAGGATATAGTGGGTCAGGCCGGTGTCCACGATCCGGGCCCGAAATGAATCTGCAATCCGATTGATTTCACTACGGTTTTCCGGGGCGGCCTTGACGCAGATCAAAGCGCCTTCGCGCTTGACGGCGTCCTCACCCGTCATGTCGCGCACCTTGATGACGTTGATCAACCGGCGGACATGTTTCAGGATCTGCTCGAATTTCTCAGGATTCGTTTTGGTGGTAATGGTAATACGGGACATTTCCGGATTGGCGGTCGGTGCACCGCAAATTGTTTCGATATTGTATCCACGGCTCGCAAATAGACCTGAAACCCGGGCGGTTACGCCGGGTTCGTTTTCCACCAGCATGGTTATGATGTGCTTTTCATCATTCATGGTATTTGTCCTGGAAATTACGGATAGTCCGGCCGGACAGGGCCGCCAGTCGGTATCTACAGCCGGAAGTTGCTTATTCTATTAGCAGATTGCTGTTCATCGGGCAAATACCCGGTCAAATAATCATACCTTGAACACAGTATTCATTAAAGGTTACCCGGAGAAGTCCGATTTAAAGAATATATGCCCTTACGATCCCCATCCCAACGGGCATTTGTACCTCCTTTGGCCCCGGAGTCGCACAACTCCGGGGCTTTTTTCTGAAGCGGTTTCAAAACCTTCCCTCGAACTCAATCTCGGCGTTGGGCCGAGGGCTTCAATCCTCGAAATATTCCATATATTCCTCCGGTTGCGACCCACAATTGGGGAATAATTAAGCGGGAAGTCCCGCAACGCGGGAAACCCTCATCCCACCTTGATCTTTAGCCCGATTGAAGATTTTAAAATCGCTTCAAGAGCATTCTTTATACCCGTTTAAAATATGCTGCGAGCGTGAATCTTGAAGCAATACATTGCCATTAGGAATACATATCCGCCTATCGGATTTTGTCGCTTAAATCCAGGTCGGTCAGGCTTTTTTTCAGGTAATACTCCGCCCCCACGGATTTAAACGTTTGGATAAGGTCTTCCCGGAAACGGCGCCAGTCAATCTTCTCTTCAACCTCCGGAAAGTAATTCAATTTACCGACTTTCCAATGGTCCACGATGGCATGATATCGCCGGACCAGGTCAATGGCCTGCTCCGGCACAACCACCGGCTCCATACTCACCCAGGTGGGAATGCCGCGTTGGTGGGCAGTTTTAACAGCGGCGACCCGATCGGCAAGGCTGGCCGTGCCCGGTTCCCAGACGTCAGCTGCGGCTTGATCTGTAAACACCAGTGTGGTTCCGAAGGAAGCTGCCTCCGAACTTTCCAAAAGGTCAAAATCGCGTACGGCCCTGGTACCGCCTTTGGTCAAAACAGTGTACGGGCGGCGGCGCAGCACTAGCTGCTCAAGGGCCGCCCGGGTCAAGGCAGTGTCGCCGGGGGCCGGTGGATAGGGGTCGCATCCGAAGCTCAGCAGTATCAAGCGCTTATCCCCGCGGGCATCTAATTCATCGAGATCCGCACGGAATCTGCGTAAAGTGTCGGGCAACGGCCGGCATTGCCGGTGGAACCGATAGGCGGAAACATCAGCAGCGTCCGGGACATAACAATAGGCACACCGATGCAGGCAGCCGGTATACAGATCAGCCCCTAGCGGTGCGTATTCGCTCGCTTTTCCTTTAGTCTCGTATATAAGTTCCATGGAAATTCAGTTTCTGGATTCAAAGGTTCAGAGGTTCAAGATTCAATTTATAGCACGTTTTTAGTGGGTGATCGGTGTTAAATGGTCCTATCCCGGAACCCTGAAGGCTGAACGTTAAACCCATGAAATGAAAAGGTCGCTGTGCGTGCACAGCGACCGTCTAATTACAATTTTGATTTATACACCGGTGTTGACTACACCCGTGCCGACTGCGGTAATAATGGGCGACCCGGTCTGCGGGCTGGGTATCATCCCCTAAAGGTTTCTAGGACCCGTTGAGCTTTTCTCTGAGTTTTCCTGAACACTTGAAGGTAACCACTTTACGGGGAGCCAGCATCATATCGTCACCCGTAGCCGGATTTCTTCCGCGCCTCTCCTTCTTCTGGTTCACACAAAATTTACCGAAACCGCTGATCAGGACATCTTCGCTGTTTGCCAGGGCATCTTTAATGATGGCCAGGATGGACTCGATGATCTCGGAAGATTGGTTTTTGGTAAATCCAAGGTTGTTTTGAAAGGACTCAATGATCTGCGCTTTTGTAAGTGTCATTGCTCATTCACTCCTTTGGATGAAAGGCCCATTGTTTTTCAACATCGCTGATTTTATTAAATAAACGTTTCTTTTGTCAAGAAAATATCCCAAAAAAGTTCCGGTATCCGGAAAAGCGCAATAAGGCCCTTTGCACTGTGACCGTATCTGTCAAACGCCTGTGATAGCCATGACTTAAATGATGGGACCTTTCCTGGTCCGATTAAACACAAGTGCTGGGAGGCATTATGACCACCGCAGAGAGAAAGGCCAGGCAACTTATCAGCGATTATGGCAGGGACATGGCAATCACCCAGGCCAAGTTTTTTTTGGGGCGGTCCAACGGAGGGTTGCAGAACTGGTGGCAGCAGGTCCTTGTCACTATCCGGACGGCTCAACCGGCAGCCGAGCCCAATTAGATTTATATATTTGATTTAATTACAATTTAATGGGTATCCGGTTCGGGGGATGCCAACTGGTTCAACGGTCTGCAAGCAGGTCGCGGGCCGCGCTCAAATCATAGACCGCAGCCGGGTCAAAGCCCTTGCCGGTATACATACCCATGGCCTGTTTGACGGCATCGTAGGGTACCCAACCATGCTTTTCCCAGAGATCCGGCTGTTCGGAATCCCACAGTCTGAAGCAGATATCATCTCCAATTTTAGATACATACATCCGTACACGTTTGTTTTGCGGGTAGGGATAATAGTAAAACCCCCTGTCATCTTTCATTGCTATATTTCCTTCCTGTCTTGAGCGATAGTTGTCCCCCTATGAATCCCGAGACACCAAACGGCAGCTCGCGAGGATGTTCATATCGGAATCCCAGGTCATACAAAGCCCTTTATATAATGCCCCGCAGGTCACGATATAGCCGCGGTCGCTACCGAGCTTCCAGCAGTTGTGCGGATCGGGCGAAACCGCCTGACCCGGATGGGTGCCGAGAGCCGCAACCCGGGGGGTGTGGCTATGGCCGCGAAAAAGGATCTTGCCCGGATAGTGCCGTTTGAACCGATCGGCAACGGCCTGATCGATATCGCCTGTCATGGCGGCCATTCCGAGCAAATCCGCGAAGGGTCGACTGTGTACAAAAAGAGCCGCGGCTGTTTCAATCTCGAGGGGCAGCGCCTCCAGGTATACCAGCGTCTCTCTGGAAACACCGCCTTTGTGCCGCGCCATCCCGTTGTGTACAATGGCATGGTCATTGTTCCCCTTGACACACTGCACATTCTGTTCGCGCAACAGTTCAACGCAGCGGTCGGCCTGCTGGTAGGCAACCGAATCGCAGATATCGCCCAGGTGGACGACGCAATCACAGCCGCGTGCTTTGAAGTAGGCCAACGCGGTCGCAATCATCTCCGGGTTCCCATGACTGTCCGCCATGATACCAATTAATTGCACTTCAGTCATGCCCCCCGATTCTGAGCGGTTGTCGCCGCCTGCAGTCCGTTTTTCGCATGCATACCAGATGCACCCCCGAAAAGCGAGGTTCCTACCACATCAGGATAAATATCTCAAAATAATAATGGGGGATTTTTATACCCACCCGATCTTATATCAAATATTCCCCTTGACAATTGGCGGTTGGGAAATATTATAGGCTGTCTTTCGCCTTCAGTCGACGATTTGCACGATAGACTTCTCTCACACGCCGTGTCTAATTGTAAGTACTTCTGGATGTAGAAAAATCTGTAGACACCCCCGCCGGGAACCCGGTTTATTCAGGATGAAACGCTACAGAAAAGGGCGACCGGGTACGCGTTCTATGTAACGCGCCGTCAGCACTAAGAAAGGAATACAGCCTGAACCGGTATATTGCGACCCCATATGGTCATTGGATACTTATATACAAGGAGCAACTAGATGAGTGATTTTCTGCACAATCTGCGCACCGGCAACATCAAGCGTTTTGACCGGCCCCGCAAAAATTACGATAACCCTCAATACCGTCATCCGCATGATCGGCAGCATAACAAGGATCGCAAAGGCGGCTACCACAAAAAAGCCCATACCGGCGAACAGCTTCAGGAAATAAAAAAGTACATAGAGGGCATGGCCAAGACTATTGAAGACAACCTCAAGGCCCAGAAAAAAGCTGCGTCAGCCCTGGAACGTATCGCTACCGTTCTGGAAGCCGGCGCCGGTATCAGCCGCCCGGACACCCTGCAGGCGGATGCGGCTCCCGTGCCCCCCGGCTCTGCTGATACGTCAACAGCCCAGGTAAACCCCGCTCAGGCGGACACGGCCTTTTCCAAGGAAGACCTGGTAGCCATGATCAAGGATATGCGCGCGACCGGACTGGCCTTTGAAAAAATTGCCGGCGAGCTGGAACAGCGCGAGATTCCAACTGTCTCAGGGCGGGGAAAATGGCGCGGGCCGGCGGTCAGCAAATTGCTCAAAGAGAATCTATAAACGCCCGGGCAAGAACCGGGCTTTCCGGCGGTGTAAAACCACCGCCTTCCCCATCCTTGATGACTACCCGACCAATTCCCTGATCAGATAGTAGACCAGCGGCAAGAAAATCGCCGGCAGCATATTACCGACATTAATTCTGCGGATTTCCAGCAGGTTGATCCCCAGGCCCAGTATCAGCAAGCCGCCTACGGCGGACATCTGGTTGACAACGGCCGGTACCAGCAAGGGTTTGAGCATCAGGGCCCCCAGGGTAATGAGTCCCTGATAGAGAAATACAGACACGGCCGAGAGCATGACGCCCAGACCCAGGGTCGCGGTAAAGACTACGGCTGTAATGCCGTCGAGCATGGACTTGGCATACAGGGTCTGGTGGTTGCCTGTCAGCCCGCTTTCCATAGCACCGACAATGGCCATGGAGCCCACGCAATAGACCAGGGTGGCCGTTACAAATCCCCGGGCGAACCCACCGTCCGAGGCGGAAAACCGGGATTCGAACCAGTCGCCCACCGCTTCCAGGCGGGTCTCGATAGCCGCCCACTCTCCCAGCAGGCTGCCCAAAGCCAGGCAGACAATAATCAAAAGCAAATCGTCAGATTGAAAGGCGCTGCGCAGACCCACCAGTATTACGGCCAGGCCAATTGCCTGCATGATGGTGGCGTTGTACCTGGCCGGGATGCCCTTGCGAAAAAAAAGTCCCGCCAAACTGCCCAGGATGATAGCCAGCGCATTAACGATAGTACCTGTCACTGCATGCCTCCGAGATTGCCGCCGCGGCAGGTTCAGCAGCCAGCGACAATGAAAAAGCCCGCGGTGCAACACCGCGGGCTTTGGTGTCAAGAAGCTCTTTCACATTTAGAGCGGAATCTTGCAGCAATCAAAAATTGCGCCCGTTTTTACTTCTTCTCGTCCTTTACTTCCTCGAAATCCGCATCAACCACGTCGTCATCCGGAGCAGCGCCGGCAGCCTGGCCAGGTTCTCCCGGACCGGCGCCTTCGGCACCGGGCTGGGGCCCGCCTTCGGCCGATGCCTGCTGGTACATGGCTTCGGCCAGCTTGTGAGATGCCTGCGTCAACTCATCGGAAAGCCGTTTGATCTCTTCGGGGTCTTCGCCCTCCATGGCTTTGCGGAGCGGTTCGATGGCTGCCGCGACCTTGGTTTTGGTCTCTTCGTCCACCTTGTCGCCCAGATCCTTGATCGATTTTTCGGTGGAATAGATCAGGCTGTCGGCCGTATTACGCGCTTCCACCAGATCTTTTTTCTTGCGGTCTTCTTCGGCATGCAGTTCGGCTTCCTTTTCGGCGGCTTCAATTTCTTCCTTGGTCAGACCCGAAGAAGCCGTAATCTGGATGGACTGTTCCTTACCGGTGGCCTGGTCCTTGGCGGAGACGTTAACGATCCCGTTGGCATCAATGTCAAACGCCACCTCGACTTGGGGTACGCCCCGGGGGGCCGGCGGAATACCGACCAGTTCAAAGCGGCCCAGGGTTTTATTACCGGCCGCCATCTCGCGTTCGCCCTGGAGGACGTGGATGGAAACCGCGGGCTGATTGTCAGCCGCCGTAGAAAAGATCTGGCTCTTTTTGGTGGGAATCGTGGTATTTTTTTCTATCAGCCTGGTCATAACGCCGCCCAGGGTCTCAATTCCCAGTGACAGCGGGGTCACATCCAGCAGGAGGACATCCTTGACGTCGCCGCCGAGCACTCCGCCCTGGATGGCAGCACCGAGCGCCACGACTTCATCAGGGTTGACCCCTTTGTTGGGTTCCTTGCCGAATATCCGTTTGACCACATCCTGAACGGCCGGCATCCGGGTCATGCCGCCTACCAGAATCACTTCATTGATGTCGCCGGGATTGAAACCGGCATCCTTCAGAGCCGTCCGGCAGGGGCCTTCCAGTTTGGACAGCAGATCATCTATCAGGGCTTCGAGTTTGGCCCGGGAAATCTTGATGTTCAAATGCTTGGGGCCGCTGGCGTCAGCGGTAATAAACGGCAGGTTGACCTCGGTTTCCATAGAGGTGGAAAGTTCCATTTTGGCCTTTTCAGCCGCCTCTTTCAGGCGCTGGAGGGCCATCTTGTCGCCGCGCAGGTCGATGCCCTGGTCTTTCTTAAACTCATCGGCCAGATAATCGATCAGGCGGAGGTCGAAATCTTCACCGCCCAAATGGGTATCCCCATTGGTTGATTTTACTTCGAATACACCTTCGCCGATCTCCAATACGGAAACATCGAAGGTGCCGCCGCCCAAGTCGAAGACCGCGATCTTTTCTTCGGTTTTCTTGTCCAGACCATAGGCCAGAGAGGCAGCTGTCGGTTCGTTGATAATACGGAGGACATTCAACCCGGCAATCTTGCCGGCATCCTTGGTCGCCTGCCGCTGACTGTCGTTGAAATAGGCCGGGACCGTCACGACGGCGTCCGTTATCTTCTCGCCCAGATACTCTTCCGCCGTTTTTTTAATATTGGCCAAAATGAAGGAAGAGATCTCAGCCGGGCTGTACTGCTTGCCCCGCAAGTTGATGCGGGTATCCCCATTTTTGGCTTCCTCGATCTTATAAGGCAGGATCTTGGTGTCGGACTGGACTTCAGCCGAACCAAACTTCCGGCCGATCAGCCGCTTTACCCCAAATACGGTATTTTCAGGGTTGGTTATGGCCTGCCGTTTAGCGATTTGCCCGACCAACCTTTCTTCGCTGTCGGATACGGCCACAATTGAAGGGGTTGTACGGCCGCCTTCCGGGTTGGTGATCACGTTGGCATCACCGCCCTCCATCACCGCCACGCATGAGTTGGTGGTGCCGAGATCGATTCCGATGATTTTGCCCATCTTCTGTCCTCCTTGCCTTTCGGTATAATGTGTATTTGTATACTAAATTTTAAGCGCTTATTATCTGTCCGCTCCTACTCGGAAGCGGCCTTGGCAACCACCACCATGGAAGGGCGCAGCAGCCTGTCATGGATGGTGTAGCCTTTTTGAAGCTCTTTTATAACGGTATTGTCGGGATGCTCTTCCGACTCTTCCTGCATAACGGCCTGGTGATAGGTCGGATCGAAGGGATTGCCCACGGCATCCACCGCCTTTACGGCAAATTTCTCGAGCACCTTGAGGATCTCTTTGAGGGTCATATCAACCCCTTCGAGAATGCAGTTCACAGCATCCTCGTGATCCGCAGACGTCTCAACGGCGCGCTCAAGATTGTCAACCACGGGGAGAAGCTCTTTAACCAGGGCTTCGTTGGCATACTTTCTGAAATCCGTGGTCTCGCGATCCTTGCGCTTCTTATAGTTTTCAAACTCGGCAGAGAGACGCAAAAACCGATCGTAGTTCTCACCAGCTTCCTTCTCGGCAGCCTCCAACTTGGCTGCCATATCCTGTTCGTCCTTGGAATCGGTTTTTTTCCCAGACTTTTTTGCGGGGGTCGCATCGGCCTCAGGGGCCGTCTCTTTTTCCGAATCGGCGTCTTTGGAGTGGTCCTCGTAGGTTTTGATTTTTACGGCATCAGTCTCCTGCCTTGAATCACGCTTATCGCTCATACGCCAGTTCAATCTCCCGTTTCTGTTTAGAATCCGTACGCAAAAGTTTTGACAGAAAATAAGACGAGATGACCCGTTGTCAAGATGATAAACACAGGATTTGACACATTAAAGAGAGACTTATGGCGGGCGCTAAATGTCTCAAAAGAGGGCGTTTGAGACACTTCCAAACCAGATGGTTGCGCACCCCCCCTCGAATCGATTCCACCAAACCCGCGCGTCACATAACCGGGACCTGACCACGACACAGACTGCATTACTTATCGCTGCTTCCTTCCGGACCTGACGAGGTTCGTAACCGTCTGTTGCGTGGCGGCCGGCCAGCTACCGCTCGGCCATGGGGAGGTGATCCTCAGGGAGGAATTCAGCCCCGCATAAGCGGATTTCGGGTAGAGGGCACCGCTAACGCCCCGCCTAGCGCAACCGGCAGAGAATATACGTCAAAGATTCTTTTTTTCAAGGGAAAAAAGGCCGAATACTGACATTTTACTCGACTTGATTTCTGTTGACTTCTGGTAATCGCTGTCATACCGTCGCAAGCAACTGTTCACAGAGGCTATTTCGCTGAAACCGTTACTGCCCGGGCCGACTTGGTCGCCCTTTTCCAGCGGTCAGGCCCATCCCCCAAACCCGGAGGTCAAAAGATGCCCACACGACTGGCGGCCGCCGCCCTGCTCCTCAGTCTGATCATCTGCGCGGGATGCGCCGCGATGGTGGCCGGTGCCGGCGCCGGGGTGTACACCTATGTATCCGGTGAACTGAAACGGACCTATAACGCTCCCTTCGATAAGGCCGTGGCAGACAGTCTGGCTGCCCTGCAGGAATTGAAGATCAGCATAGTGCATAAATCTTCCACCGGCATTACCACCACCATCGACGCCGAGAAATCAGATAAAACGCCCGTTAAGGTCAGCATCACCATTCTGGGGACCAACCTGACCGAAGTGGCGGTGCGCACCGGTGTCGTCGGACTCTGGGATAAAAAAGTATCCGAGCTCATCCATGCCCACATCGCAAAACGGCTGCTCAAAAAAGGCTGAATCAAAACCGCTTCTTGAGCTGGTTGCCAAAACTGCCGCCGAACACGATATGTTCCAGCCCGGTGACAGGGTATTGGCCGCCGTGTCCGGCGGACCGGATTCGGTCGCCCTTTTATACCTGCTCGGCGAGCTGGTCCCGCGCATGGACCTTACCCTGGGGGTCGCCCACCTGAACCATGGCCTGCGCCCGGAAGCGCAGGATGAGGCCGATTTCGCAGGCACACTTGCCCGGAACCTGACATTGCCGTTTCATTGTGAAGCACGGGACGTGGCCGCTTATAAGCAGCATCACGGGCTTTCGCTCGAGGAAGCCGCCCGCGAGGTTCGATACACCTTTTATAACAAGATCGCCGCTGCCGAAGGTTACCACAAAGTGGCGCTGGGCCACCACCGGGACGACAATGCCGAAATGGTCCTGATGAACCTGCTGCGCGGCGCCGGCCCATTGGGGCTTTCCGGAATACCACCGGTCAGGGACAAGTTGATCGTGCGGCCGCTGATAAATATTACCCGATCGCAGATCATGGCCTACTTGCAGCAGCGGCGGCTGACGTATGTAACGGACACGACCAACGCCGACCTCCGATTTACGCGCAACCGTATCAGGCATGTTCTCCTGCCGCTGATCCGTAAGGACTTCAACCCCGGTATTTCCGCGGCCCTGCACCGTACCGCGACCATAATAGCGGATGAAAACGCCTGGATCGAATCGCAGGCAGACCTGCTGTGGGACCGCAGCGTGCTGACTGCCGACAGCCGGCAGTTGAGTCTGGATCCAGCGGTCCTGGCCGGGATGCCCCGGGCGGCAGCCCGGCGCCTGCTGCGTCGGGCTGTTTGCAAATTGGGCGTGAGCTTGCGGCGGATCACATTCTCCCATGTGGACCGGCTGTATGGGCTGATCTCCGCCGGCGAGAACGCCCGGGTGGATTTACCCGGCCTGATTTCCGCCGTCAAACAAGACGACCGCCTGATCCTGCGGGTCATGGACACCCCCCGCCAGGCGGTGGTAGAGAGAGACCCAAAAAACGAGTCCTACGAGTATGTCATCGAACTGGATCAGATTGCCGCTTCCGGCAGCTGCGACCAGTTTATCGACGCAACCGGCGGTAAGTTAATCTTCGTGCGGCACACTGGAACACAGGCGCCCGCAATGAGCACGCCTGGACACTATACAGCCTTGTTTGATATAGATCTGCTCAGTTTCCCGCTTGTGATCAGAAACAGTCGACCGGGTGATCGCATGCATCCATTGGGCATGCACGGCACCAAAAAATTGAAAAAATTGTTCAATGAAGGCAAAGTACCCCTGCCCGATCGCGAACGGTGGCCGGTGTTGACCGGAGGGCCGGAAATCCTCTGGCTACCGGGCCATCAACGGTCACAGACCGGCGCTTTGAATCGGCAAACCCGCCGGGTCCTGGAAGTAAAATATGTTTTGCCAGACCCGAAATAATGCTTATTTTAGGTATTGTAACAAAGGTGTCGGGCGGCCGGAATGCCGTGGACGCAAAGTGAATCTTGATCTAACCCTCGAGGAGGAAACGACTTTTGAATCCATTCTATAAAAACATGGCCCTGTGGATTGTTATCATCCTGATGATGCTCATGCTCTACAGTCTATTCAATCCCCAGAATATTGCCGAAACCAGCATCAGCTATACCGACTTTCTGGCCATGGTCGAAGATGAACGGGTTACGGACGTCGTTATGCAGGGCCAGGAGCTCTATGTAACCGACATCAATAAAAAGCACTACAAAGTGTATACCCCCCAGGACAGCAACCTGATCGCCAATCTCCGGCAAAAAGGTGTGGTCATCAATGCCAAACCGCCCCGGGAAAACCCCTGGTATATGTCCATGCTGATTTCCTGGTTTCCAATCCTCATTCTCATCGGCGAGTGGGTCTTTTTCATGCGGCAGATGCAGTCCGGCGGCGGCAAAGCCATGTCATTCGGCAAAAGTCGCGCCCGGCTGCTTTCGGACCAGCTGGCAAAAGTGACCTTCGAGGATGTAGCCGGTATTGACGAAGCCAAGGAAGAACTCGGCGAAATCGTGGAATTCCTCAGTGAACCCAAGAAATTTACCCGTTTAGGCGGCCGGATTCCCAAAGGGGTTCTGCTCATGGGCTCGCCCGGTACAGGCAAGACCTTGTTGGCCCGGGCCATTGCCGGCGAGGCGGATGTGCCCTTCTTCAGCATCAGTGGTTCCGACTTCGTGGAGATGTTTGTGGGTGTCGGTGCATCGCGGGTACGGGATCTTTTTGTCCAGGGGAAGAAAAACGCACCCTGTATCATCTTCATCGATGAAATCGATGCCGTGGGTCGCCACCGCGGTGCCGGGTTGGGCGGCGGCCATGATGAACGGGAGCAGACCCTCAACCAGCTCCTCGTGGAAATGGATGGCTTTGAATCCAACGAAGGCGTGATCCTTATCTCCGCAACCAACCGGCCGGATGTCCTCGATCCGGCCCTGCTGCGTCCCGGCCGCTTCGATCGTCAGGTCGTGGTCCCGCTGCCGGACATCAAGGGGCGTGAGAAAATCCTGAAGGTCCACTTGAAAAAGACTCCCGTTGGGGAAGATGTAAATCCAGTTATCCTGGCCAAAGGTACACCCGGCTTCTCCGGGGCCGATCTTGAAAACCTGGTCAATGAAGCCGCCCTGCTGGCAGCCAAACGCAGCAAGGAAAAAGTGGGCATGGAAGATCTCGAAGATTCCAAGGATAAAGTCTACATGGGCCTGGAACGCAAATCCAAGGTGATCAAGGAGGAAGATCGCAAAACCACGGCCTACCATGAAGCCGGGCACGCATTGGTGGCCCGGTTTCTGCCCAACACCGACCCGGTCAACAAGATCACGATCATCCCGCGCGGCCGCGCGGCCGGTGTTACCTGGTTTCTCCCTGAAGAGAGAGATTTCAAGTATAAAGACCAGCTGGAAAGTGAATTGGCGGTTGCCTTTGGCGGCCGGGTGGCCGAAGAGGTAGTATTCAG
>Ga0126327_10000091_pt1 | contig 25548 bp, 30 predicted proteins | sample InaspJWI30metaG_FD_101392 | JGI IMG/M metagenome (GOLD analysis project Ga0126327, IMG submission 101392) | Marine gutless worms symbiont microbial communities from Oahu, Hawaii - Inanidrilus sp. 1 OAHU.JWI-30 metaG | ecosystem: Host-associated > Annelida > Digestive system > Unclassified... | reverse complement strand
CACGGCAGCGGCTTCATCGACGAAATCTTTTTTACCCACAATGTGGCCCGTTTTCAAACCGCTTTTGAGGGGCATTCCGGGTCAATCTTTTTTTATCTCCCCGTGATCCTGCTGGGTATGCAGCCCAATACCGCTTTCCTGTTGAAAGCCCTCAGTCGGCTGCGCAGCCTGGTCCGGGATGATATCAACCTTTATCTGGCGGTCTGGTTCGGGTTTGTGCTGATCTTCTTTTCTCTGGCGGGTACAAAGCTGCATCACTACATCATCTATGGCTACATCCCTTTGTTTCTAATCATGGCGCAGGCGGCCGAAGATCTCCGGCATTTTTTCTACCAGCTTGTCTGGCCCCTTGCGTTTGTACTCGTACTTTTCTTTCTGCCGCAGATTGCCCAACTGGTGCAGCCGCATATCACGGATGAATTTGCGGCTCTGGTGGTCGCCGGAGTCCAGGACAACTTTGGCTGGGGCTATCGCACGGCAGTCGGGGTAACCTTATTGGCCCTGGTCAGCCTGCTGTATTTTAGAACAGTTCCGCAAACTGTCCGCACGGCCTGCATAGGTGTGGTGGTGCTGGCAGTGACCCATGTTTCTGTGCTGCCCATTGCCGGGCGGATTATGCAGCAGCCTGTCAAGGAAGCCGCGCTGATTGCCAAAACGCAGAACTACGACGTGAACATGTGGCAGATGAGTTATCATTCATTCAGCGTCTATCGCCAGGGATTGGTCGCCAAGGGCGAACCCGACCGCGGCGACATTGTCATCACCAAAATCAACAAGCTGAATAAAGTACGCGCCTATGAAGTGCTGTATCAAAAACACGGCATCGTACTGGCCCGGATACTCGCGCTCTAATAAATCAATATTCGAGCGGCTATCTCCACGGATTGTGGCTGCGGTTCAACCTTTACGCCGTGAGCGGCACCCAGCACTGAGATCAGCCCCAACGGGCGTGGCCTGGCGGACAGGCCCAACAATATGACTTAATTAAAATAGATGCTATCCAACGGCGGATGAAAGCCTTTTACGACAGGTCACACAATTATGGACAACGACACCTACTTGAGTATCATCATTCCGGCTTACAATGAAGAAGACCGGATTGTGATGACCCTGGATCGCACAACAGCATATCTGGCCGGCCAGAACTACCGTTCCGAAATATTGGTAGTCAGCGACGGCAGCTCCGATGATACCGGCCGGGTTGTGAATGGGTATGCCCCGGACGATAAAACTGCTATCCGTTTTCTGGAGTATTTCCCCAATCGGGGCAAAGGCTATGCGGTGCGTTACGGTATGTGCCGCGGGGCGGGAAAATACATCCTGTTCATGGATGCGGACTACTCCGTTCCCATTGAAGCGGTGGAACAGGGGATTGGACATATGGAAAACGGTTTCGATGCGGCCATTGCGTCACGGGCTTTACCGGAATCCAATGTTGTCCACCACCAGAACTTTTTCCGGGAATTGTCGGCCAAGCTGTATACCTTTATCCAGAATACCTACCTCGGCTTCAACTATCCGGACACACAGTGCGGTTTCAAACTTTTTACCCGCAAGGCAGCCCACGACCTGTTTGCCCGGCAGAGGCTCGACAGCGTGATTTTTGATCCGGAAATCCTTTGGCTGGCCAAACGGCACGGCTACCGCGTGGCCCAATTCCCGGTGGACTGGACCCATATGGAAGATTCGCGGATTCAGTATGACAACCTGCACAAGTCCCTCTTTGTTTTTCAGGAATTGTTCCGCATAAAATCCCTGCACTGAATCCAATGTCAGCGTTGTGTGACGAAGCTGCTTCTGTCCGGCTGTTAGCCGGCGCGGACATCAGTGGCCGAGGGGGGTATCCAGCGCAAGCCGCCTTTGAAACCGTAGGCCTTGTAGAGATACCAAATCTTGAATGGTTTGGCATCCTCCCGGGGCGTGCCGGTCGGAGAATTGCGGTAGATGAATACCGGTACCGGCGGATCCACCTTTTGAAATACCTGGTTAAGCTGCCCAAGATGGCTTCGCGCGGATTGAGTCACCCCGACCGCATCTTTGCCAAGCAGATCTTTATCCTGCCACCAATAGTCGTAGACATTGGGGCGGTCCCAGCGATTGATGGAGACTGTCCGGGGGTTTCCAGGTGTATAGAAGGCCAGTTCACTGGCCGTCTGGTACTTCAAACCGAAAATGAAAGTGTTGGCCGGATTCGGCATTGAAGACACAACCTGCGCCGTCTGCCGACCCAGTTTAGGCCATCCCTGTATTTCATCGGCAGCGCGATCGAGGTGGGCCGGCAGGGGCAGGACCGGCCGGATGACCTGGATCAGGATGAGAATCGTTATCACGTATGTGCTGCCGATCGCCCAGGGCCACAGCCGTACGGCAAAGGGGCTGTCCGCCCCCTGACTGCGTCCAGGGCTGTATAGTGCTGCGGCCAGCACACAGGCGGTGATATAGCCCGCCATCGGCCAGTTGCCGTACACCCGGCTATGAAAGCTCAGGAGCGCAAATCCGGCAAACATGGTAAACGATGTGAACAAGAGGTAGCGGGTTATCCAGGTGTCCGCGCCGGGTCTTTTGCGGATGGCCGCATACCACGCCATCAGGCACAGGATGAATACCAGGGGCGTCAGCAGGGCCGCCTGCGATCCCCAGTAATCCCCAAAGAAGTTCCAGTGAATCTGAAAGGCTTCATTGGCGCCGCCGATGTAGGCGACGTGGCGTACGGAATTCCAGTTGTTTTGTGCATTCCATATGATAACAGGGGCGAACATGAAACAACCCAGCAGGACCCCAAGATACGGCTTCCAATGGAACAGCCGCGACCTGTGAACGCTTGACAGCAAGCCGTAGAGATATGCGGACGGCAGAAAAATGACCATGGTATACTTGCTGAGCATACCGACCCCAAACCAGATGCCCCCGACCAGCCAGTCAAACCATCTGTGATTTTCATAGGCCCGGGCCACATGGTAGCAGGCCCCTGCCCAGGCCATGGCCTGCAAGCCGTCGGCCGTCGCCAGCAGGCCGCCCAGCGTGAAGGCAAAAACCCCCTGGGTCAGGACAGCCGTATGGAAAGCAGTCTGTGCTCCGAACCAGCGCCCGGCCATGAGCACCATGTAAAGCGAGGCGACGGTAAGGGCCAGGACGGACGGCAGCCGGACTGCAGTTTCAGTGTGGCCCAGCAGAAGCGTGGTGATTTTGATTGCCCAGGCAATCAGGGGGGCCTGGTCATGGTAGCCGAGCGCCATGTGCCGACTCCACTGCCAATAGTTGGTTTCATCCGGCACGAGGGGAAACAAGCCGGCGTACACCACTCGAAACACCATGCCGACCAGGATGACGGCCAGGGATAGATGCAGGTATTTATTTTCAGCTTTTAAAAACATGGCCCTGCAATAAAACCTGCAAAATTTAAAGTCAAGGATTTCAACCCAAACAGGCCCAGCGGCCGGGAGGACTTTGCCAAGGTGGGGAAACAGCTATCACCGGTTGACTTGAGTGACGACAGGCAATAGGATATACCGATTAAATTCAACAGCGTACTTTTACTGACCATGGCGGCCGCCGGTTAAATAGGTAGCGGTCGACCGTTTCGGGCCGATGAAAATAAACACCATCATAAGCCGCTACATATTCAAGGAGATGATTCCGCCCTTTGTCATCAATCTGGTGTTCTTTACCTTCATGTTTCTGATGACGCGCATCCTTGAAATAACCGATATGATCGTCAACTATGGCGTCAACCTCGGAACGGTCGTGAAGATAATGGGCTTCACCATGCCGTTTTTTCTACAGTTCATCATACCCATGTCGGTCATGATGGCTGTCCTGCTTACATTTTTGAAAATGTCCACGGATAATGAGATCATCGCCCTGAAAGCCGGTGGGGTCAGTCTTTATCGTCTGCTGCCGCCGGTATTTATCTTTGCCCTTGTCGGTGTGGTTCTGACCGGGTTCACTGCCATCTATGGTCTGCCGACCGGCCGCATGGCTATAAAACGGCTCCTTTACGAGGTGGCGGTCAACAATACTGAAATCGGCCTGAAACCGCGTACTTTCAACGATGCTTTCAGCGGCGTCATGCTGTATGTCAACAAGATAGAACAGGCCACCCGCACGTTGCTGGATGTCTTTATCGAAGACCAGCGTTCAAACGACGTCGTCAGTACCGTTGTATCGCCGCGGGGGCGGATTTTCAGCCAACCCGAGCAGGGGGTGTTTCAGCTGCGCCTGTATAACGGGAGCATCAACCAGGTGGACGTGAAGGACCGTACGGCCCATACCGTGCAATTCGAGACGTATGACATACGCCTGGACATCCAAAAAAATGTCGGGGTGGCCGCAGGCGGGCCTAAAAACCAGGAAGAAATGAGCATTCCCGAACTGCTGGCCTATATAGAGAAGGCCCAAAAAAAAGATGATCGCTACTACCTGACCCTCATGGAGTTTCATAAAAAATTCTCCCTGCCGTTTTCATGTCTGTTTCTGGCGCTGCTGGCCGTTCCGCTCGGGGTCCAGTCGCGGCAAGCCAAACGTTCGTTCGGGGTTGGGCTTGGCCTGATTTATTTCCTGTTTTACTACCTTATGCTCTCCGCGGGGTGGGTATTCGGTGAAACTGGCGCCTATCCGCCGCTTATAGGGATGTGGGTCCCCAACCTGGTCATGGGGGTCATCGGTCTGTTTTTGTTGATTCGCAATGCCCGGGAAAGGCCGGTCCGGATCGAATTTTTTTGGCGTCTGGCCGCCTGGCTTAAAGTAAAGCTGTCAGCAGTCCGGCCCCAAAGGGGCTAAGGCCTTCAGCAGCCGGCCGTGTCGGCATCCATTAGAAACGAACCTGCTTGGAATGACGTGATGAGCCTCATCGCCCGCTACATATCAACCGAGATCCTTAAATACTTCAGCCTCGTACTGATCATGGTGATCGGTATTTACCTGGCCGTGGACTTTCTAGAAAAAGTCGATGATTTCATGGAAGCCGGTATCGGGCTGCATCGGATGTTCTCTTTTTTTATCTATGAAATTCCATTCATAATTTCCCAGATAGCCCCGGTTGCCCTGTTGTTGGCTGTTTTGATCGCCTTCGGGCTGATGAGTAAGAACAATGAGATCATTGCCCTGAAAAGCGGCGGCATCAGTATTTACTACCTGATCCGGCCCGTGTTGATCATCGGCCTTCTTTTCAGCCTCGCTCTGGGTGTGCTGGCCGAATTCATCGTGCCGGCTACCCGGGTCAAGGCTAACTTCATCTGGCGGCAGGAAGTCCGCAAAGAGGCCGCCATTATATCCCGGGAGAAAAATATCTGGGTCAAAGGCAATCGCAGTATTTTGCATATCAAGTATTTCAATCCGGCCACGGGCACCATCAATGGAATTTCTCTCAACCGGTTTGATGGGGACTTCAGGTTGGCCCTGCGCCTGGATGCGCGGCAAGGCGAGTTTGAAAATGGATTGTGGCGGCTTTCCGATGTCATCCGACAGCAGTTCAAAAAAGAGGTGCGGCCGCCGCTGGTGACATTAGCGGAAACCATGGCTGTCGATCTGGACATTGTTCCCTCTGATTTATCCCGGGTGGCCAAGAAATCCGACGAAATGGGATTTGTCGAATTGTACCGCTATATCCAGAAGGTTGAAACCGAAGGCTATGATGCGGTTAAGTACCGAACCGATCTGCAGGGCAAGTTTGCCTTCCCCCTGGTTTGCGTCATTATGTGCCTGGCGGGAGTGGGGCTTGCCGTGCGGGGCAATCTCAAAGGCAGTTTGCCTATCAGCATCGCCTTCGGCATTGGTGTGGCTTTCTTGTACTGGGTTTTTTCCAGCTTCTGCATGTCTCTGGGATATGGCGAGATGCTGCCGCCCTGGATAGCCGCCTGGATGGCCAATTTTCTGTTCATATGCTTCTGCGGATTTCTGCTTCTCAACGCGGAGTGATCATGGCGCGCTTTTGGTACAACTTTTTGATGCTGGGGGGCTTGCTGATCTGTTTTCCCCTGGTGCTCCCATTTCTGGTCTTGTCGCCCAAACGGCGCAAGACGGTTCTAAAGCGGCTTTTTGCTCCCGATACCCACGGCATGAACTCGTTTCCGGAAAATAACCGGAGCTCTAACGTCCTCTGGGTGCATGCCTTGTCAGTGGGTGAAATGATTTCGGCCATCCCGCTGGTTTTAGAGCTTGAACGCATTTTTGGAAAAGACAATATCGTGCTTTCTGCTTCGACCCTGACAGGTTTCGAAACAGCAATCAGCCGCCTGGTCAATCGGGTCGGTCACATCTTCTTCTTTCCTTATGATCTACTATACTCCGTCAATCGGGCAATCAATCAAGTCGATCCGGCGCTTGTCATTATAGTGGAAACCGATTTATGGCCCAATTTCATGGCGGGCCTCAAAACCCGGGGTATTCCGGCTCTGCTGGTAACCGCCCGACTTTCCGACAGATCAGCCAGAGGGTACCAGCGGGTGCCGGGCCTGATCGGGGCCCTGCTGAACACTTTCGCTGCAATATGCGTGCAGTCTGCTGAAGACGCCCGGCGTTTTGTTGCTCTCGGGGCAAGTGAAAAACGCGTGATTACCACCGGCAATATGAAGTTCGATCAACCGGTGAACGCGCTCGATGCCGCGGAAACTGACGCCCTGCGGCAGTCATTCGGCCTGCATCCCGACGATCGCATCCTGGTCGCCGGCAGCACCCACGCCGGGGAAGAGGAGATCTTGGCGTCGGCGTTTAAAAGCATTCGCCTGGACTCGGCCGGATTTAAAATGATCGTGGCGCCCCGGGACCCGGGACGGGCCCGGGCCGTTGTGGATATGTTTCAGGGGCACGGCTTGCAGGCGGTTTGTCTGGCCCAGGCTGCGCCCGCTGACAACGCGCAACCGGTGGATGTCGTGGTCATTGATCGCATTGGTGTGTTAAGCCGGGCTTATGCTCTGGGTGAGCTGGCCTACATCGGCGGCAGCCTGGTGAACGCGGGCGGTCACAATCCGTTGGAGGCGGCGGCCAGGGGGAAGCCGATTGTTTTTGGTCCGGATATGAGTGACTTCAAAACGGTCGCCCGCCTGCTGGTGGAGGCTGGCGGCGCCGTGCAGGTAATGGATGCCGACAGCCTGAAACCTGCCCTGGCGCGATTGTTGAACGAAATGGATGTCGCCCGCCGAGCGGGTCAGCAGGCCCGCAGGGTGTTTATCGAAAATTCCGGTGCCGTGGACCGCACCACCCGGCAGGTGCTGCGGATTGCAGGAGGTGCGGATGCCTGACTTGACACCGGCCATAAAGAAAGTCTGGACCGGCGCCCCGGGTGCCAATCCTCTGCTGAAAACAGGCTTGGGCGCACTCGCTAAAATTTACAGCGCATTGATGCGTATGCGGGCCAGTTATTACCGCTACCGGTATCGGCGTGTGCGGCGGCTGCCCTGCAAAGTTATCAGCGTAGGCAACCTCACAACCGGTGGAACCGGCAAAACGCCCATGACGCGCTACCTGGCCCGGTATCTGGGCGAGCTGGGCCTGCGGGTGGTTGTTGTCAGTCGGGGATATGGCGGGACCATGGAATCCCAGGGCGGGATTGTCAGTGATGGACGGCGGATTCTGGCAGATGCCCGCCAGGCCGGGGACGAACCATATTTGCTGGCCCGGACGCTTCCCGACATTCCCGTTGTGGTGGGCGCAGATCGCCATGCGGCCGGCCTGCGGGCCATGCAGGCCTTCCGGCCGGATGTGATTGTCCTCGATGACGCTTTTCAGCATTTGAAATTATGGCGGGATATCAATCTTGTGCTTCTGGACGCTGCCAAACCCTTTGGCAACGGGTGTCTGCTGCCCGCCGGGGAGCTGCGTGAACCCATAAGAGCCCTGCAAAGAGCCGATGCCGTTGTTCTTACGCGCAGTGATACAGATGATGCCCTCCGGCAGTTGCCGCAGACATTACGGACCATCAGAGGGATTACCCCGGTACCGGTCTTCACCACCCGGCATATCACCGTTATCCACCGGATCATTCCGGCCGATCCGCGCCCAGCACCGGCTGTAGACCCGGCTGGTCCGGATGAAGCATTCCTGGCTGGCCAGAGAGTTTTCGCGTTCTCCGGGGTGGCCAAAAATGATTATTTCCTGTATACGTTAGCCGGCCTAAAGTGCCTGGTTGCCGGGAGTCAGCAATTTGCGGATCATTATCGGTATACGCGGCAGGATCTGCAGTCTGTCTGCCGTCAGGCACGGGAATTGAAGGTGGCGTATGTCGTCACTACAGCAAAAGATCTCGTAAAAATGGACCCGGATATAGACTGGCCTGTATCCCTGGTTGCATTGGATGTCACCGTGGCCTGCAGCAGCAAGAGCGAACGGTTCCAGTCTTTTATAGAGCAAGGGCTGGGATTGCGTGAATGATGAATCATTTATGTTGGATTTAGAAACTTTAATAGGCACCCTGGCGCGTGCGCTTATATCCGGCACGGGATTGATTCCGAAAAACTGGGGCGATAAGCTCGGCAGTATCATGGGTAATCTTCTGTTTGCCCTGGACGGAAAACATCGTTCCATAGCGCTCACAAACCTCCAGCGGGCCCTTGGTTCGGAACTGCCCGGTGCGCAGCTTAGATCGATAGCGCGACAGGTGTTTAAGAATCTGGGACGCATGCCCTTTGAGATTGCCTGGTCCGGCCGTTTGGCCCCGCATACATTCAGCCGGCATTTTAAGATCAGCGGCCGCGAAAATTATTACCGGGCTGTGGCCAAGGGCAAAGGGGTCTTGCTCCTTACTGCACACATGGGAAACTGGGAGCTGTTTCCCATTATTGCAAGTATGGCCCGCATTAAAGCCAATGTTGTGTATCGCCCCTTGGATTCAGCACCGCTGGATGATGTTGTAAAAGAACACCGGTGCCGGTTTGGGGCCAACCTTATACCCACCACCAACCGCCGCACAATCGTCCAGATTCTAAATACACTGAAAAACAACGAATGCGTCGTAATGTTAATGGACCAGAATGTCGACTACTACAATGGTGTCTTTGTAGATTTTTTTGGCCGGAGTGCCTGTACCAACAAGGGGATGGCAATCCTGGCGCGACGCAGCGGTGCACCGGTTGTGCCGATCTTCATGGTTCGCGAAGCGGGCGGTTTTCGGGCCGAAGTGCTCCCTGAGATTTCTTTGACCAGAACCGGCGACAAGCAAAAGGACATAGAGGCCAATACCGCTAAATTCAACCAGGCCATAGAAGGTTTTGTGCGACAGTACCCGGATCAGTGGTTTTGGGTACATCAACGCTGGAAAACCAGACCCTACAGCAACTGGCCGCGCGAAATCTAAGGTCTGGTGCCGGATAGCGGACGCCCTTTTTCCTGATTTTATGAAGATGAAGCATACCTTTAAAAATGTGAGGCACATTCTTTTACGGGCGGCCAATTGGGTCGGTGATGCCGTAATGACTACGCCGGCAATTCGGGCCGTGCGCAGGAATTTTCCAGCGGCCCGTATCACCATTTTGGCCAAGCCCTGGGTTATCCCGGTATTTCAGCATAACCCCCACCTGGATGTCGTGATGCCCTATGAGGCCGCCGGCCGGCACAAAGGGGCACTCGGCCTGATACGCCTTGCCCGGGACCTGCGCCAGCGGGAGTTCGATCTGGCGATTATGTTTCAAAATGCGTTTGAGGCGGCTTGCTGGCATTTGCCGGCGGTATTCCGCGGCGCCTGGGATATGCCACCGATGGAAGGGCCGCGTTGCTGACCGACCGGCTTTACAGCTTCCGGGAATTGAAAAAAGGGCACCTGATTGATTACTACACCGGCATACTCACCGGTGCCGGACTGCTTCTTGACGGCCGGGCCCTGGAACTGTTCTTATCCGCGGAAGAAAAAGTCCACGCCCGGGCGCTGCTGGCCGAACTGGGTGTAGATCCTTTAGAACCACTGGCCGGGCTGAACCCCGGTGCCACTTTTGGTACCGCTAAACGCTGGCTGCCCGAGCGCTTTGCGGAATTGAGCCGCAAGCTCTACGCCGAAATTGGGTACCGCAGCCTGCTGTTCGGCGGGCCGGGAGAAGCCCGCCTCGGTCGCCAGATCGCTGCGGCCGCAGACGGCTGCGCCGTCAATTTGTGCGGCCGGACGAACCTGCGCGAAGCCATGACGCTGATCGATGCCTGCCGCTTCTTCATCACCAATGACTCCGGCTTGATGCACGTGGCCGCCGCCCTCGACAAACCGCAGCTGGCCCTGATCGGGCCTACTGACTATATCGCCACCGGACCGAGCAATCCCCGCAGCCGGATCGTCAGGGTGCCCGGGGCTTGCCACCTGAGTCCCTGCCTGCTGGCGGATTGCCCGATCGATCATCGTTGTATGACCTGTATTACGGTTGATCTGGTGCTCACTGAACTGCAGGCGTTAATGGCCGAAGCCGGGTAGCCTGATATGCCATCTATACCTGAACATATTCTGATCGTGAAACTAAGCGCTATCGGCGATGTGATCCATACCCTGCCGGCATTAAACGCTATCCGGCGGCATTATCCGCACGCCCGGATTACATGGCTGGCCGAGGAGGCCGCCGCCGGTCTGCTTGAAGGACACCCGGCCCTTGACCGTGTTCTGGTTTCCCGGCGCAAGTATTGGCTGCAGGGACTGCGGGGTTCGCGACGCCGGCAGCACTTGACGGAAATGGCGGCTTTTTTCCGGAAACTACGTGATACCCGTTACGACATGATCCTGGATTTTCAGGCTTCGCTGAAGGGCGGTGTTCTCATCGCCGCGGCACGCGGGGTCCGTAAGATAGGATTCGGCAAGGGCCTTGAGCATCAGGAGCACAGCTATCTTTTCCTGAATGAGAAAGTGCCGGCGGTGGATATGGAGATCCATGCGCTCACCCGGGGACTGCTGATGCTGGCCCAGATCGGGATCCCGACCAGGCGGATAGAATACAACCTGCCGGTTACCGGCCGGGATCGGGAGCACGTTGGACGGCTGCTGTCGGCCGCCGGCATCGATCCCCTGTCGAAACTGGTGGCCATCAACCCTGTAGCTCAGTGGGATACCAAGTTGTGGGACAACCGTAAATTCGCCGCCCTTGCGGATCAGCTGATAGAACGTTATGCTGTGTCCGTGGTTTTCAGCGGTGGACCGGCCGATTTACCTGTAATCGCGGATATTCTTGGCGGCATGCGTAACGAAGCCGTAAACCTGGTGGGTCATACCAGCCTGAGGGAGTTGGCGGCGTTGTACGAAAAGGCGGCGCTGCTGGTTTCAACCGACACCGGCCCCATGCATCTCGGCGCTGCTGTGGGGATCCCGGTAGTGGCCCTGTTTGGACCGACCGCCCCCTGGCGCACAGGCCCTTTTGGGGCCGGGCATCGGGTTGTCCGGACAGATTGCGACTGTGCCCCCTGTTTTCAACGGCATTGTGCCACAGCCCACTGCATGGCCGGTATTTCGGTTGACATGGTGCTGGCCAAGATTGATGAGCTGCAAGTTCTTGGTGCGTAACATGCTGATATCAATTATAATGACAACTTACAACCGCCCGGCGGCCCTTGCGCGGGTGCTGGATGGATTACAGCGGCAAACCTGCTATCCTGATGAAGTTATCGTGGCCGATGATGGTTCCGGTGATGAGACAAGGGCGTGTATCAGACGCTTTCAGGAAACCGGCCCCTTTCCACTGCAACATGTGTGGCATGCCGATAAGGGTTTCAGAGCGGCTGCGATTAGAAACAAGGCCATCGCAAGGGCATCCGGCGACTACATTATTTCTTTGGATGGGGATTGCATACCGGAGCGGCACTTTATAGCCGACCACCGCAAGCTGGCGGAGACCGGTTTTTTTTATCAGGGCCGCCAGATGCTGGTAAGCCGGGCCCGCTCGGCAGAGTTTACCATTGCCCATGCTGATACCGCGTGGAAAAAATTGAAACTCCTCCTTTCCGGCCAGATCGGAAACGGGCACCACTGGCCAGGGTGCCGTTTTGGCCGGCCCGGACCTCGGTCAGCCTGGATGGCGTCATGAGTTGCAACATGGGTTTTTTCAAGACTGACCTGGAAGCTGTCAACGGGTTCAACGAAGATTTCGAGGGATGGGGGAGGGAGGATTCCGAACTGGCCATACGCCTGTTCAACTATGGATTGAAAAGGAAATCGCATCCTTTCATGGCCGGCTGTTTCCACCTGTGGCACACCGAAAATGACCGCAGGCGGCTGGCCCGCAACGATCAGCTGCTGGACACTGCCAGGTGCGCTGGAAACCATGTATGTAACAACGGGATTGTGAAAATCGATGCATAAATGCAGGATATGTGAAAATTTGGCTCACCATCAGGAGTTCGTCTTGCAGGAAAAGATGTTCGGCACCGGGGAGGCCTTTACATATTTTCAATGCGGCGCATGCGGTTGCCTGCAGATTGACACGATTCCCGATGATCTGGCCCGCTATTACGGCAATGGCTATTATTCCTTCAAGCAGCCGGCGCCGCTGCGCGACAACCCTTTCAAAGCGTACTTTAAACGCCTGCGAACCCGCTGTGCTCTAGGGGGTGAATCCTGGTTGGCAGCCGGATTCCTTAAGCTTTACCCGCCACCCCATTATTTCCATTGGATGCAAAAGGCCGGCGTGACGCCCGCTGCGGATATCCTGGATGTCGGCTGTGGTTCCGGCGAACTGCTGGTGCGTCTATACAAAGATGGATTTCGTTCCCTGACCGGTATGGACGCGTTTGTCGACGATGACATCATTTATTCCAATGGCGTCCGAATTTTGAAAAAAACGCTGGCGGCTGCTGATGCCAGGTATGATTTTATCATGTTGCACCACTCGTTCGAGCATATGGCGGATCCCCTGGGATCGGCCGGTGACATCCACCGTGCTTTACATTCGGCACGCTATGCCCTGATACGCGTTCCCCTGGTTGCCTCACATGCCTGGGAAACCTACGGTGCTGACTGGGTCCAGCTGGATGTGCCGCGACATCTTTACCTGCACACGGAAACCAGCATGGCCATCTTGGCCGCTAAAGCCGGGTTTGAAGTCAAATCCGTTGAATACGATTCCGATGAATTCCAATTCTGGGGCAGTGAACAGTACCGGCAAGGCATCTCCCTGAGGTCGCCCGACTCACTGGCCAACGGTTTTGCGAACTCAATGTTTTCAAGGCAGCAGATCAAGGCGTATAAGCTGAAGGCGGCTGAATTGAATCGGCAAAAAGCCGGAGATCAGGCCTGTTTTTTTCTCTTTAAACCTTCAATCTAAAGAAAGCGATTCCATGGAAAAAGATCCCCGCCAACTGTATTTTGACCTGATTAAAAAATCCCTGAGTTTCACACTCTGGGAGGAACCGGGAATGCCGGTTGAGATGTTCGCCTACCGCAAAGGGATGATTTATCGCAACCTGATGCTGTGGTTTACCCGGATTCTGCGGTATTTCCGTTATCAGATTGTCAAGCTGCCGGCCGGCAGCAGTGAGGATAAAGCCGCTGGCAAGGTGTGGCCGCGGTTTGCGGAATCAATGATAGGGCTAAAACGCCTGGACAACGTGCAATACTGTGTTGAATCCGTACTGCAGAACAACATCAAGGGCGATTTGATTGAAACCGGGGTTTGGAGGGGTGGGGCGGTTATTCTCATGAAGGCGGTTTTGGAGGCGTATGGGGACCCTGATCGCCGCGTCTTCGTGGCAGACTCATTTGCAGGCCTGCCGCGACCCGACGAGGACAAGTATCCTCAAGACATAGGCGATATACATTACACCGAAGATTTCCTGGCAGTATCGGAAGATACCGTGAAAGCCAATTTCAGAAAATATGGACTGCTGGATGACAATGTGGTTTTTCTCAAGGGGTGGTTCAAAGACACCCTGCCGAGTGCACCCATTGAGCAACTGGCGGTACTGCGCATCGATGGTGACATGTATGAATCGACCCTGGACGCCATCAGCAGCCTCTATCCCAGATTGGCTGAGGGGCGGGTACTGTATCATTGATGATTACGTGCACGGTCCGTGTAGAGATGCAGTTGACGGCTATCGTCGGGAGCATAACATCACAAGCCCTATCCAGTCCATCGACTGGACCGGCGTATTCTGGCAGAAAGAATAGCCGGCCGCGCGGGCCGGCAGAATCAAACTGAATCAGCAAGAAATAAAAAGACCAAGATAGATGGCAAATCCTGATCAAAACCAGCGGACCTGGCTTATCCTGGCCCATTGCTTCAACATGGACGGCCGGGCTGCCAGTCAGACCATCACTGATAAACTGCCCTCTTTAATGGCGGCTGACATCCGGCCGGTGGTTCTCAGCGCACCGACCGGCGACCGGGATGGACGCTTTCCGCACTACCAGGTCATATCGCCGGTGCCTTCCGGGATCCTTTTCGAGTTGCGGCACATCATCAAAAAGCGGTTTCAAAGCCGCGGGGTGGAAAAGGGCTTAAAAGCGGTGCTGACGATTGCCTGCCTACCGTTTCTGATCCTTGAAAAGCTGCTGCTCCAACTGGATAGTCAATGGTCGTGGTTCATCAGTGCCACCCTAAAAGGGAGCGCGCTGGTTAAGCAATTCGAACCGGAATTGATCTACTCCACGGCCGGACCACCCAGTACCCATGCAGCCGGCTACCTGCTGCACCGTTTGACCGGTAAACCCTGGTTGGCGGAAGTCCATGATCCCTTGATCCAGGATGTCGAGACACCGCGGTGGCACAATTATTATTTCAAGAAATGGCTGGAGAAAAAGATCTGGGAACATGCCGCCGCGGTTATCTATTTTACCCAACAAGCGCGTCAGAGCGCGCAGGACCGCAATGGGGAGAGAGAACGCGCGTTTGTCCTGCGGCCCGGGGCGCTGGTGCCGGATTTGAGTGCAGTGCGCTATGCGCGGCAGGCAACCATGCATATTGGACATTTTGGTTCACTGGCGGCCGAGCGGAATCTGGGCTGCCTCATCAAGGCCCTGCATGCCCTGCTGGCTGAGAATCCTGCCTGGAAGGATTTTCTAAAACTCGATATTTTCGGAGGCGACCTGGATGCAGTGTCACTTGATGTTCTCCGGCATTACCCCCTGGAAGGCCTGGTGGCGTGTCACGGCCGCCTGGAATACGATCCGGCGACGGAGAAAAGCGGGCGTCAGCAGGTACTGGAGGCCATGTGTCAAACTGATGTCCTGCTGCTGGTGCATGGCCTTGACGCCGCCGCCGGCGAATATATCCCATCCAAGCTCTATGAATATCTTCTGGTGGGCAGACCGATTCTGGGACTCGTGGCCTCCGGATCTGAGTTGGAAGGTATTCTGAGATCGTCGGGGCACTACTGTGTCGACCAGACAGACCAGTCGGCGGTAAAACAGGCTGTCGCCGCAGCCATTCATGATTGGCTGGCAAATAGCCTGAGATCGCCGCAGGACCCCTCAGCGTATACCGTTGAGAGCACGGTCGGGAAGCTGATTGAAATTGCAGATGGCATCTGTTAAGGCTGGCCTGGCTGATGTTGTGGCGGCCAGGCCAGTTGCACACAAGAGTTGGCGGTATGGAATTTAAAACATCGATTGTCATATTGAGTTACAATAATTTTGAAGAAACCACCGGGCCATGCCTGGCCAGTCTTTTTGAGAACGGTGACGACTTGCGCTTTGAAATCATTGTAGTCGATAACAATTCGGCGGATAACTCGGCAGTACAGATAAAGCAAGTGACGGATGGCCGCAGAGGGGTTCGGTTCATCGCCAATACCAGTAACCGGGGGTTTGCCGGAGGCAATAACGACGGGGCCGCCATCGCAACGGGTGAAATTCTTATCCTGCTCAACAGCGACACGATTGTCCCGGCCGGCGAGTTAGCCAAACTGAGCCGCCTGATGCTGGAAAACCCGGAATGGGCTATGCTGGGGCCGGTTACCAATCAGGCCGGAAATGAGCAGAAAATTCATACCAAAGGGATTGATCTGGACACGGTCCTGGAAGAGGGACGCACCTGGTGCCGGCACTCCCGTCAGGCGGTTTATCCTTCAGAGCGGCTGGATTTTTTCTGCGTTGCAATCCGGAAACAGATATATGCGCAGTTAGGCGGACTGGATGAACGCTTCGGGGCCGGCTATTATGAGGATACGGATTTTTCTCTGCAGGTAAAGAAGGCCGGTCTGCCGATGATGTTTACCGAAGATGCCTTTATTTATCATCAAGCCGGAAAAAGCTTCAGTCGAGAGGGGCGCCGGAAGGTAAAACAGTTGATGCGTGCAAATCGGCGCAAATTGGAGCGTAAGCACAAAGGCCGGATAAAATTGCTGCACCTGCGGCAATGCAACGCCGCCCTCCTCAGGGCCTATGCAGAGGAAAATCAAAGCATACCCCAACCGTGCGCCGACCTGGCATATAAATTTAAAAACCGGATGCAGCTGGCCAGGGAGATTTTCCCCAATAATCCCCTAAAAAAATGGCGCTATGCGGCTTTGCTCAAACAACTGAACAGGAGCTTTTCCAATGGATAAAGTTGTCCTCTATTGTAAATCCTATGCCCCGGATATGCATAGGGCGCGGCGCTTGGCAGAGAGTATCCATCGCTTCAATACTGATTTTATACCGCTGGTTCTGGTTGTACCGGAGCAAGATCTGTCTGCTTTCAAAAAGACGTTCAATGGTATCCCGTGCACATTTATATCGGAAGAAGAACTGCTGGCCAGGACCTGCGCGGTATATGGTCCCGTGCCGCCCGATTTCGGCGCGCACCTGATGATGATTTTAATGAAGCTCGAGTTCTGGCGCCTGAATTTATGCCGATACTATGTTTGGGTCGATTCGGATTCCTATTTTATCCGTCCATTCGGCATGGCGGATTTCTTTTATGATGAAGACACACCTTACATTGTACAGCATGAACTGAAGGAAATCCGGGCCTTTTCGGAGAAGTACGACCAAACGATTATTGCCAATTTTGAAAAGGAGTCGCGGATCACGCAGCAGCTTTTCGGGCGCTCCGGGACCTGTTATGATTTTGGCTCACCGCCGGTGATCTGGTCCTGCGGGGTGCTGGAGAGCTTCAATACAGATTTTCTGGGGCCCCGCAAGCAGACCATTTTTGATATTATCAAACAAATAAAGCAGGACTCTCTGCTGTATGGTGAATATTTTCTGCACAGTAATACAGAAAAAGCAGTACAGCGTGACCAGCTGTTTAAAGTCTTTCATTATGCCGAGCAGTTTTATGAGTCTCAGATGAAAGGCGAGTGGGATTACACGCTGGCCAGGGACTATGCCGGCATTATCGTCCAGTCCAATTGGGCCACAATCCGGTAAAAAAAGCGCAAGTCACTTTTTGCGCGCCTGAAAAATATGCTGCGCGGGTAGCAATCAGAGCACAAAACCGTTAATTCGTTCCGGGTGAGTTGATCCCGGCCAAAAGAATTCGATGGTACGCTTTATGGGTCATATGAAGTATATTGCCGAAAAACAACCGGGGCAGGCTACAGCCGCCAGTACGGGGATGGTCTACAATTTGACGGCGTATCTGCTGGGTCTCTACATCTTTTTAAACCCCTTTCCGGCCACGTCACCCAAAGAAATCATTTTTTACAGCAGTGCTTTGGTATTTGTTTTTTTAGTGTTTACCCGCAGAGGCCTGATTGCATACCGGGTACCGCTGACCATTCCATTTGCTATTTTGCGGGCTGGAGCATTTTAAGCGTTGTCTTTGCCCTGGATATCGCCGCCAGCGCGAAAGACTATTGGTCGCACCTGCTCAAATTATATCTCCTGTACTACATGCTGATCAATTTCTTCGATTCACCGAGGCGTCTGGAAATTCTGGCCTGGCTGATCATTGTCTCAACTACCATTTTTGCCCTGGCCATCACGCTACACTGGTACCTGTTTCTCGGTAACCCGCTCAGCAGCCGGCTGGGCCATACATACGCTACATACGGGACGGTAACCAATGGCTACTATACCATTTTGGGTTTGATTTTAGCCCTGCGGCAGCTTGCCTGGGAAAAAGGAACCCGGACGAAATGGATCCTCTGGAGCAGCGTTACCATCCTGGGAGCGGCGTCCATTCTATCGCAAGCCAGATCAACCATTGTCGCCCTCTGTATTGCTTTGGGGATCCTGTATTTTCGCAAAGTGAAGTTGATCCTGGCTATTTTATTATGCGTCGTTATCGCCTCGGCTCTGATGCCTGTAAAAGACCGGTTTACAAAATGGAACGAGTACTCAGTCCGTTTTGGACAGGTATTTTATACGATCGAAATTATGAAAGATTACCCGGTGTTTGGGATTGGGTTCTCGGTTGACACATTTCGGGACGAAGCTTTGATAAACCGGGAAAAGTACATGCGTCAGATTCCCAAACAGTATCAAAATCCAGCCCACCCCTATTTATGGCCGCACAATATGTTCCTCAGCGCAGCTGTGCGGACAGGGATACCCGGGTTGGTTTTCTTTGCCCTCATTTTTATCGTAACGATCATAATGGGCTTGAAGCTTTCAAGATACGGACATACGGAACAGATTAAATCTTGGGGGGTGTGTGGTTTGGGATGTTTAGGCATGTTTTTGGTTAAAGGCAGCCTGGACCAGGCCTTTATGTCCGCGACTGAGATCTTATTGTTTTCGATACTTGCCATTTTGACCATTACCTGGGACTTGCAAGGCCGGGCTGCGGACAACATCGCCGGCCCGCTGCGCCCCGACTCACAAGGAACGCCATGACCCGGATATCAGCTTATATCATTGCCTACAATGAAGAGGAAAAGATCCGCTCGGCGGTCAACAGCGTGCTCTGGGCGGATGAGATCGTCGTGGCCGATTCTTTCAGTACCGACCGGACGGCCGAGATTGCCAAGTCGCTGGGAGCCCGCGTAATCCAGGTGCCGTTCGAGGGGTTTGGCAACCTGAGGAATACGGCCATCGCTGATTTAGAGGGCGATTGGATTTTCAGCCTGGACGCGGATGAACGCTGTACGCCGGAAGTCAGGGATGAAATATTGGGGATTGCTGCTTCCGACCGACGCGAAGATGTGTTCTTCGTACCCCGGAAGAATTACTTTATGGGCAAATGGATCAAACATTCCGGTTTTTACCCGAACTACCGCCAGCCGCAGTTTTTTCGCAACGGCGCCATGCGCTACAAGCCGGATCCGGTCCACGAAGGGTATGAATTGCTGACCGATAGACAACCGGGGTATCTGGAGCACGCGATCTGGCAGTTTCCATTTAAAAATTTCGATGAAATCCTGCATAAAGCCGGTAAGTATTCGACGCTCGGGGCCCAGCGGCTGGCAGGTGAAGGCGCCCCGTCCGGAATGTTTAAAGCCCTGGGGCATGGGCTCTGGTCGTTCATTCAACACTTCTTTCTAAAAAAAGGGATACTGGACGGCTGGGCTGGATTTGTCATCGCCCTTGGAAATTTCGAGGGAACTTTCTATAAATACGCCAAACTGCATCAAGATCGATCAGAATGGTCCCCGCCCCCCAGTCCGCCCCTCACGCGCGATTAGTGCGGCCCATGACCAATGCAAGGCGGTTTGAATTGCGGGTGCCGTTCCGGGCGGCGGCATGCTGGGCGGCGCCTGGGTGCTGTAGATATCGAGTGAATTGAACTCGGAATTGGGACCAGGTAGGCTTTACGTCCTTTGGCCAGGGGGCAGATATCAAAAAAAAGTTAAAAATTGCAGTCTTGATAAAGCGGTTCATCGCCACGGGCGGGGCGGAACGCTATGCCGTGGAGGTTGCCCGGCGCTTGCTGCAGCGGGGACATGCGATCGACCTTTATGCCCGCCAGGTCGAACCCGGTCTGGCCACGGGTATGCATGTTGTTGAAATCCCCGACCGATTACGATTTTCGAGTGTTCTCAACTCCTGGTCGTATGCCGCCGAGACAGCCAAACGCCTGCCGGACCGGGGGTACGATGCAATTTTCTCACATGAAAGGGGCCATCGCCAGGACCTGGCCACCGTCCACACCTTTTCATACAAGCTGGGGATTGAAGAATACTCGTTTCTCAAGAAGCTGAGCAGTATTTATCTCAGTCCGCGCAGCTGGCTGCATTTGCGGTTGGAACGTCAACAGATGAACAGCCCGTGGCTGGTGCCTGTGTCGGGTATTATCAAAAAGGGCATCCAGAAATACTACGGCCGCACGACCAATATCCGTATTGCCACTCCCGGGGTCGATATCGACTGGTTTCATCCGGACCGGACAAGGCAGTACCGGGAATCGGCACGCCAGGCGGAAGGAATTCGGCCAGGTGAACTCGTGGTCTTGTTCGTCGGTTCCGAATTCCGGCGCAAAGGCCTTGATATGCTCATCAACGCCATCGAACCGGGGGCGAAGCTTTTGGTGGTCGGCTCCGGTGAGCGGCATGCATATTACCAGCGGTTGTCCAAAAAGAGAGGGCTGCAGGGGCAGGTCCTGTTCAAAGGCCTGGTCGATGACGTGCGCCAGTGCTATGCCGCCGCCGACGTGGTGGCCCTGCCGTCCCGCAAGGAAGCTTTCGGCATGAGCATTCTGGAAGGCATGGCCTGCGGCCTGCCGGTTGTCTGCAGTGATGCCGCCGGGGTCTCCGAACTGGTAGCCAGCGATGTCAACGGTTATCATTTCAATAACACGGCCGCGCTGAAAAAATGCTCCTGAGAATGAAGGACCCCGAGATCCGGCACCGTCTCGGGCAGCAGGCGCGCCTGACAGCCGTAGACCATACCTGGGAGGTTACGACCGATGTGTACGAACAGGTCTGCCGGCAGATTGCGGCCGCCAAACGATCCCGGGATAATAACCGTTCAGCTTAGAGACCGGCTTGGTCTTTACCAGGATGCCGTTTATCTGTTATAGGTTTGCATATGTTCAGGCTTTGCTTGATACAGCCTGATCATCACCGGCCACGGTGACAATTGCGGCCAGGTTGAATGGATTGCCCGTTGATGCGTTCTATCGGTATCGGTGCAATCGGCCCCAATGTTCATAACTCAATGCGTGGGAGGACCGACAATGGCTGTCAGCCAGGAATTGCTTGACATATTGGCATGCCCGAAATGCAAAGGTGATATCCATCTCAATGACACCGGGGATGGTTTGATCTGTGACGCGTGTGAATTGCTGTATGAAATCAGGGATGATATCCCCATAATGCTGATAGATGAGGCCAAACCTCTGAAGTGATCGGCCGGCTTGGCTCCAGCGTCAGTTCCAAATTATGAGTCGACCCAAACCGCCTGAATCCGCCAAACTGACAATCGGGCTTTTCACGCCTGAGAAAAGTCTCTGTCAGCCGGTAGTGGCAGTGCTTGAAGATCAATTCGGACCGACTGATTATATCAGCCGCTGGCTGTCCTTCGATTACACTGAATATTATGCGGCTGAAATGGGGCAGCCGCTCTTCAGGCGAATCTGCAGTTTTCAACGGCTTATCCAGCAGGACCAGCTGCCGCAGATCAAACTGTTCACGAACGATCTGGAGCGCGAATGGGCACGGGCAGGTAGGCGCCGGGTCAATCTCGATCCCGGGTATCTGCTGCCGTCTCGATTTGTGCTGGCGACCGGGAAGAATTTCGCCCACAGAATCTATATCGGCCGATCTATATACGCTGATCTGACCCTGTTGTATGAAAAGGGCCGCTTTCACACGCTCCCCTGGACCTACCCGGACTATGCCGATGCCGGTCTGCAGGCTGTTTTGGAGCAGATAAGGGCTAACTATATGAACGTCGTAACGGCCTGACATCAGCAGGGTCAGGGCATGAGGATGACACCATGATTCGCAGTATGACCGCGTTTGCACGGGCGGAATCGATTGCCGACGGGCTTACCGTCAATATGGAAATTCGTGCGGTCAATAGCCGCCATCTGGATTTGAATGTACGTCTGCCGTCGCGTTATTTGGGGCTGGAAGAGAAGATCCGGAATACGGTGGTGCAGCATCTGAACCGGGGCCGTATCGATATCCGGGTCCAGATACAAGACCAGGAAGCCGAAAGCTTCGCTTTTGAGATCGATGAGACCCGGGCCGCGGCCTACCATGCAGCCCTGGACAGCCTTCGGCAGCAATTTGACATTGATACCCCGATTTCGCTGGATGCCATTTTGGGCACCGGCGGAATCATCAAGCCGATCGAACACGAACCCGACCTGGCTGCCTGCCAACCGGCGGTGGATACTTGCCCTGGCGCAAGCTTTGGCAGAACTGGTCGCCATGCGGGAAACCGAAGGCAAGTTCCTTGCCCGTGATTTCAAGGATCGACTGGCATTTGTAGAAAAGAAAGTGCAGGATATCGAGACCGCCTCCGGGGACCTGCCCGAACAGTACCAGCAGCGCTTGCAAGACCGCATTGCCGCTTTGACCCAGGGCATTGTCGAAATCGATCCGGACAGGATTGCCCAGGAGGCGGCCCTGCTGGCGGACAGAAGCGATATCTCGGAAGAGCTGGTGCGGGTCTACAGCCATATCGAACAGTTTCGCAGCCTGATGTAGGCACCCGAGCCGGCCGGCCGCAAGCTCAATTTCCTCCTGCAGGAGTTTAACCGCGAGTTTAACACCATTGGGTCGAAAACCGGCAAAGCCGGCGTCGCTCACATGGTGGTCGAAGTAAAGGCCGAACTCGAAAAACTACGCGAACAGGTACAGAATGTCGAGTAGTGCCCCGCCACAAGGGGCATCTTTTGGCCCGGGGCGGCGTTCTCGCTTCTTTGCATTCCTCAACGTAGCTCACTACGCCTGCGGATGCAAAGAATGCTGCGGCCTTGCCCCGAACCAAAACCTACCCCTTGTGGCGGGACACTTGGCGCAGTAAGGGGCATCTTGGGCCTGACCCAGGCATTTTCTAAATGCGCAACCTGTAAAGTACGCTAGGGAAAGGAAATGGAAAACAACCTTCTGAACATCGGATTTGGGAATACGGTGGTAGCTGAACGGGTTGTGGCCATCGTAACGCCGAATTCCGCACCGATGAAGCGCTTGAAGGATCAGGCCAAGGAACACGATCGCCTGGTGGACGCTACCCACGGCAGGCGAACCCGCTCGATAATAGTCCTTGACAGCAATCACATCATTCTTTCAGCTATCCAGGCGGAAACCGTCGCGCAGCGTTATGCCGGATTGGGGGAAGAGTAGGTTTTGGAAACGCAGACCCCCATAGATTCCGCCACAAACAGGACCGGTATCCTTTTTGTCCTCTCCGCCCCGTCAGGCACCGGCAAGACCACCATCTGCAACCAACTCTTTCAATTGGTTCCCGATCTTGTATTTTCAGTCTCTTCTACCACCCGCGCACCCCGGGATGGCGAACGCCCGGGAATCGATTACCATTTCCTTTCCACAGCGGAATTCGAGCGCAAAATTGAAGCGGGTCTGTGGGCCGAATGGGCCCGGGTGCATGACAACTATTACGGCACATCGGCTGAGTTTCTGGATGCCGCCCTCGGTAAACGGCAAACCGTCCTGCTCGATATCGACGTACAAGGTGCCCGGCAGATTCGGAAACGGTACCCGGACTGCGTCACCGTTTTTATCATGCCGCCTTCAATGGAGGTCCTGCAGGCGCGCCTTGAGACGCGTCAGACCGATGACGCCGCGACAATCGCCAAACGCCTGGCCAATGCCCGGGACGAGATCGCGCAGAAAGACCGGTATCAGCATATTATCATAAATGACGACCTGCAGACGGCTGTTTCTGAAATGGTGGCCCTGATATCCCGATACAGTCTTGACGCCAGAGACAATCAGGCGTAGGAGCCGCACTTGAAACCAGAAATTCTCTACGGCATTCACCCGGTCCGGGAAGCCGTGCGCGCTGCCCGGCGCGAGATCCTGGAGGTTTTACTGACATCCGGGAAAAAGGGCGGCCGCCTGGCGGCGATCGAGCATCAGGCCCAAAAAGCCGGGTTGAAAATACGCGCGGTGTCGGCGGAGCGCCTGACCGCCGTCACCGGTGACCGGAGACACCAGGGGGTGGCTGCCCGGGTCGGACCTCTGCCGGTTTTGGCGCTTGCGGACATGCTGTCTGGATTAGATGCCAAAGAGGCCCCGTTTTTATTGCTTTTGGATCAGGTGCTGGATCCGCATAACCTTGGCGCGCTGCTTAGAACCGCCCTGTGTGCGGGTGTTGATGGCATCCTTTGCACCCGTGATCGGGCTGCCGGCCCCACCCCGATGGTGTCGCGGATATCCGCAGGCGCCATGGAGCATGTTCGCATTGCCCTTGTCACCAATCTGGTGGCAGCCGTAAAAACATTGCAGGCGAATCGATTCTGGGTGGCCGGTATGGATGCCGCAGGTCAGCAATCGCTGTTCAAGGCCGACCTTTCCGGGCCCCTGGCGGTCATTATCGGCGGGGAAGAAAAGGGCCTGCGGCCGCTTGTGAAAAAGCAATGTGATTTCCTGGTCACCATACCTCAGGCGAGCGCACTCAATTCCCTTAACGCCTCTGTAGCCGGTGCGGTGGCAATGTACGAAGCGTACCGGCAGCGGAGCGGGGATCATGCGATGTGATACAAGCGCCATATGGATGCACAGGCACGCAGGCAGGGGCGGCGGATGGGGAGATATTGCCCGGGCAGTTTTAAATACCCTGCTGCCGCCCCGTTGTCAGGCTTGCGGCGCTGTTCTGGTTAATCCGGCCCCGGAGCAACAAAACACTGCAACCGCACCGGCCTCCCGGCGACTCGGGTCTGTGGCACCCCTGAAGGGTTGCCTGTGCCGGGACTGCCTCCAGGGGATTGGGTTGGTCCAGTCACCCAAATGCTCCTGCTGTGGTTTGATGTTTGCGGGCCGGGAGGGACCGGATCATCTTTGCGGACCGTGCAGCCGTGATTCATGGAAGTTCTCCCGGGCCCGGGCCGCCGCGGTCTTTGCGGGGAGCCTGGCTGACCTGGTCCACTATTTCAAGTACAACGGAAGGACAGGCTTGGCCTTCCCACTGGGCAGAATGATGCTCGGCAAGCTGCGGGATTACTGGGATCCGGCCGGTTTCGATGCGCTGGCTCCCGTTCCGCTGCATCCCCGGCGGCTGCGCGAACGGGGATTCAATCAATCTGCGTTGCTGCTGCGTTCTTGGACCCAGGTGGATAAAAAATTTCCGACCGGCGTGAACAAACGGTTGTTGGCGCCGGGGCTGCTTGAACGGATCAAACCGACCGAATCCCAAACCGGCCTGAACCGCCAAAAGCGGGTCGCAAACCTGAAAAACGCTTTCAGGGTGTCCAAAGGATCAACGGTGGCCGGGCTCAGGGTTCTGCTGGTCGACGATGTCTTTACAACCGGTGCCACAGTGAATGAATGTGCACGGACACTGCTGCAAGCCGGTGCGCGGCGCGTGGATGTGTTTACCCTGGCACGGACTCAAATTGAATACGGGGCAAGGAATCATGGGAAAACTATTTGAACTCGATAAATTGCTGCCAGAACTCGCCAGGCGGCGGCGGGATCATCACAAGGTCGTGTTCACCAACGGCTGCTTCGATCTAATGCATGCCGGTCATGTCAGCTCCTGAAATCCGCCCGGCAGCAAGGTGATCTTCTGGTAATTGGTTTGAACTCGGACCGTTCGGTGCGTGCCATCAAGGGCGCGACCCGGCCGATCGTGGCCCAGGACATGCGCGCCGAGGTGCT
>Ga0126327_10000090_pt1 | contig 25862 bp, 21 predicted proteins | sample InaspJWI30metaG_FD_101392 | JGI IMG/M metagenome (GOLD analysis project Ga0126327, IMG submission 101392) | Marine gutless worms symbiont microbial communities from Oahu, Hawaii - Inanidrilus sp. 1 OAHU.JWI-30 metaG | ecosystem: Host-associated > Annelida > Digestive system > Unclassified... | reverse complement strand
TGGAAACCGCCACCAGCGGTCATATCATCATTGACGGCATCGATATCCTGGACCGCAAGACGAATATCAACCAGGTCCGCGCGGAGGTGGGCATGGTCTTCCAGTCTTTCAATCTCTTTCCGCCCAAAACCGTGCTGGAAAACGTCACCCTGGCCCAGACCGTGGTACGTAAACGGCCCAAGAAGGAAGCCACGGACAAGGCCATGGCCCTGTTGAAAAAGGTGGGGATCGTCGACAAGATCAATGTCTATCCCGACCAGCTTTCGGGCGGGCAGCAGCAGCGGGTTGCCATTGCCCGTGCCCTGGCCATGGAACCCAAGATCATGCTGTTTGACGAACCGACCTCAGCGCTCGATCCGGAGATGATTGGCGAGGTTCTCGACGTCATGAAAGCTCTGGCCAAAGAGGGCATGACCATGGTGTGCGTGACGCATGAAATGGGGTTTGCCCGTGAAGTGGCGGACCGGGTCATCTTCATGGATGAAGGCAAAATTGTCGAAGTCGGCACCCCGGAACACTTTTTCGAGGACCCGGATCACGAACGGACGAAGTTGTTCTTGAGCCAGATTTTGTAATATTAAAAGAAAATTCTCGGGCATGGCTGCAAGTTGCAGCCGTGCCCGCAGACGCGCAGACGCGCCCCACCACTGCCGTCGAACCCATACCGCCTGGCCGCACCCGGCTTTCAAGCTGACCTGAACCGACTATTTCCCCGAAATATCAGGCGATCCTATTTACACCACATATTGTATAACATCAGCCGGACACCCACTTTCTATTGTGTTTTGGCTTTACATCACCTACCCCATCTGGTATACACAGAAGCACTGTGCCAGCGGCTTATAGACAGTTGTAAGCACCATTTCTGATTGACCCTAAACAAGGTAAAAATGAGATAGATGCGACTCAAAAAGCTGGAAATTACCGGTTTCAAATCCTTTCATGAACGTTCCATTATCCAGTTCCCGGATGGCATCTCCGCGATTGTCGGACCAAATGGATGCGGAAAAAGCAACGTGGTTGATTCCCTGCGCTGGGTAATGGGCGAACAGAGCGCCAAACAGCTGCGCGGCAAATCCATGGAAGATGTTATTTTTTCGGGAACCGCCGGTATCCCCTCCCTCAACATGGCCGAAGTCTCCCTGACCCTTTCCAATGAAAACGGGAACGGCCCGGAAGAATTCAAGGATTTCACCGAAATCATGATTACCCGGCGGGTGTACCGGAGTGGGGAGCGGGTCTATTACCTCAACAAGCAGCCCTGCCGTCTTAAAGATATCTACGATATTTTCGTGGGCTCGGGGATGGGGGCGAGATCCTACGCGGTGATCCAGCAGGGCAATATCGGTGCCATCACCGATGCTGGGCCGGATGAGCGCCGCGCCTTTATTGAAGAGGCCTCGGGTGTTACCCGCTACAAATCCAGGAAGACCGAGGCGCTGCGCAAGGTGGCTTCCACGGAGCAGAATCTGCTGCGACTCAACGACATCACCTCGGAAATCAGCCGCCAGATGGCCAGCCTGAAGCGCCAGGCGCGCAAGGCCGAACTGTACAACAAGTTCAAAGCGCGTATCCGCACTTTGGATGTCGAGCTGTCTTTTGTGTATCATGACGAATTCACACAAAAAATATCCGATTCTGAAACCCTGTTGAAGGAACTCAGCGATACTGACCTGGAACATTCGGCTGAATTGAAACGCATCGATGCAGCCGTGGAAGAGATCAAATTCAATCGGGAAAAGAAGAGCCACGAGATCAGCGAACAGAAAAGCCAGCGTTATGACGGCCAGCGATCCATCGACCGCCAGGAAAACGACATGGCGCATCTGCGCAGCGAGATCCAACGCCTGACCAGTGAAATTGCCGAACTGGAAGGCGCCGGCAAGGACCTTGAATCCAAAAACGTCAAGCTCGTCAGCGAAATCAACCAGGTGGAAGCGCAGAACCAGGAATTTACCGGGCGTATTTCTGTCGTACGGAACGATCTCGACAAAGAACGTTCCGCCTCACAAAAACTGATCGACCGCCAGGCCGAGCATGACCGCATTTTGGAAAAAGCCAAGGCCGACCACATGGACCTGGTCACCCAGGAAGCGCGCCTGAAAAATATTTCGCAGAATGCTTCCCGCAACCAGGAAAACCTGACGCGTCGTCTCAAGCGCATTGACGAGGAAGCGGCCCTGGCCCAAAAGGCCCTGGCGGACCTGCAGGGAAACAAGGAACAGCGCGAAGAAGAGCTGCGGATCATCAAGCGCGAGATCGCCCGACTGAACAGGCGGGTGGAGGAAACCCAGGCCGATCTAAAGGAAAAGAACACGGAGTTGGGACAGCAGGTAAAGAAAGTTCAGACCCTTGAATTCGAAAAGAACCGCTCCCGTTCGAAATACGCCACCCTTAAAAAGATGGAAGACAATTTCGAATGGTACAAAGACGGCGTACGCGCCGTGATGCAGGCCAACCGGCAACCATCGGAAGCGGCCCCCGCTCTGGAAGCCGAAATTATCGGTCTGATGGCCGATATCCTGGACGTACCCGCCCAGTACGAGACTGCCGTGGAGGCGGTGCTGGGTGAATCCCTGCAATACGTACTGGTCAAGGATATGCAGTCCGGTGTAAATGCGGTGGAGTATCTGCGCGACGCGGCCGCCGGTCGCAGCGGCTTCATCCCGGTCACGGACCTCAACGGTGTTCAAGGGCGGCTTAAGGCCGACACGGCCGAAGATCTGCTTATCCGGCATGTGACCGCGCGCACCGGTTACGAGAAACTGACCGAGCAGCTGCTGGGCCGGGTCCTGGTGGCAGCCGATCTGTCGACAGCCCGGGACCTGCGGGCCAAAACCGCAAATAAATGGGCCGTGGTTACCCTGCAGGGCGACTTGATCACCGCTGGTGGTGTCCTGGTTGGCGGCAGCCGGGACAAACTGGCTGGCATCCTCGCCAAAAAATCGGAAATAAAAACACTGGCCGATGATATCGAAACGCTGGAAAAGGAACTGGCCACCGGCCACACCGTCCAGGAAAAAATAGCGGCTGTGGTAAGGCAAACGGAAGCGGAATTACAAAAGCTCATCGAAGAACGCGGGGAGCAGATTCAGGATGAAATCGAGGCAGAAAAAGCCCTGTATAAAGTATCGGAAGACCTGAAGCACGCCCGGCGCCACCTGGAGGTGGTCCAGTTGGAACAGGAACAGATTCTGGGAGAGGCGGACGATACGACTGCCGAAATGAACCGCACCAATGCCGCCATTGCAGAAATCGGGGTTCGCATCACAACCGCCCAGGAAACCGTGGCGGCCACCACCGGACAAATAGACGCTCTCAAGCTGGAGATGGAAGGTTTCAACCGCAACATCATCGATCTCCAGATGAAACTGACGTCCGCCGAAGCCGGTCTGGAAAACAGCAAAACCACCTTGCGGCGCCTGAATGAATTCCAGGCGGACGGCCTGGCCCGCAAAGAGCAGCTGGAAGCCGAAATTACCCGCAAGTCCCGGAAGATGACCGAGTCTAAATACCGTATCGACGAAAACGAAGCATCCCTCAAAGGCCTATACGAACAGGTGCAAAAACTCGATACGGCCCTGGAGAGCAACGAGCAGGATTTCAGCGCCATTGATGAACAGCTGCGTGAAAGCGACCGCAAAGCATCACGGCTGACGAGCAAGCGGGAAGCTGCCAATCAGAAAATACGCCTGGTGGAACTCGATCTTTCCCAGCAGCGCCTGCAGCGTGAAAACCTGGAGAACCGCCTGATCGAGCGTTACCACAAGACCCTGGCCGAGTTCCGGCGTGAGTTCGCTGAGCAGGCCGACGAAACCGAGGATGCCCCCCAGCAGACGGTCAAACAGATGGAATCCGAACTGGAGCGCAGCCGCAAACGCATTGCAAGTATCACCGATGTCAATCTGGGCGCCATCCGCGAATACGACCAGTTGAAGGACCGGCAGGATTTTCTGAACGAGCAGCGCGATGACCTGCTCAAGGCGATCGATGACCTGCACCGGGTGATCCGTAAAATCAACCGGATTACCCAGGAAAAGTTTATGGCGACTTTCAACGCGGTCAATGAACAGATCGGCGAAATCTTCCCGCGGCTTTTCGAAGGCGGCACCGCCAAGCTGATTCTTACCGAACCGAGCAACCCGCTCGAGACCGGTGTGGAATTTCTAATCCAGCCCCCCGGTAAAAAACTGACCCGCATGAGCCTGCTGTCGGGCGGGGAGAAAGCCCTTTCGGCCATCGCCTTTATATTTTCCATTTTCATGCTCAAGCCGGCCTCTTTCTGCCTGATGGACGAAATCGACGCGCCGCTGGATGACGCCAATGTCTTTAGGTTCAATGAACTGCTCCAGATCATCGGCGCCAAATCCCAGATAGTCATTGTCACCCACAACAAACGCAGCATGGAGTTTGCCGATACCCTGTTCGGGATTACCATGGAAAAAAAGGGTATCTCGAAAATCGTCTCGGTAAACTTCGACCGCAACGGCAATCAGTCCGGTCCGGACGATTCAGAACTTGACGTAGCCGCCAATCAATAGTATCCGCCTTGCAGGTGTTCAGGTCGAAGGCTGAAGACTGAAGCAGATCCCGGCCTTTCCGGCCTGGATCGGTTGGCTTTCAATGGGCCTTTCGCGCAAAAGTGAGAGCTGCCATTATTCAAAAGCCTTTGGCCTTGACCTTGCCAAAAAACCATGGAAACCCAAGCATCGCGCAGAGACGCAGAGAAAAACCTGAATTGGTTCCCGCTGCGCGGGATTAAAACAAAAGGGCATTTCATGCCCTTGGGTTAAATAGGTTTTCGCACGTTAGTGCGACGAAATTCTGGTTTTGCTTTTCTCTGCGTCTCTGCGCCTCCGCGCGAGAATATGCTTTTACGGCACAGCCAAATATCCTTACCTGGCCATGCGGACCAGGTATTAAAAGACTGATCTAAGAGGCCCAATATGGCATTTGGATGGTTTAAAAAGAAAGGTCCGGAAACAGAAGACGCGCCTGCAAAAGAGCAGATATCCCGACCGGGTGAAGAAGCAGCTGATGACGATACCCCCGAAAAGATGGAGACAACCATAGATCCTGATATGCAGGCCGATACATCCGAAAGTGCTGACCAAGCACCGCTGCCAAACGATCAAGAAACCGAAGCGCCGCTAGAAAACGCGCCCTCAGCCGAGCTGGCCCCTCAGCCGGAGGGAGAACAACCGGGCGGTTTTTTCAAACGCCTTAAAAGCGGTCTGTCCAAAACCAGGAAGGTGCTGACCACCGACATCGATGAACTGTTTACCGGGAAGGTAAAAGTCGATGAAGAGATGCTCGAAGACCTAGAGGAGCTCTTGATTACAGCCGATATCGGGGTTCAGACAACCATGGAAATCGTGGATCGCCTGCGCAAAAAGGCGCCGCGAATTTCCGGACCCGCGGACCTCAAGGATATCCTGAAAGACGAAATCCAAGCCCTGCTGAATATCGACGCTGAAACCGGCGGGGAGCCTGGTGTGAAACCGCACGTCATCATGGTGATCGGGGTTAATGGTGTGGGCAAGACCACGACGATCGGCAAACTGGCTGCCAAGGCCAATGCTGCCGGACAGAAGGTACTCATCGCGGCCGCCGATACATTCCGGGCCGCCGCCATCGAACAGTTGACCATCTGGGCTGAAAGAGCCGAAGCCGACATCGTAAAACACAAGGAAAACTCAGATCCGGCGGCAGTGGCCTATGACAGTGTCGAGGCCGCCCTGGCCCGCGGCAAGGATCTGGTGATCATCGATACCGCCGGCCGCCTGCACACCAAAGTGAACCTCATGGAGGAGCTGAAAAAGATTAAACGCTCCGTATCTAAAAAGCTGGCGGAGGCACCCCATGAAACCCTCCTGGTCCTCGATGCCACCACCGGGCAAAATGCCCTGTCCCAGGCCAAGCTTTTCAACGAGGCCATGGACATCACCGGCCTGGCCCTCACCAAACGCGACGGCACGGCCAAAGGCGGCATCGTGGTGGCCATCAGCAGCAGCCTGAATATCCCGCTGCAATATATCGGCGTCGGGGAAAAGATCGACGACCTGCAGGAATTCGATCCGGAAAAATTCGTGGACGCGCTTTTTTAAGCGTGGCCTCTAATCACTTCGGATTCTGATCATTTCTTGAATACGCAATCAGGGCCCTGCTGAGGGTTGACCAAATCCGGGCAGTTATCATTGATATCCGCAATACTGTCCAGATCGCCATCGGCATTTATAATCGGCGGCCAGGCTGTGGCTATTTGTTTGAAGTTGTTTGGTAACAGGTGGGAACTACTTGCACCGGCAATACGAACCACTTCGAAAGGCAGCCAGGTCACGGAGGTATCGCCAAGACCGTCGCCATCAGTATCTACCCAATAACTACTGACTGACCGGCCTTCAAACGCAGCCGCATAGAACGTCCTTTTGTGATAGGGAAAATCCATTTCTGAAATAACGTTGTTTTCATCATCCACAGCCGGCCCTGTTTCCAGTCCTGCGGCTTCACCGGCAGGGTCCTTATGGTCAGCGCCCCGCATATGGTCAAACTCATGGGCCAGTGTCCTTGTTAACTTGGCATTCGCTACGGTATCGATGGCTTCCTGACTGCGGCTGCTCAAGCGATCCGCAATTGACTCAATGTCGGCGAGATCAATATTGATCACTTTACTACCGGAAGCCGCACTACCGTAATCAACGAGCGGCGAATTCCTGTATACGTAAATATCTATTGTATTCCCATGCTCCGTACAGGCCTCATCCACCTTGGTTTGCATATCATCAGAGGCGGCCGGGGCCTCACTCAATGCGTCCTTCACCTTTTTATTGTCCGCCCGGGATTGTTCCGTATTTATATTTCCGGAAATGAGCGGACTCGTGCCTTTAAAATATCGATCAACAGATATTATCCGTATCGTACAGGGGCCTCTTACAATGGTCGTAATATGCCCATCAGCATAAGCGGAGATTGAAAAAAAACTCAGCGCGATCAGTAGAAAAATTTGATACGTCGATATTTTCAGATAGGAGAATTGCCTCATTATCAATATCTCCTGATCTCATTGATTGCCCAGGCGGAAGAATGGGGCGCTGCCGGCAGGCGGATGAACGTTTTTGTATCATGGGCGAACGCCAGGTAATAAAAATGTACAGAGGGTAATGCTTCAGCAAGGGTCTTAATCCGAATCGTTGTATTATGCGCAGCTTTATCTATAGTAACCTGACCGACATTGCTCACATAATCGCCGGTGGCAGGATTACATTTGACCACAACTCCGGCATCCACACCCAGATCGGCGTAGGCTGCATCGGTCAGGCCCGTCGCACTATTCCTGTCAGCATCAATAAGAAACCCGAATTGCCAAAGTTTAGTCTGGGTATTGCATTCGGGAAGCTTGCTCAACGTTATTGAAAACTCGATCTTTCGTCCTTCTACTTTCAAATCAACTGGAGGAAGCTCACCTATGGAGGCGGATTGTATTGCGATCGGCAGCGCATCAATGCTGGCTGTCTTGCAGGCAGACAGCAATAATACGAGGCAAACAATAACGAGACGAGACTGAATAATCATCATACTACCTCGCCCCTCCCATTAGTATTCCAACGCGGCACTATCACAAGTTATTCTATATGGATTAAATAGATCATACTGCGGTCATGGCTCGCAATCGACGATGAACAGTTCCACCCGACGGTCCAATTCATCGTGTTCATCATCCGTCCCAATACCCACGATATTCTGACTGTAACCCCTTCCTTCGACCGTTGTGCGTGCATGGACATCCGGGAAGGTATGCGCCAGTCGCTCGCGGATAGCCTCGGCTCTCGCCAGCGATAGCTGCTGGTTGTAAGCGACCGTTCCGGTCCGGCTGGCATGGCCGACAATCAGTAGACAGTGCGGCGTGTCTTTAAAGTAGTCGCCGATATGCCGGATCCAGGCTTCATAGCGTGCCTTTAGACCGGACCGGTCAACAAAATCCACGGAATCAACCCCGAAAAGATACTTTACCGTCAGGTAGCGGTGTTTCTCCACACTGATGGCTACCACTTTGCGGAAAGCGGCGTCCGCTTCTGCATGCCGCCCAAGTTTGTAGTTTGCCAGATAGAGACCGGCATAGGTTCCCAGGTCTTGTCCATCACGGCGCTCGGCGGCCAGAATGAATAAATTACGGGCCGCCTCATAGTCGCCTTTCTCGTAGGCCATGCGGCCCTCGATCTGGATTGCCATGGTTTCCAGGGTGACTTCCGTATATTGGGGTGCCGGTGTGTCCGGACCCTTCTCCGGGGGGCTTAAATGGCTGCCTTTAAGATAAAGCGGACTGTCCCTGAAAATTGCCGTGGGTGTGTAATTTAAATCCTGATCAGCTATCCAGGTACTGCCCTGCCCCACCGGCGTAGCCCCCGCCCGCTGGCGGGCCTCCGCTGTTATCTGGTAGTGTTTAACAGTGGATTTTCCCCCTTTGGGAGGATACGCTTTCAGGCCGATGGTGCCGGAAATGATATAATCAGCGTTCGAAATGTTCTGATAGGTCAGCCGGTCCAGTTTGAGGCTCTTGAATTCAGCAGCTCCGGTTTCGAAAAAGATCGTTTCAATGCGCCGGCTGATTTCAGGCACCTGCCCACTGTCCGCATCGGCAAAAGGAATCAGCATCACCTCCGCAGGCTCTGGATCATTGCCATCCTGCCACTCCTGCTCAACCTGCGTCAGGAGCCTGGCTGCCAGCGCGGCAACCCCCTGTTCAAAAGGAACCAGCGGAGGTGCCGGCTGCGTGAATTGCTGGAATCCCGCACAACCGGCTATGGCCAGAAAGGTAAAAAGGATCCCGGTGAACTTCGCTGTTAGCATTGCTGTGCGCATTGTTATCTGCCTCCTGACTCATCCCACCATTTTTTTGAACCAAAACCATTTTTACGATAGATTCTATAAAATTTCAAATACTTCCGAGGCTTCCTTGTTGGTTGCGTCAATGTCTGCCGCAGTATGGGCCGCGGATACGAATGCCGGCTCGAGTTACAAAGTCCGATATGTCCCGCGTGCCCGCAGGCCTTTGCAACTGGCGGTGAACCGATCCAGGGTGCTGCTCCTGGCATTCTCGAAAGCATACACCGTCTGGTTCGTAAAGTACATGCCCGGCCTGGATCCGACCCGGTTCAGCTGTACCGGAATCTCGATGTTGGAAGCTGTGTTTAGTTTTGATATATAATGCCGATAAATGCTATAAGCGATTCTAAAACCACCCCTCGGGCCCAATTGCAGGCTTTGCTGAGGCCAGGGTAGCAAACGGGAATTTGAACCCGATAGAGGGTACGGAAACCACTTCTGATAACATTTGTACGGAGCTTTGAGGGTACGATGTTCAGACTGGGACGACGACAGACATTCGTTTACCGGGCTTTTAATATTGCTGGACGCATTTTTGTCCTCAATGACTGCACCACCATATCCGCATCCATTTCGTATGTCTTCTTGCTGGCTGTTATCCCCTTTTCAGCACTTTTTCTTTTTATTTTCAGTATCTTCCAGAGAACAATGCTGTTTGGATTGTTTCCGGAAAACATGGTGGACATCATGGTGGAGAACATCAACCAGCTCATTCCCTTCGTGCCCAGGGCCTGGGTTCAGACCCATCTGGTGGATTCGGTCGGGTTGGGATCGTTTACCACCATCAACCTGATGATGCTTCCCATTATCAGCGGGCTGCTGTTTAAGTCGCTGGACCAGGCGTACCGGAAAATCTTCAATCTGCCCAAACGCAGCCTCTTGACCGGTCAGGCCGCCTATGCGCTCATGAGCATCTTTGCGATTGTCTTCTTTTTCATGTTCAATTTCATCTGGACACTGGCCTCGGATGCCACCTGGCATTTTCAGCTGTCCATAGAACCGGCCGCCTATATTGGTGATCTATACCAGAGCGCGCTGAACTATCTTTCGTTATCGCAGAACAATGTCGTCTCCTGGTTGATCCTGATGCTGTTTTTCGTCACTTCGGCCCGCATCTTTTTGCCGACCGATATCAAACTGCGCCACCGTCTAATGGCCGGCGGCCTTTTTGGCGTGCTCTGGCTTTTCGCACGTGCCTGTTTCGGCATCTACATTCAAAATGTTGCCCGCATCAATGTGCTGTTTGGTTCCCTGGGCTCGGTCTGCATCATCCTGCTATGGATTTTTTATTCGTCGATCGCCCTGCTTTATTCGGTGGAGTTTTTGTATGCCCTGCACTGCGGCCCTTACAAGACATGGCGTTGGGAAGCTGTACCTGGAAGTAAGTTTAAGGGTCAACGCGTACGCTAGAACCAGCTCGAAATAATCCTGGCCCAAAGGGCCAGGCTTTGAACTGCCCCTAAAAGGGGCTTCGCCATCAAAACACAAGGCAAAACCATGCATCGCGCAGGGTCAGTGCTGCCGCTCGACCCGCTTTGCAACCTTTACCGCCCGCCCGTAGGTTCGCAGAAACCATTGCCCCCAACGCTCCCCGGACATGCCATGGTCAACGCCGGTAATTGCTTTCAACGCATCGACACAGTGGAGGTATATGCAGGGGTAAATCCGCTTCTCGCCAGGCTTTCCCGGTCCAGGATCGACCTGCTGGAGGTAGGCAATTAAAGGCTCAACATCCGGCTCGCGTCCATATTTAATCAGGGTGAGAAAATCGTCATGGGCTATATTGTGCCGATCGATACCGCTGGTTTTGAAATGATACCAGGCTTCGGGCAGTCCCAAATACAATGCCCCAACAACCGCAACGGCCGCAGCCCATGCGACCCAGGATATCTTTTTCTTCGCCATGGCTGAATGGATGGTCAGGTATAGGGTTAATAGGTCACTTCAAAACTGTCATACTCGCCGGTGAAATCCCCCCGGGTAACTTCCACCTTGTCCACCCGAGCCATGCGCGGCCCCTGGCGGCACCATTTCAGGAGGGATTCGACAGCTTTTTCCGGGCCCTCCATAACAGCTTCAACGTTACCATCGGAAAGATTGCGGACCCAGCCCACGGCTCCGTATTGCCGGGCGGCCTTCTGGGTTTCCAGCCGGAAGAAGACGCCCTGCACCCGGCCATGGATGATAACGTGCACGCTTGCATTGGCTTCCATGCTGTCCTCCCTACCTGTCAAGTATTCCGGTCTCGATTAAATGGATGTAGTCGGCTTCCGAAATAACCTGCGCCCCGGCTTTAGACGCTTTGGCCAGTTTGGCGGCGCCCACATTTTCGCCGCAGACCAGATAGTCGGTTTTGCCGCTCACGCCCGTCTGTACCCGGGCGCCCAGTTCCCGGGCGGCGGCCTGCATCTCTTCCCGGGTCCCCTGCTGCATTTTACCGGTGAATACGATCCCTTTATCTTTGATGGGGCTGTCGACCTTCTCTATTTCAGCCGCCAGCGGAGTCCGGATCAGGTTGAAGTTCAGGTCCAGGATATGCTGGAAAGTAGCCTGGACGGCTGCAAGCCCCCTGGTAATGGAACGGCTGGTAATCTCTCCGAATCCGTGCAGCGCGAGGATATCATCCGGGGTCACCGCCAATAGAGATTCGAGGCGGAAATAGCCGAGCAGCTTGCGGCTGTCACCCTTTCCCAGATCAGGGATTCCGAAAGCTGCCAGCAGGCGCCAGTCTTCCACAGCCTTGGTCCGGCTGGTGACCACGGCCTCGGCCAGGTTGACGGACTGGACCGGACCGAATCCCAGGCAACTGAATTCATCCGCCGTCATGGCGTAAATACGTTCAAGGCCATCGTAGCCCCCGTCCACCAATTTTTCCACGGTTTTCAGGCCGAACCAGTCGGCCGTCCCCAGGGTCCGAAACCAGTATACAATCCCCTGGATTATCTGGCAACGGCACAGGTCGCTGTTGGGGCACCGTAAAAAATCATTTTGCCACTCCAGGCGGGTGCGGCAGGAAGGGCAGTCGTGGGGCAGATCAACGGCGGCGGCCGTTGTGACGACCCGCTCGAGCTTGGGAATCACTTCTCCGCTGCGTATAATTTCGATCTCGGCTCCCGGTCCGATTTGCTGCTTGCTGACCATCCCGGCATTATGCGCCGTCACCCGGCGGATAGTGGCCCCGGACAGGCTGGTCGGCGCCACTTCCATGACCGGTGTGACATTTCCCGTACGCCCGACCTGCCAGGTCAGTCCTTCTACAGTCGTTATCGCCGTGGCGCCCTTGGTCTTGATGGCGATCTGCCACCGGTAGTGGTGGCTGGTGGCCCCCATGTGGTCCTTGAGCCGGGCATCGGTGACTTCGGCCACCAGTCCGTCCAGGGGATAATCGCTGTCTGCCAGCAGGTCGGCCCGGATGGTATCCAGGTTGCTGATCAGGTCGGCACCGCTTCCCTCCCAGGCCTCCAGGTTGGCGTAGGGTACGAAGTGCACCGCTTTGTCCGCCAGGGCTTTCCGGGCGTGTTCGTTCAGCCGATCAGAGGTGATAATACCCACAACCAGGTTACGGGGATGTTCGAACTCACCTTGCATGTGCGCCTCGAAATAGGATTTGAGCATCACGATTTCGCCCAATCCCCGTCCCCGGCCGCCCTCGGGAACAATGCCTTTTTCAAACGCACTGCTGATCTCGTAGCCGACTTCCCCATTTCCCCGGGAGACGAAAATATCGCCCTCATCCCTGCCGGCCAGGCCATCCAGTTTCACCGTCACCCGAAAGCTGGTGCCCTGCAGGCCAATCTCGGCCGCGGCCTTCTCCACCCGGGCTACAAATCTGGCCAGGGCCTCTTTGGTGTAAGCCTTTTCGGTAGACAGCATGGGCACCGGGTGGCGAATCTCGCGTCGGGCGGAAAACACTTCGGGCTCGACCCGGTGTAGAAATGGGTGGTCCGGTGCAACCGCGCGCAGCTGTTCAACCAGCTGGTCGTACTCGCGGTCACTGATGAGGGGCGCCCCCGCCCGATAGGCCTGGTTATACTTCTCCAGGTCGCGTACCAGTTGTTCTGCACTATCCATCCTGTCGTTCCTGTTGTTGTCTTAATACTGACTTAATCGCCGCCACAGCTGCACGGCGGCCGGCAGCAAAGCGTTTGTCACGAAACCCGGGCTGCCACTGCATGTCATGCAGGCTATCGGAAGTGACCAGTACACTGCAGATCTCAATCCCGCGGAACCGGGCGGCCGAGAAAAGGGCCGAAACTTCCATTTCGACCGCCAGGGCGCCTTTTTCCTGAAACCGCCGCACCTGCTTTTCGGTTTCGCGGTAGATGGCATCCGTCGTCCAAACGGCACCCCGGTGACTGGAACTGCCGGCCTGTTCCAGGGCGGTAATCACGCAATCCACCACTTCTCCCGGCGGGCAGCGTACCGATGCCTGCTCCTGGCCGTAATGGCGGGAAGTGCCTTCATCAATGAAGGCCTGGTCTGGAACGATGATATCACCGATCGCGACCCGCGGCGATGTAGAACCGCACCAACCGAGAAACAATACCTGGTGAACGCCCCAGGCCACCAGGGTATCCAGCAACGCCACGGCATAGGGGGCCCCCATGACGGGTCCGACTAAACTTACTCGCCCCATACCGCAGGAACCCAGATAATGGCGGCTCATGAAAAAAGGGCGCTCTTCTACCTGCCCGGTTTCCTCCAGGCTGCGCAATAGGGGTTTGAGATCACTGGTGCTGCTGACCAGGACAGCCACTTTCCCGGCGTCCGGCGTATTTGGCGTAATTACCGGATTGACAATGGCATCAAACGTTGGGTTCGTCGGTTTCGATCGCAAGACGCGGCTGCCCTCCCTGTGGCACGATTAAAAAAGCGTCAGGCCCGGAGTGGTATCCCCAGCATGACGCTTTATAGATAGCTTCTGGACTCTCGAAAGCCCCTGTATTACTGGGGGCCGGACAGACTCTGCAGCTCTTCCTTGACTTCATCGATTACATCGTAGAGCCATAGAACATCTTCGATGGTCAAGCGCCCGGCCTTTACCGGCGCCCGGGGGGACCCGTCCTTCTTTTTCAGGATCCGCGGCCCCACCTGAAGCATGGCCTCGCCTTCACCGTAGCGGTGAATGGCCAGCACCAGGCCGGTTTCTTCGCACTTCCACTCTTTTAATTTTTTATCCATTTCCGGATCGTACGGCATAAGTCCTTATCCTTTCATCACGTTGAGATCTTGGTAAAGTCGGCGAACAGGCCGAACAGGCCGGCAATGGCAGCTAAAAGGGCCAGGCGGTTCGCACGCACCTTGTCATCATCGGCCATGACCAGCACTTCGTCGAAAAAGGTATCGACGGCTGGCCGCAAAGATGCAATCGTTTTCAGGGCCTGGTCTAAACCGCCGGTTTCCAGGCGGCTTTCCACATCCCGTCTGACAGCCTGATAAGCGTCATAGAGTGCCAGCTCGGCTGCATCAGCAAGCAGAGCCGCATCTACGGCGGCCCCGGCAGCTGCACCCGATTTTTTCATAATGTTGGCCACGCGCTTGAAGGCTGCGGCCAGTGGTTCAAAATCAGCCGCGCCCTTGAGCTTCTCAAGTGCGGCTGCCCGTTTCCAGACATTGGGAATGTGATCGATGGAAACAGCCGTAACCGCAGCGACCACATCCTTGGAAAAGCCTTCGTCCACCAGGATCCGTTCCAGACGGCGTTGCAGGAACACATAGATCTGCTCCGCTACCTCGGTCACGTCCCCCTCGAACTTGTCGCCGAATTGCGTAAGTCCGAACTCGATCAATGATCTTAGTGAAAACGCCAGTTCGCGGGACCGCATGATCTGGAGAATACCGATGCCCTGGCGCCTGAGGGCATAGGGATCGGCAGCCCCGGTGGGTACCAGGCCGACTGCAAAACAGCCGCAGATGGAATCGGTCTTATCAGCAATACTTAAAAGCGCACCCGTGATTGTTTCCGGCAGGGCCCCGCCGGAATATGTCGGGCGATAGTGCTCTTCGACAGCAGCGGCCACCTCGTCGTTTTCACCGGCTACAGAAGCGTAAACCCGCCCCATGACCCCCTGCAGTTTGGGGAATTCCACCACCACCTGGCTGACCAGGTCTGACTTGCACTGCCGGGCTGCCCGGGCCAGGTCGACCTGCAACTGCTTGCCGCCCGCGACGGCATCCGCCAGATAACTGCCCAGGCGGCCGATACGTTCAGTCTTCGCATACATGGAGCCCAGTTTGGCCTGGAAGAGGACACCTTCCAGTTTGGCCACACGATCTTCCACGGGAATCTGGACATCGGCCTCGTAGAAAAATTTAGCGTCACTCAAGCGGGCCCGCAGAACCCGCTCGTGCCCGGTGGCTACCAGGTCCATATCGCGGGTGCGAGTGTTGTTGACTGGAATGAATTTGGCCATAAGATTCCCGTCGGTATCGACCACGGCAAAGTACTTCTGATGTTCCCGCATGGCGGTGATCAGCACTTCCCGGGGAACCTCTAAAAATTCGGGTTCGAAACTCCCCGCGGAGGCAATGGGATACTCTACCAGGTTCGTGACGATGTCCAGCAATTCAGGGTCTTCCAAAATGGCGCCGCCGGATGCCTGGGCAGAAGCGTCGACCTGCTCTTTAACCATGGCCTTGCGCTCGGCTATATCGGCGATGACGCCCGCTGCCTTCAGGGCGGACAGGTACTCATCCGGCTGTTTGATCTTGATTTTCTTCGGATGCATGAAGCTGTGCCCGCGGGTATAGCGCCCGCTCTTGACGTTCCCGACCGTGAACGTCAGCACCCGGTCACCCAAGAGGGCCAGGATGGAATGCAGCGGACGGGCAAAGGCGATATCGAGATCCATCCAGCGCATGGTCTTGGGAAAAGGTATGCCGAGAACAATCTCCGGTAGAATCTGCTTGAGGACCGTGGTTGTGGCCACCCCTCTTGCAACCTTCTTTGCATAGAGATATGCGCCTTTTTCGGTCTCCTTGGTCTTGAGGCTGCCGACTTTGATCCCGACCTTCTCGGCAAATTTCTCGGCCGCCACAGTTGGCTGGCCGTTTTCGTCGAAGCCGATCTTGGCGGGCGGCCCGAGCATTTCATTGGTCACCGATTTTTGTTTAGCGGCCACATCCGCGATCATAACCGCCAGGCGCCGCGGGGCACCATAGGTGGTGATGGCACCGTGATCAATACGCGCTTTTGCCAGTTGCGCCGCCAGGGTTTCAGACAAGGCCTTGAGCGCGGGTTCAATATACCCGGCTGGAATTTCTTCAGCCCCAATTTCAAGTAGAAAAGTAGTCATAAGCTCCTCATCGTTTCATCCGCACACCGGTTGGGCCACCATGGCGCGGGAATTGAGCGGTTATCTTTGTTCGCTGCCCTTCAAGGTCCTAGGGCTATACGGCCGGTCCTGGGGAACCGGCAAATCGCATTAACGTTTAAGCAGGGGAAAACCCATGGCTTCCCGCTGGGCCAGATAGCCTTCAGCGCACAGCCGGGCCAGATTCCGGATACGGGCAATGTAGCCAGTTCGCTCGGTTACACTGATGGCCCCGCGTGCATCCAGCAAGTTGAAAGTATGGGAACATTTCAGCGTATATTCATAAGCCGGCAGAACCAGGTTTCTCTCTTCCAGTATCCGTTTGGCTTCGGTTTCATATTTGTTGAAAAGATCGAACAGAACATCCACATCCGCGACTTCGAAGTTGTAGGTGGACTGCTCTACTTCCTGTTGGTGATGCACATCACCATAAGTTATATCATCGTTCCATTTCAGGTCGTATACGTTGTCTACCCCTTGCAGGTACATAGCGATCCGTTCGAGGCCGTAGGTATACTCCACACAAATGGGTGAAAGTTCGATGCTGCCCGCCTGCTGAAAATAGGTGAACTGGGTAATTTCCATACCGTCCAGCCATACTTCCCATCCCAGACCCGACGCTCCCAGGGTGGGGGATTCCCAGTCGTCCTCTACAAAACGGATATCATGCTCCAGGGGATCAACCCCTAAAACCTTCATACTGTCCAAGTATAGCTCCTGCGAATATTCCGGCGACGGTTTCAGGATCACCTGGTATTGGTAGTAGTGCTGCAGCCGGTTGGGGTTTTCGCCATAGCGGCCGTCGGTGGGCCGACGGGAAGGCTGCACATAGGCCACGTTCCACGGTTCCGGACCCAGCGATTTCAACAAGGTGGTATGGTGAAACGTGCCGGCCCCTACCTCGAGGTCATAGGGCTGGGACAAAACGCAGCCATACTTACCCCAAAAATTATTCAACGCGGAAATTACATCCTGAAAATTCATTTATTACCCTCAGCTATTATGTTGTTAAGAATTAATGCGCATTCCCTGTGTATCAACAGTAAAATCCAGCAGCACTGCCGACGCGATTGTTTCGGACGCGGCCGCCCATTCCGGTTTGAGACTTTCAATATCCCCTTGCCGGCCAAAGGCCCAGACGCAGCCCCCGCCTCCGGCTCCGGTAAACCGGGCCCCGCAGCCGGCCTGCCTTGCAGCAGCGCACAGGCGGGTGCTCATGTCGTCCAGTACATCCGGTGTCATCTTCAGGCGGATGTCCGCTTCACGATTCATCCAGGCCGCTGCCCCGGCTGCATCGCCACTCTTCATAGCATCAACAAAGCCCCGGGTACAATCCACAATTGCGGCCCAGTCCGACCGCGTCCGGGCTTGCAGAAACTGGGTAATCCAGCGGCTGTTGATATTGCGCGATTCATGCGGCTGTCCGCAATAGGCAAGCAGGACCCGTTTCTCAAACCAATCGATACCGTCATCCGCCAGCAGCGCCTCACGCTCGTATTGTGTCCCGTGCGGCCCGGCCTGCCAATGCCAGGCGTGGATCCCGCCGTACGCGGCCGCCAGCTGATCCTGGAGTCCGCAGGGAACCCCGGCAACACCGGCTTCCACATGATGGGCCAGGCCGGCGGCCTGCCGGTGATTCAATTCAATCGGCTGTCCGGTCACCGCGAGCAGATCCGCACAGGCCGCCACAAGGGCAACTGCAGCTGAAGATGATCCCCCCAGGGCACTGCGCGGCGGCGACGCCGACTTTATATCAATATGCACACCTGTCAACCCGAAATAACCGGCCACGGCAAACATCAGCCCGAGCGGATGGTCGAACGGGGCTTTTCCCACTTCAACTTCAGCATCCGCAAACCCGCGGGAAGAAACCTTTACCCGGCCGTCGGTATACGGCTGCAGCCGAACCCGCGTGCGCAGGCCGACCGCGGCATTGAAGGTCAAGGGGCTCAAGTGCCGCAGCGGGTAATGCAGGGTGCTGATATCAAGCGTACCGCCCAGATCGACCCGCACCGGTGCCGAAGCCTCTATCGGCCCGCTGTCTTCAAGATATTTTCTGACGGATTGATACATGCTTATCAATTTTGGTCAAAATATTCAGGGTCCTTGATATTTCCGGCACCCTATCAGGATCGGGATCGAAATCGCTCTCGGGTCTCAAACCTGCGGAAACGTTTCGAGGACCGATTTCGATCCCAATTTCGATAGCGCTTCCGGTTTCTGCTGGTTTCTAACTCTTCATAACCAAACTGTTGAGAAGCTATCTCAAAAATTGGATATTGGTTCAAGGTCCCGTCTACGCGCTGTGAGCTACGCCGGGCAAGCAAGGCGGCTAACAGAGTTTATCAGCCGCAGCTTCAGCGAAGGCTGAAGATTGGGCCAATGGACTTTTTTGAGAAGCCTTTATTGCCTCATTTGCCTGAGAAACCTCAGGCTCTTGGGTTCCTTCCCGAGATGGTACGGAACGAATGCCTCGCACAGTGCCAGCCCCTCGGCCAGGGCCTGCTCAGAAAACTGCAGCCGCAGTGCCTTGTCGAGCGATCCAAGCTGAATCCAGGCCAGCTGTTTCAGAGTCCCCCTTGAAAGGGCTGCCCGCCGGTCTCCGCGGGCCCCGCAGTTCCCGCACACGATACCGCCGCCGGCCAGGCTGAAATAGATCTTGCGAGATCCCAGCCCGGCCATATCCAGGCCGCAGCGGCTGCAGCGGGCCAGGTTGGGCGCCAGACCGGAAAGAGCCATGAACCGGATCTGAAACAGAAATGACAGTGCCCGGTTGCCGAACCTGCCCTGGTCGAGCGCTTCCAACACCTGGGTTAGCAGGCGGAAAATCATATCCTGGCGGTCGTATTCTTCCATCCAGGTATTGACCAGTTCCGACCAGTAGCTGGCGTAGGCCGTCTTGATTACATCCGACCGGATATTGGTAAATGGTTGGAGAAGCACCGCCTCCTGCAGAATCGGCAGGCCTTTACCGCGCCCGGGTTTTATCACGGCTTCGAGAGCGGTAAACAATTCCAGAATGCCGCCGAAACGCTTGACACTTTTCTTGGCGGCTTTGGCAATCACCGACACCTTGCCGCGGTCGAGCGTAAACAGGCTGATGATCAGGTCATGGTCCCCGTAGTCAATCCGCTTGAGAACCAGTGCGGGTGTAGTGTAGCCTGACATCGGTTCAGATACCAAGTAGCGTTGTTGCAATCATAAAGTAGAAATACACGCTGATGATATCGATGGAGGTAGTTACAAACGGACCGGTTGCCACCGCGGGGTCGATATTGAGCCGGGCAAACAGCATCGGCACCATCGACCCGACCAGGGCGGCCACCGACATGGAGGAAAGGACCCCCAGACCAACCGACAGGGTAAAAGCACTGGTACCAAAACTGACCTGGGCGACGATGCCGATGATAATGCCGTACACGATCCCCAGGATCAACCCCACCGTCAACTCCTTGGACACGACTGTCCACAGATCCCGGACATTGAGACGTCCGGTGGCCAACCCGCGTACGACGATGGTCGAGGACTGGGTCCCGATATTGCCCCCCATCCCCATGATTACCGGGATAAATGCCGCCAGGTAAGTCAGCGTCTTCAAACTCTCTTCAAAATATCCGATGATAAAAAAGGCCAGGATACCGCCCACACAGCTGGCAAACAGCCACGGCAGCCGGATACGGGTGCTGCGCACCACCGACTGGGTCTCGACAAACTCTTCCCCGGCCCCTGCCATCTTCAAGATATCCTCGGTGGCCTCCTTGCGTAAAATATCGATAACGTCATCCACGGTGACAATACCCACCAGCCGGTTGTTTTCATCGACCACCGGAACGGCCAGGATGTCGTAGCTGGATACGATCTTGGCAACCTCTTCCTGGTCCATATCCGTTTGCACGGCAAATACGTCGGTGGTCATGAAATCCTTCAAAGGCGTCTCGGCCGCGACCACTACCAGCTGCCGCAGCGAGCTGACCCCGACCAATTTGTCGTATTGATCAACGACATAGAGGTAAAAAGGCATTTCAACATCCACGTACTCACGCTGGATGGACTCGATCGCTTCGCGCGCGGTAATGTCTTCACTCAGGGCGATGAAATCGGGAACCATGATGCCGCCCGCGGTGTCATCGCCATACCGCAGCAGATCTTCTACCTCTTCGGAGCCATCCTTTTTCATTTTTTCCAGGATGGCATCCGCTTTTTCCTCCGGCAGTTTCCCGATCAGGTCAGCCACATCATCGGCCGGCATGGTCTCCATGATGGTGACAATCTCTTCTACGGGAACCGCATCGATCAGTTCCAGCAGATCCACATCTTCCAATTCACTGAAAAGCAGCCCCTTTTGTTCAACATCATCAATCAGGGCGAAGAGGCGGTGCTGCTGGGAGAGCGGCAGGGACCGGAAAACATGGGACAGGTCGGCCGCATGGGTCTTGTTGACGATCTTTTTCAGGTGCACGGTTGCACCACGGCGCAGCAGGCGCTTGATGCTGTCGTACAGGACTTTATTTTTGTCGCCAATCATCGCAAGTATCCCTGTTCAGGAGATGTCAACGAGTCCTTTGGAAAATACCCGTTTTTGTCCTCTTAACGCGCCGGGCTCAAACAAAACCGGGCATTTTTCAAAGGTCTCTAAACGTATCAGCCGCCGCCGCGGATCATGGCAGCTGAAGGGTCACCACTTGTCCGCTTTTACCCGGAACGGTCACCGGTTCGCCATTATAGGTCAGCTGGATGCCGGTAGCATTGCCAATCAAAAGGTTAAAGCCGATATCGGCCTCGAGTTCGAGGGTGTCTCCGGGGCCCAGGCTGTATTCCGTAGTGGTTAAACTGTCGGTGATAACTTTGATCCAGGTGTCTTCAATAACCTGGATCCGGATACGCTGCCGGGACTGAACCGCAGCCTGTTCAGACGGTTGCGCTTCCGATGACGGAACCGGTGCAGCCGGCGGCTGCGTCTCCTCGGGGGCGGCCTGACTTGCCGCCGGAGGTTCTGCGGGCAGTGGGGCTACGATCTGCTCTGTACTGGTTAGCGCTGACATCGCACGCCAGGCCCAGATACCGGCAATGGCGATCAGAACCAAAATGCCCAGCAAAAGCAGTCCCCGCCCCCTGGCAGGCTCAGGCCCACCCGTCAAATCAGTTCTGGGCGGCGCAATATCACCCCGCTGCCGGCAGCTTTCACTGAATCCCTTGATCGCCACGTCGCCGTCTGCACCCACGACCCGGGCATAGGCCCGGATAAACCCTTTCACAAATACTTCTGCAGGCAGCCGGCTGTGATCTTCATCTTCCAGGGCAGCGAGCGTATCTTTGCTGATTCTGGTCTGGTCAGAGATCGTGGACAGCTCTATTCCTTTTTCCAGCCGAACGGTTTTAAGGTAGCTTCCAAAAGCTGCTGATCTTTTTTCTTCCATGATGAATTGGGTCCCACGGCTAACGAATGATCTGGATATGTGAATTCTTACGCAGATCGTCGAGCCATTTTTCGAACCGTTTGTCCACCAGTTCGTTGAACATTTTCTGTTGAATGTCCGCCAAAACCTCGTCGAATTGTTTACCGGCGCCGGCTTCTATTTTGTGTACGTAAAATATCTGGAAGCCGTTGGCCGTTTCGAGCAGCCCGGTATATTCACCCTCTTTCAGATCACCAACGGCCGCCTGCAGTTCCGGGGACAACACACCGAAACGAAACAGGCCGATATCATTGGCAACCAGGGGCCCCTTGGCCGCGGAAATTTCCCGGGCAATGACCGTGAAGGACTCCCCCGCGCCAAGCCGGGTCTGCACCTTTTCCATCTGCTCGCGCCCGGCCTTGATTTCCGATTCAAAAGCGAATTTCGGTGTATTTGTCATGATATGCCAGAGATGCATTTTACGTTCTCCCTGGAACTCCTCGGGATGACTGTCAAAGTATGCCCGGGCATCTTCCCGGGTGATGACGATTTTGGAACGCACGGCCACATTCACCAGGCGCGCGCGCAGCATCTGATCACGAATATTCTTTTTCAGCGTTTCCAGGGTCATGCCCTGGCGGGCCAAATCAGCGAGCATCTGTTCTTCCGTCAGGGCATTTTTTTGCTTGACCCGCTCAATGGCATTGAGCACCTCTTCGTCATCGATAATGATGCCGAACTTGCGCACTTCCTGGTCAGTCAGTTTCTGGTCCACCATGGTATTGATGATGTCATCACGCACCTTATACATCATTTTCTTTTCTTTTTCAGGTGGATACCCCATTTTAACAATCCGGTCGGTATAGGGCTTCAACTTCTCGTTCAGCTCGGACAGAACGATGATATCGTCATTTACAATAGCCACGATGCGATCAACGACTTCGGAATCCTGGCTGGCCCGGGCAGTCTGGATGACAATGCCTCCCAGAAAACTGAGCAGCAGCCCGAAGACCAGCAGGTTGCGCAATGTACAGGTTTTGAATTTCACTGCGGGATACATCACTTTCTAAAACAGCCCATATTAAAAAGGGCGTAATTTTAATTTGTTATGAACTTTTCTGTGTTATCTGCTCCCATTGCCGGGAGTTGATATCAATGGTCACGCTGCTCCGGTTGGCTTTCATCCATTTAGCGTAGGCTGCCTGAACCTTTTGGTTTTTCAACATCCTCAAAATCATGGCATCGGAGAACTCCGGCTGTCGGCTGTCTGGATCCGGCCGGGTGTCAGCGGGAAACTGCTGCGCATAGTAACGGGCCACCTCTTGGGCGGTGATGGTAATCTTGGCTTCCAGCTCCGACTGAATGAACTTGCGGGCAATAAGCTGCATTTTCAGTCTTTTTTTCCAGGATTCGAATGAAACCGCCGCCTCCAGAAGCATCTCTTCAAAGATCCCCTCGGGATAATCCGCTTTGATTTTCTGGACTTCCCTTTCAAGCTCGGCATCCGAGACCGCAATTCCGGCGGCACCGGCTTTTTCAAGCAGGATCATCTCCTCGATCAACTGGTTCAGAAGCCGCAGCTTAATATCCGCCACAAGCTTGGGATCCATGGTATCGCTGTGAGAATAGGCTGTTTTCGAAATCTCAAACACCTCATTGAACTCGGATACCGTCAATGTGCTGCCGCCCACTTTCACCAGGTAGGCATCCACCGGTTCGGTCGGTGCTTCCATGCAACCCGACCAGAACAAGCTGCCTAGGCTGAGAGCGACGATTGCCATCAACCGAATTGTAAAGTTACCGCTAAGCGATTCACGTACCATGCTACCTACCGTAAACTCTTTAAAAAACAAACTGTTAAGAGTTAACACATTGGGCAATCTCTTTCAAGATGTTTTTAGATTCGGAAAGTTGGCCATAAATCCGTCCCGGGGTGAGACGGGCCCTGAAAACGTGGTCGGGAGTGAGGGAATACTTATCCGGTTGATCAACGACGAGGTCCACGACGGCGTAGGGCTGTTTTTGGTGCAGGTCCGAAAACCAGAGTGCCAGGGATCCGCCGCCCAGATCCAGCCGTCGAATCCCGGCCTCGATGGCCAGCACCCGCAGCATGATCTTCAGCAGCAGGTTTTCAACATCGCCCGGCAAAGGGCCGAAACGATCGCAAAGCTCTGATTTATAATCGGAAATCTCGCGTACTGTTTCGAGTTTGGCCAGTCGCCGGTAGGCTGTCAGACGCTGGTCGATATCGGTGATGTAAGCTTCCGGGATGTGAGCCGAAAGGGGCAGGTTGATCTCCGTGTCCAGGGGCTCCCGTACCGGGTTGCCCTTGAGGTCGGCCATGGCTTCTTCCATCAGCTTTAAAAAAGTGTCATATCCGACCGCGGCTATGTGTCCCGATTGGGAAGCCCCCAGGATCGAACCCCCGCCCCTGATTTTGAGATCGCTCATGGCTATCTGGAAACCGGCCCCCAGATCGCTGTACTCCATCAGGACTTTCAGCCGCTTGCGGGCATCGGTGGTCAATACGCTCTCGGCAGGGATAAACAGATAGGCATAGGCCTGTTCGTCGCTGCGCCCCACCCTGCCCCGCAGCTGGTAGATCTGGGCCAGGCCGAACCGGTCGGCCCGGTTTACCAGCATGGTGTTGGCATTGGGTATATCCAGTCCGGACTCGATAATCGTGGTACAGACCAGCAAATCGATTTCGCGGTCGGAAAACGCCACCATGACGTTTTCGAGATCCTCGATCGCCATTTGCCCGTGAGCCACGTCCAGTTTGACTTCCGGAACCAGTTTTTTAAGCTGGGCGGCCAGGGAATGAATGGTGGCAATGTTGTTGTGAACGAAGAATATCTGGCCGCGTCGGGCAATTTCCTTGCGAATCGCGTCGGCCACGATAGCGTCATCGTACTCGCTGACATAGGTGACGATTGGCTGACGGTGCTCGGGCGGCGTGGAGATGATGCGGATATCCCTGACACCCATCAGGGACATGTGCAAAGTCCGGGGAATGGGCGTGGCGGTCAGGGCGAGGACATCGACGATACTGCGAAACCGCTTCAGCTTTTCCTTGTGCTTGACCCCGAAGCGCTGTTCTTCATCCACGATAATCAATCCGATATCTTTGAAAGCAATGTCTTTCTGCAAGAGGCGGTGCGTTCCGATCACAATATCCACCCGACCGTCCTTGAGATCAGCCACGATCTTGCGTTGCTGGGCAGGCGAGCGAAAACGGCTCAGACAGGCCACGTTCACCGGGTAGCGTTTGAACCGCTCCCGGAATGTTTCATAGTGCTGCTGGGCAAGGACCGTGGTGGGGACCAGCAGGGCGACCTGCTTGCCGTCGTTGACGGCAATGAACGAGGCCCGCAGCGCCACTTCAGTCTTCCCATAGCCGACATCTCCGCATACCAGCCGGTCCATGGGCGTCTTGGCATTCATATCGGCAATCACGTCGTCGATGGCCTTCACCTGGTCGGCGGTCTCTTCATAGGCGAACGCGGCCTCGAAATCGCTGAAATAACTATCAGGACGGTCAAAGGCATGCCCTTTTTTAACTTTTCTTTCGGCGTAAAGCTTTAGCAGCTGGCCGGCGATCTTTTCCACCGACTTTTTCACCCGGGCGCGGATGCGCTGCCAGGTTTTTCCGCCCATCTTGTCCAGGACGGCTGCGATGCCATCGACCCCCATGTATTTCTGAATCATCCCCATGCGGTCGACCGGGAGGTAAAGGCGGTCATCATCCTGGTAGGTAATCAGTAGAAAATCATTGGTAACGCCTTCATGGACCAGCGTTTCCAGTCCCAGGTAGCGACCGATGCCGTGCTGGGCATGTACGATCAGGTCTCCCTTTTTGAGGTCCTCGAACGTCAGCAATTTGGTGGGAGCGGTTTTACCGGACGGCTACGGCGGCGTTTGCTTTTGCCGAATATTTCCTGGGCCGTCAGCACGGCCAGCTGTTCATCCGGCCACACGAAGCCATCGTCCAGCGGCCCGATGCACAGGTAAATCCTGCGGTGACGTGCGCTTCCGGGCTGCGGCACCTGGTGGGTGAAATGCACCGTCAGTTGATAGTGTCCCAACAGCGCTTCCACCCGCTTGGCCTGCGATTCGGTGCCGCACACCACCACGGGGGTGCAGTCCTGGTCCAGGGCATTGGTGATCCAGGCGACCACCGGCTGGAACAGATGCTCCGCGTCCAGACCTTGCTCCAGTTCACGCTTCAAATCGAGGTTGTCGGATACCGTAAACGGCAGGCGTGTCGGGA
>Ga0126327_10000089_pt1 | contig 26180 bp, 20 predicted proteins | sample InaspJWI30metaG_FD_101392 | JGI IMG/M metagenome (GOLD analysis project Ga0126327, IMG submission 101392) | Marine gutless worms symbiont microbial communities from Oahu, Hawaii - Inanidrilus sp. 1 OAHU.JWI-30 metaG | ecosystem: Host-associated > Annelida > Digestive system > Unclassified... | reverse complement strand
TTCGGAGACAATCGCATTCAGATTTACCACCTCGTCGGGAATCATCCCCCTGCGTGAGAGGGATAATAGATCCTGGACAATTGCCGTTGCACGTTGCCCTGAACGATGGATAGTGTTCAGGGGTTCCACTAGCGGACTGTCCGCGGGTATCTGCATCAGCAGTAGTTCTGGATAGCTGACGATCCCGGACAGCATGTTGTTTAGATCATGGGCGACCCCGCCTGCCATCACGCCGAGGGATTCCATCTTTTCGGCACGCCGCAGCCTGACAAGCAGTTCCTGTTTCTCAGATTCGGTCCTTTTTCGATCCGTTATATCTAAGAACATTGCGCGGGTGCCTTTTACAATACCGGACGCATCTGCTTGCGGGACTGCCTGCAGCAATGTATCAATAGTATCTCCGTCTCGGGTTATTAGCTGCCGTTCCTGGGCTTTGAAGGTTCCTTTTAACGCCTCGTTGTAACCGGTGGCCAGCATTTCCTTTTTTGATTCAGCGGAATAGAAATTAGCAAGCGGCTTTCCGATTATGGCATTGCGTTGATATCCCAGTGTTAGAAGAAAGAGGATGTTACAGTTAACGATCACCGGTCCTTCGGGTTCAGCACGAGTGATAACGTACATGACCGGTGCTTCTTCAAATAATTCCCGGTAGAGCTGCATCGCTTTTTTGCGTTCACCGATTTCTTCTTTCAGATCCCGGTTTGATATCCGAAGTTCCGTTGTACGCTTGGCAACCACTTCCTCAAGATGATCGGCATAGGTTTCCACTTCGGTGCGTGACGCATTCAACTGCGTCATCAGATCTCCAAACGATCGTCCCAACTTGCCGATTTCGTCTGTACGGGATACCAAATGGCCCAGTTCAGTATCGGATCCATTTTTCTGCATCTCCGTCATGACCTCTATCAATCTGCCCAGCGGTCGGGTTACCAGGGGCTTAAGCAGAAGAAACGATATTATGACCGAGAGTAGGATAAAGGTTATCCCTATAAGCAGGGTGTAGGTGGTTACCTCATTTAATCTATCTGTGACAATCGTATCAGGGAACCCGATGTGAATCGTTCCCACGTAATCAACGGATCCATGTAAGATGGGTAAGACTGCTTCGATGAAAGCGCCGACACTGCGAATCTGCGGCCGGTTTTCAAAATCTCCAGCCCCGGTTGCCTTCAAGCCCTCTATTTCAAGGCCGTGTTTATCTGGATTGCTATGAAAAATTATGCGTCCCTGGAGGTCGGCGACAAAAGCATATGATACCCCCTCATAGCGGTCTACAACATCTTTGCATTGCTTCTCAAAACCAGAAAGGCTCTCAAGGGGAATATTCAAGTTTAACAAACGGTTGAGTTGGCCTTCCAACTCCTGCCCGATGGCCAGGGATTTAGATGAATGGGCTCTGTTGAATTCACTGGAAAGCACCAGGTTGCTGGCCAGGATATGGCCCAATAGAGTGATCCCTAAAACGAAGGATGACAGGATGACGATTTTGGCACTGATATTCAAGCGCATTCTATTTTTTCCACTCGAAAGTTTCAATGACCTGTGCAGACAGCAGAATATCCGTATCAATATTGATCCCGAGTTTTTTCGCCCTGGCCAGACTTACCACCGGTTTGCCCTTAAGGGTCGGCTCCATGAGGAAACTGGCCGGGGACCTGCCGTCGACAAGGATGCCGCGGGCAATTTGCCCGGCTGCCAATCCCTGCGCATAGCCGGAGACCGTGACTGCACACAGAGTTCCATGGGGTACACGGCTACCCCAAAAGCTGAAATCAGGCAGCTTGCTGTTTTCCGCTGTCCATTTGAGCACTTCGGTGAAATCCACGTTGACCCCCTGGTCGTTTTTAAATGTAAAAACACCCAGCATGGCCACAGCATCTACAGTATCCTGTAGTTCCGCCATCACTGTCTTGAATTCTGCATACGTTTTAACCTTCTCGATACGGTGCAGGGTGATGCCCTCGAGTTGATGAATCTGGGCTCGCATGCGACTGACCACACCCGGCCAGGTTGGACCGTCATCAAGTATCACGGCAATTTTTTTAACCGATGGCACCATCTTGCGCAGCAGATTGACCGTGGGAACGAAATGCTCCTGCTCAAGAACGCCGGATACATTGCTGCTCCCGGTAAAACCATACTTGTCAGGGGAGGCGTTGACACCGCTGAATACAAATGGAATCGATCCATTGACGTATTGTTTCGCGACAAAAGCCTGGGCATTGTCATCGTTGGTGTACACGAGGTCAGGCTTCCATGATTCTATAAGCGCTCTGGCCTGTTCTCCCGTTTTTTGCTTCCAGGACTCGCTGCTGTTTCGTTTGGTATCCATCTGAAACACCTCGAAGCGCACATTCGGATAATTCAGGCCATGTTTGAAACCTTTCAGCTGGTCTACATTCCATTCCCATGGGAGGTGGTAACTCATCACGTGCAAAATGCGTAGTGTCGTTGCCCCTGACTGTTGCCCCTCAGCCATTGGTGATCCTACAAAAAGTCCCCAAACAAGCCCGACGACGGTAATCGACATCAGGCGAACACGCTTGCTGTAAAATTTCATAATCTTTTCAGTCCTTTGTGTTTTTTTAACCCGTCCAATTTTTAATCTGTGAGAGTCACATCCGGACTCTGGTTTTTGTCCCGGGCTGGCTCTGGGCCACCCGTATAAGGAATCGGCACCTTTCAGGATTCCTTTAATCAAAAGGCATCATAATTTTTAGGCAAACTCAGGAATGAAGCATTAAGCGAGCCATTGTGGAAAAGGAGGATCACAAAAAGTTGAATATCTGTTTGAAAAAATGGGTTGATTTCTAATAAATAGAATGCGGAGAAAAGATTGTGTCAAGAGATGAAGCGTACACCGGAATTGATGTGATAACGAGCGGCATTGAATCTTGAGATATTCGTTATGAGTTTTACAAGTGGAAACTTATTAAAACGCCTATTTTACCTCTCAAAAGTGGCCATTTAAGCCTGAAACAGGCCGGTTTCTTGATACTATTTCAAAAAAATCAATGGGTTAACTCGATCCGACCTCAATTTTGGTTCCGGAAAAGCCGATTCCACGGGGGTCTGACCCTTCGGCTTGTCATTTTTTACTCAAAGGATTTTCCTCTTACCGGCGTCTAACGGGTATGGGGAGATTAAATTGCGGGATGGACAACCTCAGCGACATCGATCTTGTGCAGCTTTCGGTAGGCGGAAATGCAAACGCTTTCGAGGTGCTGGTCAATCGCCATTATGCAGGTGTCTATCGCCATGCCTATAAATGGTGCGGCCTCCGGCAGGACGCTGAAGATATCACCCAGGAGGTGTTTGCAAAGCTGGCACGCAGCCTGAAAGCTTTCAACCTGAAAGCTGCGTTCCGAACATGGCTCTACCGTATCACCGTGAACACCGCCAAAGACTATCTTCGCAAAAACAAAACAAAGCATGCGTATGAGGCGACCTTTGCCGTTGAGGGGCATCAAAAAAATCCCGGTCCGACCCAGGAGCACTATGTGGAAGCTGCCCGGATGTACCGGGAATTGGGCAAGCTGCCTCACAAGCAGAAAGCCGCCATGCTGCTGGTTTTTGGCGAGGGAATGAGCCACAGAGAGGCTGCCGCTGTCCTCAACTGCCGGGAAACCACCATCTCCTGGCGCATCTTTCAGGCCAGAAAAAAATTAAATCAAACGCTTGGACGTGAAATATGAACCCGGAAAACGACACGCTTAAAAAGGTATTGGATCACCTGCCGATCCCCGAACCCAGGGCAGAGGCACAAAAACGAACAGTTGCGGCAGCCGTGTCCCAATTTCACCTGTCAAGGAAAGCCCCCGAAAAAAAACACCAAGGATTCTCCCTTCTCAGCCGTCTAATGGGTAAAAAACGACAAGGAGATCCGATTATGCGTAAATCATTCGTTGTGTCTGCCGGCTTTGCCGTCAGTTTTCTGGTGGTGGCAGCCATCATGCTGCCCAACTTCGTTACCTACCGAATGCGTGGTAAGCCGGCGGTGATGACATCGCCGGCCCCAACAGCCTATAAAGACCAGGTGTCTCCAAGCCTATCGGTGGGGCTAGCTTCCAGGCCATCTAAATCCGAATTGGCGGAAGAAAAGATGCGGCCGCCAGTTCCGGACCAGACCTATATCGGCCGGGATCGTTTCGAAACCATCACCGTCAATCCCGTCAAGGTGGTCACAGAAGAGCCGGTATCAACCTTTTCCATCGACGTGGATACCACCTCCTACGCCTTTACGCGCAGGGCGCTCAACAACGGCTATCTTCCCCAGAAAAATGCTGTTCGCATCGAGGAATTGATCAATTACTTCGATTACGATTACGCGCTTCCCGCGGACAGGGACACGCCGTTCGAGCCCACCGTTGCGATATTCCCCTCGCCGTGGAACCCAAAGACCCGCCTGCTGCACATCGGTATCAAGGGGTTCGACATGATCCCGGAGAAAAAACCGGCCTCCAATCTGGTGTTTCTCCTGGATGTTTCCGGTTCCATGAGCAGCCCGGACAAGCTGCCCCTTTTAAAGAACGCGTTCCGCATGCTTGTAGATACCCTGGCGCCGGATGATACGGTATCCATAGTCGTATATGCGGGTGCGGCCGGAACCGTACTTGAACCGACAGCGGCAAAAGAAAAGGGGCGGATACTCGCCGCTCTGGATCGTCTGAGCGCCGGAGGGTCCACGGCCGGAGGCGCAGGCATCCGGCGGGCTTACGCCCTGGCAGAAGCCAATTTCAAACCGGATGGGAACAACCGGATTATCCTGGCCACCGACGGTGACTTCAACGTTGGCATCCGCAATCCCGAGGAGCTCAAAGGGTTTGTGGAACGCAAGCGAAAGACCGGTGTCTACCTGTCGGTTCTCGGATTTGGGCAGGGCAACTACAACGATGCGCTGATGCAGAAGCTGGCCCAAAACGGCAACGGCAATGCGGCCTATATCGACAACCTGAACGAAGCCCGCAAGGTCCTGGTGGATGAAGCGCAGTCCACCCTGTTTACCATCGCCCAGGATGTGAAAATCCAGGTCGAATTCAATCCGGCAACGGTGGCCGAATACCGCCTCATCGGGTACGAAACCCGGTTGCTCAATCGGGAGGATTTCAACAACGATCTGGTGGATGCCGGCGAAGTGGGAGCAGGTCACAGCGTGACCGCCATTTATGAAATCACCCCCACCGGCAGCAGCGGCCGGTTGGTTGACGACCTCAGATACGGGCAGAAACCCGTCGGTTCAAAAACACCGGCCGGCGGCAGTCATGAAAGTGAATACGCCTTTTTAAAGATTCGCTACAAGCTGCCCGGTGCAGAAAAAAGCCGGCTGATGACCACCCCAATCGGTCAAGACCGGCGGTTTGACGCCATCCGCCGCGCACCCGGCGAAGCTGTTTTCGCGTCCGCGGTGGCTGCATTCGGTCAGTTGCTGCGCGAAGATCCTTATGTCCAGGATTTTACCTACGATGATGTGATCGCCCTGGCCGGCCCTGTAAAGGGGCCTGACACGTTCGGCTACCGATCTGAATTTATCAACCTGGTCAGGCTGGCGAAATCGGCACGAACCATGGGGGAGAGGTAAAAAGAAAAGGGGTCAGATCTAAACATTGACAGATTCCGCAATAGTGTCAATGAGTAGGTCTGACCCCTTTGTGTTTCCAAAACTTAGAAAAATAAGGCCAGAATAATTACATTGGTTGCTCAATTGTAATATGGATGTGTTCGATTACAGTGACGCAGCCGATTTTTACCTTTTCATCAATCTCAAAGTCATTATCCAAATATCTATCAAGATTCGACACAAACTCAAGCCTAACTCGTTTCTTGGAGAATTTGTAGGGCCTTGTTGGCCACCAGCAATTATCATTTTGATCTTTAAGCGGATTTGGAAAATTTTCGTATAGCTGCTGTATGAATTCTGTGGGTTCTGGAAAATCAAAAACCAACGCCAGCCGTAATACCTCAGCATTTAATTTTGTAGCATGTTCACGCAGCATCAGATCTTTTCTTGATCTTGCAGGTGTTATGACAATGAATTTCACTGGCGCCTTTGTCTCTAACAAAGGGCCAGCTTTCGGAACAGCTTGTAAACCTTGGTGAGAAACGGCTGTGACCTTAAAATTCCTTTTGCGCAACCAAGCTCTTGTTAACGAAAGCTTGTGTCCAAACTCTTTTTGTACTTTCTGGTTCTCTTCTATTGTTCGGTCTTCAAACAATTTTGACCAGTTTTCATTTAAAGAAGAAGGCGATAGCCCTAGCAATTCCATATAATCAAGAAATAAGGATCTTAATAGATCGACTCCATAGCTATCTGACCTCGGTTTAGGTATTGCTCTATATAGGTCAGTCCAAAAGAAATGAGGTAATTGAGGTGGGCGCTTGAAGTTCCGAATCTCTAAAACAGCTTTCGGCACATCAATCCAACGCTTAGAAAAGAGGGTTACAAATGTCTTTTGTTTCGGATACTGGCCTATAGCCAAATACCTTTCAAGTTGCATAGGCTGAAGAAGCGCATCTATCTTGCACTCAACCACTAAAAGGCTCCCTGATTCCAATCTTATTATGATATCTGGTCGCCCTTCAGCCGTACTTTCTTGTGTTTCAATTTCTATAGGTTTTTTAAAGTCACCACCTAGAGCCAAACGACAGAATGCATTTAGGGCTTCTTCATCAGAGCTAAGATAAAACGAAAGAATGTTGGTAAAATCATCTTCCCAACCGGACCCAATACCTTCCCCTTGGTTCCCTTTTTTCTTTTTTAGAGATTGTAGTTTTATATGATGCTCAATGAATAAATTGTAAGGCATCCCTAACTCGCAAGTGATATAAAAGGCTCTTGTGCTATCCGGGATATAGCATGTTAAAAGTTGAGCCCTGAATAGACCAATCTATATTAGGCCGCATGTCCTTAAATCGCTCGTTTTACCCTCAAAATTGTCCGGTTAAGGCCGAGAATTACCCAGATTGTGTAAATTATATTTGGATTATCAATCAGCTAGCAAGGCCCGACCATGGTTTCACAAAGGGGCTGGGCCCATTTTACGCCCAATCCTTCTTAAATGATTTGTTATGACCCTTTTAATTTCAGAAGATTAAATCAGCTGAATTTAATGCTAAAACCTTCCCTTGTTGAACACAAATTTGATTATTGAATCTACGTCTTTACATTTAGGACAGTTGTAGCAGGGCTCCCCATTTTGAGGTCTGTAGCAACTACTGACTGATTTGCAGAACTCAAGGACTTGTGCCCCGTTGAGGCCCAGCACGTTATTTTTTAGTTCATAGAGTATTTCGGCTGGAGTTTTATCAATAATGTACTCTACGGATATCTGATATTCCTTGTGATACTCCTCCATCGCTTCACTAAGATGAAAGAAGAACGAACTACTAGCGTCCGGCAATTCCTTGTCTCTTAGACCGGTGAATATTACTATTTCGCATCGGTCAATATTCTGGCGGTTAATAAGCGACAAAATGTACGAATATAAGACCGAAAACAAAACCATGTTTCTGTTCTCTATCTCAGTCTCTGAAAAGTTGGCGTTCTTGGGTGTGTGGTTACTACCTGTAAAGGACACAGAATCGGTCCAGCTAAAGAGGTCTGAGCGAAGGTCAAACCTAATTGGTTTCTGAAGGGTGCGACTAGAGTCGAAGCTCTTCTTTAGGAATGCGTAAACTTTCTGAACGGCCTCCCACTCATAAGTAGCTGCAGCTTGGCCGTAATCGAAGAAAACAATGTTTAGCGGACTTGTCATCTCGCCGTCGATTAGTAGTTTCAGCAACCCATACGAGGAATCAAACCCACCAGAATAAAGAAAAAAGTAATTTTTATCTGAACTAAGAATGTGCATCTTAATGGCCGACTCTGCTTTCACTGTTGCCCTCTTAGGTCCTATCAAGCCATAAAGTTTGAGTTTACGGGGAGGCGCGTCTCTTCCGCTGATCCGGTTTAACGACTTGTTATGCCTTTTTTTGTTCCCACTCGGCTTCGACTTCTTTAGGTACTGTTGTTCTTGTTTTAATTAGAAGAAGACCAATAGCTATAATTAAGGCGGAAGCGAAAATAAAGAGTGCAACACAACCATCAGAATCTAATTTAACAGGCAGCTTGAAATAACCAGCTGACTCCTTTAGCAATATAATTACCCAGCCAATAAATATTAAATCAGTTACATATATTGCTATTTTTGAAACAGAGTAAAGCCTAGCTTTATAAAGAAAAAATTTATCTTGTGGCTTTTTCCAAGGACCAAATAATTTATTATCGTAGTTGTCTTCTATTTCGTTAATTTTTGTTTCCCATGACTCATACCAATATTTGCTACCTCTGTTTGCGAGCAGCCATGCAAATGATAGCAGGAACCCCAAGCTGGATAAAATAAGTTTTGATAATGCCTCTGTTCCATTGCTTGAATAGCCAACAAATATCGCTGATATAAAAGCCGCAAAGAAAAGCGAGCGTTGCCAAAATAGTTTAATTTCTAGGTTCCTGGTGTCTATTGCAATTTTATAGGCTTCAAGTTTGTCTAATTGCATAAGATTTCCTATTTAGACATTACGGCTAAGCAGAGACACGAGTTTTACGTCGTTCTCCAGCGATTTATTAAAGATTGGGATCTATTCTCCGTATAACTTTATTTAAAAGGAAGGGCCTAAAGGGGTTGTGGCTCCCTTCAAAGCAGCTCGTAAATTTCTAAACATTAGGTTTTACAATAAAAAGTGGTGATTTAAGGCCAAAATATGCCCTGAATTTCAACACTATTCTTATATATTAGTCACTTGGCATGGTACGTCCCTCAGGCTATTTTGTCACTGAGTAAACCGCCTCAAGAACTGGTAATTCCCACTGATCCACTTTAATTCTATTTTGAAAACCCTCGTTGGGGTCATCACGATCACGTCTAAGCAGTGCGACAACTCTTACCTCACATATTTGATCCAAACGCTGAGCCCATTTGTAGGCTCCCTCTTTTGATAATCTTGCAACGCAGCAGCCATCAATATTTTGAATCTCTATTGCTTCGCTATTTGGATGAAACACTACGCGTTGCCCAGCCTCCAAGCAGGATAATTGGTTGTGAATCCTATGGCTCTTGTGAAAACAACCAGCAAAGTCCATATAAACTTCATTCAAGCCGATCAATTCGTATCGTATATTCTGAAGTTCATTTTCAATGGAAACGCCTGTGTACGTTTTAGAAACGGTAAAGTCCCCTCTAATTTCTTCTAGGAAAGGGTTGGGGCTGCTGGGTATTTTCATGAGGCGAAGCGTCTCTTCGGCTCGTGTCATGCCTACGTACATTACACGCCGCTCCTCTTCCCATTCAACTCGGCTATTTTGTCTCCCCCAGTCACCATCCAAAATAAACACATGCGGGAACTCCATCCCCTTGGATGAGTGGATGGTACTGAGAAAAATCCCTTGCCCCAATACCTTTTCTCTGCGCTGTTCCGCCGTAAATTCGTAGAATCGGTTTATTGCGCGGCTGACCGGAAGAATACTGTCAGAAGTTTCATCTCTATAATTCTCAAAAAATAGGTCGATTAATTGCCACCAATTGTTTTGGTTGCGATTGAAACTATCCCCTTTGAAGGCTTCTATTAAATCGGAGGCACGACAGTTCTCTTTCTCTTTGGCGGCCAACCACTCCAAGACCCTATGAACCTCCCTTACCCGATGAAACGGCAAGCCCTTTTCCAAGGTTGTGCGAATAGGGTACCCACTGTTTTCCAAAATCGATCGTATATTCGCCAAAGGTGCCTTAGTTCTGCTGAGAACCGCAAAATCACTCCAATTTAAGTTTGAATCGAGCACTCGCATTCGATCAATTTCAGCTTTTACATATCCAGCTTGATGAAGTGGATTTTTGACTGAAATAATTTGGACCCGCCCCTTGCTGACGGGATCTATCCGCGCCCACCGCCCACCAGGGTGATTATACTGGCGCTCGTGGTTGATGCCGATCGGATGGTCGCCTTTCATTCTGTCCCGATTGTTACGGATGAGTGCATTTGAGGCGGAAATGATGTTTTTACTGGAACGATAATTTTCAACGAGATATTGTACGACCTTACTGTAATCAGTCTGGAACTGCCGGATAAAGCGTACGTTTGCCCCCCGAAAAGTATAGATATTTTGGTCATCGTCGCCTACAGCCATTATCGCCAGGCGGTTATCCTCCTCGTCAAGAGACCTTCCGGCAATAGCTGATACGAGGTCATACTGATCGTCATCAATGTCCTGGTACTCATCCACAAGGATGTGGCTATAACCAGATAGCAGCCGGTCACGGTGTTCATCAGGTTCTATACCGGGGATGTCCTTTTCGCCTTTTAGGAGTTTGACGGCATCCTTGATAATGCGGTCAAACTCGATGTTGTCTTTACTGTGCTCAGCGGCCATGTCTCGAATTGAGATCCCGGCCAATCGCATGGCTACGCCGTGATAGGTGGCGACGGTGACAACATTGGCCACTTTCCCGACCAAAGCGCGAAGTCGCTTTTTCAGAACCATGGCAGAACTGTGGTTGAAGCAGAGCACCAAAATTTGGCGCGCCGGTATTCGCTCCACCTCAAGTAAATACGCACAGCGATGCACGATAACCGTTGTTTTTCCCGATCCCGGTCCAGCAAGTATGAGCATGCTGTCATCTACTGGTCGCCCCACGGTTCCAATCTGAAAAGGGTTGCGGAGATTTTCAACGATCATGCGAAAGGACTCTGCAGTAGTGGCTTTGTCCAGAAGCTCCTTGTTGTCTTTAAAATATCTATTGATAAATTTAACACGGCCCAAAGCGAAATAATCCAATACCAGCGTTAGCGCACGGGCAACTTTTTTTTCGAGCGCTAAAGTCGCGTAACGCATCATCACATGGACTTGAAACCGTTTTTCACGGTAGTGCACTGCCAGTGGTTTGTAATCACCCTTGTTATAATAACGGCCTTTGGCTGTTTTCGATAGCCTTAGCGTCATAGCCTGCCTGAGAACGGCCAGTCCTCCCTGCAGTTCAACAACATGTTGCTCGTGCAAAAACATGAGTGCACGTTCCATTGCCGGTAGCACCTTTTTCACTTCAACGCTAAGGGTGAGATCCGACTTGATAGCAGCAGACAGCTCGTCGCTTGTAAAAGTGATTTGTACGTCACTTTTAATTTTGAGGTTGGATGCTGCAGCCCGGCTTTTAGCCAATTCTATGAGTTTGCGCAAAATCGCGTTGGCGACATTCTGCCTCAAAAAAATGGTTTTGCGATTGTTCTGCCAGCTGCGTCTAAGCCTCACCTGGTAGCGGTTTCGGTCCACATGGCCAATTTCGAAGCTGCCAGTCGACGCGGCAAAACCTTTGCCGTCATACGATATGCCTTTGATTAGCGACCTCAGCACATCTGGGCTGGTCGGGTGCCCCTCGTTGGTGAGTTTCTGATTGAGGCGTCGTATGTCAAGCTCAACCCAATCCCCGTTTTCGGCGTCCGGGTCTTCGGCCTGCAACATTCTAATGAGCTTGTTTTCTATCTCGCAATTCGTTCGGAATATTTTTGTGGCGTTGTTTTTACCTTTGGGCCGAAAAGTTGCTGACAGCATGAGTCCTTGGTCGATCAATCCAGCGTCTGACATATCATGTAAAGACGAAATTACGACCTGGGCGGCAGTCTGCCCTGTTTGCTTTTCCATGGCCTGAAGCATGTCTTGTTCAGGAAAAAGCGCTTCTGCAAGTTCGTCAGCACGGATTCCTCGTTCTTCCGGACTATTGATAATCTGTTGTAGAATGCTGAGCCAAAGGTTCTTGGTTTGAGGTGTGATATTAAGCCGATCCATGACGCTGGTGGCCTCTTCGAGCGAATCTACCAATGGTTTGCCCTGGAAAACTTCCGTAAGATTATGGTTACGCTGCAAGAAACCCGCTCGTTCCAACCAGGCGATAGATGCCCTTATTTTGGTATCCCTGAACTCGCGTTTCAGGTTTTTCATATCGGCCCAATCTTCATCACGGATTAGCTCATCACTAGTGACAACGATTTCGCCGTATTTGTTTCTTTTCTTGCGTCGCAAGGCCCGAAGTGTTCGTGAAATTTCCTTTTGCCTCACCTCAGATAAGGACCCCATCTGAAACTGTAGCTTTGCATCCTCCTCATCGTACAGAAGGAGGCACCGCGCTGGTTTCAGGTCCCGGCCTGCTCGACCGGCCTCTTGGATATAGTTTTCCAATGAACCGGGCATACTGAAATGCAGAACCAGTCGGATATTTTCCTTGTCAATACCCATGCCGAAGGCGTTTGTGGCACAAATAATAGGAACCTGGCCGGCCAAAAAGGCCTCGATGATTTCGCGTTTATCCTTTGCTTCGATTCCAGCATGAAATGCCTCAGCAATAACACCCTGATGGTGAAGGAAGTCGCGTATCTCATCGGTGGTTTTACGTGTGGCGGCATAGACGATGATCGCCCCCGGATCATCATTAGAATCAAGGTGCTCCTGGATAATTTCGTGGGTTTGTTCCAGCTTTTCCGCTTGAGAGAGGGGTATAACCTCAAATGAGAGGTTTTGTCGCTCAACACCACCTTCATACAGTTGCAGTTCCTGATCAAGTTCCTCGCGAAAGTGGGTCTTGATTTCTTCAATTACGCTGGTTTTTGCCGTGGCTGTAAAACAACCAACCGGTGGCACCGGTAGACCCTGCTCCTTTGCAAACTCCCGAATAAATCGGGCGGCGTATAGATAGTCCGGCCTGAAGTCATGCCCCCATTTGGAAAGGCAGTGCGCCTCATCAAAAACCCAGTTACCGATTTCGCGCTGCTTGAGAACATTTCGGACACCAAGGCTGCGCAACTGTTCAGGTGATATGTACAAGATAGCCGTATCCCCCAAGCGGCTTCGATCGAAGACCTCACCGCGTTCCGGAGGGGTCTGGAGTCCCGAGACAGATTCAGCAAAAAGCGTTCCGGTCTTTTTAACCAGGTTGTCCACCTGATCCTTCATCAAAGCCTGGAGCGGTGAAATTACGATAGTCAGGGTCCCGCGACGCCAGTAGCGGACAAGGGCAGGAAGTTGATAACAAAGCGATTTACCACCACCGGTAGGCAAAATACCCATGGTGGGGTGGTCACCCATACATCCGAGCACGATAGCCCGCTGCAAGCTTTCACCTTTATCTGTTTGTGGCGTTTCACGAAATGATGGGTAACCAAAAAGTCTGGTAAGTTGGCGTTCGGGGTCGTGGTTTTCCTTACAGTAATCGCAGTCGTCATCACCGCAAGGGATTTCTCTCAGGGACTTAATGATGGTGGGTATTTCAGGGAACCGGTACCGGACCCAAGGGGGAAGCACCGAATTGCCACCTGCAACCTGTAGCCAAGCCAGACAATATGCGGCTGCAGGTCGTTTTGTGTCATCAGCCAGCAGAGAGGGAACCGTTTGGTTGGCGCCCTTGATGCATACCTTGCCTGATGTTTGGCTGATAAAGCAACCCAGTGCCTTGGGCGGGTTTTCTATGGAATCAGATGATAATATGGAAAAGACCGAAGAAAGCCCTTTTCCTGAAAATCCATTAAAAACACTTTTATGGAAACTGTACCGGTAAAAAGCTACAAGTGCTGGTGCTTCTGCTGATAAATTTCGAAAGCTGTTCCATTGGTCTTCAAAAACTGAAGCAGCCAGCCTCGCATCTTCGACAGGGTTGTTGAGGGTGGCCCGAACCAGTTTATAGTCTTTTACAAGGCGGTGATATGGGTTTTGAGGGAAGGCTATTGGAGAAAGGTAAAGCGTATCTATGACTGGTTTTTTAAGTAACTGCAACCACGGGGATGAAGACTGTAATACTGGAAAATCGTGCCCTAATAAATTGTGGCCTAAAATAAATTCCGCATCACGGGCAAACTCGTCAAGCTGTTTCAACGTGGATGCTGAGCCTGCCCTTTCCTTTCTTTCATAAATGCGCCCGTCTAAGATTGCCCCAATGTGGCAGATCTTACCTGATCTGGTCGTCTCCAGGTCAAGCATCAGCGTGCGAGCAATCAAATTAGAAAGATTCATTGTCAGCAGTATCCCGGTTGAGTCTCAAATACTGTGATGGAAAGCATCATTCATATTGATTGATAGCGCCTTAAGAGCTTTTAGGGTGGTATTTTCTAAGACGCCCTTTTACTTTAGAAAGTTGTGGTTTAAGGCTGGGAATAGGCCTACTATCTGGTACTATCTCCAAAACATCAACCGCTTAACGTATACCAAGCCAAATCCTTTACACAAAAATTAACCATTACTCCCCCATACACTAATTCCCAAATCATTTGCTAACGGATCAAGTAAACCTTTTGAAAACGGCCAATCTTCGAGCAACCTTTTTTTCCTCTTTCTTAACAACCAGTAAACAAACAACACTGTGCTTTGCTGATAGAACGCATTCTCGCTATAACGACCCTTAATTATCTCAGGAATAAAATCATTCTCTTTAAGCATAGTCTGGATATTATCAACCAGATGACCATCAACAAATTGTTCAAATTCATCCCAAATAATTAGGGATGACTTTTGGGTGTGCGATTTTATACCTGTAGTACTAAAATAGAGCCCATCCAGTCTCTCCAAAATTTTATGTTCTTGGAGTGGACCATAATTGAGCGACACAGTTACATCTATAAAAAAATCGTCGGTGGTTTCGATAAGAGCCATGCTTTTTGCAACCGTCCTTTGCACTTTAGGTTGCACGGTTCTCTTACTCTTATAGATTGCATCATGGGTTAGCTCTGCATGAGCGTGTTGCAGCAGGGTTCTTATCTGGATTTCGCAAGGGGTCGTAGTCGGAATTTTGAACCCCTCAAATTCGATTTCTTTATGTGGTCTGAGAATGCAATGGACTGATTGGTATGTAAATAAGAGAGGATCTCTCTCCCGATCCTCTTCATAATGCTTACATGTAGTAAAGGCCCATTCTTCTTGTTCTTGAATAGTATTATAAATTTCCTTAATATCATCTAGTAAAAGTACAATGAAGCGTACGCCAACCTTATCCTCGATTTGATTGTAAGGATCAGTATAATCCTTCTCAGGACGGTAGAATGCTTTGTCAATTAGAGACCTGTTGCTCTTTAGTCTGTATTTTACTGGAACCTTAAGAAAATCTTCAAGTACTTTTCCTCTGTTTTGAAGCGCCTCAGTTACAACTTTTACGATGTATTTTCCCCAAGCACGATAAATGGGCTTATCTGACTCCCACTTGTTTTTGAAATCAGTCTCATTCATTCTTGTTTAATTATCCTATCTTTTATTATTACATTTGTCCATTCTGCTGTTGTTCCTGACTCGTCAACTGCACCTTTTATTTCTTTAATTGTCACTAGATCTCTAAAGGTTTCAGATGGCGCAACAATTCTTATATTACTATTGAACCTAACATTTCTAAACTTGAGTTTATGATCAATATGCTCATTATCTTTTGTGAAGGCGATGAGTGGCAAACCCGATTCCTCAATGAAGTTAGCGAACGAATCCTGGGTATCAATATCAAAGTACCTTTCAGCGAACTCTGAAGCACTCACTGTCGCAGAAGACTCAGTCTTAAGGTAGGTAGTTAAGGCGTTAAAAAGATCAACCTTCTTTGTTTGAGATAAATCAAGGTTTGTAATGAATTCTTGTGTAGATTCATAGAATTTTTTTGTTGTTCTCGCACTGGTTTGAGGATATCCACACCCTAGAAAATCCAAATAGAAATATTTTGCTGCTGCTTTCCCTTCAGCTCTGTTGATTTGATAGTCCGAAACCATCACGACCCACTTATCATTAAGGTCCGAGCTCGAATCATCATATTCATTTTTCTCAAAAAAACCTGCTGTCTTATATAAGCGTGTTCCCGGAGTAAGCAATAATTCTTCAACAAATTTTAAGGATATCTTTTTTGTTGTGGGATTGACCTCTTTTTCGTATCCACTATGAACCTCAGCTTTAATAATGCCGAGGAATTTTCTTTGTTTCGCTCCATATTTGCCATCAAATACGACAATTATACCTCCCGGTATTGCCTTGCTTTGCTGTGCGTGAGTTAGCTTCATGGCAAAATCATAGGATGACACAGCAAACGAATCATCATCCTGGTCAACTATGGTATTAACTAAGGAGGGAAGGTAATTAGCTTCTTGATTAACTATTTCCATTTGAACGGCTTTAGAATCGTGCCCAAGTGCGCTTATTACCCGCGTTTTAAAGGTTTCCATTGCGTCGTATGCAAATCTTGTATACTCATGGCTCTGTAACGGTTCAGTTTTCAAACCATCCTGATCTATCCTATAGACTTGGTGAATGATTATTCTTTCAACAGAGAGATGGTGTAAAAGCATTTCGAGATCCTTTTGATAAAGATTTGATAGGTTTGATAGGTTATAGGTTTTAGTCTGCTCCTTAAATGTATCAAAAATAGATAAAATTTCACTATTACTAGCTCCGTTATTTATTTCATAACCCCGTCCCTATGAATCATCTGAAATTTCTTCAACCTCTTCTCGTATTTCCTCTTAATTGTCGTCCAACCTGTCAAAGACATTTTCCAAATCTACACCAAATCTTATATTCAAATTTGGGGCAATTTGGCTGGGGGGCGGACCAAGGCAACCCTCTGTAATCACACAAAAGACACCTTAATGAGACCTTGTTTTTTGCTATTATATAGCCAATTTCTACCCAAACATCGTACTTTGAAGCCTCATCCGGCAATCCATCCACAAAGGAGAGCGTAATAGCTAATATAGTCCCATTATCTGGCTCAATGCCTGTTCCCTTAGTATTCATTCACAGATCTACTCCAATTAAATATACAGGCACCTGTATTGCACTTTTATAATGAGGCAAATATTCTCTTTTGAAAATTTCGTGTAGTGGTGATGTATACCCCAACATCAATATGGTCTAGCGAAGAGTATGATGAAACTTGCAATTTCAGGAGGTCAATGCCCATAAACGATGAATGTCCGAAAGCCACTTCTACCCCAATTCTCTCTTTTTGAAATCCATTTTGGCTGATGGGTCTTTTGGCTCTGGAAAAACTTGTGGTTGTGGTGTCCACCCTTTTTTCCGGAATAACTTATCAAGAATTTTATTAAACGTTGGCCGAGAAAGCCCTTTAAGCTTTATTTTAGTACTTAAAAGGATCGCCTCGATTTCTAGTTTGATGGCTAATCGACTGTTCAATACTTGTTCTGCAAATCGAAATGAGTAATTTTTAAGGCGTATCATTGCTTAATGCCCTCACTGTATTTTAGCGCTTTTCGTTAGGTTGTGTCGCGCACACAAGATTTGGACATTTTCCGCCTTTAGGGATGTCCCCCTCTTCGAATAAGGAAGGATATGGTCAAAATGAAGCTCATCGGTCGCACCACATATGGTACATTTACCGCCATCTCTTTTCCAAACATCTAACTTAATATGTGTCGTATAATTCTCCTGTGCTTTTTATTACTCGGATCTGCTCTTACTGGAAGGTTTGACGCGTCAACTTCATCTATGGCTTCAAGTTTGAATTTAAAAACCTTCCTTTTGCCATCATTTTCAATCCAGGAATCTATGAGGTGGAAAAATCCATTATAGGACCAAATACCCTTTTTTATCTTTTCGTAAACACAGACAACGTCAGGAACTTTCTTACCATTTCTACAGCCCTGCGCGGCATTATGAAACTTACCATTTTCTGTTAGGTTCCCTGAAGGCAGGAACTCTGGCTGGTCAATTCTTTTTGGTTCTGGAGTTTTAATTGTTTTAGGTGCATCGTGACCTTCATATATTAAAACAGCTCCATCCTCTCGCACCTCATCCCTGTAAGGCGCATCCGGCCTTAAAGACATTAATATGACAGAATGCTTCCCATGTAGACGGAAATTCATCCCCCGTTGGAGGCTTGAGCCCTCCCTCTGGCACATCTCAAAATAGGATATGACTTCGTTATCCCGCATAACTGGATTCGCTATCCCAGTTGAAAAATATTTTCCTCGATAGTGCTCCTGAGTTCGTCATTAGTTAATTTGCATCCGGTTTCTTTGGTCAGGGTAGTCCTAATTTTTGATATGACTCCGTCTGTAAGTATGGCATTTACAATATTGTCATAGCAAAGTGCGCTTATCTTCTTCCAAAGGTTGTCCAAAAGACCCTTCCTCGACATACCAGGCTTGGATATTAGGTAGAAAAAGTGAGCTTCTTCATCATCCAACCCATCGCGTAGGTCAATTGAAAATACAAGGTCGGTTTCAATCTTGTCTCCAGTTGAAATGTGATATAAATTCCAGACAACGGCATTGGTTAGCAAGGCCCATTTAATACCTGAGTGCGCTCCATAGGACGTTGCTTGGAAAATCTGCCTTTCGCGTAGAGCCATCCCTATCCGCTTTGCCTCAATTACCATCACATCATCGTCGTTTATTGATAAAACATAATCTGCGCGGCGGCCGCTTATCTTTTGTTCTGTTTTTATATCCTCCAGCTTGTAAAAGAGAACTTTTTGGAGCATTTTTGTAATAAGCAGACGGGTATCGCTCTCATTTTCCTTTTTTTCAAGAGATAGGCTAAGACGAGGAATGAAGGCATTAACTTCTTGGCGGATATTTTCAATATGTTCCTCCATTACCTCCTTTGGTGATCTGCGCCTTTTTAAACCATCAGCTTCCTTTTCTTCTTGAGACTCATCTTCAAAATCAAATTCGATCACTTTTGGTTTTTCTATAAATTCTTCAATCAGAAAAATCGTATCGCATTTCTTACACCGGCCATTGCTTCCAATCATGTTTGCTTGGATTTTATATTTCTGATCACACTCCTCAGTTGTGCACTTTGTGTACATGGCGGCTCCTTAATACTTCGTTTAAATTTCTAAGATAATAAAAACCGCGATTGATAAGTACAGTTATCAGTATTGCCCACTCTAACGTACCGAGATCAGGAGAAAAGAAACATCTAATTTTCATATAGTAGTTATTCGAAATGCAGAGTTTACAACGCGTTCTTTTAGAAAACAGATGCGGTGTAAACATCCGCACAGCCGCTTGTCTGGCTTGCAGCTTTCCGAGTGCACTTTAAGATAGGCTCATTACCGATCGATCGGGATATCATTTTATTTCAGGCAGGTAGTACTTGCATAGTACCATATTTGTACTATGTGGGTACTATGTTCTAAATCTCTGTAAATACTCGGCTAATCTCAAGTCGCGGGTCTTGAGGCCACATTTTCTGCGAATGGCGGTACTATGATTGCGCACGGTATTATCGCTAATCCCCAGGCGGCTTGCGATTTCTTTTCGTGAAAGTCCTTCGCGGACCAGGCGGGCTACATTCATCTCGGCGTTGGTTAATGACACCGGCAGAACCGGCCGGCCTTCCAAGATCTCATCCCGGGCCCGTTCCATTGGTGGGCAATCCTCGTTACCATCGGTGTATTTACACAGAGACCGGCAGTGTACTGCTAATTTATCCAACGCTTCGAGCTGGGCCTCGCGCACCATTCGGTTTTTCGAGTCGGCCAAGACCTTTATGGTCGCATCGATATTACGCGTGCGTTCATCGGCATCCGCGATCCGTGAAAAATCTATACAGATAGAGATATACCCATCGTCTATTTTGAATATCCGGCGGCGCACATAAGCACCGCTGGTGGCTGTGACCAAGGCATTGTCACTCAGCCCTTTCTCACGCGCCTGGGCAAACTGGTGCTCAGTAATCTCCAGATCATCCTTATACCAGGATAGGTAATGGGTGCCGACCACCTGCTCCATGGGCTTTCCGGAAAGGGAAAGAGCCAGATCGTTGACCCACCGAATTGTCAAATCTTCACCAATAATAGTGAAGGTAATGTCCTCGGCTTTGGTGATCATGATCCGGGCGACACTGAGAAAACTATCTGATTCTAAAAATTTCGTAAAATAGTCCATTGGCACCTATGAATAAGATTCATCCGGCAGTCCATCTACGCCTAACTCCCAAATCCCTATGGACTGAGACTATAAAACGGCTGTCGGAAAGGGCGTAAATTCCAGAAATCGGAGGTCTGAAATCTGAGATTTTTCCGAAACTGGGGCTTTATAGAGATGCGTAATTTCTATTTTTTTGGCTAATTATGCTCCAACTCTATGAGATTTTATTGTAATAAATTTAGCTTTTCTAAATTAGAGGCTTTAATAAATTGGGGTTGTTAATTAAAAGACAGCCTAAGAATAAATTGACTAAAATGAGTATAATCACTATTGCCTTGATGATTATAGTCCCAGCAGACCACCTATTAGGTAGCTCTGCTCTGAGCGAAATTGGCCTTAGATTCGGCAATAAAGGCCCATGGTAAGAAAAAAGGCGGGCTCCCAATTTATCCATAGCGTTTTCATTAACCCGAGAATTTTTGATATCTCTATTTATCAAAAACAAAACCATCAGTATTAATACCGCAGAGCATATCATTATAATTGACGGGAAATTAGTGCCTGAAGTTGTATAGGCACCAACGAAAGATGCGCCTTGAATCGCTAGAATGATCTGGGTTCGACTCCAAAATTGTTTATCATAGTGTATATATTGCGCCATCAATGCCGTATACAGTTCAGAATCCTTCGGGAAATGACACTTCTTAATAAAAAAATCCTTTGTGTAATCATGAACGGAAGTGCATCCATACACAAGTTCGTTAACTGTAAACCACTTAAACAAATTTGACTTATCTTCGTAACATCTATCCAATCTGAATTCATATGCAATAGAAACATAGTGTGTAGATACTTCTTTCATATCTGGCAATGAGGAATCGTCTTTATATTTGTTGTCTTTCTCATATACGTGCTTATACACGAACAAAGGATAGAATTCTGAAGTATCGATTATGATGTCTGGATATTTGCATTGGACCTCATTACGGAAAACTCTCAAGATTGCATCTTCCACGCTTTCAAATTTCCAGATTCTTCCTCCAGGAACAAACCAAAAACCTTTTGCAGGCCTATCTCCTCTAAATTGCAATAGCACTCGGTCTTTTCGGTCTCGAATGATCAGGTCAACCGAAACTAGGGGAGCCTTTTTGATGACATCTGCAAAGTTCCTATCCGAAAGAGCTTTTGGCACCTCACTTTCAGTCATTTCCTATTTCCTTTTAAGGGTTGCACTTGGCTACAAAATTCAGGATGGCCTTCCACTATAGGGGGTCGGGCCGTGGCAACTTACTATAATTATAACTTATACAACCCGAAAACCCTCCATTCTTTATCTTAATCGGCCAATTTCCACCCCAAAAATATTCAATTAGGCCTTATCCTGCAGCCACCCATACCTGACTCCCAATTCCTAAGGTCTGAGATCAGAGATCGGATGTCATAGGTCTGGGAGAACGTAACTTCCAGAAGTCAGACGTCTAAAATCTGAGATCTAACGTTCGTCGTCCGACCTCTGGATTTTCACTGACGCCGTACTCTTGGCATCCGACCACTGGCTTCTTGTTTGATTGCTCGACTATTTAAAGGCCCCATCCCATGAGGCGTTTTGTGTGTGTTTTAAAAGGAGGGTCAGGGTCTTTCTTGGCCCCTGATCAAATTTTAGCAAACATTAAGAGGTGGGATTTGTCAATATACAAAAACAAAGTGCAGGAGGTCAGAGAACAGACGTCAGACATCGGAAAGGGCTTAGGTTCCGGAGATCGGTGGTCAGATGTCGGAGGTCTGGGAGGGCGTAACTTCCTGAAGTCAGACGTCAGAAATCTGAGATCGGCCTTCCGACCTCATGGTCTCCCCGACTTCGGACTTCAGACTTCCGTCTTCAGGCTTTTCCCGTCTCCACCCGAGCAACATTCTTGGCTTCGTAAGCCGCGATATGCTCCTCCTGACCCTGCAGGTAGCCGAGCGGATCGGTGCCTTGCAGGATGCACTTCTTGCTGAAACTGTCGATGGGGAACGTGACCGATTGGCCGTCGGGCAGGGTGAGGGTCTGGGTCTCCAGATCAACGGAAACGGTCTGCTCCGGGTTCTCGGCAATTAGCTCCTGGAGTTGCCGATGGGTCGGGGCAGCGACGGTGATGGGCAGCAGACCGTTTTTCAGGGCGTTGTTTTGAAAGATGTCGGCAAAACCGGTGCTGATGACTACCTGAAAGCCTTGGCCCATCAGGGCCCAGACAGCGTGTTCACGGCTGGAGCCGCACCCGAAATTGTCCCCGGCCACCAGGATCCGGGCCTCTTCGGCCGGGGGCTGATTCAAGATAAAGTCCGGGTTGCTGCGCCAGTGGTGGAATAGGTGTTCGCCCAGGCCGGCCCGGTCGACCCCCTTGAGAAACTGGGCCGGGATGATTTGGTCGGTGTCGATATTCTCGATGGGAATGGACACCATCGTACTGGTCAAGGTGGTGAATTGTTCCATGGCGTTCGCCCCTTTCAGGTTTTCAGTGTGCGTATGTCCGTGACCACGCCCTTGATCGCACTGGCCGCGGCAGTCAGGGGGCTGGCCAGAAACGTACGCCCGCCGCGCCCCTGGCGGCCTTCGAAGTTGCGGTTGCTGGTTGAAACGGCGTATTGACCCGGCTCGAGCTCGTCTCCGTTCATCGCGATGCACATGCTGCAGCCGGCCTCGCGCCACTCGGCCCCGGCATCGAGAAAGATTTTATCCAGCCCTTCGGCTTCAGCCTCGGCTTTAACTGCCTGGGAGCCCGGGACGACCAGCATGCGCACATGCTCGCTGACCTTGCTGCCTTTGATCACATCGGCCGCCAGCCGCAGATCGCTGATACGCGAGTTGGTGCAGCTGCCGATAAACACCACATCTATTTTGTGACCGAGCAGGGGCTGACCGGGCTGCAGGTCCATATAGGTGAGCGCCTTTTGCAGCGTTTCGCGGGCGCTTGCATCCGTCAGGTCCCGGGGATCGGGGATGCGGTCGGTGATTGGCATGCCCATGCCGGGGTTGGTGCCGTAGGTGATCATGGGCACAAGGTCATCCGCGTTCAGGGTCAGGGTGCGATCATATACTGCGCCGTCATCCGTGGCGAGTGCGCGCCATGATGCAACCGCCGCATCCCAATCCACTTCCTGCGGCGCAAAACGGCGGCCGGCAATGTACTCAATCGTCGTGTCATCTGGACCCACCATCCCGGCCCGCGCACCCCCCTCGATGGACATATTGCAGACGGTCATGCGCTGTTCCATGGTCAGGCTGCGGATGGCGCTGCCGGTGTATTCAACCACATGGCCGGTGGCGCCGCCGATCCCCATTTTAGCGATAATCGCCAAAATGATGTCTTTGGACGCGACCCCTTCCTGTAGACTACCGTCGACCCGAATTTCCATGGTGCCCGGCTTGCTCTGCAGCAGGCACTGGGTCGCCAGAACGTGCTCCACCTCGCTGGTCCCGATCCCGAACGCCAGTGTGGCGAACGCACCGTGGGTGCTGGTGTGGCTGTCGCCGCAGACGATGGTCATGCCCGGCTGGGTCAGCCCCAGTTCCGGTCCAATCACGTGGACAATCCCACGGCGGGGACTGCCCACCCCGTAGAGCGGAATCCCGAAATCGCGGCAATTTTCTTCCAGGGCGGACATCTGGCGGATGATCTGCTGATCGGTTATCGGGACATCCGGCGGCGTGGTCGGGATGCCGTGGTCGATCGTGGCAATGGCCTGTCCCGGACGCCGCACGGTAAGCCCTTTATCACGCAGCCCCTGGAAGGCCTGTGGGGAGGTGATTTCATGGATCAGGTGCAGGTCCACGTAGAGCACGGCTGGGCTGCCCGCTTCGTGGGTGACGACGTGGTTGTCCCATATTTTTTCAAAGAGGGTCCGTGGGGTTGAGTTGTTGGTTGCCATTTGTTTTTACTCCTTAAAGCAATATTCTCGCGTAGAGGCGCTGAGGCGCAGTGAAACTGTATTTTGTTTCCCGCTTTGCGGGAGTAAACCAAAATCAAAACCTGTGCATCGCGTAGAGACGCAAAGACGCAAAGAAGACCATAAATTTTTGCGGCTGCGCCGGGTAAACCAAATTCAAAACCAGTGCATCGCGCGGAGGCGCAGAGCCGCAGAGAAAACCATGAATTTTTACGGCTGCGCCGGTTAAATCTTAAAATCAATATTGTGGCTTAAAAGATCTTTATCAGCGAAGCTGATCTAAATCCGGCCCTTGACCTTCTCTGCGCCTTTGCGTCTCTGCGCGATGATAACGCCTTTAAGGGTCTTGCTTATAACGTATACCACCAGAAGCTATCTCAAATAAGTCTTTTGGACCTAAATCGAAATCGATACCGATATGGAACCCTAACCATCAGTAACACATCCTTCGGATGCGGATCTTACGGTTTTGATATATTTGTAAAGAGTGCCGCTGGTCACTTTATACGGCGGCGGCTGCCAGGCGGCTTTGCGTTTGGCCAGCTCCTCCGGAGCGACGTCAACATCGAGGGTGTTGGCCGCCGCATCAATGGTAATGGTATCCCCGGTTTCAACCAGCGCCAGGGGGCCGCCCTCCTGGGCTTCCGGGGAGATGTGCCCTACGATGAACCCGTGGGAACCGCCGGAAAAGCGGCCGTCGGTGATCAGGGCCACATCCTGACCCAGGCCCGCGCCCATAATCGCCGAGGTGGGGGTCAGCATTTCCGGCATGCCGGGACCGCCCTTGGGGCCTTCGTACCGAATCACCACCACATCACCTTTGCGAATCTCGCCCTGCTCCAGGGCTGCCAGCATCGCCTCCTCGGCATCGAAGACATTGGCCCTTCCTTTGAAGGTGACGCCTTCCTTGCCGGTAATCTTGGCCACGGCCCCGTCCGGGGCCAGGTTGCCCCGCAGGATCTGGATGTGTCCGTTGGGATGCAGGGGCTCTTCCAGCGGGTGGATGATCTGCTGACCGGTCGCAAGCCCTTCCACATCGGCGAGGTTTTCGGCCAAGGTCCGGCCGGTGACCGTCAGGCAGCCGCCGTTGAGCAGGCCGTTGTCGAGCAGGTATTTCATCAGGGCCGGCAGGCCGCCGATCCGGTCCAGATCCTCCTGAACGTAGGTGCCGCTGGGTTTCATGTCGGCCAGCAGGGGCACGCGGTCGCTCACCTTTTGGAAATCATCGAGACCCAGGGAAACCCCCACGGCCCTTGCCATGGCGATCAGGTGCAGCACAGCATTGGTCGATCCGCCCAGGGCGGTGATGACGACCAGGGCATTTTCAAAGGCTTCCCGGGTCATGATGTCCCGCGGTTTGATCTGGGCTTCCAGCAGGTGCCGGATCGCCGCGCCCGCCCGCCGGCACTCGTCGTGCTTGTGGTCCGACTGGGCGGGCCGGCTGGCACTGAAAGGCAGGGACATGCCCATGGCTTCAATGGCCGACGCCATGGTGTTGGCGGTATACATCCCGCCGCAGGCCCCCGGCCCCGGGCAGCTCTTTTTGACAATATCCTGCCGGCGCTCCTCATCGATGGTGCCGGCCATGTATTCCCCGTAGCTTTGAAAAGCAGACACGATATCCAGCTTGGCACCGTCCAGTTCACCGGCCCGGATGGTGCCCCCGTAGACCATCAACGCCGGGCGATTCACCCGCGCCATGGCGATCAGGCAGCCGGGCATATTCTTGTCGCAGCCCGGCAGGGAGATATTCGCGTCATACCACTGGGCGCGCATCACCGTTTCGATTGAGTCGGCAATCAAGTCCCGGGACGGCAGGGAATAGCTCATCCCCTCCGTGCCCATGGAAATCCCGTCGCTGACCCCGACGGTGTTGAAGCGCAAACCGACCAGGCCTGCGTCCTCGACCCCCGCCTTCACCTGTGCGGCCAAGTCGTTCAAATGCATGTTGCACGGGTTGCCTTCATACCAGACGCTACTGATGCCCACCTGGGCTTTTTGCATATCCGCCTCACGCATGCCAATGGCGTACAGCATGGCCTGGGAGGCCCCCTGGGACTTGGGCTGGGTGATACGGGCACTGAATTTGTTTATTGGTTTAGATGGCATGATAATCCTTTATCGGCACTATGCACCTTAAAGGGCAGAGAGCATGGCGCATGGAGCATAGGGTTAGAAACATCAGCCTTTCGACTAAAAACATTACATCTCACAGATGTTCCCTGAGGACACAGAGAAAGTCAAAACCTTAAATCATTCATCGCGCAGAGACGCAGAGAAGGGCAAATCCACTTTTTTTGGCGCTACGCGCCTGAAAGTCAAATTCTAAAAATCATTCAGGTTTTATGGTCTTTCCCGCGCAGCGGGCATAAATTTTATTC